>Ga0210384_10009457_pt1 | contig 10053 bp, 9 predicted proteins | sample IncBWH2MmetaG_FD_160574 | JGI IMG/M metagenome (GOLD analysis project Ga0210384, IMG submission 160574) | Forest soil microbial communities from Barre Woods Harvard Forest LTER site, Petersham, Massachusetts, United States - Inc-BW-H-2-M | ecosystem: Environmental > Terrestrial > Soil >...
GCCGTTCCACACGCAGGACAGTAGCGGCTGGCGTCTGAAATTTCGCTGGAGCAGAAGATACAATGCATAAAATTGTGGCGATTCTATCACCGTCACAAAGGCGCCGGCCTGGCGGATTACCTTACCGCTTGAGTCTCCATCGCAGAATCCGGCAGTGCGTCGGTTGAAACCACATTCGCAGCCCGGGATTGCCCGCCTCGATAAGAGAGTGCCGCGGCGCCATAAACCGCGATGGCCAGCAGTGCCATGGCTTTAATGCCGAGAAATATACTCAGCGCCTCGAGGGCTCCGCCAAACAAGCCCCCGAGAATGTTAGACCCGAGGGCATTCGCGGCATTGCTGGTGGGCTGAAACATTTTCGCGAAGATCAAACTGGAGAAGAACACGGGTAGCGCCGTGACCGCCCCGCCGATGACTCCGCGCGCGAGTGGCGCAAGTTGTGTCAACTCGCTGAACGGAACGAAGTAGCTCAGCAAGAGCGCGGCCCACAATAAGGCAAAAAGCATGGGCAGGCGCAGCGTGGGCCACCGGGTCACAATGAGGTTCGCGGCAATGGCCATCACAAAAATAGAGGAAAAAACGACGGCATTTGTGATCCACGTGGCGCCGAACAACAAAGATAATTGTGAAAGATTTTTCGTCTCGACCAGAAGAAACGCGCTCCCCATGAAAAACATCGGCCAATCGAGGCCGGTTCGCGAAGATCCAGGAGCGCGACTCACCGCAAACTGGACCAAGTATCCACCCGCAATCAGAACCAACAGCAGCGAGCCGAGATAGACGAACGGAAAACTGCGCGGATTCTGATAAAGAAATGGCCAGTCATCGCGTACCGGCCGGGTATCCGCGCGGGCCAATTCCGGGCCGATCGAGCGCACCTCCGGCATTTGCGCCAGCCGTGCCTTTGCTTGTTGCAGACCTGGTCCGGCGGCAAAGGTCACGGTGCCCAAATAGTCCGATGCCCTGACCGCTAGCGGCTGCTCTCCACCATTGGCAAGCGCCAGAGTGTGATAGATCCGTTGAGCCACCCAATCCTTCCAACCGATGGAAAATCCCACGACGAACAGCCCATGTTGCGGGTCGAGCAGGGAAATTGCTTCTTCAAAGCTTTCGCGGCTGTAGAGAAAAAACTCCAGACGCAGAGAGGACATCACAGAAAGCGCGGTCTGCGAGTCGACGAGTCCAAAGACGACGACGTCGAAGCGCTGCCCTGCGGCGCGCGCTTGATGGAAGAAGGCGCGACCGTCATTGATGTGCACATGGACCTTGCTCGAGTCGTAAGGATGTTCGGGATGAAGTTGGCGTCCAAGCTGGGCGATGGCCGGATCGATTTCCACGGCGTCGACGCTGGCGCAATTCGCGCGCAGCGCCGCGGCAACGTCGTTACCGGTGCCAGCCCCAATGATCAAGACGCGGCCACACGGCGGTAAGAGCGTGAAAGGGAAATCGTAGTAGCGACGTTGCACTTGAGAAGACGGGGTGTTCGTGGAAGGCCCGAGGTTCAACAAGTCCTGGTAAAAGTCATGGTCCACATCCAGGCGGTAGCCCCCGTCCGCTTTGGACACATAGGTTATGCGGTAGTAGGGCGACCACTGAATGGGACTGCTTAGCTCCGTCGCAGCGATTACGACGAGCACGCTGCCCAGAATCAAAACGTCCCGCGTTCGTTGCGGGGAAAAATAAACGAGTCCGGCGAATACGGGCAGAACCCAGGCCCACGGCGGCAATGAAAAGAATACCAGCGCCGTAAATGCGAGAGTGCCCACCAGACTGCCTGCAAGATTTAGCGTGTACGCTTGCAACGGAGGTCCGGCTGCCTCCAGGCATTCTCCGACCAGGACTCCCATGCGATAAAAGATGGCGAGCACCAAACAAAATATCGCGGCTCCCACGGTGAGGGCGAGGCCGCCGAGCAGCCATGGCACCGAAGCGTCGGGAACGTGCCGAAGCAGGGCACCGAAAACGGGCAACGACCTGGCGGCCGGCAGGAGTTGGGGAGAGTGCAGGTTTCCGCCCCATTGGTAGACGCCGACATCGGGGAAAAACAGCCGCGTTAGATGCAGTTGAGGGGCGAACGCCAGAATCAGGGCGATCGTCGCTATCAATACGGGCAGAAGCTTTTCTGGGCGGCTGCGCTTGCGCCTCATCATCCCCAGCCCTAAGCCCAAGAAGCACGCGAAGAGTGTGAAGTTCTTCAGATATGCGAACATACGAATCTCGGCGGACATCCACCGAATCAGAACGACCTCCGTGTACAGAGCGATCGCGCTGATCAGGAATAGACGGGACTTGCTCGCTGTAAAACTCGTCATTCACACAACTCCTTGGGTGGCGGGACCGCAAGTCTAGCAGAAAAAACTAGGGCTTATGCGTGATGCGCTGCGTTGCACTCTGCGGTGATGGCGATGGTCCTATCAAGTAATGCGCTCGACCTGGACGGCCGTGCCGTAGGCGAGAACTTCGGTGACGCCTTGCATTACCTCGGTAGCGTCGTAGCGCATCGCGACGACGGCGTTGGCCCCATGTTGAGCGGCATGCTGTAAAAGCAGCTCGTAGGCATCCTCGCGAGTTTTTTCGCAAAGATTGGTCAGGATGGTGATGTTGCCGCCGACAATGGTCTGCAGCGCGGCGCCCAAGTTTCCGATCACGCTACGCGACCTGACAATGATTCCGCGCACGATGCCGTAATTCTTTACGATCCGGTAGCCGGGAAGTTCATTGGCTGTCGTGACCATGGAGCTGTCCACGCGATTCATAGCTACTCCTTGACGGATGTTTACGGGTGCGATTCTACCTGTTCACGTAATTCTACGGGAGATAAATAGTTCTGTTAGGCTCGGGTTTGCGTGGAGACTCTGTTCTATTACCTGGCCATTCTCCAAATCACCGGGGGTGTGTACCTGGTGTGGCATGGGCTGCGCTGGGTTGGGTATGTGCGACGGAGGATGCGCAGCGATCCGGGCTTCAATGCGCCGCGTACCGCGGTCTTGTGTCCATGCAAAGGTATGGAGCCAGGGCTCGAGCGCAATCTCACGGCGCTGACCGAGTTTGATTACCGCAATTACGAAATCTTTTTCATCCTGGCCTCTGCTTCCGATTCCGCTTACAACACCGTCAAGAGGGTGGCGGAGCATTCCAAGCCGCCGGCGCACGTGTTGATTGCGGATCGGCCGGAAGGATGCGGCGAAAAAGTTAACAATCTGCGAGTGGCCATCGAGCAGTTGCCGGCTGATTTTGAAGTGTTGGTTTTTGCAGACTCGGACGGGCGGCCGGGCAAATTTTGGTTGCGCCGCCTGGTGGCACCGCTGAATGACAAACAAGTTGGCGCCGCGACCACCATGCGCTGGATGATTCCGAGCGGCCATAATTTAGCGACGGCTCTGCTAGCGGCTTGGAACGCGTCCATCGTGACCATGCTCAGCGAAAAGGGGAAGAATTTCTGCTGGGGTGGAGGAACAGCCATCCGCCGCAGCGTGTTCGACGAAATCCGCGTGTTTGAAGAGTGGCATCATTCCGTGAGCGACGATTACTCGATGACTCGCGCCCTGCAACATGCGGGTCGTTCCATTGTATTCGTGCCGGAGTGCCTGACCCCGGCGTATGTGGACGTTGATTTCCGCAGCCTGCTGGAATTTACGAACCGGCAAATCTTGATCACCAAGGTCTACTCGAAGAAGAACTGGGTGTGGGGTGCCGCAACCCACGCCCTGTACTGCGTGACTCTGCCACTCGGCTTGGCCGTCACCCTGATCAATTTTTTTGCGACGCTGCCGGCCTTTCACCTGGCCGTCCTCGTGTTCGTGCCGATGTTGCTGGCAGCCATTCGCGGCGGGCTGCGCGTTATGGCGGCCAGCGACATACTACACCCCGCACGCCAGCAAATCGTCGGTCAAGCATGGATGTACATCGTGCTCGGCGTTTTTGTCCCTTACCTGTTTTTGCTTAATTTCGCAGTGTCTGCGTTCACTCGAAAAATTCGCTGGCGTGGGGTCACATATGAGCTGATTTCGCCACAGCAAACCCGCATATTGGTCTATTAACACGCATTAGTACAGCGTGGGATGTTGAGCACTTCCCGCTCAATCTTCTTATTGGTCCAGTTTCTCCGGGAAATTTTTCCATAGCACGTTCCGTGACAAACCACGCCGACGCGGGAAAAATTTCGCGGACCATGAAATTCCTACCGTCAACCCTGACCCGGACTAAGGGTTTCCGGTACCTAAGTACTGATATCCTAGGGGTTTGTACCGACTCAAATTTACAGCGAGGTTTGCATTGTAATTGCGCTTCTCGGGCCAGTATTTCGTCGCAAGCGAAGTGACAAGGGGCTCCTTCTCACGCCCAAAGCCGGTTATGAGGGCTTTCACCCGTCCTCAGCCCCAAACCTTGGCTCCTTGGCCAACGCTTGCTCCTTGCAGTGGAACCATGCCTCGCACAGAGGCGAATCAAACAAAATCTCAGGTCTCGGTTCCAATTCGAGGCTGCATATAGAGGGGTGCATGTGAAAGTAATTCGCAGGAATGAAGCAACGCATTTGAACGTCTCCCGCCCGAGCCTTCCCCGCGAACTTTATTTCTTCTATGAAAAGAACACCGGAGTTTCCCATTTCCATGTAGAAGCTGGCCCTGATGGGCAATTCCCTGTCGAGCAGGCTGCCGGTCTGTTGGCGATGCATTGCTTGGTCCGCGGCCAATCCCCCAGAGACTATGTAGTGATGGTACAGGCGGCTCCGGACTCGCTGGAGGGACTGACGGAAAAGGCGGAGCAGTTACTGCAAGCGGGGCATTCGGTTGGAAGCTCGGTAAAGCTGACGCGCCGCGAAGAAGAAGTGCTTGGCGGCGTGATGCGTAGTTTGGCTAACAAGGAAATCGCCGCTTCACTGAATCTTTCGGAGCGGACCGTGAAATTTCACGTATCCTCCTTGCTCGCCAAGTTCCGCGTGCGAGGCCGAATGGAGTTGGTCCGCGAAGCAGCGCGCCATACCGCGTCACCTATGACCATGGCGGCGGGCCAGGCTACCGCGCCGCGTGAGGCTCGCCCGTCGGTTCCACCCCCACACACATACAGCCAGGTCGCGCGCAACGTGGGACCCATCGCGCTGACGAAGCGGCAACTATTGGCTTAAGACTTTTTCTGAGTGCCAGGCACAAAAAGGCCCGGACCGGGAGCGGTTCGGGCCTTTTCATTTCTGAATCTACGATAAATGGGCTACTTGGTGGCGGCAGCGTACTGTTCCGCAGCGGAATCCCAATTCACGACGTTCCACCACGCGGCGATGTAATCAGGCCGGCGATTCTGATACTTCAAATAATATGCGTGCTCCCAGACATCCACTCCCAGCACGGGTTTAGCCTTCAGCATGTATGGCGTGTCTTGGTTTGCCGTGGAATCAATCGTCAGCTTTCCATCTTTCACCAGCAGCCAAGCCCACCCGGAGCCGAAGCGGCCGACGCCTGCGGCTGCGAGCTTCGACTGAAAGTCCGCAAAGGAGCCGAAGGTAGATTTGATCGCCGCGGCGAGATCACCTTTAGGCTCGCCGCCTCCGCCTTTTTTCATCTGTGTCCAAAACAACGAGTGGTTCCAATGGCCGCCGCCATTGTTGCGCACCGCCGTTCGGATGTTTTCGGGAATGGAATCGAGATTCTTCATGAGGTCATCGATCGACTTGGATTGCAGGTCTGGATGCCCCTCGAGAGCTTTGTTCAGGTTTGTGACGTAAGCCCCATGGTGCTTGTCATGATGGATTTCCATGGTTTTGGCGTCAATGTGCGGTTCCAGAGCGTCGAATGGGTACGGTAGCGGGGGCACTGTGAATGCCACGGGTTTTTCCTCCGATTTTGAATTTGAGATGGGATTCTTTGTATCCGCGAGCAACAGGCCTGGCACCGCACCGCCTGCTCCAATTAGTCCTGCGCCAACGACGCCAGTGCCAGCGATGAACCTGCGGCGATTGATGGCAGCCTCCAGACACGCTCACGCGAGTCAGAGGACGTGCGGATTATACCGCCACATCAGGGGTGAGAGTATGCCTCCGCTCGCCGAAGCACGAAAATAGCAAAGTTACAGGTAAAGCTCGTTCGCCTCTCCTGAGGTTTGGATGCGGGAAAGCGCCCAAAGGGCAGATTCCGCTACAACCGAGTCCTGCGAGGAAGCAAGGCGTTGCAGTAATTCAATGATCCTGTGATACCCACTTGCTCCGCGCCGCACTTCTGAATTACCCAAAGCGATGCAAGCATTGCGCACAAGGCCGCGCCACTTCGTGCGTTTTATGGCGCTGCCGCGGAAGAGACGTCGAAACTCGGTTTCGTCCAAAGCGGCGAGCCATTCGAGCCGGGGCAGAAAAAGTGATTCCTCCGGCGAGTTGCTCGCGTCCCGTTGGCCTTCTTGAGAGGAAAACCCAGAGTTTTCGTCACTCTCACGCCGCCCTGATGAGGCAAAAGTTCTCGGGCGGAATTCTTCGCGCGGAGTTGCAGGCGCGCGGCGGTTCCAGGGGCAAACGTCTTGGCAAATGTCGCAGCCAAAAACATGACTGCCGATCGATTCGCGTAGTTCGCCAGGGATCGCGCCGCGAAGCTCGATCGTGAGGTACGAGATGCAGCGGCGTGCATCCATGACGTAAGGTTCGACGAAGGCTTCCGTGGGGCACGCGTCGATGCAACGGCGGCAGCTTCCGCACAAATCCGGTGGAGGCAGGGCGCCGTCTTCCAAGCTTGGCGCAAGATCCAAGCTCGTGAGAACCGCTCCCAGAAAGACCCACGAACCCAGGCGCTGATTCAAGAGCAAGGTGTTCTTGCCCAGCCAGCCCAGACCAGCATATTTCGCAAAGACGCGCTCCTGTAGCGGTCCGGTATCCGTGTAAACGCGTGCGTCGAAGGGCTCGACAAAATGTTCGCACATTGCCGCCGCTAATTGGTTGAGCCTTTCTTCTAATACTTCGTGGTAATCGTCGCCCCAGGCATAACGCGAAATCCATCCGCGAGGTTCATCATCTTTGGGAAGATGCGGCACGTCTGTTGATTTAGGCAGGTCTGTGTTGTAGCTGAGAGCGCAGACGATAACGCTGCGAATACCCGGAAACGCACCGTCTCCACTGCGTCGGCGCGGGTCGGACAGATATTTCATCTCGCCGGCGAACCCGCGCGCCAGCCACTCTTCTGTGTGCTCCAACTCGGGGAATTTCCCGGCCGGCACGATCCCGCAAAGATCAAATCCCAATTCCTTGGCGCGGGATTCTATCCAGACGGTATCAGACCGGGTACTCATGCATCCGATTCTGCCGCACACAAGGCCCGTGTGGCGAGCGCTAAGAACCGGTAGCGGGAGTCAAGCGAAGCACCGTGCGGGGCGCAGAAAACGATCGGAAGGCTAGCGGTAGCTGCGCAGAGCGCTATTCTCGTCGGAAAAGACTTCGAAGACGGTGAATAACTTGGTGAGCTGCAGGAGATCGTGCACTTTCTTGGTCAGGTGCAGCAGTTTTAGGCTTCCCCCGCGATTTTTCACTCCGGTATAAGCGCTGACCAGCTCGCCGATCCCGGAACTATCGATGTAGTCGACGTCCGCCAAATTCAGCAGGATCATCGTGCGCTGCCCTTCCAGCAGCTCGCGGATGGTTTTCCTCAATAGGGCGCTGCCTTCGCCCAGCGTAATTCGGCCGCCGATATCGACGACAGTGACTCCTTCAGCTTCGCGATACGTGGCTTGTAGTGCCATTTAGGTTGGGCTCAAGAATCCTTTTGCGGTGCGGCGTCCTGGCTCGTACCGTTCATGCCGGGATTTCCCGGCGACGGCAATTTCTTGGACATAACGATTTCCGCGCCCCCCGTCCGCCCGGGGATCACCTCGAATTCATCCATAAAGGCGCGCATAAGGAATATACCCCGTCCCGAGGTGCTCAGCAGGTTTTCCTCGGCAAGGGGGTCGGGCACGCTGCCAAGGTCGAAGCCTTTACCTTCATCCAATACGTGAATGACCATTTTTTCTGGCGTCAGGTCCAGTGCCAGGTGAATCTTTTTTTCGGGCCGCTCTTCGTTGCCATAATGAAAGGCGTTGATGACCCCTTCGCGTACCGACATCCCAATGCGGTAACAGTCATCTTCGCCAAACCCCGCCGCCTCCGCCACCCGGAGACACATTTCCTCGGCGAGATTCACGCTCTCGACCTGCGTCTCCAAAGTAACTTCAAGATGTCTGGAGTCTTCGGTCATGCGGGGCGTCACCAGCGCCCAATCTGCCCAGTTCTGTGCGCCTTATGGGTAACATAGGGACGGAAAGCGAGTCAATGGAGCAGCCGCCCGAGAGTCGCCCCGTGGTTCCTGTAGAGCTCCGGCTATTCCTTGAAACCCATAAGAAATAACTCGCAATTTCTGCCGACCGACAGCCTACGCCCAGTAGGAGCGATCCAGTGTGCGGTACTGGATCGCCTCGCTGAGATGCCGAGGCTCGATGTTTGCGACCCCATCAAGATCGGCAATCGTGCGTGCAACCTTTAAGATGCGGTCGTGGGCTCGCGCGGATAGCCCCAGCCGGGTGATTGCGTTCTCCAGCAATTTTTCTCCGTCTGCCGTAATCGCACAATATTTGCGGATCATCTTGGGCGGCATTTGCGCATTGGAGTAAGTCTTCTTGTCGGCGTGATAGCGCGTGGTCTGCCGGTCACGCGCGTCAATCACCCGCTGGCGGACCGCCGCCGAATCCTCCGCGGAAGTGGGCGCGCGCAGATCCTTGTATTTTACGGCGGGGTATTTTACGGCGGGCACTTCGATCTGGATGTCAATCCGGTCGAGCAGAGGACCGGAAATCTTGGAGACGTATCGCTGAATCATCGGCGGAGTGCAGTGGCACTCGCGCGTAGGGTCGCCGAAATAGCCGCAGGGGCAGGGATTCATCGCGGCAGCCAGCATGAAGCGGGAGGGAAACGTTACGGAGACCGCGGCCCGCGCTATCGTCACAGAGCCGTCCTCAAGCGGCTGGCGCATCACCTCCAGCACATTGCGCTGAAATTCCGGCAGCTCGTCCAGGAACAGCACGCCGTTATGGCCAAGCGAAACTTCGCCCGGCCTCGGTACGGCCCCGCCCCCGATCAGGCCAGCATCGCTGATGGTGTGGTGCGGCGAGCGAAACGGCCGCGTGCCCACCAGGCCGCGAGCATCCTCCAGGACTCCGGCGACGCTGTGGATGCGCGTCGTTTCGATCGCCTCATCGAGCGACATGGGCGGCAAGATTGTGGGGATGCGCTTCGCGAGCATGGTCTTGCCCGCTCCCGGTGGCCCGATGAAAAGAATGTTGTGGCCGCCTGCGCAAGACACTTCCAGCGCCCGCTTTGCCGCCTGTTGCCCGTGCACGTCACGCAAGTCGACTGCATATTGCGCCGCTTCGCTAAGTAATTGGCGCGCGTCGACCCGCACCGGCTGGAACGATTCCGGCGAATTCACTAGATCTACCGCCTGCGGCAGCGACTTCAGCCCGAAGACGTCGATGCCTTCCACAACCGCCGCCTCGCGTGCGTTAGCCTCCGGAACGGCCACCGACTTCAAGCCGACTTCGCGTGCCGCCAGCGCCGCTGATAGCGCTCCTCGCACCGGGCGCACGCTGCCATCCAAAGAAAGTTCGCCCAGGAACATGCATTTATCCAGCATCTTGCCGAAGAACTGCCCCATGCACCCGGTCAGGCCCAGCGCCATCGGCAAATCGAACGCCGAACCTTCTTTGCGGACATCCGCGGGCGCCAGGTTGATCGTTACGCCCTGCCCATGGGGAAACTCGAAGCCGCAGTTCCTCAGGGCGGACTTGATACGCTCGCGGCTCTCTTTCACCGCATTATCTGGCAGCCCGACCACATTGAAATCCTGCATACGCGCCGAGCCCACATCCACCTCGACTTCGACAAGGTAGGCGTCGATGCCGTACACGGAAGCGCTGAGCGTCTTGAAGAGCATAGAGAGGAGAGCGAGAAACGCAGCGCGCAGCATAAACGAATGTTGAACTATACGCCAGAGGTAACAATTAAACGCAGTGCCCCTGGCACACAAGGAAGGCCCGGTGTTCTTTGCAGTC
>Ga0210384_10009458_pt1 | contig 10052 bp, 4 predicted proteins | sample IncBWH2MmetaG_FD_160574 | JGI IMG/M metagenome (GOLD analysis project Ga0210384, IMG submission 160574) | Forest soil microbial communities from Barre Woods Harvard Forest LTER site, Petersham, Massachusetts, United States - Inc-BW-H-2-M | ecosystem: Environmental > Terrestrial > Soil >...
TACTTGCCCAGCGACAGCTTGTACTTCCTCGCCTCGCGATCCAGCAGCTTCCTGCCGATCTCGATCGCCCGCTCCCGCTGATGCTCGTTCAGCCAGTGCTTAATCTTGTTTCGCGCCCGCGAGCTCTTCGTAAAACTCAGCCAGTCGCGGCTCGGAGCATGTCCCGCCTGCGTCGAAATCTCAACAATATCGCCATTGCGAAGCTTCGTTCGCAGCGGAACAATCCGCCCATTCACCTTCGCCCCAACCGTCGTATTCCCCACCTCGGTATGGATCGCATAAGCAAAATCAATCGGGCTGGCATCCTTCGGCAAAACGACAACCTTGCCCTTCGGCGTGAAGGTATAGACCTCCTCCGGATACAAATCGATCTTCAGCGTCGACATGAACTCATTGGGATCGGTCATCTCCCGCTGCCATTCCATCAACTGCCGCACCCACGCCAGCCGCTGCTCATCCTTCGCGCTCACATTGTCCGAGGCCTTGTACTTCCAGTGCGCCGCAATCCCTTCCTCGGCGACGCGATGCATATCCTCCGTCCGAATCTGCACCTCGAACTGATGCCCGCCCTCAGCAATCAAAGTCGTATGCAGCGACTGATACAAATTCGGCCGAGGCATAGCAATAAAGTCTTTAATCCGCCCCGGCACTGGCCGCCAGATCGAATGCAGCAGCCCCAGCAACGCATAGCAATCCTGCACCGAGTTACAAATCACCCGAATCGCCAGCAGGTCATACACCTGGTCCACCGGAATCTTCTGGTCCTGCAGCTTTTGCTGAATCGAATACAGCCGCTTGATTCGCGACTCCACCCGCCCATGAATCTTGAACTCCTTCAGCTTCGCCTCAAGCTGCTTCACAATCTTCTGCAGAAACTCCTCGCCCTTCCCACGCAGAGCATCCACCTCATTCGATACCTGCTCATACGCATAAGGATCGGTATACCGGAACGCCAGATCCTCCAACTCGCCGCGCAGCTTACCCATCCCCAGCCGGTGAGCCAGCGGAGCATAAATATCCAGTGTCTCCCGCGCAATCTTCTGCTGTTTCTCCGGCTTCAGATGCTCCAGCGTCCGCATATTATGCAGCCGGTCTGCCAGCTTGATGATCACCACACGCACATCGGTCACCATCGCCAGCAGCATCTTGCGAATGTTCTCCGCCTGATGGTCCTCGCGATTGGCAAACTTGATCTTCTCCAGCTTCGTCACGCCCTCGACGATGTGCGCCACCTGGTCCCCAAACCGCTTGGCAATCTCAGCCGAAGTAACATCCGTGTCCTCCACCGCATCATGCAGCAGCCCCGCCGCAATCGCCGTCGAGTCCATCTTCAACTCGGCCAGCACCTGCCCCACCTCCAGCGGATGAATGATGTAAGGCTCCCCACTCGCCCGCTTCTGTCCCTCATGCTGCAGCAGGCAAAAGGCCCAAGCCTTCCGGATAATCTCCAAGTCATCCGCCGGCCGGTTCTCATGCACCGTCTCCAGCAGCCGATGAAACTTCGTATCTACCGTTTGAATATCTGCCGCCGAGCTGCCCCCAAGATGACTGGCAGAAGACTCCGACAGCTCCGCGGCCTCATCCACCCCCGCGATCACCAACTGCGCATCCGGCCCCCCGGAAACCCCCTCCGCCCCCGCCTCCGTATCGCTTTGTTTCTTCCGTTTTCCATGAGAAATCGCATCCGAGGCCATCGGCGGAGCCGCGACAGGGGAAGCCGTTTCCTGCTCCGTCCCTCGATCGACCTGCGTCTGCGTTTGGCTCTTCGGTTTTTTGTGCGACTCTGGCTGCGAGCCAGCCTGCGATGAGGCCGGATTAGCGATTGCCATAGGACATTATAGGCCGAACGATTAACCCAGGCACCCACCCTATGCCGGTTGCCTTCAAACCGAAGATCGTATCGGCCTGACAGGCAACGTTTGAATCGAATCCTCCTGGTTCTAAACTCCGCCCCAAATGATGTGTCATCCCGACCGGAGCGCAGCGGAGTGGAGGGATCTGCTGTTTGTTTGGGTTAGGTAGTCGAATAAGCGCTGTCCCGTCCCCGAAAAATCAAGGCTCCACCCCCCGCGAGATCCTCTTGATCAGGAACTCCTGGAACAAATTTCCCACCGCGCCCCCAGCCGTGCCGATCAGCGAATTCCGGATCGTCAGCTCCGCCCCGTCGCGATCGCTCGCAGGATAGTACAAATTCGAGATTCCCGCCGCCGCGAGATCGCCCAGCACATTCGAGTAGTTTGGTTGCCAACGCCCGTTGTCTCCCTTGCAGATGACGACACTCGCGATCGCATACAGCGCCCTCGACGCGATACGTCCTGTGCCCTTGTAGAAATACCGCGGATCCTGGTGCAACACCGACGGAAACACCGCATCGGCCAAGAATGTCGCGATGGCGCCATCTCCATAGACCGCACCAAAGCGCTTCGCGTAGCCTCTCACGCCCTGTCCATACCCGCTGAATGCATTCTGCGACTGCTCCACCCCAGCAATACCAGCGGAGAGACCGATCGATACCGGGTCAACCGACATCTTCCACGCGAGCCGGTACTTCTGCCCGCTGCTCAGCGGCTCCGGGTCCCGGCTATACGAAACATAAAAATTGGGGATCGCGCCCAGCACCCGTTGCTTCTCCTCCGCGCGCATCTCCTCCTCCGCCATATCCCACCGCGTGAACACGACCGCAACCTCGGTTGTAGACGTCGCTACCTTCAACTCCACCGGAGGCAGGTCATAATCCTCATTCGGGAGAAGCGTCAGGCCGCCGGACGACCAGTTCGAGAACCCCGTCGCCATCACGCTTACCTTGAACGATCCCGGCGCAACCGAACTGAAGCGAAAGAAACCGTTGTCATCTGTCGTAGCGTCCCGCTGGTCTTTGCCATTGCCGCCTTTCAGCATCACCGAGGCCCCCGTCACCTCGGCTCCGTTGACGTCCAGCACGGTCCCGCAGATCGCTCCCCCCGTAACCTCCGCCGCGTGCACCTCGGGAGCATCCGGTAGGAGGCGAGCCGTAGCGACTCCAGCAGGAACCTCCGCATCCCTGCGAACCCCCGGAGACTGCGCCTGAGAGAACACGCCAGCCGCCGCGAGCAACCACACCGCCGGCAGAACCGATCCCGGCCTACGCAATAAAACTCTGCAACGATAGGCGTCCATCCCAGTCCCGACTTTCCCTTGCGGGCAGAACCCCACCAACAACAGAGGTTATCCAAGGCCCGCAAGCCTTCCCATCATTCACTTTCTACCTGTATTTAAGGCAGAAAGATCTACCACTTAAGTGAGCTGACTGCGGATTGGGGCCTTCAGCCCTCTTCGCGGGTGTGGGGAACAATACTTCATACCAAATCGCGAGCCAGGACCCGTTGGCGACTCTCTATCGGGTCAATCGCCAATCGGGAAACGCAGCATGCGTCTCTGGTCTTCGGTGATCGATTCCAAAACGGACGACGGTATCGACAGAACGTCACGACTGCGATCGTCATACCAGGAACGCACGTAACGAACTGTCAACAATGGCCGTGGCGTGCTTGTTCGATTCGGTGTGCCTCGATGCAGCGCCCACGGATGGCGGATCAGGACGTCTCCAACCTCCAGAATGACCGGCTGCAACGGAATCTCACCAGAACTGACGACGCGCTGCGCGTCATCTCTTCGCATCCTGTGTGTTCCGGCCGCGATCTCGATCGGGCCATTCTCCTGATCAATGCGAATGAGACCAAAACTCACTACCAGCATGTAAGGGGGCAGCGCCAGGTCAGGGAGTTCCGCAAACAAGGGGCGCTGATAGTCGACGTGCGCGTTCTGATACTGCGAGCCTGCCACAGGGGCGTCGCAGCCCCATTGATCGGCTACCGCTGTCTCACCCAGTGTGCTTTGCACGATCTCCAGGACACGGCGATCGAAAAAAAACTCCGAAGAGAAGATCGGAGAGCGAAATGGCGCTGCTAAAAAGTGACGATGAGGTCCTCGATTCGGATTCTCCCTATTCGCGGACAGATAGTTCGTAAGAATTGGCCAGAACGCCTCTCGCGCAGCATCGATCAGGGATCGTGAGAATACACCCTTGAGAACACAAAATCCTGCGTGTTCCAGTTTCGCGATATTGTCTTTGCTATCGATTTGCATGTCGGTGCAATAACTCAAGCGGCTGCTTCATCACCGCGGTCCCCAAAATCTTGTCGAGCCCCAAACTTCCCGAAATCCAGCCAACTCACACATAACAAGCCAAATATATCTCTCCCCAACTTGGCATTTTAGTTCGGTCAGCTAGAGTCAAAAAGTCCCGATCCGCGATTCAACGGACCGGGGCTTTTGCTTTTCTTCAGAGTCCATACCGGAAGTTCCCGCCTAAAGTCTCTCCTTCGAAGGCTTTAGAGCTTTCAAGTGCGGGATTCGGGATACTCGCAATATCAATAGAAAGGAGCAGGACAATAGAGCACCAGCTAAGCCGAGACCGGACCCTTCCCCGCCAGCTGCCGCAGCACATACTGCAGAATCCCGCCGTTCTGGTAGTACAGAATCTCTTGCGGCGTATCAATCCGCACCGTCGCGCAAAACTCCGTAGTCTTACCCAGATCCGACTCGGCAAACACCGTGATCGTCTTCCCCTCGGCAAACTTGCTGTCCAGCATTGTCTTCAACTCGCCACGCTCGCCAACCGCGAAGATCTCCTCGCCTGACAGATGCAGGGACTCAACATTCTGCCCCGGCAAAAACTGCAGCGGCAGAATCCCCATCCCCACCAGGTTCGAGCGGTGAATCCGCTCATAGCTCTCTGCGATCACAAACTTGATCCCCAGCAGCCGCGGCCCCTTCGCCGCCCAGTCCCGAGAGGACCCCGAGCCATACTCCTTGCCTGCAAGAATCGCCAGAGGCGTTCCCCGCTTCGCATACTCCACCGACGCATCGTAGATCGACATCGGCACATCCTCCGGCAGCAGCCGCGTCACTCCGCCTTCGGTTCCCGGAGCCAGTTTGTTCCGCAGGCGAACATTGGCAAACGTCCCCCGCACCATCACCTCATGGTTGCCGCGCCTCGACCCATAGCTGTTGAAGTCCGAAGGCTTTACCCCATGCTCAGTCAGATACTTCCCCGCAGGCCCATTCAACTTGATCGAGCCCGCCGGAGAAATATGATCCGTCGTCACCGAATCGCCCAGCACCGCCAGCACCCGCGCCCCATGAATGTCTTCCACTGGCGCAGGCTTCGCCGTCATCCCGTCAAAGTACGGAGCCTTGCGAATATAGGTCGAATTCGGCTCCCACCCATACGTCTCCCCATCGGGGAACTTCAAACTCTGCCAGTTCTTATCCCCATCCGTCACCGTGCTGTACTGCTTGCGGAACATCTCCGAATCGATCGACGAGTTCACGACCGCCGCCACCTCCTGCTGCGTCGGCCAGATATCCTTCAGGTAGACTGGGTCGCCATTCTTCCCATGCCCCAGCGGCTCGGTCTCGAAGTTGTGCCCAATATGCCCCGCCAGCGCATAGGCCACGACCAGCGGCGGACTCATCAGGTAGTTCGCCCGAACCTCCGGCGAAATTCTCCCCTCAAAGTTCCTGTTCCCCGAGAGCACCGACACCGCGACCAGTCCATTGTCTTCAATCGACTTCGAAACATCCGACGGCAGCGGCCCCGAGTTTCCGATGCACGTCGTGCATCCATAGCCCACCACCTGAAACCGCAGCTTATCCAGATATGGCATCAGCCCCGACTTGATGTAGTAATCCGTCACCACGCGCGAGCCCGGCGCCAGCGAAGTCTTGACCCACGGCGGCGTACTCAACCCCTTCTCCACCGCCTTCTTCGCCAACAGCCCCGCCGCCATCATCACGTAGGGATTCGACGTATTCGTACAAGACGTTATCGCCGCAATCACAATCGATCCGTGGTCGAGATACTTATCAGGATCAACCCCGAACCGGCTTCGGATCGAAACATGCGGCGCCTCCAGCTGAGGCATCGTCTCATCCTGAATCGTAATCACGGGCACTACCGGAGCCTCCACCACCGGCGCCGAAGCGCCGATGCTGCTGCTCAAATCACCCGAGGCAGAAGCCGTCCCACCTTCACCCTCCCACCGCACCATCTGCCGGATCACCTGCGTATTCCCATTCGGCCCCAGCAGCGACGGCAGCTGTTCCTTAAAGCTCGCGCCCGCATGCGACAGTCTCACCCGATCCTGCGGCCGCCTCGGCCCCGCCACACTCGGCTCCACCGTCGCCAGATCCAATGCAATCGTCGCCGAGTACACGGCCTCTTCCGCCTCCGCCGTATGAAACAGCCCCTGCTCGCGGTAGTACCCCTCGACAAGCGCAATATGTTCTTCCGTCCGGCCCGTCAGCCGCAGATACCGCAGAGTCTCCGCGTCTACCGGGAAGAATCCGCACGTCGCCCCATACTCGGGAGCCATATTCGCAATCGTCGCGCGATCGGCAAGCGGCAGCTCTGCAATCCCCGGCCCATAGAACTCCACAAACTTACCGACAACGCCAAGCTTCCTCAGCATCTCCGTCACAGTCAGAACCAGATCCGTGGCCGTCGTCCCTTCCTTCAATTTGCCCGTCAGCTTGAACCCAACCACCTGCGGCACCAGCATGCTCACCGGCTGCCCCAGCATCGCGGCCTCGGCCTCAATTCCACCCACACCCCAACCCAGCACACCCAGCCCATTCACCATCGTGGTATGCGAGTCGGTTCCCACCAGCGTATCGGGATAGGCAAACGCACGCGTCTCCTCCACGCTGGCCTTATGTCCCGCACTGGCGACCGCGTCGAGGGTGCGTTCCGGCGAGGTCGTGAACACCACACGCGCAAGATACTCCAGGTTGACCTGATGGCAGATACCCATCCCCGGCGGCACCGCGGAAAAATTATTGAACGCCGTCTGCCCCCACTTCAAAAACGCATATCGCTCGCGGTTCCGCTGAAACTCCAGCGCTGCATTCAGGTCATACGCCCGCTGCATCCCAAACTCATCCACCTGCACTGAGTGGTCGATCACCAACTCCGCCGGCTGCAGCGGATTTATCTTCTCCGGATCGCCGCCCAGAGCCTTCATCGCATCCCGCATCGCAGCCAGATCGACGATCGCCGGCACTCCGGTAAAGTCCTGCATCAACACCCGCGCCGGCATGTAAGCGATCTCGCGCGAAGGCTCGGCATTCGGATCCCAGCATGCCAAAAACTGAATGTCGTCTTTGGTCACCGTGCGGCCGTCTTCGTGCCGTAGCAGATTCTCCAGCAGAACGCGCAGCGAAAACGGCAGCCGGGTGAGACTAACGCCCATCTCCTCGAGAGCCTTCAGGCGAAAATAGCTGTACTTCTGTGAAAATGAGGGCGAGCTTAGCGTGGACAGGCTCTTGAATGAGTCGGGATGCGATTGGGTCGACATGGTGTCTTCTCCGAAGCGCGCCATTAGAAGGCGCAAGGGGTAGGGGCCGTAGTCAAGACTCCAACCGCAGCGTCAGCGACCGAAGTCCAAAATGTTCAACGGAGGGATGGTACTAGCAGCGACCGCGGTCAGGGCGACCGTGGCGGAAGCGCTTCGTGCTGGGAAGACAGCCTGCCATGGACATCATTTTACTGCGATCGGCGGCCCTTCGGTAAAGTCCAACCGCCACTGAGTAAGACGCGCACACCAGAACGAAAGTCGCCACACTCAAAGTAAGAACTGACCTCGCGATCGGCGTAGGCCCTCGCCCAGGATAGCCGGGGACAATCCGACCACTCGTGATCAGCGTAACCTGCGTGTTTTCTTCTCTGCAATCTGCACTGAGGCGAAAACGCATCTCATTCAATAAGTTTGGGTTAAATCTCTCAGCAAGTTCGAGGAGACACGCTGTATGGATAGCTTAGGGCCCCGGTTTTTCTTAGGTCTTTCACTTGGATTCTTAACGCTCGTCGGAGCCGCAGGGTGCCACCGCGACCCCAACTTCGCAGAAGCCGCTTCAGCTCCCGACAACTCTGGTTCGGACCCTGCCGACGCCAACCTGGCGCCAGTCGCCAACAACCAGCCCCTAACGCCTGCTGCCCCTGCAACTAAGAGTGCAGTCCTCGGAATTCGCGCCCAGGCCCAGCCCCAGCAGAGTGCTGAACAATATCCTCCGCAGCAGTATCCTCCACAAGAAACCGCCCCGCCGCCGCCGGATCAGGATCAGGATCAGGCCTTTCAGGACGCGCAGACCGCCGAGCAGCTCGACGAAGAAGGCGAAACCCCGCCCGTCGAATACGCCGACCAGCCTCCTCCGCCTCTGCCCGTCTATGAGCAACCAGAAGCGCCCGCGCCCAACTATATCTGGACCCCCGGCTACTGGTACTGGGCTCCCGCCGGCTATTATTGGATCCCCGGCGCATGGTGCGCTCCACCCTACTACGGCGCCCTCTGGACCCCCGGTTACTGGGGGTGGTACCACAACCGTTGGGGATTCCATCGCGGCTACTGGGGACCCCACATCGGCTTTTACGGTGGCATCAACTACGGCTTCGGCTACACCGGCATCGGCTACTACGGCGGCTATTGGCGCGGCAACAACTTCTACTACAACCGCGCCGTCAACCGCGTCAACGTCAACGTCACCAACGTCTACAACCGCACCGTCATCGTCAACAACAACACCCGCATCGCCTATAACGGCGGCAGAGGCGGCCTTGCTGTCCGGCCACGGCCGGCAGAAATCGAAGCCATGCGCGGTCCCAGAATTCCGCCCATGTCTACCCAGATCCAGCACCAACGCGAAGCGCAGCAGAACCGTCAGCAGTTCTACAACGTGAACAATGGCCGCCCGGCCATGGTAGCCGCTCCCCGCCCCATCGCCGCGCAGCCAGGCCTCACTCGCCCCAATCCCGGAAACCGTCCCGGCCAACCAGAAGTTCGCCCCGGCCAACCCGAGACGCGCCCAGTCCAGTCAGGATTTCGTCCTGGTGAACCAAACAACCGGCCGCAGATACAGCCAACCCGTCCTGACCAACCGGAAGAGCTGCGTCCCGGCCAGCCCCAGAACGAGCTCCAGGTCAGACCCGGTTCACCAGAAGTGAGACCCGGCCAGCCTCAAACCAGACCCGTACAACCGGATAACCGGCCCAATCAGCCACAAGTCCGGCCTGACAACCGCCCCGCCCAGCCGGAGTCCCGCCCCGTTCAACCGCAACAACCTCAGGTGCGTCCCGTACAGCCTGAAACGCGACCGGTTCAGCCTTTCCAGCCGCAGTCAAGGCCCGAGTCCCGTCCCGAACAACCGCAGAACCGGCCGTCTCAGCCTCAATACCGTCCCGCACCCCAACCGCAACCGCAGCCGACGCCTCAACCCCAATACCGTCCTGCACCCCAACCCGTGCCTCAACCTCGTCCGCAGCCTATGGAGCGCCCAGCTCCTCAACCGCGCCCAGCCCCACAACCCGAATTCAGATCCGCTCCCCAACCCCAGCCAAGACCGGCTCCGCAGCCGCAGTCAAGACCTGCCCCTCAACAGCAATCGAGACCCGAAGGCAAACCCCAGTCTCAAAATAGCCATTCACGGAGGTAACACTTTCGAACTCGGCTGCCACTCGCCTGAACAAAAAAGACCCGCCTCGTGCGAGTCTTTTTTGCGTCAGCTCCACTCACTCTACGCTGCTCACTCCGTAGAAGAAACACTCTCCTCTAACCAGGTATGACCGCAGTGGTCGCATCGCCATTGATTCACAGGATCGACCGACTCCAACAGCGTCTCCGCTCCCCTGCACACGGGGCACCTGGGTAAGTCGAACTCCGCGAATGCCTCTTCTGTCTCCATCCTGAGCTCCTCTGCAGAAGGCCGCGACAAAATAGCCGCCGCCCGTGCCGCATCTTTCGGAGTCACCACCACCTGCGGCCCTCGTCTGTCCGGCCGTGCGCCGCCGGACACCACAATCGCCTCGATCCCCTCAGCAGTAAGCGCATAGTACGCAGCCGTGACAGCGCGGTCATCCTCAAAATCAAAGATGCACTCAGCAGGCGCCGACTCCGCGTAAGCACGCATATCGGCCAGATCATCCTCACTCAGTACTCGAGCCTCAACCGGCCCTCCTG
>Ga0210384_10009460_pt1 | contig 10050 bp, 5 predicted proteins | sample IncBWH2MmetaG_FD_160574 | JGI IMG/M metagenome (GOLD analysis project Ga0210384, IMG submission 160574) | Forest soil microbial communities from Barre Woods Harvard Forest LTER site, Petersham, Massachusetts, United States - Inc-BW-H-2-M | ecosystem: Environmental > Terrestrial > Soil >...
CTTCGCCGTCCACCAACAGCGCGTAGGTGTCTCCATCTTTCGCACCCGGTACGTAGCCGGAAAAATATCCCTGCGCGTCCGCACGCAGCGAATGCTGGGCGCCCGCAATCGACACCGACATGTTTCGATGGCCATGGGCCCAAATCCGAAAGTGAGCGCCATTCTCGTCGAGTTGGGCTCCCGTTGCATACCACCAGGGGAATGGCGAGTTCATCTAAAGTTGTTCGCTGTGCGTGCTTGCGGTACTTTGGAAAGATTCGGGCCTATACTTCTCGTCTTACAATTCGCGGTGTGAATCTACTTTGTCGCTTTTTCCGGCGACGGCTTGCGTTCAAAACCACTGCTGGCGACCGTAGAACCTGCGGGCAATGCCCGCTTCACTGCGACAGTGAGCGTTCCATCCTTCAGGTATGCGCTCCCTGTCGAAGGATCCACCTCGCCGGGCCATTTTGCCACGGCAAAGATGGCGTCTTGAAACGAAGCTTCGCCGCTTTGCTCGTTACCGGAGGATTCAATCTTGGCCGCGGCAATAATCGCTCGCTGCGGCTCTATGTTGACTTGCACTTCCTCCGCCGAGAAACCCTTCAAAGGAACGTTAATTGTGAACCAGGATGCAGATTCGTGAATCTCCGGCACTCTATTCAGAATTTCCGATTCGGCCCGCAGCCAGTGCGACATGTCGTCGCCATGATTGCGGCCGTCCTGTTCGTACAACTCGTACGCTCTGGAAGCGATACGCGATTGTGCGTGCTTGTGAAGCGGGTGTTTCGATGAATTTACGGGCACTGCTGCGGGAGCTTCTTTGGATTTAGCAGGAGCGGGTTGGCTTGCCATAGGGGACCCCAATTCTGTTCCACGATATGATTCGGGCTACCTAACGTTTTTAGAATGTATATGTGTGGCAAGCAATACAGCGGAGCGTGTAGTCGCCTCGGCCGCGCATGGCATCGACTTCAACCCGAAGCCCTTTAGATTCCGGTAGATGAACAGCGCCTCGGAAACAGCACGGCGACCGGTAATTCGGAAAAGACCTCATGCAACGGAAGCAGACCATTCTTCGGCTGCACGGTTCGTCCGGTGAAAAGATCCGTCCAAATCTGGGTGCTGAGATGCCCGTTGATAGGAATTCCGTTTTCTTGGAAGCAAGCCGCGGTCAGCAGCGCGTCCTTTGAAACCACCACCAGCAATTCCGAGGATTCATCCTTCCTGCGGAAAGCGCAGATCTGCTCGGCGGCGCTTCCTTCGATAGAAAGCGGCTCGTAACTACCTTCTTCGAACAGATCGCCGTCCGTCTTGCGATATTCCAGCAGGGTACTGGTAACAAACAGTTTGATCCGTCCGTCTCGCCAGTTGTGCCACATGTCCTGGATTTCTTGGCATCTGCATGCCTGCGATATTTTCTTCGTTAGCTCCAGCAAGCGCTGGCGCATCGCATAGTCCACGGAACGGCGGTTGTCCGGATCGAGCAGACTCAAATCCCATAGCTCGCTCCCTTGATAAAAATCTGGAACTCCCGGAGAGGTCAGCTTCAGCACCATCTGCACCAGGCTGTTATGAACCCCGAGCACCGCGATGCGTTCCTGAAAGGGCAAGAAATTCGCGAAGAAAGCCTCGGACCGCTCTAGATTCAACGTATCGGAAATAAAATCGAGGACCGCTTGTTCGTACGCTTCGTTTGGCGAAATCCAGTTCGTGTTTACTCTGGCTTCCCGCAAAGATTTAACCGTCGCCTTCTTCAGCCTGTCGGCATAAGCACTAATCGCGTCTTGTTCCAGCGAAGAGCACGCCGTCAGCTCCGCGGGCCAGGTCGCGATGAGGTTCTGAAAAAAAAGATATTCGTCATTGCGAGACGGCGGCGCCGTTCCCTCCACGTCTCCCCGTCGAGCGCGCAGTATCCGGCTCCATCCCGCCACTCGCGTGCTCCATTCTTCCGGCAACAGCGAAATCGCCGCCAGCCGCGCGCGCGCATCCTCGCTGTGCTTCATATCGTGCGTGGACGTCGTCAACATCGTGTGTGGCCAGTGCTGCGCTCGGTGCAGATTCTCCTTGTGAAACACGGCCACCGAAGAACCAAACAATTCCGGTGAGCTGCCAACTTCATTTAACGCAGCGAAACGGTTGTACCGAAATAGGGCGGTATCCTCGTATCCCTTGGCCATCACTGGCCCGCTGTATTGCTGCACTTTCATCGCTACTTCCATCACAGACGCGCGCTCATAACCGCCCGAAGCCGCTCCCGCCACGTCTCCCGTAAGGAGTTTGTCCAGGAAATCGAAAACGCTCGGATCCAGTTCCGGCCGGTTCTTTGTAGCTTGCGCGACGGCCCAGCGAATATACTTCCTGTCTGCCTCCTCGATATCTGAATGGTCTACATATGTGCGATACACCGGAAAACACGCGATCACTTCCTTCACCGCGCGATATAGAAGATTTTGTGTAAAATCCGCCGACGCTGGGTGCTGACGCGCGACGTATGCAGCCTTGGTCGCCAGCGTAAGCAGCCTGCCGGCCATTTCGTTTTTCATGATCCGCGTTTTTGTTTCATGAACGATCTCCGGAAATGCTTTTGTTTCTCCCGTGAAGCTCCGATAGGTCTTCGTCAGCACTGCCTCCGCCGTGGAATCAGTCAGCAACTCCGTTAGTTGCGCGGCGAATTCATAGCCGGTCGTTCCATTCACCGGCCACTCGGTGCGCAGCGTTTCGTGATGCGCCAATATTTTTTCGACCAGCAAGTAGAACGGGCGCCCGGCAGCTTCGCGGAGCCGCCGCAGATATGCCTTAGGATCATAAAGCCCGTCGATATGATCAATTCGCAGGCCATCGATCACTCCCTTGCGCAGCAAATCCAGCACAAATCGATGGGTGTGTTCGAACACCTCCGGCAATTCGATGCGAATGCCGGCAAGGTCGCTGATATCGAAAAATCGCCTGTAGTTAATGTCATCTGCTGCTACCCGGAAATGCGCCGGACGCCAGTGTTGCTGCTGAATCAATTCATCCAGCCGGTTCCAGGTCGCCGGGTCGCCAATCACGCCTTGGAACTGCTTCACTGAAGCGTCCACTGCGACGCGGGCCTCCGTCCGTTCGCGAACCAACGCTGCCAACTCCGCTTTCAGTGCGCTGGCCCGGCGCGCGGCTTCCGGGTTGTGTTCTGGGAGCGCCTCGAATTCGCCGGTGATCTTGACCGCCAGAAGTGCGGGTCCTAGGATTCGCGCATAGTAGCGAGGCGACACCGGTAGTTTGTGCGCGTCGTAGGCCCACACGGCAAACTCGCCAGCGGTTTCGTCAAATTTCAGCTGCAGTTTCCCGGCCGCGAGCTCCGTGCCGTAGTGGTCGGCCAAAAAGGGAACCAGCAATTTGCCCTTCAGATATTCCGCATGAGAATTCCAATCCACGTCAAACCAACCGGCATAAGCCGACTCCTGCCCCCACTCCAAAACATCCAGCCATAGAGGATTGTCGGCGCCCCCCACACCCATGTGGTTCGGAACGAGGTCGAGAATGTGTTTGAGTCCACTAGCCTCGAACGCCTCCACCATCCGATGAAACGCTGCTTCGTCACCCAGATCCGGATTCAGCGCATTGTGATCGGTAATGTCGTAGCCATGTGTACTGTTCGGCCTGGCCTTCAGGTAGGGTGATGCGTACACATGGCTGATGCCCAGCTTGGACAGATACGGCGCCAATTTCGCGGCGTCGTCAAATCCAAATCCCTTGCTGAATTGAACGCGGTAGGTTGCCCGGGGGATCATTCCGACGTCGCTTTCCTTGTTGCGTCTGCGTCTTTTATTTGTTCGCGTCTTGCTGTTTTGATTGCCCGTTGTCCGCGCGCTGCATCACGAAAGCCGCCAGCGAACGCTCTTCTATCATCACGTTGTCGCCCGGCAGCAGCACCTTGCCGATTTTCTGCGGATCGTTGCTGGTATTCAGAAGCAAATGCCATTCGTCCCCATCCACGGTGGGCGGAAGCGTGAATCCCACCCGCTCATGATGACCATTGAAGAGCAGCAACACTGTCGCGTCGCTGCCACGTTCCCGTACGCCGGTGGGCTGCGCCCGCCCATCGATCAGCATGCCAATCGAATGCAGGTTCGAGTCCTTCCACTGCTCGTCAGTCATCTCCACACCGGTCGATTGAAGCCAGGTCACATCCTTCACGCCCAACTCCTCGTTGTATCCGCCGGTAAGAAACCGGTTGCGGCGCAACACCGGGTAGCGATTGCGAATCGCGATGACCTCTTGCACGAACTTGGCGAGGCCGACATTCTTTGCCGCGAGCGACCAATCCACCCAGCCGATTTCGTTGTCCTGGCAATACGCGTTGTTGTTTCCTTTTTGCGTGCGCGCAAATTCATCGCCTGCAACCATCATGGGCAGCCCCTGCGCCAGCATCAGCGTTCCCAAAATGTTGCGCATCTGTTTCTGCCGCAATGCAAGCACGGCTGGATCGGCAGTCGGCCCTTCGACTCCGCAATTCCAGGATCGATTATTAGATGTCCCGTCCTGATTGTTCTCTCCATTCGCTTCATTATGTTTTTCGTTGTAGCTCACCAGATCATTCAGCGTGAATCCGTCGTGCGCCGTTACAAAATTCAACGATGCCCACGGTTTGCGCCCCTGATGATTGAAAATATCGCCGGAAGCGCACAAAATCGGCGCTAGGGAAGCGACCGACGCGCTTGACCTCCAGAAATCGCGCACCGTATCCCTGAATTTGTCGTTCCACTCGGACCATCCCGGCGGAAACTCGCCCACCTGATAACCGCCGGGGCCACAATCCCACGGTTCGGCGATCAACTTCACTCCATCCAAAAGCGGATCCTGGCTGCACACCTTTAGGAAGCCGCTTTGATGATCGAAACCGCCGGGTTCGCGCGCCAGAATCGTGCCTAGATCAAATCGAAAACCGTCCACCTGCGTTTCTTGATTCCAATAGCGCAGGCTGTCGGTCACCAGCTGAATCACTCGCGGATGCGAGAGGTTGAGCGTATTTCCCGTACCAGTGTCATTGACGTAGTAGCGAGGATTATCCTGTATCAGTCGATAGTAGCTGACGTTATCGATGCCTTTGAAACACAGCGTCGGCCCCAATTCGTTTCCTTCGGCGGTGTGGTTGTAGACCACATCCAGAATCACTTCGATTCCCGCGTCGTGATACTGCGAAATCATGTTCTTGAATTCACGCAAGCCGTTTCGCGGGTCTGCCGCATAGCGGGGATCGGGCGCGAAAAATCCCATGGTGTTGTAGCCCCAATAATTGGTCAGCCCCCTATCTAGCAATGGCCGGTCGTTCACGAAGGTGTACACCGGAAGCAATTCCATGGACGTCACTCCCAGCGATTTGATGTGCTCCACAACTTCCTTGCTTGCCAAGCCCGCAAACGTTCCACGCAAGTTCTCGGGCACGGCCGGGTGCAATTTCGTATAGCCCTTCACGTGCAGCTCATACACGATGGAGTGGCTCCAGGGAACCGGATGGCATACGGTGTTGTTTGTCCATTCGAACTTCGGATCAACCACCACGCTTTTTGGCACAAATGCCGCGCTATCTCGCTCATCGAACGACAGGTCCGCTTTCTCCGAACCGATGGTGTAACCAAAGCAGGCATCGTCCCACCGCAACTCGCCGACGTGCGAACGGGCATAGGGATCGAGCAAAAGTTTGTTGGGATTAAACCGGTGGCCCTGCTCGGGAGCATACGGTCCATGCACCCGGAAGCCGTATACCGTGCCCGGCTTCAGGCCCTTCAGGTAGCCGTGCCAAATTTCGTTGGTAAATTCCGGAAGCTCAATGCGCTGCAGCTCTTCTTTTCCTGCATCATCGAACAGACACAACTCCACCTTCGTCGCATGCGCTGAAAATAACGCGAAATTGACGCCCTCGCCATCCCAGGTAGCCCCGCGCGGATGTGCCAGCCCTTCGCGCACCTGCACATTCTTCGTGGGTATCACCACGCGGTCGGGCGCCGGTGCGGGGCGCACCACCGACGTTTTCTTTGTTGCTACGGCGGCTTTCTTTGGCATATGAAATCGACCTGTGCTCTTGCTGCTAAATGTACACTCTAAGCTTCTGACCCGATTCACCAACCCCAGTTGATCTTATTTTATAGTGCATCCGAAGGCAGGCAGCAGCATCAACTTGCCTTGCGCGCCGGCGGTAGCTTTCGAACCTTCGCTTTGCTAACTTTTTTCTCCGCTGAACCTGAAGATGCGGCCTGCAGGCTTTTCTTTAACGCGGTCATTATGTCGATCACCGGAGCGCGCTTCTTGGTTTCGCCACCAATCTCGACAGTCTTTCCTTGCTGTTTGGCTTCGATCAATTTCCGAAGCTTGTCCTGGAATTCATCGTGGTATAGCTTTGGCCGGAATGGTTCCGTGAGGTTGGCAATCAATTGTTCCGTAAGCTTCACCTCTTGCGGCTTGAGATTCACCGGTTCGAACACGCCATATTGTGGCAAGCTTCGTATCTCGTTGGCGAAATACATCGTGTGCAGTAGCAAGCCGTGATCGTACGAACGCAGAAAAACCGTATAATCGCGCTGGTGCATCACCAGTTTCCCGATTCCGACCGTTTGCGTATCTTCCAGAGCTTTTACCAATAGCTGGTAGGCCTTCTTTCCGGAATCCTCCGGTAGACAAAAATACGAGGCGTCGAAGAAAATAGGATCGATTTCCGCCAATTTCGTGAAGGCCACGATTTCCAGGCTGTGAGAAGACGTCGCCGCCAGCTTCTTGATCTCTTTGTCTTCCATCAGCACATACTGTCCCTCGTCGAATTCGTAGCCCTTGACGATTTCTCCGCGATCCACAAAACGGTTACAGGTCGGGCAAAACAGTGGTTGTCGCACCCGCGAATTGCATTCCTTGTGAATCTGGTGAAGGTAGGTCCGTTCGCTCCGCGCAGCCGCATATAGCCGAATCGGGATCCCAATCAAACTCAGAACGATCGAGCCTTTCCAGACCGACGATGCCATCGCTTTCCCTCGCAGCTAGGGATTATGAATTCCACTCCCGAGTCCTCTGCATCAGGCGATTCCTTTACGGGAAACCCTTTATTTCTGTACTTCCAGGAATCGTTATTGCGGCAGGAGACCTGCCTGGCAAATACTCCCCTGATGCGTCCCCTGCGCGAATATCGTCAGAAACGCCCCCCGGGCAAAAGCCCAGAACCTCGCGGCGGGCGCCCTTCTAGAGGCAAAAACTCGTTCGTGGTCCAACGCCACGATGCCACTCGCCTGCATTACGATTTTCGCCTGGAACTCGATGGCGTCCTGAAATCCTGGGCGGTGCCCAAAGGACCGTCGCTGGATCCCAGCGACAAACGCTTAGCGGTTCAAACTGAGGATCATCCTTTAGATTACGGCGGCTTCGAAGGGACCATTCCCGAGGGGAACTACGGAGCCGGCGAAGTAATGCTTTGGGATAGCGGCACGTACACCGTGGAAGGAAATCTCTCGGCGCAAGAGCAAGTGGAGAAAGGCGAATTGAAGTTCAGTCTGCATGGCCAGAAGCTGAACGGAAGCTTCGTTCTCGTCCGGCTGAAAGGCTCCGGTCCCAAAAAAGAGTGGCTGATGATCAAACATCGTGATGCCGAAGCTCGCCCTGGGTGGGATATTACCGGGCACGATGTTTCTATCAAGAGCGGCAAGCATCCCGGTCCCCCACGCCATCCAAAACTTCCGAAAGAAATTCCTGCATCCCCGCCCAAACCCGAGGAGCTGACCAACGCCGTACAAGCACCCATGCCCGAGCAATTCGCCGTGGCGCTGGCCTCTCCGAGCGAAAAGCCCTTCTCCAGTGACGATTGGCTGTACGAAATTAAATGGGACGGAATCCGTGTTCTGGCCATCATTAAAGAAGGACAAACAAAACTCGTTGCCCGCTCCGGCCGCGACATTACCAACGAATATCCGGAGTTTCGCGATTTGGCGAAACGTATCCGCGCCCGGCAGGCGGTCCTCGATGGAGAAATCGTTGTGATCGATCCCGATGGCCGCAGCAATTTTCAGCGCATCCAGGCGCGCTTCGGCGTGCAAAATCCCTCTGCAAAACTACAAAGCGAATCGCCGCCAACCTACTACTGCTTCGACGTCCTTTATTGCGAGGGTTATGACGTGCGGCGAGCACCGCTCTCCGAACGAAAAGAACTGCTGGGCAAATTACTCGCGACCAACGAACAACTCAGAATCTCTGAATATCAGGTTGGGAAGGGAATCGAACTTTTCGAAGCCGCTGCGAAAAATGGCTTGGAAGGCCTGATCGCCAAACGCGTCGATGCCCCATATCCACCCGGGCAGACCTCCAATTGGCTGAAGTTCAAATCGGTCCTTGAACTCGACGCGGCTATTGGCGGGTGGACCGACCCGCGCGGGTCGCGCCAGCATTTCGGCAGCCTTCTAATGGGGCTGTACGAGAACAAAACGCTTCGTTTCATCGGCGGCGTCGGCACCGGATTCGCGGCCGCCGTCGAAAAGGAACTGTTCGCCAAGCTGCAGGAGATTTCCTCGAATAAATGTCCGTTTACGCCGGTGCCAAAAACGCGCGAACCCGCTCACTGGGTAATTCCGAAACTTGTCGCGCGAGTCGGCTACGCCGAGTGGACCTCCGACAACCACCTCAGACAGCCTCGGTTCATCGGCCTGCAACCCGATCGCGAAGGGCGGGACAGCACTCTCGAAAAAGAGACGAGAGCGCCGGTTCCGCCGCCAACATCGAAAGAATCACCGAAAGAGAAGAAGCAACCCGCTGCCAATTCTCGTAAGGCTCCAAATGCAGCGGTCGATCCAAACGCGATAGTCGAGGCCATCACGAAAGCAAAGCAAGAAGAAGTCCGCCTCGAGATCGGTGGCCGCACCGTGAAGCTCACCCATCTCAACAAAATCTATTTTCCTAAAGCCGGCTACACCAAGCGCGATGTTCTTTCCTACTACGCGGCCGTTGGTCCGTATATTCTGCCCTTTCTGAAAGACCGCCCGCTGGTGCTGCACCGCTACCCAAACGGCATCGCGGGAACCGCTTTCTATCAAAAAGAAGCCGGGCAAGGCATTCCCGATTGGATCCGGACGGTCAAAATCTATTCCGAAACAAAACGCCAGGAAGTCGATTTTATTCTCATCGACGATTTCGCCTCACTTCTGTATCTCTCCAATCTCGGTTGTATTGAACACAATCCATTTTCTGCACGCGCCGATGATCTCGAAAAGCCCGACTACATGTTCATGGACCTCGACCCGACCGACAACACACCGTTTTCGCGCGTCGTAAGCGCCGCCAAAGTGCTAGGCGAAGCCCTGAGAACTGCCCGTCTCGAGTACTTCGTGAAAACTTCCGGCGCGACTGGCTTGCACATGTTCATTCCTATTGAACGAAAATACAGCTTTGACCAGGTTCGCGCCCTGCTCGAAATCCTGACGCGCTTGGCCGTCGCGAAAGAACAGGGGTTGCTCACGCGAATATTCCGCGTGCAGGATCGCCCAAGAAATACTGTCTTCGTGGATGTCCGGCAAAATGCCTACGCGCAATCCCTGGCTTCGGTCTTTTCCCTACGGCCTCGGGAAGGCGCCCCGGTTTCCACGCCGCTCGCGCTGACGGAACTAAAGCCGGATCTGAAACCGGAACAATGGAATCTGAAGACTGTGCTTGCCGATCTTCCGCGCAGATCGAAGCTCTGGTCTAAGTTTTTCACGCGCCCGCAAACGCTCGAAGCGGCCATTGCCGCCATCGAACGCGCCCGGGTGTCTTGATGCAACGCGTGTCGAGCCCGTCGGCGCGCCGCTGAAAATCCAAACGAGGAGTGGTCGGTCATGACTACAGTAGCGGAACATCTGGTGGGCGCACTTGTTGCGGCGGGAGTACAACGAATCCACGGCGTGGTGGGCGATTCGCTCAATAGCATCGTCGACGCCGTGCATCAAAATAAAAAAATCGAGTGGATCCACGTCCGCCACGAAGAGGCCGGCGCCTTCGCGGCTAGTGCCGAAGCGCAATTAACCGGCAAGCTCGCCGTGTGCGCCGGCAGTTGCGGCCCCGGCAATCTTCACCTCATCAACG
>Ga0210384_10009461_pt1 | contig 10050 bp, 10 predicted proteins | sample IncBWH2MmetaG_FD_160574 | JGI IMG/M metagenome (GOLD analysis project Ga0210384, IMG submission 160574) | Forest soil microbial communities from Barre Woods Harvard Forest LTER site, Petersham, Massachusetts, United States - Inc-BW-H-2-M | ecosystem: Environmental > Terrestrial > Soil >...
CGCAAGGATCTGATCAAAGTCAGGCCGTCCATCCTGGGCATGTTCTGGTCGGTCAGCACCAGGTCGACAACCTGGTTGCGCGCCTTGTCGAGACCGTCCTGCCCATCGACGGCTTCAATCACTTGGTAACCTGCGGCCTTCAAGCTAAAAGCCACCATCTGCCTCAGCGAACCAGAATCGTCCACCGCTAATATCGTCTTGGCCATCATTACTCCGTTATGCAAATTTAAGGCTCTCCGCCCACATTTATCACGCTACAACCAATCTGTTCGAGCTTTTCACGCGCGGACGCGATCGGGGTCCCGCATCGCTTCAAAATAATTCAATATCGCCGCTGTCCAGGTGCTTTTGAGTTACTGCCTTGCGCAACAGGCCCTTCAATTCCTGGCTCTGGGTTTCCAGTCGGATCGTGATTTCTTTCAGCAGCACGGCAATTTCGTCGCTGCCGCCGTCATGAGGGATGCCATCCCCAATGACGCCCAGCGTGCTCAATACCTCACGCAGGCCGGCACTCCTTTGCATAGTGCGCGAAATCAATTGGCTGGTCAGGTCCTGGAACTGCAGGCTGGTCACTGCGGAGTTGATATGCCGGGTAATATCGCCCTGGATGATTTTCAGCTTGCCAACCGTGGCAGTTGATGCGGTGCCTGAAGAAATCAGCAAGTCTATTTCCTGCTGCTGAGCCGAGATGGCCGCATGCAGCGCCAGGAAACTACCTCCCAATTTTTCTATGGCTTCCGCAAGCAGTATGGTTGTCTGCACGAGATCGGTTTCGACTTCAAGCAAATGTTCGTTGCCGTGATCTGAAACACCGGTCAAGAGCCGCTTAACTTGAGGGCCCAGGATTCTCTTTTTCGGCATTTTAGACACCCCAATTTTTCAATATGATCAGACGAGGCTGCATCATGCGGCTATTTGTTGGCTTTGACTGAAACATCGGCATTCGCATCGGCTGGCGTTGCGACTTCAATAGAACCGCCATCTGTTTCCGCCGCCGCTTCCGCTTTCTTATTCATCACGATGATACTGATGCGCCTGTTGATCGGGTTCAGCGGATCGGACTTGTCGAACAATACCGATGAAGAGAGTCCAACCACCCGCAATACCTTGGCCTCGTCCATGCCGCCAAGTATCAGCGCCCTGCGGGACGCATTGGCCCGATCGGCGGACAACTCCCAGTTGCTATAGCCTTTTTCACCGCTACCGTATGGGGCTGCATCAGTATGCCCGGAGAGGCTGATGCGGTTAGGAACATCGTTCAGCGCCTTTCCTATTTCAGTCAGGATTTCCCTGGTATAGGGCTGCAATTCCGCTTTGGCGGACGCAAACATCGGGCGATTTTGCTCATCGACCATTTGTATGCGCAGGCCCTCCGTGGTCAGGTCCAGCAAGAGCTGCTTCTTGTACTGCTTCAGGGTCGGATTCGCGTCAATCACCGCCTCGATCTTGGCCTTCAATACTTTCAGGCGCTCAGCGTCGGCCTTGGCCAGCGCAGCTTCCGCCGCCTGCAAGTTGAAGGTTTTCTTTTTTGACTCTACGTCGCCGCGTTTTTCCTGTCCGGTGCTCATCGTCAGGTCTTTGCCGCCGCCCTTGATAACGCTAGAACTGTCCCCGCTGCCTTCCCCGCCGGCCATCGCCACCTTGAGCGGAGTCTGGAAATATTCGGCGATACCTTGCAAATTCCCCTTCGCCGTCGATCCCAGCAACCACATTAGCAAGAAGAACGCCATCATCGCCGTCACAAAGTCAGCGTACGCAATTTTCCAGGCGCCGCCGTGGTGGCCGCCTGCAGTTTTTTTAATGCGCTTAACTATAATTGGCCTAAGCTCTTCGTTAGCCATAACACACCCCTCATCAAGCCGGTTATTTTGATTTTGATTGCTTAATGTGGTCTTCCAGCTCGGTGAATGTCGGACGCTCGGTGGAATACAGCACTTTACGGCCGAATTCCACGGCGAGTGCCGGGGCATATCCGTTCAGGCTCGCCAGCAAAGTAACTTTAATGCACTGCAAAGATTTGGAGGATTCATCCAGCTGCTGTTCCAGCAGGGTCGCCAAAGGCCCGACAAATCCGTAAGCAAGCAAAATACCGAGGAAAGTACCGACCAGGGCGTGGGCAATCAGGATGCCGAGCTCCGCCGGCGGAATGCCAACCGATTCCATGGTGTGTACCACGCCCATTACCGCGGCAACGATACCGAATGCAGGCAAGCCATCGCCCAGTTTGGCCATGAAATGCGCCGGAACCGAACCTTCGTGATGATGGGTTTCCAGCTCATTGTCCATCAGGTTTTCGATCTGGAAGGCGTCCATATTGCCGGACACCATCAGGCGCAAGTAATCACACAAAAACTCCATCATGTGATGATCAGCCAGCACTGCAGGATATTTGCTGAAGAGCGGGCTCTCTTCCGGCCTCTCGATATCGCCTTCAATCGACATCAAGCCTTCTTTACGCACCTTGGTCAGCACGTCAAAGAGCATCGTCATCAATTCCATGTAGAGTTGGCGGTTGAACTTGGAGCCTTTGAGGACTCCAGGCAAGGCTTTCAGCGCGGCTTTGAGAGATTTGGAGTTATTCCCGACCAATGCCGCACCCGTTGCCGCGCCGCCGATCATCAATAATTCCAGCGGTTGAAACAACACCGCGACATGCCCACCTGAAAGCACGAATCCGCCAAAAACGGACCCCATGACTATGATATAGCCGACGATAACTAGCACGACCGATGACTCCTAAAAGAGAGAAACAATAAATTTATGCTTGCCGAAGCAGTCGATTTAGTCTCACATTGAAAATATGTTCCGCGCAGAATCTACGGTCTAGTGATCAAAAAGCACCTTAAATCAAGGGAAAAATTGCCCAAAAAATATATTTCATAGCAGGCATTATATGCGCCAAGCGTAAAGAATGGGAGCGTTATCCCCCGTATTTATGCACAAATCGGGCTCTAAACCGGGAATCGTAAATTCATAGCTGAGCAACATTGTCCCTGGACGCATCTCGGCTTTCGCCTTTTGCCACAACGCCGGCATTGCCGCTGGAGACAGATACGCAAAGACGAAGTCATAGGCCTGCAAATTTAGGCTCAGGTAGTTTTGCAGCAGGAATAGGGCTTTTGAGCGCATTAGCCTGGCACGCAAGTAACTGATGCACCAGGGCAGAGGTGCGATTTCCACCCCAGAGAACCGGCAGTCACCCCGTGCCTTGGCCAAGTTCAGCACCAACCCACCCAAGCCGCTGCCGATATCGATGAAGCGGATGGATTCCTCAGCCGGCAGCAGGTCCAGCACAAAAGGAAACAGCGAAGACCTGGATGGGTAATAGGGAACCTGGGTCCTGTAAGTGGACCAGTACAACACCAGCAGGAAAAAGAAGCCGATCAGGAAATAAGAAGGCGGTATGCGAAAGGCGAGAAATACAACAATCGCGATAGGAAACAGGAACTGTATGCACCACCACCACCAGTCCATACCGCGCAAATAGGCGATGATCGCCGCCAGCCCGGCCTCGGCGATAACGATGACGTATAAGGGGAAATTGAGTTTTAGCGCAACAGCCAGCAGGACTGCGGTTGCGCCGCAAATGAAGAGGGAAAATATCTGGATCAGCAATGCCTGCAGCGCAGGCGGAATTGCTGTCGTGCTTGCTATGGGAGAATCAGCTTTACCATGATCAGATCGGACGCCCAAATACTCTCCACAAAACAAAAAATGCTATGCAACCATGGCCATCGCTTCGGACTCTCTGGCTTTTTTGGTTTTGCCCGCACGGGAAGGCACATGACACAAACCACATGCGTAATCATCATGCAAATCTAGCGTATGCGCAACAAATTGACCGCTACATTTCTTGCATTTTGCAAACGTTAACATTTTCCCATCGAAGAATCTGACAAGAGTCCAGGCGCGGGTCAGCGATAATACCGGCTCCTCGCCGGCGGCAACGGGCACCTGCTCCAGATACAGCCTGTATGCCTTGAGCACAGCGGCGATACCGCTAATACCCGCATGATCCTGCAAGTATTTATGAATATTCATGAATAAGGACGAATGGATATTCGGCTGCCAGGTGATAAACCAGTCAATAGAGAATGGCAGCATCCCTTTCGGCGGAGAAACCCCCTTCAACTCCTTATATATCTTTAGCAAACGCTCCCTGGACAAGGAAGTCTCGGATTCTAAAAGCTGTAGCCTTGCGCCTAGATTGACCAGTTCAATAGCCAATTGAATTTCATGCGCTTCGTTCACTACACTTTTGTTTGCCATTTTTATCACCTTGATTTACGCGTTTATCCCAAAGACCACAACACCAGAGATTAATGAATTTCTTCGACTGGCTGACCTGCCATCAGGATGGCTGCGTGAGAATGCGCCAAGGCACGCTCTTTGTTATAGTTGGTGAGCATGCACAAAATTGCGCTATCCTCGAAGCGAAAGCGGGCCAGCATCATATTGGAACCGGCCAGCTTCAAAATTTGGGCATTGTTCAAACCTTCGATCAGGTCTGCAATTTCCTTGCCTATGCCCAAACGGAAGATGGCTGTCGCCTTGTCGGCACGGATCATTTGCTGCGCAAGCATCAGATAGCTTAGATTTGCATCCCGAATTTCAGCCATCATGTCGTTCTGTGTCATTTTTCTTCCCCTCAAACTGTTTATCTCGGCACTGATTTCGTTGCCAGTGAGATACATTGTGGGACTTACAAAAAAGCCAGTGTATAGGTGAAACGCGGTATTTTTGGAAAGAAAAAACGGAACAAGCTCGTAGGATTATTTCCTACAAGCTATATATTGGCATCTGCACTTAAAAACCTCTGCAGAAAATAAATTTTTTGAAGAATTTTCTTAATTTTCATCTCAAAAGAAAATTCTGTTTTAAATCAGTGAGTTAATAGGTGTTTTAGTGAAAACTCCTACTCTCTCAAAAGCATTAACGGCAACAAAATGGAGAACTTTAGGGTAAATCGAAAAATATTTTTACTATTTTCCTAGTGGAATTTAACGGTAGCAAAACCACAAACTTTAGGCAAAAAGTGAAAAAATTATTTAAATGTGTGACGAAACTGTAACTGCTGTTGCATTTTTGCAGCGATAAAATGACTTAAAAGACACTATTTTTCCGATTTGGTCTGACGGAACAGGCCATTCCATTGCGCTTGCGAAACAAAAAAGGGTGTTGGACACGTCTTGATTGCATAACAGCAGATGCTGCGCGTTGCCATATGGCCAAAAAAAATAGGGCGAACAATGTCGCCCTGATATTTTTCTCGCAAGCTCTGCACCGAGGCGCAGACAAAACGGTCATTGCACAGAATTGCCCGCTTCCATGCGCCAAACAGTTTTACCTTTGGAGTCTTTATCCAGTCCTGACAATACAGAATTGTGTGCCTCCATATCGGCATCGGATGCAAGGACCACAAGAACGTCCGGCAAGGGCGCGTCGAGAGATGGGTCCTGGGTCCCGCTATCCTGGTGCTCGACCTGCATTTCCATCGTCAAGCTGTTCTGCCCCCTGGACATCGCCAGGAAAACATCCGCCAGCAGTTCGGCATCAAGCAGCGCCCCGTGCAATTTCCTGTGCGCATTGGAGATGCCGTAGCGGCTGCACAGAGCATCCAGCGAGTTCTTTTTGCCGGGATGAAGCTCTTTGGCCTGCACCAGGGTATCGATCACCGGTCCCACGTGCTTGGGAAATTCGGGCAACCCGAGCAACGCAAACTCGGCATTCAAAAAAGCGACGTCAAATGGCGCATTGTGGATGACGATTTCCGCGCCTGAGATGTAGTCCCGCAATTCATTGATGATTTCAGCAAATTTCGGCTTGTCGCGAAGGAACTCGGTCGTCAGTCCGTGGACTGCCAGTGCGCCCTCTTCAGAGTCCCGCTCAGGGTTGATGTAGCGGTGGAAGTTATTTCCGGTGAGTTTGCGATTAACCAGCTCCACACAGCCAATCTCAATGATCCTGTCTCCCGATCTGGGATTCAGGCCTGTCGTTTCAGTATCAAGAACAATTTGTCGCGTCATTTTTAATGGTCCGGGAATCTTCAGTGTGCGTTGTTATTATAGGAAACGGAAACAATCCGCAAAGTGCAAGCCTGCGGCACGGCGGGCAGAACATCTGCGCATTGCAAGGTCAAGCTGCGTCTGCTTCCCATCTCAGCTGTATGGCATCTAGGCTGCCGTCCACGCAGTGCCCCGCATCCAGGCCGACGCCTGCCGCAAAAAGCAGTTCGTTTCCAACGGCGACGAAAGGCAGGCGCTGGCGCTGCCAAAATGGAATGCGCAAAGTTTGATAGTGGCTTTTAATGTCTCGGGTTGGACGATTGGGCGCCAGCTTGATGCGTTCGCCGCCTTCGCGCATGCGTATGGTGAGATTTTGCCGCCTTAACCACTCCCCATCCAGGCCGGACTCCGCCTGGTCAAAAAACAGGCTGCCGTTGAATTCCGGGAAATGCAGGACCGCCTCACCTTGCCACTGAAAGCGCCTTGGCGCTGCAGGCTGGCTATCCGCCGGCAAATCGCGTGAAGCATATATTTTGTTTTCATAGCGATGTATACCCAATTGCTCATGGGATACCGTGATCCTGGCATCGGCGCGCGCCGCAAACAGTTGCTTGCGCATTTCTGCCAGCCTGGCCGTTGAAGGCATCCGCACCCCGACAGCGGACAGCCAGAAGCGCAACAAATTATCGATGCGGTCATCGCTGAAACCATGCATTTTGTCGATATCCAGGCCGCCGTCGAATTCACACAAACGGCAATCTTGTTGCGCCAGCTCCAGCAGCATGCGATGAGCGGATTGCGCATGTTGCGCGCTTCTTGCCAGCCGTTCGGTGAATCCCGGCGAGATCTTGGACAGAATGGGCATGACCTGGAGCCTCAAGGCATTGCGGGCATACTTGCTATCGGCATTGGATTCGTCTTCAACAAACGCAATCACATTGGATGCGGCATATTCAAGCAAGGTTTGCCGGGTCACATTCAATAGGGGGCGGGCAACGGTTACCGCGTCGGTGCCGAGCAATTTAGGCGCTTTGTTATAGCCATCCATGCCGGACAAGCCAGCTACACCGGAGCCGCGCAGCAATTGCAACAACAGGGTTTCGGCCTGGTCGTCCTGATGGTGCGCAGTCAACAGGAGCGTCGCCTGGCGCGCCTGGCACATCGCACCGAGGGCACGATAGCGCTCAGTGCGCGCAGACGCCTCTATGCCATCCTTCGCTGCGGGATCGATCCGGACTTTCCGCGCATCGAAGGCGATGTCGAATTTGACGGCCTCGGACTGGCAGTGGAGCAGCCAGCTATCGGCATTGGGACTGATTCCATGATGCACATGAAAAGCGGACAAGCCAATTTTGCGAACCGTGCAAAAATTTTTTGCAAGCCGCAGCAACACGGAGGAATCCAATCCTCCGCTGTAGGCAACTGCGATTTCCTGAGGTGCCGGCTGGCCGGCATGACTGGCAAGAATGGATTCTAAGCTCGTGTCGAATTGCTGCTGTAAACTTGCAGTATCGGTCTTCACTCAGGCTATTCCGCCAATTTGGTTTCCTTGAATTTGCCGTAGCTCATCAATTTTTCATGGCGGGCAGTAAGCAGATCCTTGGTCTTTACACCCTGGAATTGACGCAGGGTATCTGCCAGCGCGCGCTTGACCAGCGCGCACATCTGTTTAGGATCGCGGTGCGCTCCGCCTAGGGGTTCGTTAATGATTTTGTCGATCAGCCCCATGGCTTTCAGCCTGTGCGCAGTCAGGCCCAGGGCCTCTGCCGCATCCGCTGCGCGATCGGAAGTTTTCCAGAGGATGGACGCGCAACCTTCAGGCGAAATCACCGAATAGGTTGCATATTGCAACATCAATACGGCATCGCCGACAGCCAATGCCAGTGCACCGCCGGAACCGCCTTCGCCGATGATGGTGGTAATCAAAGGCACTTTCAGTTCAGCCATCACATACAGGTTATGGCCGATTGCTTCGGACTGGCCGCGCTCTTCTGCGTCTATGCCAGGCCAGGCGCCGGTCGTATCGACAAAAGTAAATACCGGCAGATTGAATTTTTCCGCCAGCTTCATCAAGCGCATCGCCTTGCGGTAGCCCTCGGGCTTAGGCATGCCGAAATTGCGCATCGCGCGTTCCTTGGTGTCCCTGCCCTTTTGATGGCCCATCACCATGCAAGCCTGGCCATTAAAGCGGGCCAGCCCGCCGATAATGGACTGGTCATCGGCAAAACTGCGGTCTCCGTGCAACTCATGGAAATCGGTAAAGATATTGTTCACGTAGTCCATCGTATATGGACGCTGTGGATGACGGGAAATTTGCGACACCTGCCAGGGCGTCAATTTCGCGTAGATATCTTTGGTCAGCATCTGACTCTTTTTAGACAAGCGATCTATCTCTTCAGAAATATCGACCGCTGAATCATCTTGCACAAAGCGCAATTCTTCGATTTTGGACTCTAGCTCGGCAATAGATTGCTCAAAGCCCAGAAATGTAGTTTTAGTCATCGTGCCCCCTTCAAATTCAACACGAGTTGAAAAATATTGCTTAATTGTTTGCTATCGGGTCCAGGCTGCGCCATAAATACCAGGTTGCGACAGTGCGCCATGGCTCCCAATTAGCGGCGACCTCCCTCGCATCGCTGCGGGAGACGGGTTCGCCTGAAAAATAGTTGATACTTATACCTTTGAGCAAGCCTGGATCGTCCAAAGGTAAAATATTCGGACGGAGCAGATTAAATATCAAAAACATCTCCGCTGTCCAGCGTCCTATGCCGCGAATCTGTATCAGCTCCGAAATAACATCTTCGTCGCCCATCTCCGCCCATTTATCGACATGCAATCGTTTTTCTTTGAAATGGTCAGCTAAATCAAGGATATATTCGGTTTTTCTCTTGGACAAACCCGTTGCGATCAGCTTCTCAGTGCCTAATTTTAACACCTGAATCGGGACGCATTTGGGGCAGAGTTCTAAAAACTGCAGCCACAACGCGTCTGCAGCCTTACCGGAGATCTGCTGCCCCACTATTGAGCGTGTCAGCGTAGTAAACGGATCATCACGCCCCACCAGATACAAGTCGCCAAACTGGGGAATCAGCTTGCGCATGATCCTGTCTCGCTTCATCAGTTCATGCTTGGCACTCTCCCAATAGTCAGGAACCAGCGCCCTGCCGGCCATATCCACGGGATTATCCATGATACTTATGCCCTGCGCCATTCAGTGACGCCACCAGCTTTGTCTTCAAGAATGATCCCGTCAGCGAGTAATTCATTACGGATGCGATCAGATTCGGCGAAATTTTTCGCTTTTTTTGCTTCTGCCCGCGCTTCAATTTTTGCCGCAATCATAACATCATATTTTCCATCCGCATCGGATGGAATTGCTTGCAAGAAATCCACCGGTGCCCTTTGCAGCACTCCTATGGTTCCCGCCAGCGCCTTCAACTGGCGCGCCAGCACGGCCGATTTTGTCTTATTGACTTCATTGGCCAAGTCAAACAGTACCGAAATTGCAATAGGCGTATTGAAATCATCCAGCATCGCCTCAGCAAAGCGCTGCGCATGGCTTTCATCCATATCCAGCGGCAACTGATCGGGCCCCACTTCCTTTAGCGCCGTATATAGGCGGGTCAATGCCGTTTTCCCATCGTCCAGATGCGCATCCGAGTAATTCAACGGGCTGCGATAATGCGCCCTCAAAATAAAGAAGCGCACTACTTCAGGATCGTATTTTTTCAATACATCGCGGATGGTGAAAAAATTCCCCAAGGATTTGGACATTTTTTCATTGTCCAGCCGGACAAACCCGTTATGCATCCAGTAATTGACGAAAGCATGCTGATGCGCGCCCTCCGACTGGGCAATTTCATTCTCATGATGGGGGAACTGCAAATCCTGGCCGCCGCCATGAATGTCGAACTGCTCGCCCAGCAATTCGCCGGCCATCGCCGAGCACTCTATATGCCAGCCCGGACGCCCGGCGCCCCAGGGGGACTGCCACTTGACCTCGTCAGGCTCGGCTTCCTTGGACGCTTTCCACAAGACAAAGTCC
>Ga0210384_10009463_pt1 | contig 10048 bp, 8 predicted proteins | sample IncBWH2MmetaG_FD_160574 | JGI IMG/M metagenome (GOLD analysis project Ga0210384, IMG submission 160574) | Forest soil microbial communities from Barre Woods Harvard Forest LTER site, Petersham, Massachusetts, United States - Inc-BW-H-2-M | ecosystem: Environmental > Terrestrial > Soil >...
CAGCGATTCTGGAATGACTTCCAGGAAGGCCACCGCCAACATGTAGCCAGCACCCAGCGCGAGAAAATACTGAAGAAATTGCCGCGGCCAATCCCTTCGCACAACGAAATAGCCGCCAATTAGATTTCCCGCCGCCGCGACCAATCCCAAGGCCGCAGCCAGCACCGTCCGTATTGCCAAATCGTTTCCCATATGGAGTGCAGCAGATTACCCCGGCCCCGACAGGCCAAGCCGCCGCTTTTACGATAACTTGCCTAATAAGGTTCGGGCCACAAGAGCCATTACCGCCAGCATGTTTCTTCTCTGCGCTCTCTGTGCCTCATCCTCTGTGCTCTCTCTGTCAATTCTTGATTTTTTCTTTGCTTTTCTCTTTACCCTGAATGTCTGAACAAAATCACGTCCCCTTCTTGCACGATATACTCTCTCCCCTCCGACCGTACCTGCGCCTTCTCCTTGGCCGCCGCAATGCTCCCCGCGGCCACCAAATCATCCCAACGCACTACTTCCGCGCGAATAAATCCCCTTTCGATGTCGCTGTGAATCTCTCCCGCCGCCTTCACCGCCGTCGAGCCTTTGCGAATCGTCCACGCCCGCACTTCCGGCTCTCCCGCCGTAAAATACGGAATCAATCCCAGCAAATCGTACGTGGCGCGAATCAATCGGTTCAGCCCCGGCTCCTTCAATCCGTAGGAAGCCAGCAATTCCGCCGCTTCTTTCTCGTCCATTTCCGCAAGCTCTGCTTCCAACCGTCCGCACACCGCCACCACCGCCGTCTTCGGCCTGCCCTCGAGCGCGCTCAACTTGTGCCGCGCAACAGCGGTCGCAAGTTCCGCCGCTTCGTCATCGCCCAAATTCAACACGTACAACATCGGCCGCTGCGACAAGAACAGGAATCCGCCGATCGACTTTCTTTCTTCCGCCGTCAGTTCCAGCTCGCGCAACGGCTTCTCGGCTTCGAGTTGCGCCTTGCACTTCTCGAGCGCCGTCTTCTCCGTCTCCAGGATGGGGTCGTGCTTCTTCTTCAAGTCTTTGTCCACGCGCTCCAGCCGCCGCGTGATCTGGTCGTGATCCGCTAGCATCAATTCCAAATCCAGGTTCGTCGCGTCCCGCAGAGGATCGATGCTCCCCTCGGAATGTGGCACCGATGGATCGTCGAACACCCGGATCACATGCGCAATCACGTCCACTTCGCGCAGTTGCGCCAGCGCGTCTCGCATGCGCTCCTTTTGCATCCCGCCCAGGTCGACGTAATTCACCGTCGCGTAGGTGATCTTCTTCGGGTTATAGAGCTTGGCCAGTTCTAACAGCCGCGGTTCCGGAACTTTCGCTACGCCTACGTGCGTCGCCGACGCTCCCGCCTTACCCTCGACCTGCGCCTTCGTCAAAATCCGGAACAGCGTCGTCTTCCCGACCTGTGGTAGTCCAATAATTCCCGTTTGCATAAACTCGTAATCCTAGCACACTCGTTTCGCACGCCGATGTAACGCCATCTTGGAAGGCGATGGCTACAACGGCTAACGGATTTCATGTAGTCTCGTCTGACCTTGGAGATCTCAGCGAGAACCGCGCGATTCTGCAAGACTGGAGAAGCACTCTGATGCCGGAAAGACGACTTCCGTCCTTCGACCTGCGCCTCGCCATGGATACCCTCGCGGCGAGGGACCCGCAACTCGTCCCGCTGATCAAAGAAACCGAGGAATTTCGCATCGAAACCGACGGCACGGAAAGTCCCTACGAAGTGCTCATGGAATCGATCGCCTACCAATCCATCTCCGGTAAAGCGGCCGCCACCATCTTTGGCCGCGTCAAGGCTCTCGGTTCCAACGGCCGTGCCCCCACTCCCGAACAGATGTTGAAATTGCGCCGGCCCGTCCTTCGCAAGGCAGGTCTCTCCGGCGCAAAAATCGACGCCATGAAGGATTTAGCGCGCAAAACGCTGTCCGGCGTAGTTCCTTCCCACGAGCAGGCCGAGCGCCTCTCCGACGACGAGCTCGTCGAGCGCCTCACTTCCGTGCGCGGCATTGGCGCCTGGACCGTCGAGATGTTCCTGATCTTTCGCCTCGGCCGGCCCGATGTCCTCCCCATCCACGACCTCGGCGTTAAAAAAGGGTGGTCCATCACCTACGGCAAAAAACACATGCCCAAGCCCAAAGAGCTTCTCGCCTTCGGCGAGCGCTGGCGCCCCTACCGCACCGTCGCCAGTTGGTACATGTGGCGCGCCTGCCAGCGCGCGGGCAACGCCGCTTTACGCAAAATCCTCCCTGCCCGTGTCCGCCAGAGACACAAACCCACCAAACATCGCCACAAACCAAAGCGCCGCCGGAAGTCGTAGTGGCCGGTCTTCAGACTGGTTCTTTCTTTTCCTTGTTCTCCCGTGGGGGAGTATGTTTTGAGGGCAATTCAGAAAGATAGGATCGTGTTCAGCGGCTGGCGCCTAACTCTTTCACCATCAAGAACATCGCGGCAAATCCGGCGAGTAGCACCCCGCTCTCGAGCATCACGGATACGCGGTGCAGCCTGCTGAACTCCGCCAAGAGCGGGCTGTCGGGCGCTGTGGCCTGAATCGACCCCATCTGTGTCCGCAGCACCGCCATCTTCGGGCTGACCGCGTGCTGGGACACAGCGGTCAGCAGGATCATCAGCGCCACGCACAGCGCGGCCGGAGCCGCCAAGCTCGCAAAAGATCGCGTCCGCAGCATCCGCGCCACCAGGATCACAATCCCGCACACCACTCCGAGGAAGTGCATCCTCCACAGCGCGAACCCGACCATCGCTCCGGCCTGATCGCGGCTCGCCAGCAGGCGGAACGCCCCCGGAGCCACCACAAAGCTCAGGAACACGTCGCTCCCGAGCCACAGGCTAAGCGCTAGAAATTCGAGCGTGCGGAAGACTGACCTCATGCGCTCCGGAAGACCGGGTTGTGAGAATTTCAACTCAGAACCGCAGCTACTCTACCGCGCCGCTGAGCTTCTGCAAAGCGGATACGTAGCTTACGGTATTGGTAATCAGATAGATTGGGGTGACGATCATCGAAATCATTCCCCAAGGTCCGAGAAGCAGATTCTTTGCGGTGAAGTCCCAGAAATTCTTGTTAACACAGGTCTTGCACAGATTTCCTTTGAGACTCCTCGTTTGCCGCGCCACCAGCATTCCGATGTTGCGGTGAAACGTCACCGGGCTGGTCTGCCGCATGCTGCCGCAAAATTGACAGCGACCTATTGCATTGAGATTGTTGGCTGCTGTAGCGGTTGCCACGTGTCCCTCCGTGAGAAAGCGAGTTAACGATCATCGAACGAACGAAAAACTCCCTGTATTTGGCTGGCATCTCTTTTATAAAAAGCGCCCTCGCGCGGGGCAATGGTACCTTCGGCCTCTTCATCCAGTCTTGCAACCACCGTTTGGACACATGGTAAGGCGGTTTTTTAGCGGGTTTGGCAATCAATGGCAGAATAAGGAAGAATGGTGGGCGACAAAGGACTTGAACCTTTGACCTCTCCCGTGTGAGGGGAGCGCTCTAACCAACTGAGCTAGTCGCCCGTTTTTTTTTGCAAACGCGACGCGGGGCAGCGTCATCTATTTGTAACAGGAAGGGCCTGGGTTTTCAACCGATGCCGACCGCAACCCCGCAAATCGTCTCGCAGCTTCAGCACGCCATCGCGCGAATTATTTACGGCAAGGAAGAAGCCATCCAGCTCGCGCTGATCACTCTTCTCGCGCGCGGACACCTTCTCATTGAAGATGTTCCCGGCGTGGGCAAGACCACACTGGCACAGGCGCTGGCGAAATCCTTTCACTGCACGTTCCAGCGCATCCAGTTCACGTCGGATCTTTTGCCCAGCGACGTCATCGGTGTAAGCGTTTACAATCCGGAAACACGCGAATTTGAATTCCGTTCCGGCCCGCTCTTCGCCAACGTGGTGCTCGCCGATGAAATCAACCGCACCACCCCGCGCACGCAATCCGCGCTTCTCGAAGCCATGAACGAAGCGCAGGTCACCGTCGACGGGAAAACGCTCGCTCTACCAAATCCTTTTCTCGTGATCGCCACGCAAAACCCGGTCGAGCACCATGGCACGTATCCATTGCCGGAGTCGCAACTCGACCGATTCCTGATGCGCATCAAGATGGGTTATCCGTCGCACGAGACCGAACGCGAGATCCTGCGCAAGCGCGCCAGCGACGATCCGCTGCACACGCTCGAGCCGGTCGCCGACGTAAGCGACGTCCTGGCCATGCAGGACGCGGTCACTCACATCAAGGTCGACAGCAGCCTGCACGATTACGCGCTGGAAATTGTCAACCGCACGCGCAAGAGCGAGCAGCTCGCTCTCGGCGTCAGCCCGCGCGGCACGCTCATGCTCCAGCGCGCGGCGCAAGCCCGCGCCTTCCTCGAAGGCCGCGACTTCTGCCTTCCCGACGATTTCAAGCAGCTCGCCGTGGCCGTTTTTTCTCATCGCGTGGTGGCCAGCTCGCGCCACGCTTCGCTGCAGAAAAAATCGGAGACTACCGAATTAGTCCTTCGCGAAATCGTCGATTCCGTCTCCGTTCCCCTGTGAAGAACACGTAGTGAGCGTCACTTCCACTGTCGCGCAGCTCTGGGCCAAGGCAGACCGCCCCGGAGTGCGCGCATTTTTTCTCTCCATGGCGGCACTGACTGTCGCGCTTCTCCTCGCCGTCTATTCGGGGGCCGCTGCGGAACTCGGCCATTTGGCCCTGGCGAGCACCTCTGCTTTGTGCGCGCTGGCCGTTGCCGGTTGGGTGGCTGTCACCCTTGTACCCGTTCTCGCCAAACGCACGCCGCTCCGCTGGATTGGCTACAAGATGGAGTACAAGGTCACGCGCGAAGGATGGATCTATATCGGCGGAGTTTTCCTGGTTGCCCTGGCGGCCCTCAACACCGGCAACAACCTGCTTTTTCTCATTCTCGCGAGCCTCATAGCGGTCATCCTGATGTCCGGAGTTCTTTCCTCGATCACGCTCTCGGGCGTCGAGTTGCACCTCGAGCTGCCGGAACACATTTTCGCGGGACAACCCGTGCGCGCCGTTGTCGAGCTGCAAAATGAAAAACTCACCTTGCCTTCGTTTTCCATGCGCGTGGAAGCTGTGAAAAGCAAGGGTGCGCCTGCCGCGCTGCTGGAAACGCCGGTCTATTTTCCGTATCTTCCCAAGCAAGACCGCGTGCAACAGAGCGTGCCGATGACGTTCCCGCGGCGGGGCGTCTATCGACAGGACACATTCCGGATTATCACCCGCTTCCCATTCGGCTTTTTGCAGAAGGCGCGCCGCCTCGACCTGAAAACCGAAGCGCTCGTCTACCCCTCCGTTGAGCAGACACAAGAATTCCTGGAAATTTTGCCGGGATTGCAAGGCGCGCTCGAAAGCCCGTCCAAGGGCCGGGGTCAGGATCTCTATGCGTTGCGCGATTACCGTCCGATGGACAGCGCGCGGCACGTGCATTGGAAAGCTTCCGCGCGGCTGGGCTCCTTGATGGTTCGCGAATTCACCCGCGAGGACGACTGCAGGGTGTTGCTGGTGCTCGATCCTTACGTCCCTGGTCCAAGCGCCGGGTCCGGTGAGCGGGCTGCTTCAACTGCTGAAGCGGCTTTCGATCGCGCGGTCACGTTTTGTGCGAAATTGGCCTGGGATTTTTACCAGCGCAACGCTCAATTGCAATTCCGCAGCGTCGGTGTCGAAACGCCTCTCGCTCCCGCGGAGGACGTCATCTTTGCCATACTGCGCCATCTGGCCGTCGCAAAACCCTCCACGGGAGAAGCCCATCGCGCCGAGCTTTCCGACCTGGCTCCCGAACCGGAGCTTTTCAAAATCATCGTGACCAGCCAGCCCCGCGGCTCGATTCCCGCCTCCCTCTGGAATTCCTCCTACGTCGTTTTCATGGAAGATTTGAAGGCCTGATTCAGCGGGCGTGCACGGCCACATTTACCTGTTCGAGGAGCGTGCGCAGCCGCAGCGTGTCGCAGGGTACGCCGCCAAAGCGGGCGTGCGCGTAAATTTGCGTGAATTCACGCACCGCCGGAGCAAGCGCGGGAACGTCCACGACTGCCGCGAACTCCAGCGGTGTCTGCGAGGCGCGCCGGAGAAACCCGCGGCGCTCCAGCAGATGCAACAGCTCTAGGTAGAGCCTGGAAGCGAGCTGGGGATTCGCGCCCATGACTTGCGGCGCGCGAAGCTGCCAAAACAGAAGCAATCTGCGTATTCCTACGCTGATCCACTGGAAGCGCAGCACAACCAGGAAGAAAACAAGCGTCGCGGGTAACACGACGCTCAGCATATCGTGCCGCAATTGCCAGGATTTCAGCTGTTCGCGCCCCATCTCCTGCTTCTCGGCAAACCATTTGCGCACGGCGTCATTCCAGTTTCGAGATTCATGTTGCAGGTTCTGCGCGAGAATTGCCTGGTGCGCGAAATCGTAGTTGATGACCCATTCGTTCCAAGAGAGTTCCATCCAGTCCAGATACTGGTTGAGCCTGGAAAGCAGGCCGGAGTGATCGTCGGAGGACGCCGGTGTAGGGTCGAACGTGAGCCAACCGGTGCCGGGAAAATACACCTCCACCCAGCTATGCGCGTCGCTGGCGCGGACGATGTAGTCGCCGCCGAGGTCGTTGTATTCACCGGGAAGAAAACCGTTCACTTCGCGCGAGGGGATGTCCAGTGTTCGCAGCATCACGGCCATCGCTGACGCGAAATATTCACAATGTCCGGCGCGAGTTTCGAACAGAAAATGTGCCAGCGGGTCATCGCCCGGCTTTCCCGTCAGCTCCAGCGTGTATCCGAACCGCGTGCGGAGATAACTTTCGATGGCGACGGCCTTGTCGTAGGGCGTTTTCGAGCGCGCGGTAATCTGCCTGGCGAGTTGGGGGATACGCGAATCGAGCTCAGGAGGTAGTTGGAGATACGTGGCAGAAATTTCCTCGGGATATTCGGCGGATGCGGAGCGCAATTTTTCCGGAACGATCTTCGGGAAAACGGAATAACCTTCATAACGGACGATATTGAAATTACGAGAAGGATTATGAAATGACTCTGTTGAATCGCGCAGCAGAAAGGTTCGGCGCAGACTAACGCTTGAGCCGGAGGCTTCACCTGAAAAATTGCCGCGAAGCGCCACGACATTTGCCGGGGCAAAGATAGCCGAAGTGGCCAGCGGTTGCAGAAGAATTTCGTAGTGCAACGCTCCCGGCGATAGTTCCATCCGTCGATTGGAATCGTTCGCGTAAATCCAACCGTCGGGCGCTGGAGTCATCGGGTAATGGCGGTGATCCGCCGTCATCCAGCGCTTGCCATCAAAAGAGGTGAGCGCCACGCCCCGCCAACGAAGCAACGGGTAACCAACGGGCCGCCCCGTTTTCACACGCATCACCACCGCAGTGTCTTTTTTGATCTGGCCGATTTGTCCCAACTCGACGTCCTCGGTGAACCCGGTCATCAAGGAAGGCTGCAAACCGGCGCGCCCCAAATACCCCGCGCCAAAACGCGGAAAGAAAAAGAAGATCACGCCGCCCGCCAGGATTGCTCCGATGGCCACGCTGCACGCTGCCATGACGAGCGCGCGGTTGAAGCGCCGGCTCTTTTCCGGCCGCCCTTCGAGGGAGGCAAATAACGCGCCCTTTGCTCCTCGGCGAATCTCCAGCCCAACGAAAGTGGCCACACCAAAGAGAAGAAAAACAAAAAAGAAAACCAGGAACGCGGTGTCCACGGTGAGTATAGCGGAAGCCAGAATCCCGGCGAACGCAAGCATCGCCAGGAAAAGGGCGTCACGATCGGTGGTGGCGCTATACAACCGAACGATCTGGATAAAGAGCAAGAAGTGCACCGCGCCGAGCACGGCGGCGTACATCGCAGGATTGGAAGAAGTGGCGGCAAAGGCGCGGGAGAAGAGGAATATGTCGAGAGGAAAGAAGACGAGATATCCGGTGACAAGCCATGTTGCCGTCGTGGGCAAGAGTTCCGCGGGTTTTCCTCGCCACCAGCGAAAGCCTTTGTAGAGCAGCGCGACCGGCACCAGAAGACTCGTGAATAGATCAAGCTTGCCAGTGCTGATCAGCGTCGCCGCCGACGTCAGCAGCAACAAAAACAGAGAGGCGCGGAAGAATCGCTCTGCCGGCAGCGAGGGCGCACTCAGGGCTGGTGCATGAGAGGACATGGTCGAACTTCCATCGTATCATTCACGCGCGAAGGCCAGGACGGCAGCAGCGAAAGGATAACACCTATGCAGATGCGGCCAGCGACTGTTTACGCAAGAGAGCCGCGCGAGCGAACTTGCGCGTCAGGCTGGAGACAGCGTGGGAGGCAGGCGTGGAAACATCGGCGAGCAGGACAATTTTCGTTCCAGTGTGATCCGGAAGTTGCGTAACGGTGACGCGAAACGGAAGCAAAGTTACATTGCGATACGTCACGGCATGGCGCGCTTTGGGGAGTGGCTCGAGCACCAGGCTACGACTGGAAAGTTTCGGAAAAAGTGTGGCGAGATGTCGCTGCAACTCCCCGGAAGTATCCTTCCTCACTTCCACTGCGGGAAAATGCCACAGATTGGAGACAAGCGGCGCGAGTTCCTTTCCCTGGGCATGAGCGCGTTTCGTCCGCGGGGGCGGCAGCAGGATCGTATGTCCGTGAGAATCCAGAAATATCGCGGCGGCGATAGTTACCTCTTGCTTTTCGCGTTTCTTCCTTTTTTCCGGCAAGCGCTCCGCAGCGCCGAGCTTTCGCGCGCGGCAATATTTCTCAACCGGGCACAGCAAGCACTGGGGCGCGCGCGGTGTGCAAACCGTGGCGCCGAGCTCCATCATCGCCTGATTCCATTCCCCCGGCGATTTCGGATCGAGCAAGCCGTCCGCGGTCTTTTGCAGTGAGCCCCAGCGGCGTAATTCGCGGAGGTCGCCGCGAACCGCACCGAGGCGCGCGAGCACGCGGGCCACGTTGCCATCGAGCACGGCCAGCTTCGCGCCTCGCGCGATGCTGAGGATGGCCGCCGCGGTGTAGCGGCCGATCCCGGGGAGCGCGAGCACATCCGGTAAGTCCTCAGGGAATTTTCCGTCATGTTTCGCGACAATTTCTTTCGCGGCAGCTTGTAGATTCCGCGCGCGGCTGTAGTAGCCGAGGCCCGACCACAGGCGAAGCACATCTTCCTGCGGCGCGTCCGCAAGCGCAGAGACATCGGGAAATTCCCGGACGAATCGTTCGTAGTACGGAATGACCGCAGCGACCCGCGTTTGTTGCAGCATGATTTCCGAAAGCCAGATGCGGTACGGAGCGCGCGTGCGCCGCCACGGCAGGTCGCGCTGGAACTCGCGGAACCACCCGAGTAATTGTTTGCGAAAGCGCGAAAGCTCGCGGCCGGTCAGCATTGCGCCCCATCTTCGCATATCTTGCCGACCGCCGCGCAGTAAGCCCATTCCCGAGGCGCAGGACCTCGCATGCTACAATTAACGATTGCGCAAAGGCGTAAATTTACAGCTTATGACCAAGGTCGGATTCGTCAGCCTGGGATGCCCGAAGAACCTCGTGGACAGCGAGGTGATGATGGGCATTCTCGCGCGCGGCGGCCACGAACTGACGCCCCACGCCGATGAGGCGGAGGTGCTGGTCGTCAACACCTGCAGCTTCATCGAGCCCGCGCAAAAAGAGTCCATCGAAGCCATCCTCGAAATGGCCGAACACAAGAAATTCGGATCCGCGAAAAAACTGATCGTTGCCGGATGCCTGGTCGAACGTTTCCGCGACCAAATCCTGGAGCAGATTCCGGAAGTGGATGCCGTTGTGGGCACAGGCGAGGTTGAGCGTATCCTCGAAGCGGTCGAAGGCGACATGCGTGTCCTGCCCGTTGCGCCGCTCGCGTTTCTCTATCATGATCTTACTCCGCGCGTTGTCACCACGCCGCGGCACGCCGCGTACATCAAAATTGCCGAAGGCTGCGACCACCCTTGCACCTTCTGTATCATTCCGCAGCTTCGCGGCGCGTTTCGCAGCCGCCGCTTCGAGTCTGTCGTGCGCGAAGCGGAAAATTTGGCCTCGGCAGGAGCGCGCGAAATTA
>Ga0210384_10009466_pt1 | contig 10046 bp, 5 predicted proteins | sample IncBWH2MmetaG_FD_160574 | JGI IMG/M metagenome (GOLD analysis project Ga0210384, IMG submission 160574) | Forest soil microbial communities from Barre Woods Harvard Forest LTER site, Petersham, Massachusetts, United States - Inc-BW-H-2-M | ecosystem: Environmental > Terrestrial > Soil >...
GGCGACGAGGTGAATCGATGATGGACACGGAAGCCTTCCGCGAATTCAAGACCGGGTTAACGCTGCTGCGCGACAACTATGCGGTAAAGGCGTTGCCGCATATGAAGCGCGCGGTAGACCTCGATAAAAACAATCCGTACTACATGTCGTATCTGGGAGTGGTGCTGGCGCGCTCGGAGCAGAAATGGGGCGAAGCCGAACGGCTGTGCGATACCGCCGTGCGGATGAAGAGAAACCAGGCCCAGCTTTATTTGAATCTGGCGGAAGTGTATGCGACAGCCGGGCGGCGTGAAGAAGCGGTGGAAGCGTTGCAATCCGGGCTGAAATTTGCGCGGCGAGACGTGCGCTTGACGATTGCCATGAACAGGCTAGCCGAGCGGCGGCCTCCGGTACTGACATTCCTGACCAGGCAGAACGCTCTAAACCGGCAGCTGGGAATGCTGCGGCACAAGACTCTGCAAATGTTCGGACAAGATTAGTCTCGAGTTTCTCTCCACCCCCAATAGCAGGAAGGGACGAACGGCGCAGAGCCGTTCGTCCCTTTTTGTTTTTACAATGAGTTGATCGGCGCCGCGCAGGAGCTACCAGGGCAATTTGTAAAAGCCGTGGGCAACCGGCTGCTGCATGCCCATCTCCATCAGGATTTTCAGACCGACACCAAACATGCCCGTGGAAAGAGCATCCCGACGGACGACTTCGGCGAGATATTCGCGATTGAGTGACATGGGGTCTTGAGAGTAAGGCAAAGTCAAAAAAAGGCGCATGCCGATTTCGTAGCCAGTCTCGCTGGTCTGGAAGTAAACGCCGCTGCGCGAAACGCTGAGGGTTCCGCGCATATCGTCGAAGTGGTCCTTCTCCGGGTCGGAAGGACGAATACGCATGAGTTGGGTGATTTTGCAGCGGCGAGTGCCGCGGCGTTCCTTGGTCGCTGGTTTCGAAGTAGTGGTGCCACCTGCGCTGGGTGTCTTTCGCATGATGCTTTGCTGGGTCTCCATGAATGCCTTGCCTCTCGCTAAGGGTCGCTTCAAAAGGAGAGTGTAAGGCTTGGGGAAAAGAAAACCTATAGTCGAGACGTACCTGTGAACGGATAGGACGCTCTGAAAGAGATGATAGTACGGAAGTACTGTGAAAGGAAGAGAGGGAAGCAGAAATCTACGCTAAAGGGAAGAATAAGAAGGATTTAATGGAAGAATTCCGAAAAAAAGAGCGGGCCGGACTAGTACCAATCCGGGATGGTACAGGAGTGTGGTCGCGACGAAGTCCGGCCCTAAGAGATAGGTACAGTTGGGAGATATCTCGACGGTAGGCCCAGTTTTGCCGGTCCGAGCAGAGCGACGCGAGTTTCTGAGTGCCCGCGTTTCCCACCTACACGTGACTTCCTTCAACAATTTGTGCGATTCTCTTTCTCGACAAACGTCGAGGAACTGCCCATGCTCAAAAAGTTCAAAGAATTATCCGAGAAGGAGATTCTGGCGCTGGCGATAGCGTCGGAAGAAGAGGACGGGCGTATCTACGGCGAATTCGCAGACGCTTTGCGGGAGACCTACCCGGCGACGGCGAAAATGTTTGAGGAGATGCGCGAGGAAGAAGTGGTGCACCGCGACAGGCTGCTGGCAATGTTCCGGCAGCGTTTCGGCGACCATATTCCCTTAATCCGGCGCGAGAACGTGAAAGGGTTTCTGCAGCGGAGGCCAACGTGGCTGGTGCGGCCGCTGGGCGTCAATGTCGCCAGGAAACAAGCAAAGATCATGGAGATGGAGGCAGCACGTTTCTATTCGCGAGCCGTCGGACGCATTACAGACGCGCCTACGCGAGAGCTCCTAAATAAACTGGCGGATGAGGAGAGGAAGCACTCCGCGACAGCAGAGGGGCTCGCGGAAAAGCATTTAACGCAACCGGCCCGCGCCGAAGAGGAGGAATCGCACCGAAAACTGATCCTGCTGCAGATCGTACAGCCAGGGCTTGCGGGATTGATGGACGGTTCGGTGTCAACGCTCGCTCCGCTGTTTGCAGCGGCCTTCGCCACTCACCAAAGCTGGGACGCGTTTCGCGTGGGACTGGCGGCTTCGATTGGAGCGGGTATTTCGATGGCGTTTTCCGAGGGGCTTTCAGACGATGGATCCTTGACAGGTCGAGGATCACCCTGGCTGCGGGGCACGGTCACCGGGGCCATGACCACCGCCGGGGGAATCGGGCATACACTGCCGTTTCTGATCGCTAATTTTCACCTGGCAACGATTGTTGCGGTGATTGTGGTGTGCATCGAACTGGCAATTATTAGTTACGTCCGGCACCGGTACATGGATACGCCATTCTTGCAGGCGGCGTTCCAAGTGATTGTGGGTGGCGTGCTGGTTTTCTTCACGGGGTACTTCATCGGCAGTTCGTAGGGATGGCGCGCAACGCGCAAAGCTATTCGCACGCGAAAAGAACAGCGCCAAGCTCCAGAGAAAGAAAGGATGGCGTGTCGACTAGTCTGCCTGGGCGGGGGCGGGCGCGGTAGCGTGTCCGTGCTTGCGTGAACCTTGGAGCCAGGACTGCAGGCGGTCCATGTAGATGTAGACGATAGGAGTGGTAAAGAGAGTAAGCATCTGGCTCACGATGAGGCCGCCGATGATGGTGATACCCAGGGGACGGCGGAGTTCCGAGCCGACGCCGTGGCCCAGCGCCAGAGGCAGAGCGCCGAAAAGCGCAGCCATGGTGGTCATCAAGATGGGGCGGAATCGCAGCAGACAGGCCTTGTAGATGGCATCCAAAGGCGCGATTTTTTCTTCGCGTTCGACTTGAACCGCAAAATCAATCATGAGAATGGCGTTTTTCTTGACGATGCCGATCAGAAGGATGATGCCGATGAGGGCAATCATGTTCAGATCGGAGCCGGCGAATTTGATGGCAAGGATGGCGCCGATGCCAGCCGAAGGAATCGTGGAAAGAATGGTGATGGGGTGGATAAAGCTCTCATAGAGGATGCCGAGGACGATGTAGACGGCGATGAGTGCGGTAATGACGAGAAATAGTTGCGAGGCGCGGGAGTCTTGAAAGGCCTGCGCCGTGCCCTGGAAAGTGGCGTGGACGGTCGCTGGAACACCGATTTCATGGGTGGCGGCTTCGATATGTTGGACGGCGGGGCCCAGAGAGGCTCCGGGCGCAAGGTTGAAGGAGAGAGTGATTGCCGGAAAGATGCCCTGATGATTGACGGAAAGAGCGGTGTTGGATGGCTCGTAGTGAGCAAACGCGCTGAGCGGAACAAGATTTCCGGTGGCTGCAGGAACGTAAATGGATCTGAGAGCAGCAGGATCCTGTTGAGCGCTGGGCATGACTTCCAGCACAACGTGGTACTGATTGAGTCCCTTATAGATGGTGGAGACCTGACGCTGGCCGAAGGCGTCGCTGAGGGTGTTGTCAATCGTGGACATGGAGACGCCGAGGCGACCGGCCGTGTCGCGGTCGATGACGAGGGACGTCTCGAGGCCATGCATCTGCTGGTCGGAATTGACATCGCGAAGCTCGGGAATTTTGGACAGTCTGGCCTGAACAAGTGGAGCCCAGTGAGTGAGATCGTCGAGATTGTCAGCCTGCAAAGTGTACTGGTATTGAGCGGCACTGCCGCGACCACCGACGGTGAGGTCCTGCACGGCCTGGAGATAAAGAACAGCGCCAGGAACCTTGGAGGTGGCTTTGCGGATGCGGGCGATGACTTCATCGGCGCTGATCTTGCGTTCATTTAGTGGCTTGAGCTGACCAAACATGCGAGCAGTACTACCGCCGCTGCCGCCGCCAGTGAACGAAGTTACAGTGTCAACGGCGGGGTCCTTCATCACAATGTCCGTAAAAGCGCGCATCTTCGCGGACATGGCCGCAAAGGATAAGTCCTGATCGCCTTGGATGCTGCCGTTGATGCGACCAGTATCCTGTTGCGGGAAGAATCCGGAATTGACGTGAAAAAACAGGTAAGCGCAGACGCCAGCCGTTAGGAAGGTCATGCCAAGGATGAACAGTTGACGGCGGAGAACCCACTTCAAGGAAACATCGTAGAGGTGCAGAAACCAGTTGAAGGCGTTTTCAAAGAAATTATAGATCCAGTTGTGGCGCCCGCTTTCGTGCTTGAGAAAACGCGCGCACATCATGGGAGTGGTGGTGAGGGAGACGAATAGGGAGACGCCAATAGCAACGCTGAGGACTACGGCAAATTCGCGGAAAAGGCGGCCGACGATGCCGGCCATCATGAGAATCGGGATAAAAACGGCGACGAGCGAAGTGCTCATGGAGAGCACGGTGAACCCGATTTCGCTGGAGCCCTTCAGGGCGGCCTCGAAAGGCTTCATGCCGTTTTCGATGTGACGTGTGATGTTTTCGATGACGACGATGGCGTCGTCCACGACGAACCCGGTGCAGATCGTGAGGGCCATTAGGGACAGATTGTCAAGACTATAGTTGCAAAGGTACATGATGCCGAAGGTACCGATAAGCGAGAGCGGCACGGCGACGCTGGGGATGATGGTAGCCCAGGTATTCCGGAGAAAGGCGAATACCACGAGGATCACCAGGGCGATGGAAATGATGAGGGTGATCTCGACGTCATGCACGGAGGCGCGGATGGTGGTGCTGCGATCGACCGCGATGCTCAGCTCGAGAGAGGGGGAGATGGAGGCGCGAAGCAATGGAAGGATGGCGTTAATACGATCGACGGTCTCGATCATATTAGCGGCGGGTTGGCGGAAGATCGCGAGGAGCACGGAACGCTTTCCGCCGGAGAGTCCCAAATTGCGAGTGTCGGCGACGGAATCAATGACTTCTCCGATGTCCTGGAGGCGCACCGGAGCGCCTTTATGGCCAGCGACAATTAGCGGTTGATATTCGTAGGCTTTGAAGAGCTGGTCAGTGTCGCCGACACTCCAAGTCTTCTGTCCGTCGGATAGAGCGCCTTTGGCAAGATTGGCGTTGGCCGATTGAAGCGAAGCGCGAACGGTCTCAAGGCTGATGCCATAGCTGTTGAGTTGGTACGGATTGGCTTCGACGCGAACGGCCGGGCTCGCGCTTCCCCAGGTAAAAACCTGGCCGACGCCTTCAACCTGAGCGAGTTTCTGAGCGAGGATCGAATCGGCCGCGTCGTAGATCTGAGCAGGTGGAATGTTATCCGAAGTCAGAGCAAGTATGAGGATCGGAGCATCCGCGGGATTGACCTTGCGATAGGTAGGCTGGCCCGGAAGATCGGCCGGAAGCTGGCTGCGCGCGGCGTTGATGCTGGCTTGAACATCGCGAGCAGCGGCGTTGATATCGCGGTTTAGATCGAACTGAAGCGTGATGTTGGTGGAACCGAGGCCGCTCGAGGAAGTCATTTGCGTGACGCCGGCAATACGGCCGAATTGACGCTCGAGCGGGGTGGCGACGGCGGAGGCCATTGTTTCCGGACTGGCGCCGGGCAGGTTGGCACCAACGGAGATGGTGGGGAAATCTACCTGGGGGAGCGGAGACACGGGAAGAAAACGAAAGGCGACAACTCCGGAGAGAAAGATTGCCATGGTGATAAGCGAAGTGGCGACAGGGCGACGGATGAACGGAGCGGAGAAATTGGCGGACGAGGTCATAACTTAGTCGCCGTGGGCGGGCTCCTCGACGGGATTGCCAATGCGAGCTTCGAAACGGTGAGCGAGCCAATCGAATGCGAGGTAGACCACCGGCGTGGTGTAAAGCGTGAGCAATTGGCTGAGGATGAGCCCTCCGACGATGGTGATGCCGAGAGGACGACGTAGTTCGGAGCCCACGCCGCTGCCGATGGCTAGCGGCAATGCGCCCAGAAGTGCAGCCATAGTGGTCATCATAATGGGGCGGAAGCGGAGGAGGCACGCTTCGTAAATGGCGTCGAGCGGGGCCTTCCCTTCCTTGCGCTCGGCTTCTAGAGCGAAGTCAATCATCATAATGGCGTTTTTCTTGACGATACCTATGAGGAGAATGATGCCGATGAGGGCGATGACGCTGAACTCCATGCGGAACAGGAGCAAGGCAAGGATGGCGCCGACGCCGGCGGAAGGAAGGGTGGAGAGAATTGTGACCGGGTGGATGTAGCTCTCGTACAGGACTCCGAGAACAATGTAAACGGTGACGAGGGCCGCGAGAATGAGGATTGGTTCGTTGGCGAGCGAGTTGAGAAAGGCCGCCGCCGTGCCCTGAAAGGTCGCCTGGATGCTGGCGGGCATATTCAAATCAGCCTTGGCTTTGTTGATGGCGTTCACGGCGTCGCCGAGAGCGGCGCCCGGGGCCAAGTTAAAAGAGATGGTGACCACGGGAAACTGTCCTTGATGGTTGATGACCAGTGCTGTGGCGCCGGGCTCGAAGCGGGTGAAAGCGCTGAGGGGAACTTGCGTGTTGGGGGCCGAGGTAAGGTTCGCTTGCCCTGCCGAGGAAATGTTCACAGCGGATCCGGAAGTCGCCTGCTGCGGGCTGGAAGATCTGACGTAGATATTTTTGAGAGCATCCGGATTCTGTTGGAACTGGGGGTCGACTTCCATGACAACGTGGTATTGATTGAGCTGCGTGAAAATGGTGGAGACTTGGCGCTGGCCGAAGGCGTCGTAGAGAGTGTTGTCGATATCGGCGGGCAGAACTCCGAGGCGGGAGGCGGTGTCGCGGTCGATGGTGAGCGTGGCGAGAAGGCCTTGGTTCAACTGGTCGCTGGCCACGTCGCGAACATCGGGGAGGGAGCTGAGCTTGTCGATGAAGCGAGGCGTCCAATAGGCCAGCTCTTTGGCGTCGACATCTTCGAGGCTGTACTGGAACTGGGTGCGACTGACGCGGTCTTCCACGGTGAGATCTTGCACGGGTTGCATGAAGAGCGAGATGCCGTCGACCTTGGCGAGTTCGGGCTGGAGTCGGCGAATGACGTCGGAAGCATTGGCGTCGCGCTGCGCCAGAGGCTTTAGATTGATTTGAATGCGGCCGCTGTTAAGCGTTGTGTTGGTGCCATCGATGCCGATGAAAGAGGAGAGGCTCTCGACAGCGGGGTCTTTGAGAATAACATCTGCAAGAGCTTGCTGGTGCGTGGCCATGGCAGCGAAAGAAGTGTTCTGCGCGCCCTCCGAAACACCCAGAATAATGCCGGTGTCCTGAACGGGAAAGAAACCTTTGGGAACGTAGATGTAGAGCAAGATAGTACCGACGAGTGTGCCGATGGTGACGAGCAGCGTGATCTTGCGGTATTGAAGAACAAACTTCAGTGTGCGCCCGTAGAAAGCGATGATGGTATTAAAAGCATGTTCCGACTTGCGGTAGAACCAACCTTGATCTTCTTCTTTCTGATGGCGAAGGAGCTTCGCGCACATCATGGGAGTGAGGGTCAGCGAGACAAAGGCAGAAATAAGAATGGTGATGGCCAGCGTGATGGCGAATTCGCGGAAGAGCCGGCCGACGATGTCAGCCATGAATAGAAGAGGAATGAGCACGGCGATGAGAGATACCGTGAGGGAAATAATCGTAAAGCCGATTTGCTCGGAACCTTTGAGTGCGGCTTCAAGAGGCGATTCGCCTTCTTCGATGTAGCGACTGATGTTTTCGATCATGACGATAGCATCGTCAACGACGAAGCCGGTTGAAATCGTGAGGGCCATGAGAGAAAGGTTGTTGAGGCTGTAGCCGAGGAGATACATCACTCCGAAAGTGCCGACGATCGAGAGGGGCACGGCCAAAGCGGGGATGACAGTGGCACGGACGCTACGCAAAAATAGGAAAATGACCATGACCACAAGACCGATGGTGAGGACCAAAGTGAATTCGACGTCTGCGACGGAGGCGCGAATGGTGGTGGTGCGGTCGGTGAGAATCGTGATCTTCACGGAGGCCGGGAGCGCGGCAGAAAGCTGGGGAAGGAGTTTTTTGATGCGATCAACGACGGCGATGATGTTAGCGCCGGGTTGGCGCTGAATATTCAAAATGACGGCGGGCTTTTGGTTGGCCCAGGCGGCTTGTTTAGTATTTTCCGTGCCATCGAAAACGGTAGCGACGTCCGTCAGCCGAACCGGAGCGCCGTTGCGATAAGCGACGATGATGGGGCGATAGCTGTCGCTTGAGATGAGCTGGTCATTCGCGCCAATGGTGTAAGCCTGATGAGCGCCATCGAAAGTGCCTTTGGCTTGATCGACGTTGGCGGCGCCGAGCGCGGTGCGTAAGTCTTCCAAACTGAGACCGTAGGATGCGAGCGCCGTGGGATTTGCCTGGATGCGTACTGCGGGACGCTGGCCGCCACTAATGCTCACAAGGCCTACACCCGTTAGCTGAGAAATTTTCTGAGCGAGGGTGGTGTCCGTCAGGTCTTCGACCTTAGTGAGCGGCAAAGAATCTGAAGTGAGCGCAAGAGTGAGGATGGGGGCGTCGGCGGGATTGATTTTGCTGTAGATGGGTGGATTGGGAAGGCCTTGGGGGAGAAGATTGGAAGCTCCGTTGATGGAGGCCTGAACCTCTTGTTCGGCAATGTCGATGTTGAGATCGAGATTGAATTGCAGCGTAATGATCGAGCTGCCGAAGGAGCTCGAAGAGGTCATCTGATTGAGGCCGGGGATTTGGCCGAACTGGCGCTCGAGTGGGGCCGTAACGGAAGAGGCCATCACGTCGGGGCTGGCGCCGGGGTAAAAAGTCTGGATCTGAATCGTCGGATAGTCGACCTGCGGAAGCGCGGAGACCGGAAGCTGGCGGTAGGCGACGAAACCCACCAGCAGCACGCCGACCATCAAAAGAGTGGTCGCGACTGGCCGCAAAATGAACGGCCGGGACGGACTCATCGAGACTTGCCCCCCGAGGGATTAGCGGCGGGATTGTCGGACTTTTTGCCGCTGTAGGCGCCGGGCTTTGCGCCGTTTTGCGCTGCGGGCTGCGCGGCTCCTTGACCGGCTCCGCCGGTTGGAGAGGTACTGGTTGCGACCTTGCTGCCGTCCTGAAGCTTGTCCGTGCCGTCAATCACAACTACATCGCCCGGATTGAGTCCGGAACTGATACCAACATCGTTGCCGGTGGTTTGCGCAATGGTGACCGTTCGGATGTTCGCAGTATTGCCCCCCGCGACTACGTACACATACGTGCCTTGCGGACCGCGCTGAATTGCTGCGGCGGGAACGACAATCAGGCCTCGTTTGGTATCGACGAGCATGTGCACGTTTACGAACTGATTTGGGAAGAGGACGTTATTCTCGTTAGAGAAAATCGATTTCAGCTTGTACGTGCCGGTAGTGGGATCGATTGTATTGTCGATGGTGGCCAGCTTGCCGTCGGCAATTTTGGTGAGGTCATCGCGGCCGTAGGCTTCGACGGGGAGTTGCCCTCCGCCACGGAGCTTGACCAGGACTTGCTGCAGCTGGTCCTGCGGCAGGGTGAAGATGACGGAAATGGGCTGCAGTTGCGTGATCACGAGAAGTCCGGTGGTATCGGAGGAATGCACGATATTTCCCTGATCGACGAGGCGCAATCCAACGCGGCCACTGATGGGAGCGGTAATGCGAGAATAGACAAGCTGGAGTTTTGCGTTATCGATAGTGGCTTGGTCGGCCTTGATCGCACCTTGATATTGTCCGACCTGCGCTTGCTGGGTATCGACTTGCTGCTTGGCGATCACGCCCTCGTTGAAGAGCAGGGTGTAGCGCTCGAAGTCGACTTGCACATCGTGGAGTTGAGCTTGGTCCTTGGCGAGCTGGCCTTCCGCCTGCTCAAGCATCACCTGGTAGGGACGAGGATCGATTTCAATAAGGGCGTCGCCGGCGTGGACAAACTGCCCCTCGGTGAAGTTCACCTTGACGATTTGGCCATCGACACGGCTGCGAACGGTAACGGTATTGAAGGCCGTAACGGAACCGAGACCGATGAGATAGACGGGAAGGTCACCCTTTTGCGCGGTGGCCACTACGACCGGGACGGTCATGCCAGCGGCGCCAGCGCCTTTTCCCTTCCCTGTTGTTCCTGTGCCGGTAGCGGCTTTGCCGTCTGCTTCGCTTGTGGAGTGTCCGCGGTAATACCAGATGCCTATAGCAACGACGGCGAGGATTACGATCCACAGCCACCAGCGG
>Ga0210384_10009467_pt1 | contig 10045 bp, 14 predicted proteins | sample IncBWH2MmetaG_FD_160574 | JGI IMG/M metagenome (GOLD analysis project Ga0210384, IMG submission 160574) | Forest soil microbial communities from Barre Woods Harvard Forest LTER site, Petersham, Massachusetts, United States - Inc-BW-H-2-M | ecosystem: Environmental > Terrestrial > Soil >...
TGCTGGCGCTGCTGACGCGGCTCAGCGGCGAGGGCTCCCAGGGCGAGACGATCGGCGTCTCGCGTTCTTGCGGCGCCCTGGCGCGGGTCGTCGGCCCGCTCGCCGGCACCTGGATCTTCGAGGTCGGCGGCAGCTCCTGGCCCTTCTGGAGCGCCGGCGGCCTGATGGCCGCGACGCTGCTGGTCGCCCAGGACCTGCTGCGGCGGGTCCCGGATGGGTGAGGCGGAGGGTCGCCGATGCCGGCGTGGCGGTCTTGCCCTGCCGCTCCCGCCTTGCTGATCATGTCTTGCCTATGCTGGCTGGCTGACGCCTGGCTGATTCTTCCTTGCTGACCCGCGACTTCGACTACCCGTTGCCGGCGGCAGCGATCGCGCAGCAGCCGGCGCCCCGCGGCGCGAGCCGGCTCCTGGTCCTGGACCGCGAGGGCGAGGCGAGGCATCGCCAGATCGCCGACCTGCCGGCGCTGCTGCGCCCCGGCGACCTGTTGGTGGTCAACGACACCCGCGTGCTGCCGGCGCGGCTCTACGGCCGCGTCGTCCGTGGCGGGCCGGGGACCGCCGAGACGGCCGCCGGCACCGGCGGCGAATCGGGAGCACCGCGAGAGCTGGAGCTGCTGCTGGCCGAGCGCCTGAGCGAGCGCGAATGGGAAGCGCTCGCCCGCCCCGGGCGGCGCGCGAGGCCCGGCGCGGTGATCGAGATCAGCGACCCCAGCGGCGGTGCTGATGCCGGCAGCGCCATCTCCGCCGAGGTGGTGGCGCTCGCCGGCGACGGCCGCCGGCGGGTCCGCTTCTCCGAGCCGATCGAGCCGCACCTCGAACGCCTCGGCCACGTGCCGCTGCCGCCCTACATCCACCGCCCCGACGAGCCCGCCGACCGTGAGCGCTACCAGACCGTGTACGCGCGCAGCCCGGGAGCCATCGCCGCTCCCACCGCTGGGCTGCACTTCTCGGACGAGCTCCTGGCGGCGCTCGCCGACGCCGGCGTCGAGAGGGCGGCGCTGACCCTGCACGTCGGCATCGGCACCTTCAAGCCGGTCACCGCGCCGCTGGTCTCCGACCACCGCATGGACCGCGAGCGCTACGAGATCCCAGAGGAGACCGCGACCGCCGTCGCGCGAGCCCGCGCCGGCGGCCGGCGGGTGGTGGCCGTCGGGACCACGGTGGTGCGGGCGCTCGAGGCCGCCGGCGCCAGCGCGAACGGCGAGGTCCCCCCGGGCGCGGGCACAACCGACCTGTTCATCACCCCGGGCTTCCGCTTCCAGGCCGTGGACGCCCTGCTCACCAACTTCCACCTTCCCCGCTCGACCCTGCTGATGCTGGTCTCGGCCTTCGCCGGCCGAGAGCGGGTGATCGCCGCCTACCAGGAGGCCCTGAGGCTGGGATACCGCTTCTTCTCCTACGGCGATGCGATGCTGGCCGAGCGGCGGCCGGAAGCGTAGAGCCGATCGCCGAACCCGGCCGCAGGTCCGGCGCGCAAGACCGGCGCCGTCACGCCCTGCACCAACCAACGGGGAACGTCAGGAACGAATGCGGACATCCACGAATGCCACTTCCTCCGCCTCGCGGGCCTCCTGCAAGGCCTTGGCAGGCGAGGTCGAGGTCGTCACCGGCGTCAGCTGCCGCAGACCGTCGAGCCACTCTTCCAGGGTCGGCTGCTGGCAGTGCTCCCGCAAGACCTCGAGGACATACTGGCGCAGGCTCAAGCCGCGCGCTGCCGCCCGCTCTTGCAAAACCTGATGGATCTCGTCAGGCAGATCGCGGATTTGAAGATGAACGGACATGAAGACACGATAGCTGTCCAGGTTCGTGCAGGCAAGGTGCATGCGGCGCATCCGCCAGGCCGCCGGGTTCTCGACTCCATTGAGAAGAGGCTCTCATGAAAGCCGAGCGTGGGCACGTCACAGGCAAGCAGGCACTCCCTTGCCCTTGCGTCCCTTTGGGCGAATCGCCGATCAGGGTTGCCAGAGTTCAGGCGAGCGGAATGCATAGCGCCATAGTGCGATTAAGAGCGGAACCGCAAACAATACGGAGCATAGACCGACCAATGAAACGATACGTTCACCTCTGACTGGGAAGAACGATTCGAAAGGCAACACCATCATGAAGGCCTTCTCGAACTGATAGGCCGCAAATGCGAGTTGAGCGACCGTCAGAGCCAGGAAGACTCTCCATAACCATGCAACGCCGAGGGGCCTCGATCGAATGTAACACCAGCTGCCGACGAGGTCGCAGGCGTTGAGAACCCACGCCGCGGCACCGATGAGCATCTTGTGCTCTTGCTCACTTCTGAGCAGCGCCAGAACATAGGGAACCGCCCCAAGTACTGCGAACCCAGCAAGACAGTAGAAATACAGCCACCAGAGCATGGATGGGCGTTGCCAGTCTGCCGTGATCGTCATGTCTGTAGCCGCGGGCGGCCGTGAAAGCGCGACCAAGCCGCCCTCTTCAACACACCTTCGATGACCGATGCGATATAGTGAGCTCGCACGGTTCGATCTTCCCGGCATTGGCGCAGGAGGTCTCGCGCCTCCTTCTCGTACTTCTCTCCGTTACTGATCGCAAACAGGTGCATCGCCGGCACCAGGACCGACGTCGCATGCCGCAGCAGCGCCTCGCATTCCTCGATGGCGAAGGGTTCGCCCAGGTCCGCCCAGGCAATGTACCGCTCCCAAAAACGGACTTCAGTGCTCTGCGGGTGCAATTGCCGCGCCTCCGCCAACACTTCCGGAAGACGCCTTCCGGCACGGGCGATGAGCGCTAGATCGAGCCCAAGGCCGGCCGAGAAGCCGTATTCAGTTGCTCGCCAGTAGAGGACCGCAAGGTTGACCAACGCGACGAGTGACGTCGGCTGCTCCGAAAGGGCTGCCTCATAAAGATCCGCCGCTGCCTCGATCCGCCGATCGCGGTCCGCTTGCAAGGCGCTTGCGAGGCTCATCTGAAGTTACCGCGGCCGCGGGAGAGAAACCTGACCGCGCCGTCGGCCTGCCCCTCGTTGGCCTCGAAGGTCAGGGGGCAGCTTGCCGTAGACCTCCGAGACCTTGGCGTGAGCGGCCTGGCCTGCCACGGCCCAGGCCCGCGGCACTACGCCAACCAGCACGACGGCGGCGAGCGCGACGACCGTCGGGAACAAGGTGCCCACGAGCCGGAACGAGGCCAGCGTGGAAAGGGCAGGCTGCCGGGGGACGTCGCTGGTCATGGCGGTCTCTCCTCTTCATCCCGCGGCCACGGATAGCCCAGGAAAGCCATCTGTACGCGGATTGATCTCGCCTCAGATAGAGATGCGCCTTTGCGCCATGGATGGGGACACCGGGAGCGCGTTCGGGTCTGGTGGTGGGACATAGCGGTCAACGCCTCGACGTCCAGCCTCCCGCGAAGCTCGGTGGTCACCAGCCCATGTTCCTGGGCGGCGAGGAAGTCGCTCAAGTCGACGGCACAAACGTACGGCCAGTCGTTCGCGCGGGCGTGCTCACAACTCTCAATAGTGTCCGCGACCTGAGCCTTCACCTTGGCGGGCATAGGTTCCAGGCTAAGCGCGAGACAAGGTCAGCCCTGCGGGGAGGGGACGGCTTTGCCCTCGTCTAGTGCGGCGGCGGCGCCGATGTCGCCGGGGCGCGGCACTGCGGCCAGGTTGACGGCCAGGAAGGGGCCCGCGCGCGCGCTGCCTTCATAGAGCGCCCGTGCCGCCAGCTCCTTGCCGGTGCCGCTCTCGCCGCTCAGGCGAACCGCTTACTTGCCGCATGCTCGAAGGCATGGGCGCTGGCGGCTGGGGGCCGCGGGAGATGCCGAACCCCGCACAGGGCCACGACCGGCACGCGAGGAGCGGCGCGGCCAGGCGCTCGACATGCCCAGGCTCGCGCGCCTCGGCGAGGCTCTGCGCCAGGAGGACAAGGAACCGACGCCCGACTGGGGCCTGCTGGCGCCGACCGACGGCCACCGCCGCGATCTGCTCGAGATCGTCGAGGAACGCTACGACCGCCGCTCCGCCATCGTCACCAGCCAGCTGCCCGTCGGCTTCTGGCACGATGCGATCGGCGACCCAACGCTCGCCAACGCGATCCTCGATCACCAGTACGCCACAGCACAGCAGCCAACCGCTTGTATCCCTCCGAAGGGTACATACAGGCAAGCGAAATGAGCGGAATTGCCCAAAGGAGCGGGAGGCGCCGTCGGCCTGCCTCTGCCTATGGCTCCTTGACGGCGTACCAGGAGGCAACGACTCCGGCCGGGGAGATTCCGCCATTGCCGGACGGGTGCGGGATCACCCGCACGATCGAGCCTACCAGAGCAGTCTTCTGATTGACGCCGTCGGGCCACTCCGGCACCAGGTAGCCGATGTAGTCGTAGATCCACTCGGCGCCGCTGACCATCCCCTTGCCGCGGAAGCGGATCGTCATCGGATTGCCATAGCTCCGTGAGCCGTGGAGCTTGAGGTTCCAACCCTTGCCTCCGATCGAGCCCTCCAGGATCTCCATCGGGGCCTCCACGATCTCGATCGTCCCCTGACCAAACAGCAGCTTGTCGGGTTCGATCTCCGGATCCACTTCGTCGAGCCAGCTGCGGTAGGTCCACTTGCCAACGAAAACGTTGGTGTCGCTCACGAGTCACGTCCTTTTGCGGAAGCCTGGTCTATCGGACCTCGAGACGGAATAGTCGGCCGCCGAGAGGGGCTGCCGCGGCCAGCGCCGCGGGATGGGACTGCGTGAGGACGCCGTCGCGGGTGCGGATCTCGACGTCGAAGGAGGCTGGATCGACCTGCTCGCCCAGCGAGCCTCGCAGGGGAATGAAGGCCTTCACCTCCAGGTGGGTCTGACAGTTGGCGCAGTATTGCACGCTCCAGCGGCTGAGGACCGCCTCGGTACCCAGGTGGACCCTCTTGCCGCCGACGTTGCCAAAAACGGCGACCAGGAAGGAGCCGCGGATGGGCGCCTTGTTGAGCCCCGAGACGTGGATCACCCTGGAACTTCCGTCCGCCGGCAGCGCCGCCGCCTTTGGCGCGGCTTCCGTTTCGAGCGAACCGGGGCCGTAGGTGTATCCGAGCTGCTTTTCGATATTGATGCAATCAAGAGAGGTGTAAACCCGCTCCTTGCCGTGCTCCTTTTTCTTGAACGGGTCGAGCGGCGACTCCAGCGTCAACCACGAGTTGGGGACGGTGCCTGGCGTCGGGCCCTGGTTGTCCACCGAGTTGGTTCCCGGGTATTCCGCGATGACCTCGAGCTTGTCGGTGAATCTGTGCTTCTTCTGCCAGAGCCAGAACACCCGATCCACGAAGCAGTGGTGAAAGTAGAAGATCGGATCGAGGCCGGCGGTGTCGTTTTCACCCATGTCGCCGTTGGCCCCCGTGATCGGCGAGAAATCCCCCTGCCCCGGCACGTCGAAGCCGCCCACGGACAGATGGATGCTGTTGTGCGGAGACTCAAGCGGTACGATCACCGGGACGCCGCTGCCGGAGCGATCCTCGTTCCATTGCGCGGCCGAGCTCGTGTTCGAGAAAACCGTGTAGTTGGGAGCGTCCAGGCAGGCCTTGTACTTGTCCGCCACCTGACCTTGGGTGATGGGAGTACCGTTCACGATGACCGTGGAGTTGAGCCAGTTCATGACGTTTTCGTTGAGCAGCGCCACGTTCTTGGCGTAGTCGGGGTACTGGGAGTTGTGCTGATCTGTGGCGGTTCGATCAGCCTCAGTGCCGACCAGGCCCGACAGAGGATAGCGGACTGTTTCGTACCCCTTGGGCTTGCTGTAATTGGGGTTGTCGCCGTTGATGTTGTCGGTGATGTTCTTGTTGAAGACGAACGAGCGCAGCGGGTTGGGAATGGTCTTGCCGTCGAGCACGAAGTCCTTCTGGGTCAACGCCCAGGGAATTCCACCATGGAGGGAGTCGGCGCTGGTCTCGTCCCAAAAGGGCAGCATCACCTCCTCGCAGCCGGGAACGCTCTGCAGGGCCTCTTCCAACTTCACGAGATAAACCCGGTGCCAGGTGGGAAACAAGATGTTGCCGTGGTTACAGTAGCCTCCCCAATAGTAGGTGCTTCCCCAGCCCGCGCCCCGGAACGGCTCGCCGTGGTATCCACCCAGCATGAAGAACGAGCGGGGGTCCTCCGGCGAAATCTCCTTGATGGCCTTCCACGCTCGCATCAGGTCTTCGAGCGGCTTCTTGTTGCCGTTGTTGTAATCGGTCTGCAAATCCTGGAGCGATCGGCGGACTCTCATTTCGTATTGACTCCTTGTCGAGGACGTTGAGGTTCGGGGGCACCGCCACAGACCGCATGCGAACCGGTCATCGCTACCGGCCGCCTTGCGCGCCGCCCACGACGGGTCATGTTCCAAATCAGGGCCATCGTCAGCATGCCGAGCCCCAGGTACACCGCGGCCGGCGAGGCCAATCCGAAGCGCCCCACCAGCATGACCGCGCTGCCGAGCAGGGCTGCGGCGAGCGGCCGCTCTCCGAGGGCGCGGCCGCGTGCCAGGACGGTCAGGGAGGTGATCAGCGCGGCCGTGAGGAGGGCGAGGCCCCCCCACTGGATCGTGGACGCCATGCTGACGCCTGTGACCAGGCCCAGGTACGCCATCCAACACAGCGGACACTTCGGGACCAGAGCGAGGCCGACGGCAGGGACCATTAGAAGCTTCAGGCAGGCGGAGGCATGGCTTTCGTCGCGCGTACCGGGCATGCCGGGCTTCGAGGCTCTTACTGCCATAGCAATAAGTCAATAAGTGTGTACATGTTTAACTATAGCAGGCGCTACGCGCTTGTCAACCGCCACTGCCGGCAATGTGTGAAATGGCACAGCCTTGCCGTGGCTGCGTGCTCCCGTGCAACAGCCAGACGGTACCCTGGAACCGAGGACGAAGGGCACCCCGCAAGGCGGTGTCTTGAGCCCTCTGCTGGCCAATCTGTTCTTGCACTATGCGTTCGACGTCTGGATCCAGTGGCAGTTTCCACAGGTCCCGTTCGAGCGGTACGCCGACGACGTTATCGTCCACTGCAAGAGCGAGATGCAGGCCGAGCAGGTGCTGGCAGCCATCCACGGCAGGTTCGCGCGGTGCGGTCTGGAACTTCATCCAACGAAGACCCGGATCGTCTACTGCAAGGACAGCAACCGGCGTGGGGAGCACGAACACGTCACGTTCGACTTCCTGGGCTACACCTTCCGACCTCGGCGATCCAAGAACCGGCATGGAGAGTTCTTCGTCACCTTCGCGCCGGCGATCAGCACCAAGGCTGCCAAGTCGATTCGCGCCAAGATCCGCCAGTGGCAGCTGGCTTCCGCCAGGAACAACCAGTCCCTGGAGGATCTGGCGCAACTCGTCAACCCTGCGGTCCGTGGCTGGATGAACTACTACGGGCGGTTCTAGCGCTCGCAGTGTGTTCGGGTCCGCCAGTACCTCAACAAGGTGCTGGCTGCCTGGGCGCGGCGGAAGTACAAACGGCTGCGACGCCGCCGGCGTGCTTCAGCCCACTGGCTGGGGCGCGTCGCGCGCCGGAACCCGACGCTCTTCGTGCTGTGGACCCTCGGGGTGCTGCCGGAGGCCGGATCGTAAGAGCCGGATGAGGCGAGAGCCTCACGTCCGGTTCCGTGAGGGCGCGGGGGTGAAATTCGCCCGCGCTACTCGACTGCGATACGACTCAGTCCAAGCGCGCGGCGGGAACCGCTACACTGCTTGCCGGCTGGCCGGCGGCGTCCCTGCGCTGCGCGAGCCGGGCGATGCGGCTGGCCAGGACAGCGGCTCCGTAGCCGTTGTCGATGTTGACCACTCCGACGCCGGGGGCGCAGCCGTTGAGCATCGTGAGGAGGGGGGCGAGGCCGCCGAAGCTGGCGCCGTAGCCGACGCTGGTGGGGACGGCGACCACCGGCGCGGGGACCAGGCTGGCGACGACGGTGGGCAGGGCTCCGTCCATGCCGGCGACCGCGATCACCACGCCGGCGCTGCGGATCTCGGGCAGGCGGCCGAGGAGGCGGTGGAGGCCGGCAACGCCGACGTCGTAGGCCCGGTTCACCGGGTGGCCGAACCACTCGGCGCAGACCGCGGCTTCCTCGGCGACCGGCAGGTCGGAGGTGCCGGCGGCGAGGACCGCGATGGGAGGGCCGCTCGGCACCGCAGCCCCGGCTGCGGCGGCACCGCAGGTGAGGATGCGGGCGCGCTCGTGGTAGACGGCGCCCCCGGAGCCCTCTGCGCCGTTGGCGATCCCGGCCTGCAGCTCGGCTGCCGCGGCGGGGGCCAGGCGGGTCACCAGGACGCGGCCGTGAGCTGCGAGGAGGCGCTCGACGATCCGTCTCAGGTCGGCGCTGGTCTTGCCCTCGGCGTAGACGGCTTCGGGGAGGCCCAGGCGCAGCTCGCGATGGAGATCCAGCTTGGCGAAGCCGAGGTCCGCGAAGGGCAGCTCCGCCAGCCGCTCCTGCGCCTGACTGGGCGTCACTTCGCCCGCGGCCACCGCCTCGAGGAGCCGCTGCAGGTCGCGCGGGTTCACGGCCGCCACGAGGCCGGCGGCGGCGCGGCTGGGGAAGCGGTGGCCGGGGAAGCGGCGGCAGGGTCGATCGCGGGGGCGGCGCTCTCGGCGCGCTCGGCCGGGGGCCGGTCGGCGCCGCCGCGGCGGTAGCCCCGGGGATCGAAAGCGGCGCGCTCGAAGCCGAGCTCCCTCAGGCGCGGCGCCAGGTCCTGCCACCTCGAGGCCAGGCGCTCCACCTCGCCGGCCGCCACCTCGACGCGCGCTCCGCCCTGGTCGTCGCGCACCCGCACGACCTGGAAGCCGGCGCCGGCGAGCAGGGCTTCGGCCGCCTCGATGCGCCGCAGCTTGCCGAGGGTCACTACCTGGCCGTGCGGGATGCGCGAGGACAGGCAGGCATTGGCCGGGCGGTCCCACGCCGACAGCCCGAGCCACCGCGCCATGGCGCGCGCCGCGGGCTTGTCGATGCCGTGCGCGAGCAGCGGCGAATACACCCCCCGCTCGCGGACGGCGCGCAGGCCGGGACGGTCGGGTCCGGGGTCGGAGGCGTTGGTGCCGTCGCAGACCACTGTCAGGCCCAGCGTTCGCGCCTCTTGCCGCATCGCATCCATGCGCATCCCCTGGCAGACGTAGCAGCGGTGGGCGGGGTTGGCGACGAACTCCGGATCGTCGAGCTCGCTGTAGGTGATCACCCGGTGGCGGATGCCGATCTCGGCCGCGAGGCGCCGCGCGTGGTCGAGCTCGGCCCCGGCCAGGGTCTCCGCCGCCGCGGTCACCGCCAGCGCCCGCTCGCCGAGGGCGCGGACGGCCAGCGCCGCGACCAGCGCCGAGTCGACGCCTCCGGAGTAGGCCACCAGGACCGAGCCCCGCGCGGCCAGGTCGGCCACCACCGCCGCGGCCCGCGCCGCCGGCTCCAGGTCTCCCATCGGTTCCGTCATGCCGCTCGGTGCGTTCCTTCCAATCGTCGGTGAGGGGAGCATGAAGAATGTCAGGAGATCATTGCCGCGCGCGCCGGCGGCCTTACGATCGCGGGCCGCGCCCGGCGGAGCGGAAGGACACCGGCACCAGGTAGAAGATGCCGAAGACGCACAGCGACCAGAGCAGCACGAGGGGCGCCTGGACCTGCAGCCGGGCCATGGCGACGAGCAGGTAGACGAGGCTGGGCGGTCCGCAGAACGACAGCAGGAACAGGCGCCGCCGCAGCGGCGGCGCGAGGTGCCGGGTGCGCTGCACGTAGATCATGCCGGCCACCCAGCCGAGGACGGAGGCGGCGCTGTAGAGCTGGGTCAGGGTCAGCCGCGGCAGGTCGGGCAGCCGCGCCAGGCCGACGAGCTGCGCCAGGAAGACCACCCAGCAGGCGAGGAAGAGGCCCGCCGAGGCAGCCCCGAGCGACCTCAGCACTTTCCCCGGCGACCCTCCCGGCTTGAAACCGGACCCATCCAGCCCTGCGTGCGGCATGAGTGTCGTCTTCCGCCGGGTCCTACTCGTCGACGCTCATCGGCGGACAGCTGCAGAACAGGTTGCGGTCGCCCCAGACGTTGTCGATGCGGCCGACCGCGGGCCAGAACTTGTGCTCCCGCACCCAGGGCGCCGGGAAGACCGC
>Ga0210384_10009468_pt1 | contig 10045 bp, 9 predicted proteins | sample IncBWH2MmetaG_FD_160574 | JGI IMG/M metagenome (GOLD analysis project Ga0210384, IMG submission 160574) | Forest soil microbial communities from Barre Woods Harvard Forest LTER site, Petersham, Massachusetts, United States - Inc-BW-H-2-M | ecosystem: Environmental > Terrestrial > Soil >...
GTTCCACGCCGCGCGCTGGAACTGTGGATAAGTCAGCACGTTGACGTACCAGCGCAGCGAGAACCCGGCGGGCGGGAAGGACAGGATCGCGGTCGGGTTGAACGACACCGCGATCACCACGAAGGTGGGCAGGGTCATGAAGCCGAGCAGGACCGCCACCGCCACCCGGAGCATCAGGAAGGGCTGCGCTCGGCCGCCGCGGTCAGGCGGCCGGCCGCGGCGAGCAGGCCGAGCGTCACCACCAGGGCCACCGCCGCGAAGGCGGCGCCGCCAGGCCAGTTGAACGAGTCGAGCGCGAGGTCGCGCACCACGTTGGCGATCATCTTCACCCGGCCTCCGCCGAGCAGCTCCGGCGTGGCGAAGGCGCTCAGCGTCCAGGCGAAGACGATCACCGAGCCGGACACGATGCCGGGCATCGACAAGGGCAGGGTCACCCGCCGGAACACCCGCCACGGGGAGGCGCCGAGGCTCGCCGCGGCGCGCTCGTACACCGGGTCGATATGGCTGACGGCGGCGGCCAGCAGCAGGATCATCGTCGGCATCGAGAAGTGCACGAGGCCGACCAGCACCCCGCGCGGCGTGAACAGCATCGGCACCGGCCACGTGAGCACGGTGTTGCCGAGCACGAGCACCCACGCGTAGGTGCGCACGATGGCCCCGGTGAAGAACGGCGCCAGCGTGAGCACGAGCAGCGCGGAGCGCGCGCGCGCCGAGCGGGTGCGCGCGAGCGCGTAGGCGACCGGGTACGACGCCACCAGGGTCAGGACGGTGGTAGCCAGGCTCAGCAGCAGCGTGTCCCACACCGCGCCCAGGTACTGCCGGCTCAAGATGCCGGTGAAGTTGGCCAGGGTCAGCCCCCCGGTCCGCAGCGACCCCGGCACGAACTCGAGCACGCTGTAGCGCAGCAGTGCCGAGAGCGCCGCCGCGAACACCACGATCACGACGAGGGCCGGGGCGAGCAGCAGGCGCACGACCTGATCCGCGCTACTTGACGATGTTGGCCGTGAACCACTCGCGCCAGGCCGGCAGCGTCTTGGCGCGCACCTCGTCGTCCACGATGTAGCCCCGCTGCTTCCACTCGGCGGGGGTCACGAAGATGCCCGGCTGGCCGCGCAGCTCGGCGGGCACGGTGGCGCCCCCGTTGACCGGCCCGGCCTTGAGCGCCCGGACCAGCTCGCTCTGGATCTCCTTGGACAGCACCAGGTTGATGAACTGATGCGCGGCGTCGGCCTTCTTGGTGCCGGCCATGATTCCCATGGTGTCGATACCGACGATGCCGGGATAGTCCTTGGGCTGTACCAGCTTGACCGCGATGCCCTGCTCTTGCAGGTGGTAGGCGTTGACCGAGAGCATCACCTGCACCGGCGCCTGGCCGGTCTTCATCAGGTCCTGGCTCTGCGCGTCGGTCGAGTAGAACGCCACGACGCTCGGCTTGAGCGCCTTGAGCCGCTCCTGTCCCTTCTGCCACGTGGTTTCGTTCCCGCCTTCCATCAGGGCCGCGATCGTGATGATGTGGGAGGGATCGAAGTCCGGCATCGCGATCTTGCCCTTGAGCCCAGGCTTCCAGAGATCGGACCACTGGGTGATGTCCTCCTTCACCAGGTCCGGCCGGTAGACGATCGTGTACACGTAGCTCCAGCTGCCGAGGTGGTACTCGCTGCGCAGCGCCTCGCGCGCGATCTCCTTGGCGTTGGGGATCTTGGCCATGTCGAGCGGGGCGTAGAGACCGTCGGAGATGTAGAGCCGGCCCACGTGGCTGGTGGTGAAGGTCAGGTCCACCAGCGGGTTGCCCTTGGCCACCCGGGCCTTCGCCAGGCGGTCGATGGTACCGCCGACCTCGAACTCGACCGGGATGCCGGTCTTGGCGGTGAAGGCCTTGCCGGCCACGCGCTCCACCGTGTCCTTCCAGTTGCCGCCCCAGACGCTGATCACCAGCGAGTTCTGGGCCCTGGCGGTGGAGACGGGAAGGACGAGGGCGATCAGCGACGCGACGACGAGGCGAACGAGCATATGGATCTCCTATTGTCGGCGAGGGTCGGGGGCCAGCGACCGGGCGGCCGCCTCGATGGCCTCGACGATGAAGTGGTAGCCGGTGCAGCGACAGAGGTGCCCGGCGAGCATCTCGCGGATCTCCTCGGGCGAGGGCGCGGGCCGCTCACGCAGGAACGCGGAGACGCTCATGATGATGCCGGGCGTACAGAACCCGCACTGCAGCCCGTGCTTGGCCCAGAAGGCCTCCTGGATCGGATGGAGCCCTTCGCCGGGCGCGAGTCCTTCAATGGTCGTGATGCGCCGCCCCTCGGCCTGCACCGCCAGCATGAGGCAGCTCCGCACCGGCTCGCCGTCGAGCAGCACGGTGCAGGCGCCGCAGACGCCGTGCTCACAGCCCACGTGAGTACCGGTGAGATCGAGCTCCTCGCGAAGGAGGTCGGCCAGCGTCATTCGCGGCTCGACCGCTCGCCGATGCTCCTGGCCGTTGACCGTCACCCGCAGCTCCTTCTTCACGATCACCCTCCGCACCGGGCCAGCGCGGCGGTCAGCGTGCGCTCGCCGAGCGTCGCCGCGACCCGCCGCCGGTAGGCGGCCGTCGCGTGGATGTCCCCGTCGGGCGAGAGCGCGGCGGCCGCCGCGCGCGCGGCGCTGGCCAGCCGTTCCGGCGCGGCCGCACTCCCCTCCAGCGAGAGCGTGGCGGCCGCCGCGCGCACCGGGGTGCCGCCCACGCCGAAGAACGCCAGCCGCGCCGAGGCCACCGTGCCGTCGGCCGCGCGGGCCAGCAGCGCGACCGCGCCGACCAGCGCGAAGTCGCCGTGACGGCGTGAGATCTCCGCGAAGCCCCAGCCCGTGGACGGCGACGGCAGGGTGAAGCGCACCGCGGTCGCGACCTCGTCGGCGGCGAGCGCGGTGGTGAGCGGGGCTCGATAGAAGCGGTCGGCCGGAATCATCCGCTCGCCCCGCGGCCCGCGCGCCACCACGACGCCCTCCAGGGCGAGCAGCAGCGCGGGCAGCTCGGAGGCGGGATCGGCGTGGACCACGTTGCCCACCACGGTGCCGCGGTTTCGGATCGGCGGATGCGCGACGTGCCGTAGCACGTGCGCGAAGAGCGGCGAGCGGCCGGCCGCCCAGGTCTCCAGCTGACGCTGGCGCACGAGAGCGCCCACCTCGAGCATGCCCGAGGCCTCGCGGATTCCGTCGAGCCCCGGCACGTGGTTGATGTCCACCAGCAGGGTGGGCCGCGCGAGCCGCAGGGCCAGCATCGGGATCAGGCTCTGGCCGCCGGCCAGCACCTTGGTGTCGCCACCCCCGGCGGCCAGCGCCCCGACCGCGTCGTCGAGGGTGACCGGCGCCACGTAGTCGAAGGGAGCGGGCTTCACGCGCGCCCCCCTTCCTCGAGCCGCGCCTGCTCGAGCAGGGCCAGGACCACCGACGGGCCGAGCGGCGTCCGCGTCACGCGCACGCCCCAGGGCGCGAGCGCGTCCTCCACCGCGTTGGCGATGGCGGCGGGCGGGGAGATCGCCCCGCCCTCCCCGATGCCCTTCACCCCGAGCGGGTTGCGCGGCGAGGGGTACTCGAGGTGCACGGTCTCGATCGGGGGCACCTCCATCGCGGTCGGCACGAGGTAGTCCATGAACGTGCCGGTCAGGAGCTGGGCCTGCTCGTCGTAGACCATCTCCTCGAGCAGCCCGCCGCCGATCCCCTGGGCCACGCCGCCGTGGATCTGTCCTTCCACGATGATCGGGTTGATCAACCGGCCGCAGTCGTGGGCGACCAGGTACCGGAGCAGCCTCACCGCGCCGGTGCCGGGATCCACCTCCACCACCGCCACGTGCACCGCGCTCGTGTAGGTCACGGTAGGCTGGTGATGGTAGACCGTCGCCTCGAAGTCCAGCGAGGCCACTCCCGGCTTGGCGAACGTGGGGATCGCGGCCTGGATCACCCGGGCGATCGGGGTGACGGAGCCGGGCGCGCCGCGCACCGAGACCACGCCGTCGGCCATCTCGATGTCGCCGGGCGCCGCCTCGAGCAGGGCGGCGGCCGCCGCGACGATCTTGTCGCGCACCCGGCCCGAGGCCTCGTGGATGGAGCTGCCCGCGTTGACCGCGCTGCGCGAGGCGAAGGTGCCGATGCCGAACGGGATCGCCGCGGTGTCGCCGCCCACGATGGTCACCCAGTCGAGCGGGATGCCGAGGGCGTCGGCCGCGATCTGGGCGAACGAGGTCTCGTGCCCCTGGCCCTGGCTGCACGCGCCGGTGGCCACCACCGCGCGGCCCGAGGAGTCCAGGCGCACGGTGGCTCCCTCGTAGGGCCCGATCGCGGTGCCTTCGACGTAGCCGGAGAGCCCGATGCCGCGGTAGATTCCCCGCTCGCGGAGCCTCACCTGCTCGGCGCGCAGCGCCGCGTAGTCGACGGCCTCGAGCGCCGCCTCGAGCCCGGCCCGGAAATCGCCGCTATCGTAGACCAGCGGGTTGCCGTCCCGGTACGGGAGCTGGATCTCGTAGGGCATGTCGGACGCGGAGAGATAGTTCCGGCGCCGCAGCTCGGCCGGGTCCATGCCGAGCTCGCGGGCCAGCCGGTCCACGATGCGATCCATCGCGAAGACGGTCTCGGGCCGGCCGGCTCCGCGGTAGGGCGCGTTCGGGGTCTTGGTCGTCACCACCCCGCGGCACTCGACCTCGAGATTCGGCACGCGATGCGGCCCGAGCAGGTGCGCCACCGTGTTGTAGGGCAGCACGATGCCCCACGAGTTGTAGGCGCCCAGATCCACCCAGATGCGGTCGCGCACCGCCAGCATGGTGCCGTCGCGCCGCGCCGCGATCTCGATGTCGTGCACCTGCGCGCGGGCGTGCGCGGAGCCCATCATGTGCTCGCGACGGTCCTCGGTCCACTTCACCGGCCGGCGCGCGGCGATGGCCGCGGCCGGGATCAGCAGGTCCTCCGGGTAGCCGTTGGCCTTGGTGCCGAAGCCGCCGCCCACGTCCGGCGCGATCACCCGGATCTTGTGCGGGGCCAGCCCGAGCGCGGCCACCAGCCCCTGCTGGACGAAGTGGACGACCTGCGTCGAGTTCCACGTGGTCAGGCTGCCGTCGCGCGCATCCCACTGGGCCACCACCCCGCGCGTCTCGATCGGCATGCCAACGTAGCGCGGGATGATCAGCCGCTCCCGCACCCGCGCGTCGGCCTGGCGCAGGGCCGCGTCCACGTCACCGAATCCGGTCTTGAACGAGAGCGCCAGGTTGTCACCCCACTCCGGATAGAGCACCGGGGCACCCGGCTCGGCCGCCGCCACCACGTCGGCCAGCACCGGCAGCGGCTGGTAGTCCACCTCCACCAGCTCGCAGCCGTCCTCGGCCACCGCGCGGCTCGACGCCACCACCATCGCCACGATCTCGCCCACGTGCCGCGCCTCGTCCCGGCACATCGCGAGCTGGCCGATCTGGCGCATCATCACCGAGACGCGCGCGGCCAGGCCCGGGGGAATCGCGCCGAAGAGCGGCAGGGGCTTCATCCAGCGTGCGAGGTCGTCGAACGTGAAGACGTGGGCGACGCCGGCCAGCCGGCGCGCCGCCTCCACCCGGATCGCGGTGATGCGCGCGTGCGCGTACGGGCTGCGCACGAAGGCGGCGTGGAGCATGCCGGGCAGCTTGATGTCGTCCACGTAGCGGCCTTCCCCGCGCAGAAACCGAGGGTCCTCCTTGCGCTTGACGGAAGCTCCGAAATACTTGGCGCCCATATCTGGCTTAGAGCCTCTTCATCTGCGGGGGCCCAGAGATGGCCCCCGCACTCCCCCCGGCCGCGGACGCTCCTCTCGGCGCACGCAGGCCGGCCGCGGACGCTCCTGTCGGCGCACGCATGCCGGCCGCGGACGTTCCTCCTGCCGCGCTCGATACTCCGCTCGGCAAACTCGTCGGGACACGCATTTCCCCTATCCGCCCAGATATGCTTGCTTGACGTGGTCGTTCTGCATGAGATCTCTGGCGGGCCCTTGGAGGGTGATGCGGCCCGTTTCCATGACGTAGGCCCGGCCGGCGAGCTGCAGCGCCATGTAGGCATTCTGCTCCACCATCAGCACCGTGGTGCCCTCGCGCTGGATGCCGGCGATGATCCGGAACACCGATTCGGTCACGGTGGGGGCCAGACCCAGCGACGGCTCGTCGAACAGGATCAGCCGCGGGCGGGCCATCAGGCAGCGGCCGATGGCGAGCATCTGCTGCTCGCCGCCCGAGAGGGTGCCGGCGGGCTGGCGGCGGCGTTCGGCCAGGATCGGGAAGTGGCCGAAGACCCGCTCGCGGTCGGCGGCCACCTGGGCGGCGTCGGTGCGCACGTAGGCGCCCATCAGGAGATTCTCCTCCACCGTCATGTGGGGGAAGACGCGCCGGCCCTCCGGGCAGTGGGCGATGCCCCGCCGCAGGATCTCCTGCGGGGCCAGGCGCTGGATCTCCCGCCCGTCGAAGACGATGCGCCCGGCCGCGGCCCGCACCAGCCCGGAGATGGTCTTGAGCGTGGTCGTCTTGCCCGCCCCGTTGGCGCCGATGAGGCAGACGAACTCGGCCGCGCGCACGCTCAGGGAAACGCCGTGGAGGGCCGCGATGCGCCCGTAGCCGGCGTCGACGCCCTCAAGCGTGAGCATGGGCTCCCGAGCCGAGGTACGCGCGGATGACCTCCGGGTCGCGCTGCACGGAGGCGGGGTCGCCGTCGGCGATGAGACGGCCGTAGTTGAGCACGAGCACGCGATCCGAGATGCCCATGACCAGGCGCATGTCGTGCTCGACCAGGAACACCGTGACGCCCTGGGCGCGGATCCTCGCGATCAGCGCCGCCACCGACGCCTTCTCGGACGTGGTCATGCCCGAGGCGGGCTCGTCCAACAGAAGGATCCGTGGACCGGCGGCCAGCGCCACCGCCAGCTCGAGCAGGCGCTGGTCGCCGTAGGAGAGCCCGTTCGCCGCCTCCCGCCGCCGCGCGCCGAGCCCGACGAAGTCGATCACGCCATCGGCCTCCTCGCCCAGCCGACGCTCTTCGTCTCGCACCCGGGCCCGGGCCAGGAGCGCGGCGGCAACGCCCACCCGCCCGCGCAGGTGCAACCCGGTCAGCACGTTCTCGCGCACGGTGAGGCCCGGGAACAAGCTGGTCTTCTGGAACGTGCGCACCAGCCCACGGGCCGCGATCCGATGGGGCCGCCAGCCGGTGATCGCCTGACCGTCGTGACTCACCGTGCCCTGGGTCGGCTGCTGGAAACCGGTGATCACGTTGAACGCGGTGGTCTTGCCCGCGCCGTTGGGCCCGATCAGGCTCGTGACGGTGCCCGGCGCGACCGCGAAGCTCACGCCGCTCAGAGCGGCCACGCCGCCGAAGCGCACGCTCAGGTCCCGGGCCTCGAGGGTCACGACGTCCGCCACCGCCGGAGGGCCGGCACCACCCCTTCGGGCATGAAGAACAGCACCGCGACGAGGAGGACACCGTAGAGCAGCATCTGCCACTGCCAGGAGGTGGCCGCGCGCAGCGCCTCGGGCAGCACCGTGAACAGCACCGCGCCCACCACCGGCCCGGCCAGCGTCCCCTTCCCGCCCGCGACCACCATGATCACCATGGTCACGGTGTAGGTGAAGAGGAAGACCTCCGGGCTCACGAAGCGCGTGTAGTGCGCGTAGAGCCCGCCCGCGAGGCCCGCCATCCCCGCGCTCATCGCCGCGGCCAGTACCAGGTAGTGCGTGCCGTCGATGCCCACCGAGGCGGCGAGCGTCTCGTTCTCGCGGAGCGCGACGAGCGCCCGGCCCACCCGCGAGCGGATCAGGCCAAGACAGAGCAGGTACGCGAGCCCGACCGCGGCCAGTACCACGTAGTAGAAGGCGCTCTTGGTGCGCAGCGAGAACGCGGGCAGGCCGGGCAGCGCGATCTCGAGCGGCGGGACCCCGGGAAGCCCGAGGGGCCCGTTGGTGAGATCCATCCAGTTCACGCTCACCAGCGACACGCAGCCCGCGAACGAGATGGTCAGCAGCACGAAGTACGCCCCGCGCAGCTTGAGGGCGAGGCGTCCGATGACGAAGCCCGCCGCCCCGGGCAGCAGGACGGCGGCGAGCAGCCCGATCCACGGGGACCACTCGAGCTTCACGGTGAGCAGGCCGGTGGCGTAGGCTCCGATGCCGAAGAACGCGGCGTGGCCGAGCGAGAGCTGACCCGTGTAGCCGAGTAGCAGGTTGAGGCTCAGCGCGAGCACCGCGAAGATGCCCGCCATGATCAGGGTGTGGAGATGATAGGGGTTCCAGACCCAGGCGGGCGCGGTCGCGGCCACCAGCAGCGCGGCGGCCACCAGGAGCCGGCTCATCCCACGCGCTCGGCGCGGGCGAAGAGCCCGGAGGGCCGCAGCAGCAGCACGCCCACGATCATCAGGAACCCGACCGCGTCACGGTAGCCGGAAGAGACGTAGCCCGCCCCCAGCTCCTCCGCCACGCCCAGCACGAGCCCGCCCAGCGCGGCGCCGGCGAAGTTGCCGAGGCCGCCCAGGATGACCACCGAGAACGCCTTGAGCGAGGCCAGATCCCCCATCGAGGGATAGAGCAGGAACACCGGCCCCAGCAGCGCCCCCGCGGCCGCCGCGAGGCCGGCTCCGAACGCGAACGTGACGGTGTGGATGCGCTCGATGCTCACCCCCATGAGGGCGGCGGTCTCGCGGTCCTGGAACGTGGCGCGCATCGCGCGGCCCAGCTTGGTCCGGGCCAGGACGAGATGGGCGCCCAGGATGAGCGCGCCCGAGACCACGAACACGAAGATGCGCAGCGGCGCCACCGAGAGCGGGCCCAGGACCACCGGCCTGGTCGGAAAGGGCGTCGGCACGCTCTTGGCCACCCCGCCCCAGCCGAGCAGCTCCGCGTTCTGCATCGCGATCCACACCCCGATCATCACGAGCATGACCGTGTCGATGGACTGGCCCCGCAGCGGGCGCAGCAGGCAGCGCTCGCAGGCCGCGCCGGCCAGGGCGCCGGCCGCGATCGCCAGCACGATGGCCAGGAAGAAGTTGACCGACGCCAGCGCGAGGGCCGCGAACGCGGCGTAGGCCCCCAGCGTGTAGAACTCGCCGTGGGCGAAGTTCACCACGTTCATCAGGCCGAAGACCAGCGTGAGTCCGATCCCGAGCAGACTGTAGGTGGCGCCCAGCAGCAGCCCGTTCAGCAGGTGCTGGAGAAGCTGGTCCAAGCGCCCGCGGCCGCCGGCCCTCTACTTCTTCGCCGCGAAAGCCGGCAGCGTGATCTTGCCGTCCTTGATCTGGACGATGAAGATGCTCGGCTTGGACTGCCCGCTCTCCTTGCCGGCCGGCCCGTCCTTCTCGAACTTGATCGGCCCGTTGAGGCCCATGACGTTCACCTGCCAGAGGGCGTCGCGCACCGCCTTCGGATCGGCCTTGCCCGCGATGCGCAGGCCCTCCACCGCGGTCAGCACCGCGTCGTGGCCGCGGAAGCCTTCGGTCAGCCCCTCGAAGGGATTGCCGCGCTTGGCCCACTCGTCCACGAAGGCCTTGGCGAGCTTACCGTCTGGCATCGCCTCGGGAAACCAGGGCAGGAAGAACAGGATGTGGTAGCTGCCGTCCGCCGCCGCGCCCGCCTGCTTGATGAGCTGGCTCGGCGAGGAGCTGCCGCCGGTGGTGATGACCTTCCGCATCAGCCGCTGCTCCTGCGCCTGCTTGAGCACCAGCGTGATCTGCTCGACGCTCGTGGTCAGGAAGAGGGTGTCCGCGCTCCCCGCCTTGACCTTGGTGATCTGGGCATTCATGTCGGTGGCGGCTTGATCCATGAACTCCACCGCGCCCACCGAGGCGCCGGACTTCTTGAGGATGTCGCCGAAGGCGGTGACGGAGCCCCGGCCCCAGTCGGTGTTGACCGCGAGGAAGTCGGCCTGCTTGATGCCGAACTCCTTCAGGTACTTCTCCAGCCCGAGCGCTTCCATCTCACTGGGTGGGCTGATCCGGAAGATCCACGGGTTGCCGCGCTTGGTGATGGTGGCCGCGCTGGAGGTCTCCACGACCATGGGGACGCCGTACTCCTCCAGCTTGGGC
>Ga0210384_10009470_pt1 | contig 10045 bp, 7 predicted proteins | sample IncBWH2MmetaG_FD_160574 | JGI IMG/M metagenome (GOLD analysis project Ga0210384, IMG submission 160574) | Forest soil microbial communities from Barre Woods Harvard Forest LTER site, Petersham, Massachusetts, United States - Inc-BW-H-2-M | ecosystem: Environmental > Terrestrial > Soil >...
GGCTTCTTCGCTGTGCGGGCTATGCTTTCCGCTACCAACGAACGCCATCGTGGCGTGAGGCATCTCCTTGCGAACCCGCTCCATCTCCCCCGGCTCCGTTCGCGGATCAAGGCTCCCATGCAAAAACAGCGTCGGCACTGTGATCTCCGCCAACCGGCCGTCATACAAATCCTCGTCTGGCTGCTTCACCTGATCCGCAATCCGAAACCAAGCCGTGCAATTCCGCCGCAGCACCGTCGGCCACTGCTCCTCTCCATGGTCTTCCGCGAGCAGCTTCTTTGTCTCCTCGCCTAAATCTTCCGGGTGCGCTGCAAATCGCTCGAAAAACGAGCGCGACCCCGGCTTCCTTCGAAGCAAATGAAAAGCTTCCAAAATCAAACATGCACAGCGCTCCGGCGCGGTCAAGCCAATCATCGCGCTGATCACCGCTCCATCGCTGTGTCCCCAAAAAACAGCTCGCGCGATTCCCATGCCGTTAAGAAATGCAATCGTCTCCGCCACCGCCCGTCGGTGAAAATCAAGCGGCATCTCCCCTGCAACCCTTATCGAGCGCCCATACCCCGAGCGGTCCGGAATCAATATCCGGAACTCGTCCCGAAACGCTGCAACTTGTCGATCAAACGGATAGACCCCATATCCCCAGCCGCCATGGAGGAAAACAAGCGGCCGCCCCTTCCCCACTTCTCGATAGTGGATCGTGACAGGACTGAGGTCTGGCGCATGCAGCGAATGAACCAGCTGGAGGCTCGGCACCTAGTTCCGCCTTTCCAAGAAAGTCCGCGCACGCAAGTGCAACACTGAAGCAGTTGCCGTTGGATTCGCGTGATGTACATTACGATAGGCAAATCTCCCGACTCAAGACGTGAGACACGGAATCCCTTTTCTTTGTTGCAGAACACTGCCTGGCCGGCTAAATGGGCCCAAAAACAAGAACGGCTGGCAGCACCCGCTGCCAGCCATTCCATTGCAACAGAATCTAGATCAATTACCTGTGACCGCCGCCATGGCCTCCGCCACCACCGTGGAAGCCACCGCCTCCGCCATGGAACCCGCTTCCACCGCCACCATGGATGGCGCCGCCCCCTCCACCGTGGAAACCACCGCTATTGCCGCGGGATCCACCGCCAAACGATCCGTGCCCAACGGCCCCGCCACGTGCAAACCCGCCTCGTCCCTCGAATCCGCGTCCGCGATCAAAACCGCCTCGGCTCTCGAATCCCCGCCCTCGATCAAAACCACCTCGGCCCGCGAATCCACGTCCGCGTCCGTCGAAGCCGCGTCCGAAGCGTCCACGTTCCCATCCGCGACCCCAATAGCCGCCACGGCCGTAAAACCCGTTGAACCAAGGTCCCGCGCCAATGAACACACCGCCAGCGAACCAATCTGGCCCGTAGTAGCCGTAAGGGGCGCACGCATACGGGTAATAGTCGTAATACCCATAGGCGCAAACCGGCGCAGCACCATAGTAGCCGCCGTACACGGGCCCGACTCCGACGCCAACACTAACCTGTGCCTGGGACGGCGCCGCTGCGGGAAGAATGCAGATCGCAGCCAGTAACGCCAAATATTTTAAATATCTCATGGTCTTTCCTCGCTAGATCCGAACTGCTCGTTACAACCGTGTCGGACCTAAGTGCTTTCAGGTGTCTCACTCATTCTGAAGCACCCATTAAGTTTAACTCCAGAATAGAACAAAAGTTGCGGTCAATCGTCGGCGGGATCCATGGCTCTTCCCTGACTGCCGCCCCCACTCCGTGCCGATCTGGCCCCATGGCCCTCCGCGCTAACCGTCTTCTTTCCTCGGCGAATTCTCGGTACCTGGTCGGAGTTCGCACTAAAATAGAAATGACGACCTCGAGAATGGCTTTGGGATGGGTCAAATTGTCCTGCTACGCAGCGTGTGCGCTAGCAGACATGCTCTAGTCGAGCCGGGGCAGACCGTTTGACGCTCTAAGCACTCCGAAGCCTGTGGGCTGCTTGGTCGTCAGAATTCCTGCAGAATAGGACCGCCATGGAAGATCTGTCTCAATACCATCACCCGGTCGGCAAACTGTTCGCGCGTGTGGGTGCCGCGGAGGATTTGGACAAGTACCTGCTAAGCGAGGAGCAGGTCGAGTTTTTCCGCGAGAACGGTTATTTGAAGGGCATACGCATCCTGACAGATGAGCAGGTGGAAGCTTTGCGGGCAGAACTGGAGCTTCTGATGGATCCAGGGCACGCAGGGCGACAGCTCTTCCACGAATATCATTCAAATGAGTCCACCGATCCGAACAGAGTGGTCTTTCACGCGCTGGGTGCTTGGCGCGTCATGCCCGGCTTTCACGATCTTTTGTGGAATCCGGCTTTTCTTGTGCCGGCATCGCAGCTGCTCGGGGGTCCGGTGCGCTTCTGGCACGACCAGCTATTCTGCAAGCCGGCGCGGCACGGCGGAGTGGTGGCATGGCACCAGGACTATTCGTACTGGACGCGCACGACGCCGTTGGCTCATCTGACCTCCTGGATCGGGCTCGACGATTCCACGCGTGAAAACGGCTGCCTGAACTACGTACCGGGAAGCCACAAATGGCCGGACCTGCCGAAACCGGTGCTGACGGGGGAGATGGATGGAATCCGCAACAGCCTGCCACAGGAGTTGAAAGACAAGTTCGAGCCGGTGGCGGTCGAGCTGAAAAAGGGCGAAAGCGCGTTTCATCATGCGCGGACTATGCATGGCTCAGGCGCAAACGATACAGCGCGACCGCGCCGGGCGACGGTGATCAACGTGTTTCGCGATGGCGTGATGTCGAATGCGGATGAGCCACTGCTCACGGGCGTTCCCGTGATTCCGCGCGGGAATAGGATGGGTGGGCAGTTCTTTCCGCTGTTGTTCGAGCCGGAGGCACGGTCGAAGTAGTTGAGGAAGACCGGGCCGGACTTCCTGTACTTCGGGAAGAGAAAAGCAGATCCTTCGCTACGCTCTGAATGACACTTGTGACGAGAGGCAGTGGCGGAGAGGGGCGGCAGCGAGGTGAGCGCCCTCGGCTGTTGACTCTTTCTGCAGCCTCAACGACTATAAACCCCAATTTGACCTATCATTGGCGCTCGCGGGAGAGCCCTTCTCTATGGAAGAACAACTTAGTCTGGAGTTTCTGCGCGTAGTAGAAAATGGCGCGGTGGCCGCCGCGCGCACCATGGGATTCGGCGATCGTCACAAAGCCGACGAAGTTGCCGTGGAAGCTATGCGCAAGACGATGGACGCCGTGCAGATGGACGGCACGATTGTCATCGGCGAGGGCGAACGCGACGAAGCGCCGATGCTGTACATTGGCGAAAAGGTTGGACTGGCGACGCACGCGCCGAAGGCGCTTTTTCCAGAAGTGGATATTGCCGTCGATCCGCTGGAAGGCACAAACCTGTGCGCGACGGGTGCTGGCAATTCCATTGCGGTGCTCGCGGCGAGCGAGCGTGGCGGATTGCTGCACGCACCGGATTTGTACATGGAAAAGATTGTTGTGGGACCATCGTGCAAGGGCGCAGTCGATTTGGATGCACCCGTTACGGATAACTTGAAATCGATCGCCAAGCGACTGGCCCGCGATGTGGAAGATCTCGTGGTCATCGTGCTGGACCGCCCGCGTCACGAAAAACTCATTGAAGAAATTCGCAAAGCGGGGGCGCGCATCCGATTGATTGGCGACGGCGACCTGTCGGCGGGCATTTCAGCCGCGGTTGTGGGCACTGGAGTGCATGCAGTGATGGGCATCGGGGGCGCGCCGGAAGGCGTGCTGACTGCGGCGGCGCTGCGCTGCTTGAACGGACAGATTCTGGCGCGCCTGGTGATTGGAAAACCGGAAGATCAGATACGGCTGGAGAAAATGGGCGTGAAGGATCCCAAAAGGATTTATGACACGGAGGATCTTGCGCCAGGTAAGAAAATGATATTTGCCTGTACCGGGGTTACGGACGGCAACCTGTTGAAAGGCGTGCGATTTTTTGGCGAGGGTGTGCGCACTTCGTCGATGATTCTTACTTTGGATGACCGGCAGGTGCGCTTTGTGGATTCCGTGCACCTTGATAAGCGGCCCGACGTCAAGGTGCGCTTCAACTAGCCTGGCCTGAGCACCCAACCGAGCTACTCTACCTGTCCGCGAAAGACGTCGGCCTGCACCGAAGAACAGGAACGCTTAGAGCACACCGCGGCGGCTTTCCTGCTTCCGCCTGCGGCACATCTGCCAGACTAAAACTCGGGCGAGTTGTGCCCGCTTGGGAGAAACAGGCCATGGCAGAAGGATCTTCATCGGGCAATTCGTCGTCGTCCAAGTCCCTCATGTGGATGATGATCGGGCTGTTTACAGGCCTCGGGATCCTGTTGGCAGGTGGATTGTTCCTTGCCAGCCGCGCGGTTCGCTCGATGGGTCTAAGCGCCGCAAGCGCCCGGGACACGGTGCGAACTCCCGGCGGGGGCTTCCGGCTCGAAAAAGAGACCGAGGTTGGTCCGAGTCTGCCGATCTATCCACGATCGTCGCTGGTCGTGCCGGACGACGATGCGGCGGCAGCGGCTATCAAGCAAGCGCAAAACGGAATCGAGACGTCTACCTATCATACGACCGACACGCGGGACTTTGTGGATGAGTGGTACGGCAAACATCTAAGCCCGGAGTTCAGCCGCCGCGACGCAGGTGCCAAGCCGGCGTCCGCGATATTCAATGATGCGCGCGTTTCTGATGGCGATATCGCGTTTGTGGCCGAACGAGAGCAAATGGTTCGCATCGTGGCGTTGTCGCTCGATTCCGGCGGCACAAAGATTTCTCTCATTCGATTTAAGAAGTCTTCTGCCGTTTCTGAGCAATCGCCAGCCGCGATTCAATAGTTGAAAAGCCAAGTACTCTCTCCAAGGTAATCTGTTAGAAGCGCATCAAAAATCCGCCGGCATGAGTACGCAGCGGTGGTGGATCCCTCGGCATCCGTGGATCCGTACGCGGCGACGCTCGGCCACATGGTTTGGTGTTGCAAGCACGGATGTGCCGTCCATTTTCCGAAACCTCGCCAACTTCCAGACACCGAATCTGGGTTTTCTCGGAAGGAGGAACTTCCAGCCTGCCGACCACACATGTCGAAGCCTGCGTGCCGGGCCTCGAACGGATTTTTTGGGCGATGCTGTCAGGACCTATTGCTGGTTCTTCGTGAGGGCCAGAAAGACGCTGTCATCGACCGCCACCGAGCGCGTGAAAAGAGTCGCAGTACTTCCACCCGCAACCGCAACATGATCTGCGCCGCCGCTGATCGCTGGACCTGCTGGCTTGGTTATTCCCGATTCCGAGCCGTCGCCCGGTTGCCAGGAAATGCGCGTAGTCTTGGGCGTGCAATTCGCAGCACCTAAGCATGTGTCGCGGACGAAAACTTCCCGGTAGGCGCTTCCAGACGCACTGGAGCCAGGCTTGTCCGCGGATGCGATGGTGGAATGACTCGGAGTCACCGCCAAGAAGGCCACGAACCGGCCCGAAGCGCTTACCGACGGCAAGATAGCTTCCGCCCCCCCCAGCGTACCGTTGGGATCGGTCGAGACCAGTTGGGTTGAAGGAGTGCACGAACCATTCGCTCCAAAGCAGGTATCGCGAAGGTAGATCTGTCTCCCGCTGCCCGCCTCGGCAACAAGATTCGCCGCTGCAGAGCTAAACGCCACGTAGCGTCCATCGGAACTCATGGAAGGCGAATGGCTATCGTCACCAGCCGCGGTGCCATCCAACGCGGAAGAAACCAGAAGAGTGCGCGGCTGACAAGAGGAGTCCGCCGCTTGGCATGTGTCGCGAACGAAAATCTGCACATGCCCGTTCTGCGAAGCCGTATACGCCACATAACGGCCATCGAGACTGACTGCCGGCGTTTCTTGCGTAACCATCGCGGCGCTCGCGTTGGCAGCGGCTCCGGCCTTGGCGGTGATCGTGAAAGTCGCGCCGTTGCTTGTCCCTCCGCCTCCAAAACCGGTGCAGTTGATGGTGCAGCCACTGGGCGGCGGCGCCGGCGGATTAGAGACAGTTACAGTCGCAGACCCTGCATTGGCAAGCTGCGCTGCCGGAACAGTCACTTGAAGCTGCGTTGCGGTGATGTTCGTGGGCGTAAGATTTGCCTGCGTGGCGGTGTTCCAATGTACTTGTGAAGACTGGGTAGGGTCCGCATTGGCAAGGAAATTCGTGCCGACAATGGTTACTGGGAGATCCGCGCTACCTGCCGCAACAGTGTTGGGACTGATGCTCGTAATAGCAGGAACGGGATTGGGAGGAGGAAAAACTTCAAACGCCACGGCATTGGAAAGGCCATTGGTACCGGAACCGGAATGAGGTTGCACGGTCTGGATGAAGTGCGTGCCGGCCTTCGCTGTCAGCGCCGCAGGAACCACCGCGGTCACCGAAACCACGTTTCCCTTATCATTCGACGGGGCGCACGTGTTCGCCGCGGTCGTCGTCACAACGCATGTTTTGAGATTCTTCTGGTCCCAAGTCACCATGGTTTGTACCACAAAACCGTTGCCCGTCAAGGCGATCGTCAAATCAGCTGTTCCGCCGGCGGTTGCGTTGGACGGGGAAATAAACTGCAAGAATGCGCCGGTATTGCCTTGAAACGTGTTGCCGTAATCGTTGCAACCTGTTGCGGCGAAAACCGCCGCAAACGCGACAGCTATGGCTGTCCAAGACCGCATCATCAAGACTCCTTCATCGTCCCTGGTTACCCCGACTCGGTCGGGTTCAACCGGACTGGTCCATCGGCGGGGAACCCCGGCGCCAGTATGCTTTTCGTTTGAGATGCGCAATTCGCGCGGCGCGTTGACCCCGGTTTGCCCGGAGATACGCAATCCTTGTACGCAAACTTTGTCCGGCCCGTACGGCGCTCTTTCGTAGCCGCATGCCCTGCGATAACCGGAGCCGTGCAACCCTACATGCTTACCATTGTCGTCGAAGAAAGGTCAATGAGCAATGCTCTCCTGCTCTCCTGCCGAAGTCACGGTGACGCGGCAAGCCTCTCATTTTCAGCGGGTCCCGGACGTATCCGCAGCGCCCTGGGCTGCCACTGATGCAACTACAAGTTCTTGGATGCGGGCGCGGCACTCCGCATCCCGAATTGGGAGCGCGGCAGCCGCGTGGTAACAAGCCAGGGCTCGCGCCTTGCGGCCGAGTTTGCCATACAGATCGCCGCGGGCGAGTTGAAAGAGAGGATTGGACGGATACTTCTCGACCAAGGGGCCAATGACAATCAGCGCTTTTTCATACTGTTGGTCATAGCGGTGGAGGTCCAGCGCCAGATAGAAACGGGCCGCGTCGGAGGTGAGAACGCCTTCGGCGATGTCGCGTTCCAGTTGCCGTATGCCCTCGCGCTTATTGCCTCCGGGCATGCCCATGAAGAAGCCCAGGAGCTTGACGATTCCGCTCAGAGTGTCGACATAATAGTTGTAAAGACCGAGCCCAAAGTCGGCGTCCGCGAGTTCCGGGTCCAGCTCGATGGCGTGGAGAAAATGCTCGCGAGCGTGCACGCCGGCGCGAGCCGTAGCGCGATTCTCGCCACGAAGTCCGTAAAGCCGTGCCGCAAACGCGTCCCCCATCCCCGCATAGAATTGCATTTCGGCGGTCTCGCGGTCCTTGAGATGGACCACGGCGATCGAGGAGGCTTTTGCGGCCAGCTCCTGGTAATGGCGGTCCGCAGCAAGTTTGGGCCGGTGCCGCGCGTCGGTCATGCCGTACTTGAATTCCGACGAGGTACACCAGATTTTCCACCACAAAGCCTCTGCTTCGAGCAGATAGCCCAAGGGGTGATCAGACCGCTCTTTCTCGAGACGCTGCGCGTCTGCGATCGCGCCATCCATGTCGAACGAGTAGATTCTCTCGATCGCGGCGGAAGTTCCTGGCAGCAACTTCAGTTTTTCTGCATGCGCCTCCGCTGCTAAAAAGGACGCAGGCAATACCATAGCGCATAGAAGGAGCGCTCTTTGTGAAAGGGCACGGGATACGTTCGTGCCGCCACGCGATGATCGTTGAAGAACTTCCGGATCGCTCATAGACGCGCAGGCAGGCCCGCGCCCGATGAGTTTAAGCCGTTCGACGACGGTTGCAAACCGAAATGGCCCTGGTGATGAATCGAGAGAGCTTGGAACACCCAGCCAAATTGCGAGTTAGCCGCGGCGCGACGCATTTGCTATTCTCGGCGGCGTGCCAACGATGACGCATGACGATGTGCCTCCCGACAAAACCGCGGCCATCTCAGGGGAGCAGCCTGTCGGCCTCGAGCGTGGCTTGGGCCTTAAAGAGGCGGTCGCGCTCAACATGATTGAGATCGTGGGCATCGGTCCGTTTGTGGTCACCTCGCTGGTGATCAAAGCGATGGGCGGGCCGCAAGCTCTGATTGCCTGGACGGCAGGAGCGGCGCTGGCCACGCTCGACGCCTTCGTGTGGTCGGAACTTGGCGCGGCTATGCCACGCGCGGGCGGGACGTACGTCTTTCTCCGCGAAGCCTACGGGCCAAGACGCTGGGGCCGCTTGATGTCTTTCTTGTTTGTGTGGCAGACATTTGTTCAAGCGCCGCTTTCAATCGCGTCAGCTTCCATCGGCTTTGCTCGCTACGCCGGATATCTTCACCCGCTCTCAGCGCTGCAAGCCAAAGCCGTCTCGGGCGGGCTGGTTCTGTTCCTTATTGTTCTGCTCTACCGGCGCATCACCACCATCGGGAAAATCTCCGTTCTGCTGTGGGCCGGCGTCGTCGGTACCCTGCTGTGGTTGATTTGGGGAGGAGCAAGTCATTTCAACGCGAGAATAGCTTTCGATTTTCCTCCTGGTGCGTTTTCTCTTTCCTGGGTGTGGTTCGCGGGTCTCGGAGCGGCGATGGTGAACACGGTCTACAGCTATTGGGGTTACTACAACATCTGCCACCTAGGCGGAGAAATTCGCAATCCGGAGCGCAACATCCCCCGCGGAATTTTTCTTTCGATCCTCGGCATCGCGGTTTTGTATTTAGCGATGCAGATCAGCATTTTGGGTGTTGTGCCGTGGCGAGAAGCGCAGAACTCGAAATTCATTGTCAGCACCTTTGTCGAGAGATTGTATGGCGCCCACGCGGCGCAGGCGGCCACCTGGATGGTATTGTGGGTCGCGCTCGCCTCGGTCTTTTCCGTTTTGCTGGGATATTCGCGCGTGCCGTATTCCGCAGCGCTGGATGGAAATTTCTTCCCAATTTTCGGACGCCTGCATCCGACGAAGCACTTTCCTTACGTCTCGCTGCTAGCGCTTGGCGGTCTCGCTTTCCTTTTCAGTGTAACGTTGAAGCTGGAGACCGCCATCGCCGGCATCCTAGCCATGCGCCTGCTCGTCCAGTTCATCGGCCAAGCCGTGGGAGTGATGTTGTTGCGGCGGCGATGGGGATCGGCGCGATTGCCGTTCAAGATGTGGCTTTACCCATTGCCCGCGGTGCTCACGATATTCGGGTGGGCGTGGCTGTTCTGGCAGACCGGTACCGCAAGAAAATGGGGACTCGCCGAAATTGCGCTGGGCGCGCTCGCATTTCTTATCTGGACCCGAAAAATGCGACAATGGCCGTTTGCAGAGGCGCCCGTTTTAAAGAATGAATGAACCGGAGGCTGCGTGAATCGTCTCTTCAAGGAAAGAGTCAAATCAAAAACAGCCTCCTTTGGACCAATCTTTTTCGGCGCTGCGCTTGTACTTTTCTTCGCGCATCCAGCATTGTCGCAATTCGCTCCCGCACCTGGAACAGGCCCCGGCCTGCCGGAAACAATTGAGGCCATCGACAGCGCGCGCGTCACCACGCGGATCCTCTACATTACTGCGCATCCCGACGACGAATCCGCCACCCTGCTCACGTATCTCGCGCGCGGACTTCATACCAACGTTGCCCTGCTCACGCTTACGCGCGGCGAAGGCGGGCAAAACGACCTGGGGCCAGAGCAAGCGCCGCAGCTGGGACTAATTCGCACAGAGGAATTGCTCGCGGCGACACGCGGTTACGGCATAAAGCTTTTTTTTACCAACGCGCCGGACTTTGGCTTTTCCAAAACTCCGGAGGAAAC
>Ga0210384_10009471_pt1 | contig 10044 bp, 8 predicted proteins | sample IncBWH2MmetaG_FD_160574 | JGI IMG/M metagenome (GOLD analysis project Ga0210384, IMG submission 160574) | Forest soil microbial communities from Barre Woods Harvard Forest LTER site, Petersham, Massachusetts, United States - Inc-BW-H-2-M | ecosystem: Environmental > Terrestrial > Soil >...
CGCCGAAAGCGTTTTGTGCCGCAGCAGGCCGAAATGCCGGTTCAAGGGATGCTTGCGGCCCAGGAAAGTGAACACGGGCGGCCGGCGCGGGGTCAGCTTGGCCATGGCTATGCTCAGCCGGACGTCGCGGCGGGCATATTTCATCCCGGCGAGCAGGGCGTCGCGGGCATCTTCCTTGCGTCCCGCGGACATGTAAACTTCGGCAAGATTCAGGTAAAGCTGGGCCTGGTTGCGCTTGATTCGGACCGCGCTGTCGCAGAGACGTTCCGCGTCCGCCCACTTTTGCTGCGTGCGGGCAAGGGCAACTCCCAGGTAAGACATGTAGTAGGGATTGTTCTTTTCCAGTTCGGCGGCCTTCTGAATATGATTCAGGGCTCGGTTGGCGTAATTGTCTCGGAGAAGGGTGAGTCCGGTCTTAAACTCTTTGAATGCTTCCGTATCCATCATAGTTCCACCTCGATCATTGGCAAGGATTCCCCGGGAAGCAGGCAACTTCCGTCGCTGGGTCAGGCGCAACTCGCCGGGGAAAAAAAGCGCTCGAGAAGGGTGAGACTGTGCACTTTTCTTTCCGTGACCTGGGGGTGAGCGAGTTGGCCGAGGAAGTTGTCATTTACCGGTCCTTGTTGACGGTACGGGGAAGGGAACCCCGAATCTACTGACCCGTGGGACAGAATTCGTCCAACGGCTTTAGGTTCTAGTGATGAGAGGGACACAAGCGAAGATGGCCCAAGGGACTGCCAGAACTCCATGGTTTTGCGTGACTTTATTTGGACGAAGGCAGGGAACCGCTTTTGCGCCGCCAGACCTCCCAGTCGTCCAGCGTGACTTTGAGCATGTCCTTCGCCGCTTTGTGCAGCCAGCGGTCTTTCCGCGCGGCTAGGTCGCGCCGCACCGCGGGGATGACTTTGCGGCTGCCCAGATGGATGTTGGCGGTCTCCCAACCCATGTAGTACGCAAGCTTCTCTTCGTCGCGCTCTTTGGGAAGAGAACTGATTTCGATGTGACAGCAATCCGGGGCCAGGCGGCGGACAATCCAGTGGTCGGCAAAATGAACGTGCGGATCGCGGATGCGCATGGCGGTTGCGACCAGCTTCCGGCTCAGAATTTGCGTCGTATGCAGTTTCCTGGCCCAGATCCACGCCGAAGGAGTGAGTTGCTTGGCCTCGCGCACAATGTGCGCGCCATCCCAAGTGGCGAGCGCAAGGACCCGCGGATGACCCAGGCTCCCAAGCCCGGCAATACGCGATTTAAGTTCGTAGTTCAACGTGCGCAGAGGCATCAGGGCGTGGACCAGCTTCCACACGTCCTTCGGCAGCTCTCCTTTGTACCTGGGGCAGGCCAGAATTCTTTTCCAAAAGACCACCGGATCGCGGAGCTTGTTGAGGGCCACCAATCGTAACCATCGGTGATGTTCCGCGAGCACAAAAGGGCCGCCGCCCTTCGCGAGAGAGTCGCGGTAACCCTGCTCGATGGCGCGGCAGGCCTTCTTTCGGGTGATGGAAAGGTGTTCTTCTTCGATGGCCAGATAGCAACTGGCAAGCAGGCGGACCAGATCTGCCGCGTAGGAAGCCGGCCAGGCCTCGTCAAAATCGTTGACGCCCCAGATGAGGCGGCCTTCCAGGTCGCGCCAGGTGCCGAAATTCTCCACGTGCAAATCGCCCACAGCAAGCACCTGCGGCGCCCGGGCCAGTTGCGGGCAGATGAGCGGCCACCACTGCGCCCAGCGGTAAAACGTGGCGCGAAAAAACGGGAACGCCGCCCTAGCCATGTTCTGATGCTTCAGCTTCACGTCGGATGGGATCATGTGGACGTGGCGCGAAGCCCATTTTTCGAAATCAGCGGTGGCGTGGACGATGTTGGGCAGTTTGGGTCTTGCTTTGCTCATGCTCATCCGTCTGTAGCTCAGGCCTGAAGATGAGCTACTGGAATATCCATAGTATTTGGCGAGCCCGGAAATTAGACGCTGGCGTGCGTGGCCGCGGCCCGGGTGCGCGATTCATAAATGGGGAAGCGCGCCGCCAGCTCAGCGACCTGCTTGCGGACTTTCTGCTCCACCACTGCATTGCCCATGTGGGTGAGAACTTCCGCGACTCCGTTGGCGATCAGTTCCATCTCCGGTTCCTTCATGCCGCGCGTCGTTACCGAGGGGCTCCCGAGCCGGATGCCGCCAGCCTTCATCGGCGGCAGGGGATCGAAAGGAATGGCATTCTTGTTCACGGTGATGCCAGCTCGGTCGAGCGCCTTTTCTGCGTCACTGCCGGTGATGCCGCGCGGATGCACTTCGATCAGGAAAACGTGATTATCCGTGCCGCCCGAAACCACGCGGAAACCGTGGCGCGAAATGGCATTCGCCAGCGCCTTGGCATTCGCCGCCACCTGCTTCTGATACTCGATGAACGACGGCTCCATCGCTTCCTTGAAGCACACCGCCTTGGCCGCGATGGTATGCACCAGCGGGCCGCCTTGCGTGCCAGGGAACGTGAGCTTGTCGATCTCTTTCGCAAAGGACGCCTTCGAAAGCACCATGCCGCCGCGGGGGCCGCGCAAGGTCTTGTGAGTGGTGGTGGAGACGATATCGGCGTGAGGCACGGGGCTGGGATGCACACCTGCCGCCACCAGGCCCGCGATATGCGCCATGTCCACAAAGAAAATCGCGCCAACGGCCGTGGCCACTTTTGCGATACGTTCGAATTCGATGATCCGCGAATACGCGCTGGCGCCCGCCACGATCATCTTCGGCTTGTGCTCCTGCGCCAGCTTTTCGATTTCGTCGTAGTCGATCCGCTCGTCTTCCTGCCGCACGTGGTATTCCACGAATTTGTACATCCGGCCAGAAAAGTTGAGCGGGTGGCCGTGCGTTAGATGCCCGCCATGCGCCAGCGCCATCCCGAGCACTGTGTCGCCTGGCTTCAGCGCGGACATGTACACCGCCACGTTGGCCGACGTCCCGGAGTGTGCCTGCACGTTGGCGTGATCCGCGCCAAAAAGCTGCTTTGCGCGGTCAATGGCCAACTGCTCGACCTTGTCGGCCACTTCGCAGCCGCCGTAGTAGCGCTTCCCCGGATAGCCCTCCGCATACTTGTTCGTAAAGATCGAGCCCATCGCCTCCAGCACGGCTTCGGAGACGAGATTTTCCGAGGGGATGAGTTCGAGCCCAGTCGCCTGGCGCACGGCTTCCTCGCGAAGCAAGTCCGCAATCTGCGGGTCAACCTTGTCGAGGAGGCGTTGCATGCGTGCGTTTGCTTCGGTGGTCATTTGCTTCTCCAGAGCCGAATGCGCGGACTGACGTGACGGATTTACAGCCGGTCTAAAGACCGGCCATTACTTGAGTCTAACGGAGAGTGTAACTGGCCGCAACGCAGTGCATCTCTTCTATCAGGGGAAAGAACCCGTGCAATAGGCGTTTCTGATAGTTTCGATGGCCCGGTTTCCCCGGCGTCGGTCTATACTTAATCTGCTGTCCCGATACAGCAAATTCACTCTACTGAGGAAAATCATGGCAAATATCTATGCCGACAACTCTCTGAGTATTGGACGAACTCCCCTGATCAAACTGAACCGCGTCACGGACGGCGCCAAGGCCACCGTGCTCGCGAAGATCGAGGGGAGAAACCCAGCGTACTCAGTGAAGTGTCGCATCGGGGCGGCAATGATCTGGGACGCGGAAAAGCGCGGAGTTTTGAAGCCGGGTATTGAAATCGTCGAGCCGACCAGCGGCAACACCGGCATCGCCTTGGCGTTTGTGGCCGCGGCCCGCGGATACAAAATCACGCTGACCATGCCCGAAACGATGTCGCTTGAACGCCGGCGCGTCCTCGCGGCCTTTGGCGCGAACCTGGTGCTTACGCCCGGGCCGGAAGGCATGAAGGGCGCGATCAAGAAGGCCACGGAAATTTACGAATCCGACAAGCAGCACTATTTCCTGCCGCAGCAGTTTGACAATCCGGCCAACCCGGCGATTCACGAAGCCACCACCGGCCCGGAAATCTGGAACGATACCGACGGCGCCGTGGATGTTTTTGTCGGCGGCGTGGGCACCGGTGGCACCATCACCGGCGTTAGCCGCTACATCAAGAACACCAAGGGAAAGAAAATCCTTTCGGTCGCCGTGGAGCCTGTCGCCAGTCCGGTGATTACGCAAACGCGCGCGGGGCAGCCTCCCGTGCCCGGTCCTCACAAGATCCAGGGCATCGGCGCGGGCTTCGTGCCGAAGAACCTGGAACTGGATCTGATCGATCGCGTCGAACAGGTGACCAACGAAGAGTCCGTCGAAATGGCGCGGCGGCTGACTCGTGAAGAGGGTATCCTCAGCGGTATTTCCTGCGGCGCAGCCGCGGCCGTCGCCGTGCGTTTGGCCAAGCTGCCGGAATTTGCCGGCAAAACCATCGTCACCGTGCTGCCCGATTCCGGCGAGCGCTATATCTCCACAATCCTCTTCGAGGGGATTGGCTAAGCGAGCAGCGGCTTGCTGGCAACGACGTTCCGGGGGCGCGAATGTTTCGTGGCCCCCGAATCGCCTTTTCACCTCCATCGAGCCGCAGCGAGGAATCCATGACCACCCCGAATGGGCAACTTGGCCGCTTGGCAAGCGAATTCCGCTCAGCGCTGGAAGCACGCCTTTCCGGTGATCCTGCCGGAGAATATCGTCTGCCATCCAAAGACGAAGTCAACAAATTCTGCCGGCTCTATCTTGATGCGCTGTTTCCGCTCTACTACGAGCCGGAACATCACCGTAGTCCCCACGCTTCGCATTTTCTCGAGGATCTTGAGCTGAAGCTGGCGGAGCAGCTTATCTGCGCCATTCGCTTTGACTACCACTGCCGTGAAAAGGCGAGCCCCGGCAATCTGCCGCGCGCCGCGGAGGAATTGCTGGTTGCGTTTCGCGTCAAGCTGCCGCATCTGGCCCATTTGCTGGCCACCGACCTACAAGCCGCTTTGAAAAATGATCCCGCGGCGCAGGGCTATGAAGAGATCCTTCTCAGCTACCCGGGCATCGAGGCCATTACCATCCAAAGGCTGGCGCATGAACTCTACCTGCTGAAGATTCCGTATCTTCCGCGCATGATGACGGAAGTAGGACACAGCCACACGGGCATTGACATCCATCCGGGCGCGACGATTGCCGAATCGTTCTTCATCGATCATGGCACGGGCGTTGTGATCGGCGAAACCGCTACCGTCGGCAGCCATGTCACGCTCTATCACGGCGTCACGCTTGGCGCCTTCAACCCCACCAGCCGTCGCGATGGCGGCGGAGAACTGGTGCGCGGCCTGAGCAACAAGCGCCACCCGGACATCGAAGACCATGTCACCATTTACCCGGGAGCGACGATTTTGGGCGGTGACACGCGCGTCGGCCACCACAGCGTCATCGGTGGCAACGTCTGGCTCACCCATTCCGTCGCGCCCTACAGCCGCGTCACTGTAAAAGACCCCGAACTGCTCATCCGAAGCAAAACCCAGGACTCCGACAAAGACTGGTTCCTCGGCAGCGCTATCTAGTGCGCGGACCCGTTGAGTTCTTCCAGTTTTCTTTAGGAGGCCGGGGCTTCAGCCCCGGCCGTGTTCTACGTTTCAGGAAGAATCTTTTTGAGCACCGACGCCAATTGTTCGGCGAGCCGTCCCGATTTGGCCACCGACTCGAGTTGCCGATAAATGTCTGCAGCGTCTCCCTGTTTGCGAATTCCTACCGCGCAGATGGCCACCACGCGAATTTGCGGATAAATCTTGTAGATCACCCGATGATTCGCGAACTCGTGCTTCCAAAAGTTCGCCAACGCACCACGTAAAGGAAGGCCGTATCCCTCCGGATTGACGGCCAGTTTTTTCTCCAGGACTTTTCGTAATTGGTTCCTGACGCTACCGTCAAGATCGCGAATATCAGCGGCCGCATCTGGAGTAAAACGGAGTTGAAATGGTTCCTCGATCCGGGCGGTGTGGCCAGCGGCTGGGACGCGCGCCGCTGATTTGGGCCCGTGCTTCATTTCGCGAAAACTTCACCGATGGTGAGCAGGCGGTCGGCGGCGACGTCGTCGTCGAGCGTTTGGGAGAGTTTCAACAAGCGGTCAGTGAGTTCCCGATCGGCGAGAATCTCAAGAGTCGCAAGAATGGACTCGCGCTCGCGAAGCAGGGAGTCCAGAAATTCTTTGTCGACCAGGTATTTTGCTGACTGGCGGCGGTTCTCGATGAGAACGACGCATTTTGCCTTGGCGGACCCCAGATAGTGCTTCAAGTTGTAGCGCAAATCCGTGGCGGTAACCCGTTTGACGTCTATCCGTGGTTTTGCCATTGGCTGACTCCTAACGTACACTTAACATTGATAAGTGTACATTTACAGTTTGGGCGTGTCAAATCTCGGGCAGGCGGCGCGGACGGCATCCCCACGTCAGGGAGTCGCGTTGACAGTGCCGGATGGTGTTCGCTACGCTCGAATGCTTAGCTAAGCGCGAGTGGGACGGACAGGGAGACGCATGGCGGACGAGAAGCTACCAACAAGGGCAGAAGATTTTTCGGAATGGTACAACCAACTGGTCCTGAAAGCGCAGTTGGCGGACTACGCACCAGTGCGCGGCTGCATGATTGTGCGCCCCTACGGCTGGGCGCTGTGGGAGAACATTCAGGCGGCGCTCGATAAGCGTTTCAAAGCCACCGGCCACCAGAACGTCGCGTTCCCCCTGCTGATTCCCAAGCACTTCATTGAGAAGGAAAAGCACCACGTCGAAGGGTTTTCGCCGGAGCTTGCAGTCGTCACCATCGGCGGCGGCGAAGAATTGGCCGAGCCCCTCATCCTGCGGCCCACGTCGGAAACCATCATCGGCCACATGTGGTCGAAGTGGATCCAATCCTACCGCGACCTGCCGGTGCTGATGAACCAGTGGAACAGCGTCATTCGCTGGGAACTCCGCACCAAGCTCTTCTTGCGCACGCTGGAATTTTACTGGCAGGAGGGCCACACGGCCCACGCCACGCGTCAGGAAGCGGTGGACGAAACCCTTCAGATGCTCGACACCTACACCGACTTCGCGGTAAACGAAGCGGCAATCCCGGTGATCCCCGGCGTCAAATCGGACGCGGAGAAATTCGCCGGCGCGGACACAACCTATTCACTCGAAGCCATGATGGGAGACCTCAAGGCTTTGCAGTTCTGCACCTCCCATTTCCTGGGACAGAATTTCGCGCAAGCCTTCGAAGTAAAATATCTCGATCAAAACGGCGCGCTGCAGCACTGCTGGACGACATCGTGGGGGCTTTCGACCCGCGTCATTGGGGCGATCATCATGGTGCACGGCGACGATCAGGGATTAATTATGCCGCCACGGATAGCGCCCATCCAGGTGGTCATTGTCCCCATTTACAAAACCGATGAGGAAAAGATTTCCGTTCAGAAAACAGCGAAGGACTTGAAAGCGCAGTTGGTTAAGGCCAACCTCCGCGTCCATCTGGACGAACGCGAAGGCTTCAGCCCCGGCTGGAAGTTCAACGACTGGGAAATGCGCGGCGTTCCGGTCCGCGTGGAACTCGGCCCCAAGGACGTCGCCAAGCAGGCGGCGATGTTGGCCCGGCGTGACCGTCCCGGCCGGGAAGGCAAAGTCAGCGCCTCGCTGGCTGGCCTCCCCGCCACCATCGAAAAATTACTCGTGGAGATTCACCAGTCTCTCTATGACAAGGCCCTGGCCTTCCGCCGCGCCAACACCCACGAAACCGCGACCTACGATGAATTCAAGAAGGCCGTGGAAGCCGGTTTTGCCTTCGCGCCCTGGTGCGGCAGCGGCGACTGCGAGGCCAAAATCAAAGAGGAAACCCGCGCCACCATGCGCTGCATCCCATTAGATCAGACGGCGGTGCTCGGCAGGGAAGTCGCCACCGGCGGCTTTTGCGTCTATTGTGGCAAACCGGCGAAGGACCGGGCCATTTTCGGCCGCGCCTACTAAGCCCGACCGCAAACCGGGGCGGGAGGCCGCCCGGCTTGGGCGTTGCGCCTGAAGAACACCTGTACGCCCTACGTCTCGACAGCCCGAAAGCCGAGTGCTAGCGTAAAAAGTGAGCCATATATCCGGCCGCCGGGTCCTGGGCGGCAATGGGAGATTTCTTAGTGAGCTGCCTAATTTCAAGTTCGAAGCGCTCGCAACGCGGCGAGGGCAAACTTAAAGCCATTATTTACACCGTCGTTCTGCTCTTCGCGATCTACGGCGCTGTCAAAATCGTGCCAGTCTACGTGGCTGAATATGAGCTCAAGGACAAGATGGCGGAGCAGGCGCGTTTCGCGATCGTCAACCGCTACTCCGAGGATCAGGTGCGCGACGTCATTTACAAAGTCATTCAAGACCTCGATATCCCCGCCACTCGCGAGGACATCAAGGTCCTAAGCACGAATAACGGGATCATGATCAGCGTGAACTATAGCGTTCCCGTCGATTTCAAGGTCTACAAGACCGAGCTTTCCTTCTCGCCTTCCAGTGAAGGGCGAGACCTGTTGAAGTAAGCGGCGCACAGGCACTCCGTCATGCCAGGAGGCTGACTCCTTCTTTGGAGCAATCTGGGGTTTTGCTCCGTTTCCCTAATAAGAGACAATAGAAGTTAGCCCACCCTCAGGGAGCATTCATTGCGATTGCGCATTCAAAAAGGTTTCTGGACTTCTGCGTTCGGGCTCGGCCTGCTGGCCGTCGTAGCGCTTTGTTTCATCCTTGCCGCTGGTATCTTCACCTTCTACTACGTCAAGTATTCCAAGATGATTGATCTCCGGCTCTCCGGCCACGTCCTGCAGAACACCACCCAGATTTTTTCGGCTCCCGAGCATATCTCTGACGGACAGGCCTGGGGCGCGGACGATCTGGTCGCCTACCTGCAACGCACCGGCTATCGCCCGGATGCGGACGAAAACGCCCAGGGCACCTACACGATTCAGGGCAACACCCTCGATATTCGGCCTTCGAAACTCTCCTACTTCGGTGGCGGCAACGCCCTGGCCGTGCAGTTCAACGGCAGGGTCATTCGCAGCATCCGTCCGCTCGGCGGCGGTTCGGACATGGGCACGGCCGAGATCGAGCCGGAGCTGATCACTAACCTGTTCGACAGCCTCCGTGAAAAGCGCCGCCCGGTTCGTTACGACGATCTGCCACCCCAGTTGGTGCAGGCGATCCTCTCCGCCGAAGACAAGCGCTTCTTTGAGCACCCGGGCTTCGACTTCATCCGCATCGTCGGCGCCGCGTGGGCCGATCTTCGCCACGCGCAGCACTTCCAGGGTGCCAGCACCATCACCATGCAGGTTGCGCGTACCTACTTTCTCTCCCTCGACCGTACCTGGCGGCGAAAACTCGCGGAAGCGATGCTCTCCTTCGAGCTGGAGCAGCGTTTCAGCAAGCAGCGCATTTTCGAGATGTACGCGAACGAAGTCTACCTCGGCAATCGTGGCAGCTTCGGGATTCGCGGCTTCGCGGAAGCCAGCGAAGCTTACTTCGGCAAGGATTTGCGCCAGTTGACGCTGCCCGAGTGCGCGTTCCTCGCCGGGCTGATCCGCGCGCCAAACTATTACTCCGTCGCCGACCGGCATCCCGAGCGGGCCGCCCAGGCGCGTGACCGCGTCCTCACGCAAATGTTCGAAAACAAGTACATCACCGAAGCCGATGTGCAGGATGCTAAGAACCTGCCTCTGAAGCTGGTGCGCTCTGCCATCTCCGGCAACGAAGCGCCCTATTTCGTGGATATGGTTAAGGATCACCTGCTTGAAAAATATTCCGAGCAGGATTTGCTCAGCTCCAACTACCGCGTCTTCACCACGCTCGATCCGCAATTGCAGCGCGTCGCTGCGGCCGCCCTCGACGCTGGCATGAAGAACGTGGACGCAATGCTGGCGGCGAAATATGCAAAGAAGCGCAAGCTGAAAGGAAAGAAACCCGAGCCGGAGCAGATTCCCCAGGTGCAGGCCGCGCTGATCGCCCTTGATCCGCGCACCGGCGAAATCAAGGCGCTCATCGGCGGAAGAGATTACGGCCAGAGCCAGTTGAATCACGCGCTCGCCCATCGCCAGCCGGGCTCGGTCTTCAA
>Ga0210384_10009473_pt1 | contig 10042 bp, 10 predicted proteins | sample IncBWH2MmetaG_FD_160574 | JGI IMG/M metagenome (GOLD analysis project Ga0210384, IMG submission 160574) | Forest soil microbial communities from Barre Woods Harvard Forest LTER site, Petersham, Massachusetts, United States - Inc-BW-H-2-M | ecosystem: Environmental > Terrestrial > Soil >...
TGAATTTGTCGCGCACCTGCATGACGCCGGCCTGCAAAAAAGCTCCATCGCGCGCAAGCTCGCGTCGTTGCGCTCATTTTTCAAATATTGCGTCCGCGAAGGCCAGTTGAAGGAAAGCCCTGCCCGCCTTGTCCCCACGCCAAAATTGCCGAAGCGCATCCCGGCCGTGCTTTCCGCGGAGGAAATGAATGGTTTCCTCAATCAACTCGCCGAAATGGGGAAATCCGCGACTCCCATCGCGACAAAAAATCGTTCGCGCTTGCCCGCTCCTGGCTCGTCTAGAAGATCGTCCAAACTCACCGATGAGGGCCTGCTCCTTCGCCGCGACCGCGCTTTGCTCGAGCTCCTTTATGCCGCCGGCCTCCGCGTCAGCGAGCTGACCGGCCTGAATCTAGTCGATATGGAGCAAAAAGAGCGCGTCCTGCGCGTTCGCGGGAAAGGCAACAAGGAGCGCATCGTTCCCTACGGCAGCAAAGCCCAGGAAGCGCTCGAAAAATATTGGCCCGTGCGCGAACAGCTCCTCTCACACACATCGTCCGTGCGCGGCCGTCATCGCGGCGAACCCCACACCGAGGCCATTTTCCTCAACTACGCTGGCCGCCGCCTCACCCAGCGCTCCGTCGGCCGCATCGTCAAAAAATACGTCCGCTTGGTGAACGTCAACTGGGACCTCCATCCGCACTCGCTCCGCCACGCCTTCGCTACTCATTTGCTGGCCGACGGCGCCGACCTCCGCGCCATTCAGGAGCTCCTCGGCCATCAATCGCTTTCCACCACGCAGAAGTACACCCACGCGTCCATCCGCCAGCTCATGGACACCTACGACAAATCGCATCCCCACGCTTAGGAATTGCATCTATCTTGTTTTGCCCGGGCTTTTGAAACGACCTGAGCCTGCGCTATCCTGATACGCCTTTTGAAAACGCTATGCGACCACGCCAAACACTTCTCATCACCATTCTCTTGGGTCTTCACGCGGCTCTCTCCGCCTCGGCGCGCGCCCAGGACAATTACGAAATCCAAGTCTACGGCTACGACCAGGTCGAACCGGGCCACACCATGGTCGAGTTGCACAGCAACTTCACCATTGACGGCAGCAAAACCGTCGAGAACGGCGTGCTTCCCACCAACCACGCCGAGCATGAAACCATCGAGATCACTCACGGCATCACCGATTGGTTCGAAACGGGTTTTTATATTTTTACTTCCGAGCGCAGCGGCCAGGGCATGCAGTGGGTCGGCGACCACATCCGCCCCCGCGTTCATGTTCCCAAGAAATGGCATTGGCCCGTCGGCCTTAGCCTTTCGAACGAACTCGGCTATCAGCGCGCCAAATTTTCCACCGACACCTGGACCTGGGAAATGCGCCCCATCATCGACCAACAACTCGGCCGCTGGTACTGGTCGTTCAATCCGACCTTCGACAAATCCTTCCACGGCCTAAGCGTTCACCAGGGATTTGTCTTTTCGCCGAACGTAAAATTCAGCTACGACTTCACCAAAAAAATCACCGGCGGCTTCGAGTACTACGGTTCCGTGGGCCCCGCCACGGAATTCTCCCCGCTCAACCAGCAGATGCACCAAATCTTTCCCGCTATCGATCTCAATCTCTCGCCCAACTGGGAAGTCAACTTCGGCCTGGGCGTCGGCGTCACACGCTCCACCGATCACTTGATCGCCAAAATGATTCTCGGCTACCGCTTCGACTTTTGAATCGTCTTGCTTGTTCGAGTGCGTCTCTTGCAGACCGTATTAGAGGAGTTTCTTTTGATAATCTCAGCGCCGGGTCCCTTGGAATAACCGCGGTGAATCCGCCTTTAGCACAAACCTAGGCCCTGCAAAATGATTAGTGTCCTGCTCCAGGACGCGCGATGCTGGGGAGCTGCGTTGTACTTAGAATTCGCCGCGCATGATCTTCCACCAATGGTCGCGCTGCGAGGGGTTCACGTTAAGGAACTGCACGCCGATCTTTCCTTTAGCGCAATGGCGAATCACGGCGCTCATTCGCAGTTTTCCGGAGGCTTGATCGTCCGCCACTCCGAAATGAATCTCCACTTCGGTTCCCGGCGCGTACTGTCTTTCGGTCAAGATACTCACGCCAATCGGACTCATGTCCGCCAGAAAGCCCGGCGAAAGTTCGTCCGGTGGACCAAACAGCACTCGCCAATCGGCAGCGCGCCGAGGAATGCTTCTGCGATCGGAAAATTCTTTGTCAGCCAAGGAATTAGACGGATTCCCTTCGGTTACGCAAGAAACCCTGCTGGCCCAAGTAAGGCAAGGAGACGCTAGCAGCGAATTGTTACCGGAGTGTGAATGGGTTAGCAAGGGAAACGGGGGGAGCGGGAAGTTCCGGCACGAAAAAGATTGCGCCCTGGTTTGTTTTTAGTCTAACGTCCGTTGCGGCGCGATCGCCGTTAAAGTCTCAATCATACGAGGAGGCAACTGAATGTCACCTAAAATTGTCGTGAGATCCATCTCTGCAATGGTATTTACGCTTTGCGTGCTGGCAACCGCCCTGGCGCAGATGCCCAATCCTTACGGCATGCCCATCAGTTTGGAGAATGCCCGGAAAGCGGCCGCTCCGGCGCTCGCGGAAGCCCTGAAAAACAACTGGAACGTCGCTGTCGCCATTGTGGATCCTGGCGGCAATCTTGTTTATTACGAGAAGATGGACAACACGCAGCTTGGCAGCGCGAACGTCGCGATTGATAAAGCGCGCTCGGCGGCGCTTTTCAAGCGGCCGACCAAAGCGTTTCAGGATGCGCTGGCGGCGGGCGGAGATTCCGTGCGCATTCTGCGCCTGCAGGGCGCCGTGCCGGTCGAGGGCGGCATTCCGCTGGTGGCGGACGGAAAGATTGTCGGCGCCATCGGCGTTTCAGGTGCAACCAGCGCGCAGGATGCGCAATGCGCCAAGGCCGGCGCCGACACGGTGAAGTAGCCGCCGTGCTGACAAGTCTTGACGAACGATGGCCTTGAACACGGTTTATTTGTCGCTGGGATCGAATGTCGGAGACCGCGCGGACAACTTGCGGCGCGCAATTGCGGCGCTGGGGGATGCGGACGTGGTCGTGCGGCGCGTATCGTCGATTTATGAAACGGAGCCGGTGGACCTGCGTCAGCAGCCGTGGTTTTTGAATTGCGTCGTGGAAGCAGAGACAGAATTGCCTGCAGCGGAACTATTGAAAAAACTGCGGCAGATGGAAGCAGCGATGGGGAGCAAGAAAATTGTCGCCAAAGGGCCGCGGCTGATTGATTTGGACATTTTGCTTTACGGCGATGAATCGATCGATGCGCCGGAACTCCAGGTGCCGCATCCCCGCATGCACTTGCGGCGGTTTGTGCTGGTGCCGCTCGCCGAAATTGCTCCGAAGTTGCGCCACCCGGAGTGGGATACGAATGTAGAGGGGCTGCTCGCGCGCACGCCGGATCGCAGCGCGGTGCAAAGATACAGACAAGAAAAAACGTAGCACAGAGCCCACAGAGTCCGGAGCCCAGAGGGCGCGGAGAGGTCTAAGCGAAGGGCACACACCGCTGCGTGCGCCCTCTGCGCCTTTCTCTCTCGGCTCGTGCTCACCATTTCGTTCCTCGTCGCGTGCGGCACAGGTTCATTCATCATCGATTATCGCTCGGCCAGGCAATTACGAAGTGCGGCGAAGCAGCAGGCGATGAAGCGTCAATTGTCTTGGCTGCAAGGCGTCGAGTTCGATTTGCGTGAGCTTGCCCTCCGTGATTTCGAGCCAGCGATAGACGCCCGGCTCGCTCTCCTGAACTTCGCGGCCATTGAGGCGGCGCAGAAATTCCTGGGCGTTGTCGCGCGAAGCCACTTCGCGCAGGGTTGGCCGCGCGAGCGCTTCGACGGCGTAACTGCGCAGCAGCTTGTTCCAGTAGTGGTTGAAGAGATCGCTCGAAGCGAAGATGTCGCTCCAGGCGACTTCACCGCCGTAAGCGACAATCACGCCGACGACGGGCATCTTGCGTTCGCCATTCAACGCAACCGACTTGGCGAAACGCCTCTGTAATTCTTCCACGAAGCTATCGATCGAGACGCCCACGGCCCGTGATTCGTAGATTTTTTCGTAGGCTTCCGTCCGCGCTTCTGTCGAGATCGCGGCAGTTATGCTTTCCTTGGACATCCGGGCTTTCGGCGCTGCTGGCGGAGCCGCAGCGGTCGTCCCGCCGCGGACGGCGCTCCACACTTCCGTCTGCTCCTGATCCACGGCGGCCTTCTCGCGCACGCTCGGATGGACGATGGTCTTCGAAGCTGCGAATTGGGAACTGCTGCCGGTCCAGCGGCCGTGCTCGACGCAGAAAACGTCCAGGGGAAGCGGGTCGGCGCCGGGAGCGACGATGCGGTCCTTGGCGATGATGCGGTCCTGCTTGCCGCCGCTCACGAGCTCCCCGGCGAGGAGGAGAACGGGACGCTTGCTGCGGTTGATAAGGACGAGCTGGTTGACCGAGGCGGCGGTGTTGTATTGCGGCATGGGCACGGGAGGGCCGAGGTAGCGGGGATCTCTGTTGCGGATCAGGCCGGTGGCGCCCTGTTCGCTGACGATCACGTCGCCGGTCGATAGGCCCTCGTCGAGGGTGAGAAAGGGGCTGGTGTCCTGATTGAAGGAGGCGACGACGGGGAAGAGGGTGATGTTTTCGTAAGTGACCGGGTCGAGAAGCTGCCAGCCGCCCTCGGATTTTGGCGACGGGGCCAGTGGGACGGGCGCTGGGCAAACAGAAGCCAGTCCGCTGAGCGTGCTGACGCCGAGGAAAGTGCTTAATGCGGCGCTTAAGATTGTACGTTCCATGAAAACCTCCTGTGCGCAAGGCCGCGCGGCCAAGCACACAGTTGGAACGGGGCGCGCGGAATTTCTTGCAGGGTTTCGGTGAAGTGCCGGTAAGCGCGTTTGCCAGGCACTAGCGAGTGTGTTTCGAGGTCGCCTGCTTGATGGATACCTGGGTCGCGGGGACAATGCCGATCTCCACTCGGCGATTGGCCGCTCGCGCTTTGGCATTGCTATCACGAACAAGCAGCTTGGATTTGCCAAAACCCTTTGTACTGATAAGGCTCCGATCGACTCCCGCCTTAACCAGCGCAGCCCGAACGGCTCGGGCGCGACTGGCGGAGAGTTCCAGGTTGTGCTCCTTCGTCCCGCTGTCATCCGTATATCCGTATACGTAAATGGAATATCCCTTGAGCGGCGTGAGGACACCTGCAACGCGGTTCAAGATGGCTCGATATTGAGGCGCAATGGTCGACTTGCCGGAGTCGAACCGAAGCGACTTCTCTCCGAGCGTCATCACCACTCCATCTGCGGTGCGGCGCGTTTCGGCTATTTGCCCGAGGGACTGTTTCAACTTCTGAAGCTCGTCGGCGTGCTGCGTGCGATTTTCTTCTGTTTTGTGCGCGGCCTGAGTGGGCGGTTGCGCGGCTGCCTCCGGCTCAAGGGGCGACTGCGCTTGCGCCGCCGATGTCGCTTCCGGCTGTTTCACCTGATCGGGCACTTGATCGGGGCGAATCGTAGCTACTTGGGCAGCGGCGGCTTGGGAAGCTCTCTGATCGAGACTCTTGATGTGCTGCTCGGCGCCCTGCACGCGCTGGTTGAGCTGCTCTGTCTGACGATTGAGGTGCGCCACTTCTCGGTTCAATCGCCTGACCGACCTCACAAGCCACAGACCGAAAATGGAAGCAAGAACCAGGACAAGCCCTATCGCGGCCGCTCCAAGAACCAACGACGGCCCTGACGTGCTTTGCCTCTTGGCAGAACCGTCGTAAACGTGTTGTGCCACTGGGTTGGACGGCCCGTCGGCCAGCTCATTTTCGTGAATCCGCTCCTCGACTTCCGATATGTTCGTCATGGATTCACTCCTTCCTAGTCAAACCTTGGGGCGGGTTAGATCCATTTTATAAGAGGGGCTCGACAGAGAATCGGGTGGCGAAGGGCAAATTGCTCAAGAATTATCTGTCCGCAAGTACAGGCCGACTGTCACGGTCGGGCCAGTCCCAAATTCGCTCTTCAGCACCACTCCGTAACCTGTTTAGAATCAATGAATCCGCGTCGGTTGTGTTTTTCATTCCCATCGGTGGGCTGCAGGCCCATGCGAGACGACCTTTAGTGCTAAGTAAGTCTTCAAACCGGAAAGGTTCGTTCCAGTACGAACTTGGGAGGTTAGCGCGTTTGCCAGGACTTGAGAGAAATTCTGGCGGCGTTAGAATGTCTTCGTGACGAAACGTTCTCGAATTGTGCTGGCTATAATCGTTGGCAGTGCAGTAGCGGCGATTCCGACGCTGTTGCAGCCCCATTTCAAGGCAGGCTCTTTCCCGGACTTGATTTGCGAGATGCGTCTGCTCCCTGGAAAACTGGTAGCCACGCTCTTTCACGACCGAGGTTCTGCAAGCCCCGAGTTTTTATGGCGCACCCGCGCAGCCACAGCAATCCTCTCTGGCGTTCTGGCCTATGGGGTTCTTCACTACCGAAAACAGGCTCAAAAAAGCCCTCGATAGGTCATCCTGCTATTCGCGTAGGTACGGGTAGCCACTTTTCCGGTTACCGCCCGAGGTGCCGAGTTGGGTCGCTAATCGGTTGCCTCTTTCTGCGCGAAATCAATGGCTGCCAGCGTCCGAATGCTTGCGGTGCAGCTGAATCGCTCGCCACGCAGCAAGGAGCACCCACGAGCAGTTGCACAATACGATCAATCTGTCCGCCCACCCATCCAATGCCAGCACACCCGGCGGGAGAGCCTTTGGCGCATGTTGCGGCAAATGGCCCCCATTGAGCCGCGACATTTGCATGGTCATGATGGCTAGCGTCGCCACCAGCAACGCGACACTGATCCAGCTCAGGTTCGCGACCCGTAACAACCGGGTTCGCGCCGCGCGCCAGTTTTCATTGCGGCCTAGCGCTACACTCAGTAGCAGGGCTGCGATCGGAAACCCGATAACCCCAAGAAAGCCGGCTATCGCATGTCCGATCTCATGCGTGACATCAAAAAACGAAGCCATCACCCCGCCAAGACCGGCGATGAGCAGCAACCACAAGCCCACCTGTCCGCCACGCGTGTGGACCTCGGACCAGATGGCGGTCGCCAACGCCCACGAACTTGAGCCCATACAGAAAAACATCAACGACAGCACCCAGGCATAGTGGCCGAACGCATATTCGCTGATCACGCGCCACGAGGGCGAAAATTCCGGGCTCAATACATGCAGAGCAGTCAGCAGCAAGATCGTCGCACCAGTCAACAAAACGGCCAACCAGGCTGCCGATTTTCTGAACTGCGAAGCACTGCTAGAACCCGGGAGTGATATTGTTGCCGCCTTGTTCATTGCGCCTCCAGGCCAGTTATTCCTTGCAGCAGAACTTCGCCCGCCGTCGGCGGCCTAGAGCATCCCTTCGAGTCGTACATAGCTCGCCTCCATTCCCTTCTCCATTCCCGTTGAGAGCATGGCCGCCCGCGTCTTGGCGTTTGGCAGCGTCATGCGCATAGTCATCAAGGTGCCCGTGCCGTCCGCATCGAATCGCGTTTCCACATGGTTGTCTGGTGTTCGGTCTGGCAGGAACATCCGCTCCACATGCACGATCCTGCTGTACGGTTCCAATTCCACGTACTCTCCCGTCAGATGGAATTCTCCGCCCTTGCTGTTCGTCCATTCGTATCGAATCTTGCCGCCCGGTTTCGCCTCAGTGATGCATACCGGCATCGTCCACCCGTCCGGACCTAGCAGCCACTTCTGCAGCAGCTTCGCATCGGTGTGAGCGCGGTATACCGCTTCCGGAGGCGCGGCAAACCGTCTCGTCACCACCACATGCGTGTCACCTTCTGTCTTGAGTGTTAACTTGCTCATCGTCTCTCTCCTCTCTTAGTCGTCGCCGTTTCCATATCGGCCAGAACCGCGTCCAGTCGGTTGTAGTTCTTCTCCAACGCTTTTCGCAGCATCTCCAGCCATTGGTCCATCGCTTCGATACCCACCTTCGCCAGACGTCGCGGCCGTCTGGTTCCATCCACGCGGCTCACCACCAGTCCCGCATCTTCCAGCGCCTTTAAGTGCTGCGAGATTGCCGGTTGTGTCATCTTGAATGGCGCCGCCAGTTCCATCACCGTCGCTTCGCCCTTCGCCAACCGCACGAGAATCGCCCGCCGCGTTGGATCAGCCAAAGCGGCAAACGTCATATCGAGATTCATCGTCATCGCCATAAGTCACACCTTATATAAGTGTCTGCTTATTGTCAAGTGCAATCTTTACGTTTCTTCGGTCGCAGGAATCTCGATTCCTGCCGGTTAGCGCCACGGATATCTCCTGGGGAATAGAGCCTTGGCTCCCGGGTGACGGGCAAGCCGGAAGTAATTCTGAGTCAGAAGGCTCGTTGGGACATTCTGGCTTGCTAAGTCCTGGTTTTTCGGGCGGTCTCAATGGGTCGACGCAACACTAAGCTCAAAGTCTAACTGCTGGAAACTCAAAGACTAAAATCGCTTACAAGTGCTGGAACAAACGGAACACTGCCGTGGCTAGGTTCTGATTGAGTACGCCCGACAGATCGGTTCTCTCGGGGAAGTGCTGTTGGATCAGGCTATTAGAAAGTGTTGCGTCGACCGGTTGAGCTGGCACGCGTAATCGGAAACTAACCCACTACCGAAAACCGTCGCAAGTTGACACCGAGTTGACACGATGTTATCGCGCGACTATCGTTCGAAGTGAAATTTCCGCGAGGCTCTTTGAATGAAGATTTTGGTGATTGGCGGCGGCGGGCGAGAGCATGCGCTGGTTTGGAAGCTGAAGCAGAGCGAGCGCGTGGAAAAAATTTGGTGCGCTCCAGGAAATGGCGGAATTGCCGAGGATGCGGAATGCATTGCCCTGGATGCAGGCAACGTTGCCGCGCTTGTAGCGGTGGCGGAAAAAATTGCTCCGGATTTGACGGTAGTGGGACCGGAGTTGCCACTGGTCAACGGAATTTCAGACGCCTTTGCGCAGCGAAATTGGCCGATTGTAGGCCCTTCACGTCAAGCGGCACAGCTCGAAGGCAGCAAGATTTTTTCTAAGGAATTTCTGCTTCGACACAACATTCCGACCGCGAAAATGTATGGCGCGTACGACTCACCGCAGAATGCGTATGCCGCACTGAACGGCGTGCATTGGCCGCTGGTGATCAAGGCCGATGGATTGTGCGCCGGCAAGGGCGTGGTCTTGGCGACGGATATGGAGGCAGCCCGCCAATTCCTTGAAAGCGTGATGGAGAAAAACGAGCTCGGACCTGGAGGGCAGCGCGTTTTGCTCGAAGAAACCCTCGAAGGCGACGAGCTGTCTTTTATTATTCTGACGGATGGCCAACACTACGCGCCCATGGTGCCGACCCGAGATCACAAGCGCGTCTTTGACGGCAACCGCGGACCAAACACGGGCGGTATGGGAGCATACTCTTCCGACGAATTGTTGCCACCCGCCCTGCGCGACACGGTGATCTCAACCATTGTCGAGCCGACGCTGAACGGCCTCGCGAGAGACGGTATCCCCTACCAGGGCTTTCTGTACATCGGGCTCATGTTGACCAAAGACGGCCCGAAGGTGCTCGAGTTCAATTGCCGGTTAGGCGACCCAGAGGCGCAGGCGATTGTGGCGCGCATGGAGTTTGACCTGGCGGAGGTCCTGGCGGATGTGGCCGCCAAGCGGCTCGAACCCGAGAAACTGCGCTGGAAAAGGGGAGCAAGCGTTTGCGTAGTGCTCTCTTCGGGTGGCTATCCTGGAAAATTTGAGACTGGCAAGAGGATTCTTGGACTAACCGCTAATCGCGATTACACTGGTGTGCAGATTTTCCAAGCAGGCACGCGGCGCGAACAGGATTCCCTCGTCACCAGCGGCGGGCGCGTTCTAGGGGTGACGGCGGCTGGAGTCTCTTTAGAAGAAGCTCTATCGCTTGCTTACCACGCCACAGAGAAGATTCATTTTGACGGCATGCACTATCGCAAAGACATCGGTGCCTCGGTTGGCCGCATTAAGGTGGCGGGAGACTAAGGCCATACCGCCTATGTTTAGGATTTAATTGCGACTTACGGCTTG
>Ga0210384_10009478_pt1 | contig 10040 bp, 3 predicted proteins | sample IncBWH2MmetaG_FD_160574 | JGI IMG/M metagenome (GOLD analysis project Ga0210384, IMG submission 160574) | Forest soil microbial communities from Barre Woods Harvard Forest LTER site, Petersham, Massachusetts, United States - Inc-BW-H-2-M | ecosystem: Environmental > Terrestrial > Soil >...
CGTCTTGCGAACGCCGTCCATCGCGTCGGCACCAGCCGACGTGAGGAACTGAGCCTGTTTGGCCGCATCGTCATGCATTCCCTCGGCCTTCGCGCTCGCGGCGCGCAGCGCGGTGGCGGCCCGCTGCAGGCTTGTGACGAGCTTTCCAATTTCATTTGCAGCGGCGAGCTGGGGCACCGCCTTGATTCCCGCGGTCCGTGCCTTGGCGGCAGAGTCGGCGAGGCTGCCGACGTATGCATAACAGGCCGGCAGAACCATCGTGTCAACCATCTCCGCGAGCGTATGCATCTCGATGAGCATGTCCTTGATGTAGCGCTCCAGACGGACGTGGTAGCGTGATTCCGTCTCCTCCGCGGTGAGAATGCCGAGATTCGCAAACAATTCGCGCGATGGTTTTGCGACAATCTGTGCCAGTGACTCCGGTGTGCGGCGCATGTTCGGAAGACCGCGTTTTTTGGCTTCCACCACCCATTCGTCCGAGTAGTTGTTTCCCTCGAATCGCACCGGCGTGGTTTCCTTGAATGCGCTGCGCACCACCTTCAGCGCCGCGTCGTCCATCGCCGGCGTGCTCTTGAGCTCCTTCCGGAGCGCGGTGGTGAGTTCTCCGATAGCCTCCGCGATGGTCGCGTTGAGGAGCATCACCGGAAAAGCAATGGACTGGCTCGACCCGACCGCCCGAAACTCGAACTTGGCGCCGGTGAACGCGAACGGCGATGTGCGGTTCCGGTCGGTGTTGTCCTTGGCGACCTCTGGAAGCTTTGCGACTCCCAGCTGGATCATCGCCTGAGCGGCACTCTGCTTGCCCGTCTTTCCTACCGCGATGTCGTCGATCACGCGTGTGAGCATGTCGCCCATGAACACCGAGATGATGGCGGGTGGCGCCTCGTTGGCGCCCAGACGGTGCTCGTTGCCAGACGTCGCGATGCCCGCGCGAATGAGGCCCGCGTGTTTGTGGACGGCCTTCAATACCGCCGAAAGGAACAGCAGAAAGCGGATGTTCTGGTGCGGTGTCTTGCCCGGCTTGAGCAGGTTCACTCCGTCGAGGTCGTTGTCGGCGGCAATGGCCATGGACCAGTTGCAATGCTTGCCCGAACCGTTGATTCCGGCGAACGGCTTCTCGGCGAGGAGCGCCTGAAGACCGTGGCGCAGCGCAACCTTCCGAAGGATCGACATCACGAGCTGGTTGTGGTCCACGGCGAGGTCGGTCTCTTCAAAGACCGGTGCCATCTCGAACTGGCAAGGCGCGACTTCGTTGTGACGCGTCATGATCGGCACACCGAGCTTGTAGAGCTCGAACTCCACTTCGGCAATGCAAGCGAGCACGCGCTCGGGAATGCCTCCGAAGTAATGGTCTTCAAGTTGCTGGCCGCGCGGCGGTGGAGCACCCAGGAGGGTTCGTCCGCTCATCACGAGATCGGGGCGAAGCGCAAAATGCGTGCGATCGATGAGGAAATACTCCTGCTCGGGCCCAAGCGTGGTGAACACGCGGAGCGCGCCCTTGTCCCCAATGAGGTCGAGCAGCTCCATGGCTTTGAGCGACAGCACATCACTGGAGCGGAGCAGCGGCGTAAGCTCGTCGAGCGCCTCGCCGTGATAGCCAATGAATGCCGACGGAATGCAGAGCGTCTTGGAGCCCGGCGATTCCATGATGAAAACCGGCGACGCCGGGTTCCACGCCGTATAGCCGCGGGCTTCCCACGTGGCGCGCAAGCCGCCGGACGGAAAGCTTGAGGCATCCGGCTCGCTCTGAATAAGCTGATCGCCCGTGAACTGTTCGATGGCAACCTTGTGCTCGTCAAAGTTGAGGAAGGCGTCGTGCTTCTCGGCGGTGAGGCCTGTCTGGGGCTGAAACCAATGGCAGAAGTGCGTGACGCCGCGCGAGACCGCCCACTCCTTGATGGCTTTCGCGATGGCGGGCGCGATCTCGAGATCCAGTTTCTTGCCCAGACGAATTGCGGCAACGAGCTTGGTGTAGACCTCCTTCGGCAGCTTGTCGCGCATCTGGCGCGCGCCAAACGTATTCATGCCGAAATAGCGCGACGTGGGCACCGTATCGCCGTCAACAGCTGGGTAGGTCGGAGCAGCGACGAAACGGGTGCTGATGGCGCTAATGGCCGAGGCGCGAGGTGAGAGGGACGAGGACATGGATGTGGTGCGAAAGAGTATGGGTGGGTGGCCGTAATGAGGTGCTCTCGAGAAAATGCTCAATCAGCAAATCTATGTGTCTAAAGTAGCCAAATCAACAAAAATAGTGCAATTATTGCACCGAATATAAACCAGAAAGCAAAAATGCAGGGCGGCGCAATCGTGCGCCGCCCTGCCAGGCTCAACCAATGCTGGAATCAGCCCGGCGGCCGACCGCCCCCGCCCCCGACCGGCCCGAAGACGGCCGGCGGACTTCTGATGCGCTCGGGCAGTCTTGCCCATTGCGCTGGAGTCAGAATCTGCTGCGCTTCCTTTATGGATTTGGCTCCAAGCTCCTGCGCCTCCACGAGAATTGGTCGAAGCTGAATCTGCGTCGCGCCCGGGTCGACGTTGTTTCCGAGGGACTGCACTTTCCTTTGCAGGCGCATTCCCAACGTGTCGATCTGCTTCACGAGTGAGTCGGCCATCGTCGTGAGCAAGGATTTCTGCGCGTCGGAAAGCTCGAGCTTCAGCGTGTCCGCCTGCGTAAGGATCTGGCGGAAAATGTTCGGTGCATAGCGGCGTGCCATTCCCGCCATCGGGTTCGCGGAATCCGCGGGGTTCCCACCACGGCCTCCGCGGCCACCGCGAGCCATGGTCTGCGCGGCGAGCAGAGCATCGCGCTGACGATCGGGGCCTATGGTATAACGGGCCGTCACCGCCACCAGAAACGGGTTGGTCTGCACGATCGTTCCCTTGCGGCCGTCGCCGAAGCGTTCATTCACTTGATACAGGAAGCGGTTGTTCACCGGATCGAAGCCGCGAACGAAGAGCAGTTGATTGTCTACGCGGTTTGGCTGGCCCCAGCCCTGCAGGTTGTTCTGGCCATTGATGAGGCGGTCGAGACCGGCCACTGGATTGTTGAGGGCGAACGAAAGCATCAGGTTGCGCTTGAGACCGAAGCGGTCCGGTCGGTAGTTCACCTGAAGGTTGAGCTGCGGCGTCCAGGCTTGCGTGCAACTGTTGCGTCCGGCGATCTGACCGATCTGCCTCGTGATGCAATCGCGAACGCGAGCCGGCGTCGAAGCCAGCAGCCTGGACATGCCGTTGGCGACGCTCGTATCACTCGTCGTGGCCGGATCGAAAATGAATGCCCGGTCGTTGCGCGCACCGTCGCCATTGATGTCTCCTGCGACGAGCGGTGTGTATGGTGCGCCGGATCGGTACGAACCCACCGCGGCAATCTCGAGCGATGGATGGACGGGCCAGCTGGCCTGGAGCTGGAACGTGTGCCGCCGCTCAAGGTTGCTTGTGGCCCACTGCGTGATATTCGGATTGCCGTCGGTGGTGGGTTGCGCGAACCCCTGCGCGGCCGACCCGCCGGAGAAAGAGCTCTGGTCCCGTGCGCGTTGGTAGGTGTACGACAGAGACAAGTTGATGCCCTGCGGCGTGAATCCAGCAATCGTCGCGGTGACTTGCCGCGTGTCGGACCGGAGCCCCGACGTGACACTGTAGACGCTGCCATAGGCCGGTTGCACTCGCGAATCGAGCGATTGCATCGCACCTGTCTGCGGCACGATTGCCTGCGGATTGACGTATACCGGACGGTTGTTCTCCGCCGCCAGGTTGAAGCGGGGGGCGGCCTGCAGGTTCAGGTCCGTGACGCTGTAGAGGTTCGTGCCCAGCGCGTACGACGCGTCGACACTCAGCGTATAGCGGCCGAGGATTCGATGTTGTACGCCGAGCGACCCGCGCCAGGACCGCGGTGTGGTGAAATCGGGCGTAAAAGTGGTCACGTTGGGACGTTGCGCCGCGAAGACACTGGTGGCCCCGTTGCTGCCGTCGGCGCACGCGGTGGGGATTGCGCCGGGGTTGAGCAGCATCGCTCGCCAGTCGGGCACCGGTGTCGCCGGCCCGATGCACACAAGCTGCGACTCGGCGCCGCTCAGGCCGGTTGCGTCCATCGCGCTCGTAAACAGCGCCGTCGGCGCACGGCCGCGGAACTCGCCGATACCACCGCGAATGATGGTCGTGGCGAGGCCCTGGAACATTCCGCCCGCTCCGCCGCCGCCACCGCCAAAACCGCCACCCCGGCCGCCGCCGCCAGAGCCGCCACGGCCACCGCCGATGTCTCCTCCACCACGGCCTCCGCGGCCCGCGGTGTCGGCCGGCGCGCGGGGCGCCGGTAGTCCCAGGGTCCAGGTGAACCCCGCACGCGGGCTGGCGTGCACTTCGGACGGGAAGAAATCTGTGCGGCGACCGAAGAGCGTATCGATGGCGGGATTGTAGCTGGGCCTCCCTTCGAAGCGCGTGCCCTCAACGCGCACTCCATACACCATCTGGAATGCGCGCGAGGCGCGCCATGAATCGCCCAGATATGCTGCAGCATTCTCGGTGTCGCCCGTCTTGCGGCGAGGAGCGAGCGTGCGCGTGAACTGCGCCGGTACGTTCGCCTCGAAATCGGAGAGGGAGTTGAACGTCCACGAGCCGAACTGGTTGGACGTCTGCTGCTGGTCAAACGTGGTGATGTTGAGCAGTACGCCGAACTTCACCCGGTGGTTACTGCCCGGGCGAAACAACGAGATTTCGTTCGTGAGTTCGAGCTGTCTGGTGTGATTCTCGGTGGGCAGACCGCCATTGCCGCCGAAGGTCAGGGTGCTGATGCCGGTGGTGCCGTCGGCGAGAAGCGACGATACCCGCACACGTCCCTCAGGAAGCACGAGAAACGGATTCGCGTCGTTGTTGCTCTGCGACACATTCAGCCGCATCTCGTTGATGATGCCGTTGTCGAACTGCGAGCTGAGCGACGCGAGCGCGCCACCGCCCAGTGATCGGGTGTCGCCACCATGTGTGGGCACGGCCAGTGCGCTCATGCGCGTGGCGTCGGTCGTTTGCCAATTCCAGTCGCCGCGCAGCGTCAGCGTATGCCGGTCGCCGAGTGCGAAGTCCATCCGGCCGAGCGATGTCCAGGTATTGGTGTTCCTGTCTGTGGGGAGGAACACCGTGGAGGACGGCACCCCGTAGCCACCGAGCAGGCTCAGGAAGCGCGCCGCCGAATCGGGCGCCACATTGTTTCGCGCGAGAATCGCGTCGTTTGCGTTGAGCAGCGACTGCAGGCCGTCGATGCGTCCGCGCCACTGTCCCGATCCAAACCAGAAAACCTTGTCAGGCGCGAACGGCCCGCCGACGCCGAAACTGAGTTGATTCGAAGTGTATTGCGAGAACGACGTGGACGATGTGTCTGCGAACTCGAGTGCCGGGTCGTTCCGCACCGCTCCGACCGAGCCCTGGATGACGTTGGTGCCGCTCCGTGTGGTGCTGGCGACTTGCCCTCCGGTGAACTGTCCCCGGGCCACGTCATAGGTGTTGGTGATGACGCGCGTGCTGCGGACTGCCTCGGCCGGAACGCTTCCATTTCCAAAGGACATGCCGTCGAGCGTGATCTGGTTCTGATCGGGCCGCTGTCCGGCGACGGAGAACGACGACGAGGTTGAGTCAGTGCCGCTGAGGGAGAGGACACCGGGTGCAAGTCCGGCAATCGCCGCGATGTCGGTGGGATCCACTGGAAGGCGGTAGAGCTGCTCGCCGCTCAGCACCTTTTCGGTGCTGCCCGGGGTTGAGCGCTCGACGCCCGTTTGCGGGTTGTTCGCGCCGCGCACAGTCACCGACGTGAGCGTTTGGGTGCTCCTCGACAGCTGAACGTCGTGCACGAGGCGGTCTTCGTCCGCCTGCCGGATGAGCGAGGCGACGTGCGGGGCGAAGCCGATCGCCTTCACAGTCACGCGGTATTGCCCGCCCCCGTCCGGGAAGAGCAGCGTGTATTGCCCCTTGTCGTTCGTCGTGCGGCCACGCGTGACCTGTGTTTCGACCGACATGACCTCAACGCGCGCGCCGGCGATCGGCTCCCCGGCGGGGCCGGTCACCCTTCCCGTGATTATCTCCGTCGTGCTTCCAACCTGGGCGCGAATGCCGGCTGGTGCGCCAAGCGCGGCCGCGCCGAACGCGGCGGCGACGATGATCCGTCTCATATCCTGTAAGACGTCTATCTGGCTCCTCGCGTTCACGCGGGGGCCAGGCAGGCTACCACCAGCCCAGAATCTTCCACCAGGCCAGGCCGGCCACGGTCCAGATGGATATCGTTGCGCCGGAGACAATCAGTCCGAGACGCCACCAGTCCCGCTGCGTGACGTAGTTGGCGCCAAAGTAGATGGGTGACGTCGTCGTGCCGTAGTGCGTGAGGCACGCGCTGAGATTGGAGAAGTACGCGAGCAGGAGCACCGCCAGCAGCGGGGGCGCACCGGCGCCAACGAGCACCACGAGAAACGGGACGAACATTGCGGTGACGTGCGCAGTGATGCTGGCGAAGCCGTAGTGCGCATAGAAGTAGATGAGAAGCAGTGCCCCGAGCGCCACTCCCCACGGCCAGCCCGCCGTCACCGTCGCCGACGCCTGCGCGAACCTGGTCGTGATGCCGCTCTGGCTGATGGCCTCGGCCATCCCCAGGAATCCACCGTACCAGATGAACACATCCCACGCGGGCCGTTCGCCCGTGATCTCGTCCCAGGACAGCACGCCGGTCACGAAAAGAGCACTGATGCCAAAAAGTGCCACAACGGTGTAGCCGATGTGGTGGAGCGCCGTCGTCATCCAGAGACCCGCGACGAGCGCAAACACCGCGAGCATGATCTTCTCCTTTCCTCGCATCGGGCCGATGCGCGCGAGTTCTTCCCGGGCTCCCCGTGCGGCGTCCGGTGTGTGCACGATGTCAGGCGGGTACAACCGGAAGAGGAGCAACGGCACCACGGCGAGCGACAACAACGCCGGGACGCTCGAGCCGAGCAGCCATCGGGTGTAGGTGACCTCTATACCGGCTGCATCGAGCGCGAACTTCGCCACCAGGACATTCGACGCCTGGCCGGTCAGGAATGTCGCGCACGCGATCACATCGCACTGATAGACGGCGACGAGCAGGTATGCTCCGAGGCGTCGCGCTGTAGGGCCGGGTTGTGAGTCGTACGCCGCCGCCAGGCTCCGCACGACGGGGAAGACCACCCCACCGGCCCGCGCACTGTTGGACGGCAGGAAGGCCGCGAGAAGTGTGTCGGTGCCGACCAGCGCGTACGCGAGTCCCAGCGAGCTCCTCCCCAGGGCGCGAATGAACAAGAACGCGATCCGGCGTCCGAGCCCGGTCTTGAGCACACCGCGCGCCATGAAAAAGGCGCAGAGTACGAGCCACACCAGAGGATCGGCGTAGCCGCTCAACGCCCTGGCTGGCGGAAGAGTGCCGGTCAGCGCGATGGTGGAAATGCCGAGGAAGACGACGGCGCCCGCCGGGACCGGGCGAACGATGGAACCGACAATCGTTGCGGCGAAGATCGCGAAGAGGCGCCACGACTCCGGTGTGATGCCCGACGGAACCGGGAGAGCGAGCACGATGAGCGCTGCCGCCACTACCACAATCCATCGGGTGAGAACGCTCATGCGCGCCGAATATACGGTTGAAACCGCAATGCGGAATGCAGAATTTCGAGTGAGGATGGCCGCGCAGTCGGTGCGTTTTTGCCTTGAGCGCGATGCCGCGGCGGGCTAGCTTCCTCCCTCAGGGCGCGCGGCGCCGTAGCCAAGTGGTAAGGCAGGAGACTGCAAATCTCCCATTCGTCGGTTCGACTCCGACCGGCGCCTCTTGGCATTCCGCAACACGGAATGCCGAATCACGAACCAGGGAACCGGCGCTCCTCGAAGCGTCGGCGCGAAATGACTTGATTCAACTATTGCATTGTTGGCGCATATAGTTGTAAAGTGTTGTCGTCGGCCTGGAGACGCGTCCGGGCGCACCGGGACGACAGTCGGACGAACGCCGTGCATCGCATGCGATGTGCGGCGTTCGTGTTTGTGGCGATCGACGGAAGCCCCCGCCTCTGCAGCGCAAAAATTTCGCAGGCATTCACGCTGCAGCGCGCGCCCTCAATCGCGCACGACCGGCATTCCCTCGCGGGTCCATTCGTTGAAGCCGCCGCGGAGATTGCTGACGTCGCGCAGTCCGCCGGCGAGAAGAATGCTCGCCGCGATGGCTGAACGGGTGCCGCTCTGGCAATGGACGACGACCGGACGGGACCGCGGAATCTCGCCGAGGAGAGACGACAGTTGTCCGAGGGGAACGTGCCGCGCGCTGGCAAGATGTCCCTGCTCCCACTCCGCGTCATTTCGTACGTCAATAACGGTCACGTCCGCCCGTTTCACGCGCGCGGCGAGTTCGGATGCGCTCATCTGCGCGATTCGCTCGAGCTGGCGGCCGCTCCGCTCCCAGGCCACGAGCGCGTCGCTCGCGAACCAGCCGGCCACACGGTCGAGCCCTATGAGCGCGATCTCGTTCAGCGCGCGCTCCGCATCGGTGGCGTCGCCGGCAATGACGAAGATTTGACGGTCGTAGGGCACGACCCAGCCGGCCCACGTGGAAAGCGGCTTGCCAAGGGGAAGGCTGAGCGAACCCGGAATGTGCGATTCGGAGAACGCCTCGGCTGCGCGCACGTCGATCACGACATCACCCGGGCTCACGCGGCGAGCGATGCTCGCGGGATCCTGTCGCGCCGGCCTCGACAGCTCGCCGAGCAGGCGTGGACCCTCGCGATTCATGCGCTTCATCACGGCGAAATACGGCGGAGCGTCAGGCTGCCCCTCGAGCACCTGCCGCACGAACCTCTCTTCGTCGCGCTCCGCCACGCCCCAGTTGGCGAACTTTTCGTACCCGACTGTGGATTGCGGCATTTCGCCGAGGGCCTTTCCGCAGGCGGAACCGGGGCCGTGACCGGGCCACACCTGCACGAAGTCCGGCAGTGCGCGAAAGCGAGCCAGTGACCGGAACAACGTGCGCGCGGCCGCCTCCATCGTGCCGGTCATCTTCACCACCGTTTCGAGCAGATCCGGCCGCCCGACGTCACCCACAAAGACAAAATCGCCGGAGATGAGGCCAATCGGCTGGTCGGACGCGGCGAGGTCAGACACGAGATAGGACACGTGCTCGGGCGTGTGGCCGGGGGTGTGGAGCACGGCGAGACGCACGCTGCCGACCGGCACGATGTCACCATCGTGCACGAGTACGGCACCATCGCTCTCGCCAAATGCATACTGCCATTCATGCCCGCCCTCCGCGGAAAGGAGCAGCGTCGCGCCACTCAGCGCGGCGAGCTCGCGGCTTCCCGAGACAAAGTCGGCATGAATGTGCGTTTCGGCCGCCCGCACGATCCGGAGTCCGGCGGCCGCGGCGGCCTCCGCGTATTGCGACACGGCGCGCGTGGCATCCACCACGACTGCTTCGCCAGAGCGTTCGCAGCCGATGAGATAACTCGCCTGCGCCAGCCCCTCGTCGTAGAAGCGCCTGAAGAACAATCGCGAGTCTCCGTTTCAGAGAAGCGGGTGGCCCTGCCACAAGACCCACGCCGCGACGAGCAGGAGGAGCATCCCGAACGCTCGCTTGAGCGTCCGCTGCTCGACGTGTCGCGAGAGGCGGATACCCGCGACGATTCCGGCCATCGCCACAACACTGAAAGCTATCACGAATCGGACCGGTATCTCCCCCGCCTGCTGCTGGCCTGCAAATCCGGCAAGGGAGTTCATCGTGATGACGAGCAACGACGTGCCGACTGCCTGGCGCATCGGAACGTGGGCGAGCACGACAAGCGCCGGAACGATGAGAAAACCGCCGCCGATGCCGACCAGGCCCGTGAGGACCCCGGTGCAAAGCCCGACCATGGGAAGGGTCACGCGAGAGACGAAGGGGGACAGGACAGCACGGACCGGCGACGACCCCCGGAAAGAATCGCGCAGCATCAGCGTTGCGGCCACGCACATCACGCCCCCGAGGAGGAGCAACTGCGCACGACCGCTGATGCGCCCAGAAAGCCGCGCTGCGGTGAACG
>Ga0210384_10009480_pt1 | contig 10039 bp, 7 predicted proteins | sample IncBWH2MmetaG_FD_160574 | JGI IMG/M metagenome (GOLD analysis project Ga0210384, IMG submission 160574) | Forest soil microbial communities from Barre Woods Harvard Forest LTER site, Petersham, Massachusetts, United States - Inc-BW-H-2-M | ecosystem: Environmental > Terrestrial > Soil >...
GTTCCGCGTCCGACACTGACCCGGTGTAGGTTCCCAGGCAATAGACCGCTGCGTCCTGACCCGTGAGTGTATCCGCGAGCGCAGAACAGTCTGCGAAGTTCTTATGCAGAACCTCTTTGAACTTGGGATGCGAGATGCCGAGCTTCCTGCGCCCCACAGAAGTCACACTTCCGACGGCGGCATGATCGAGCGCATAGCCAAGAGCGTATCCGCCGACCATTCCAGTCGCGCCAACAATGACAAGATGTATCTGGTTCGCCATCGATTGCATGCCTATTGATTTCGTAGAAAGTTCGGGTTTGCAAAGCTGGGATTAGGGTAGGTGTAAAATCCCTTTCCCGTTGCTCTGCCAAGCTTGCCCTTATCCAGGTATTTCGCCTTAAGGAGATTTGCCAGCTTCTCAAACTCCGGATTTCCTGTTGCATTGGCTTTTGCAAGCACAATGTTGTAAGCGGTGGTGATACCGACCGTATCGAGAATGGCAAAAGGTCCTTCAGGCGCACCAGTCGCAAGCATCCATGTCTTGTCAATTGTCTCCATGTCTGCTACTCCGTTCAGTAGCAGTATTTGTGCAGCTTCCAGGAATGGGATCAAAAGGGAGTTCAGTATGTAACCGGGCTGTTCCTTATAGAGCGGTAAAGCGACCATTCCAATTGTCTTGGCGAACTCGATCACATCCTGGAATACTTTCTGATCTGTCCCGGGATGTTTCATAACTTCGGCGGTAGTGTTTTTCCAGATGCTGTTGGCAAAATGAAGCGCCAGAAACTTTTCGGGACGGCCAGTTGCTTCGGCAAACTGACTGGGCAACAGGGTTGAGGAGTTCGTCGCGAAGATCGTCTTCTCCGGTGCAACTTTCCGGAGTGCTTTATAGAAATTAGTTTTGATCTGGGCCACTTCAGGAATAGCTTCAATCACCAAATCCGCATCTGCGACGGCTTGAGCAAGATCAGTGCAAAAAGACACACGGTTAAAAGCTTCGTCAACTGCTTGCTGCGTTGCACGTAAGTCTTCTTTGTAGTTTTCCTTTAACTTGGTCAGCCGCTCTTTGGCATGACCCAGTACTTCATTCGAAATGTCGTATACATTTACAAAGAATCCTTTGTAGGCCGTTTGATAGGCAATCTGACTTCCTAACACGCCGCTGCCGGCAACCGTAATGTGCTTGTAATTCATGTATTCCTCCAATGCAAAGACTTTTGAACTTGGAATGCGGGATGCCGGGATTCTCCTTTTCTAAGCGTCTACTGCAGAGCTTCGCTTCCCCGTTCGTGCGGTGATTTGCCCAACCTCGAATTCAAGGCAATAGCGACATTCTTGGTCATGTGTGTCCTCCCTAGGACTCGAGTATCGCCCGGGGTTCGAGAAACGCTTCGATCCCATACGTACCGAATTCGCGGCCAACGCCTGAGTTCTTGAATCCGCCGAACGGCGCCTGTTGATCATCAAGCAGACCGTTGATCGCGACGCGCCCGGCAAGGATCTGAGAGGCCACGCGGCGCGCTCGCTCGACGTTGGTCCCGCTCACGTAGGCGTGAAGACCATAGCTCGTGTCGTTGGCGATCCTGATCGCATCGTCTTCGGTTTCGTAGGGGATGACGCAAAGGACCGGGCCGAAGATTTCTTCCTGAGCGATCGTCATGTCGTTGGTCACATTGACGAACACCGTGGGCTTCACGAAGTAACCCGCTTCGAGACCCTTCGGACGACCCTCGCCGCCCACGAGTACTTCCGCGCCTTCTTCAATGCCTTTGCGGATGCATGACTGCACTCGCTCGTACTGCTTCTGTGTCACCATCGGTCCGACCGCGGTCTTCGGATCTCTCGGATCGCCCGCGGGAAAGGCGCGGACTGCAGCCAGGATCGCTCGTTTCACCTCGTCGAAGCGGGTTCTCGGTACAAGGAGCCGCGTCCCAGCGAGACACGCCTGTCCGCTGTTCATGAACGCGATGGCAAGCGCCGTCGGGATCGCCTTATCCAGATCGGCGTCGTCGAGAAGGATGTTCGGCGACTTACCGCCCAGTTCAAGCGTGACGCGCTTCATTGTCGCGGCGCCGTCGCGCATGATCGATTTGCCGACAGCAACCGAGCCTGTGAACGAAATCTTAGCCACATCAGGATTGCGGACAATCTCGGCGCCGACGACATCACCACGCCCAACCACGACGTTGCAGAGGCCATTCGGGAGTTTTGCGGCCTGCACACACGCGAGCCACGCCTGCGTTTGCAACGAGCTCAGCTCACTGGGTTTGATGATTGCGGTACAGCCGGCGGCGACCGCCGAGGCGAATTTGGCGCAGAGGAAAAACGAGTTCGCGTTCCATGGGGTGATTAGACCGGTAACGCCGACAGGTTCGAGCGTGACCGTCGTTTTGCCCCAACTCCGCCTCAGTGGCAGCTCGTGGAGTGCCTTCTCAGCAGACAGGAAAACGTTGGCCGCCGCCTCCACCATGGCCCGACAGAACACGGCGGGGGCGCCGTACTCCTCGACCATGGCATCCGTCAGATCATCGATGCGGGCCGCGACAGCCTCGTGCAGCCGACGTAGGAGCCTTGAACGCTCTTCCTTCGTCGACCGGCCGAAACTGACGAATGCACGCTTGGCCGCGGCGATAGCACGCCGCGTATCTTGCTCGTCTCCCAGCGTTACGCGGGCGATCACTTGGCCGTTGGTTGGTTTCACAATGTCCATGACTTCGCGGCCATGCGATTCAACGAACGCTCCATCAATGTAGTGCGTGGTGAGTGTCTTAATGGTGTCTCTTTCCATGATTGCTTTCATCGCTCTTCTCCTTGTAGTTTGTATTCAGTCAGAACGAAGTGACGACGACCGCGTGTCGTGCCCGTTCAAAACTTCTAAAGCCTTATTGCTGCCAGCCTCCTCCCAGCGATTCATACAACTGAACCAGCGCCAACAATTCGTTCTGGCGTGCCTGTACGAGAGCAAGCTCCGCCGAGAAGGCGTTTGTTTCGTTTGTCAGAACTTCCAGATAACCTGTGACGCCGCCGGTATATCGCATGTGGGAGAGGCGCGCCGCGTCCTGGGCCGACTGGAACAGAAGTTCCTGCTGTGCGCGAAATTCGCGCGTCTTGCGGTACGCAACTAACGCATCGGAGACGCTGCGAAACGCCCCTTGAATCGATTGCTGGTAAAGCAGCGCCGCCGTTTGCTGACGCGCCCTGGCCAGACGCACTTCAGAGCGGATCCTACCCGCCGTGAAGATGGGCTGGGCCAGGGCAGCGCCGAAGCTCCAAGCGCCCGCGGGTCCGCTGAACAAGCCGGTCAGCGCGGAACTCTGGTATCCACCACTTCCACTGAGCGAGATCTGAGGAAAATAAGCGGCACGCGCTACGCCGATCTGGGCGTTTGCGGCAATCAGCTGCTCTTCCGCTTCTTGAATGTCCGGCCGGCGCTCCAGCAACGCCGAGGGAAGCCCAGGCGGAACTTCGGGGGGCTGGCGTTGCTCGGTGAGAGTCTGCCCTCGGGGTATGTCACCGGGATTCTGACCGAGGAGAGTGCTGAGAAAGTTTTCCTGCTGCTCGATCTGCTGTTCCAAGGCAGGGACCTCGGCGCTCGCCGTAAAAACCAGTTGCTCTGCCTGGCGCACGTCCAGCAGTGAGGTGGAACCCCCGTTCGCCAGAATTCGCGTCAGCCGCAGCGATTCCTGCCGCGACTGGAGCGTACGTTTTGAAATCTCCAGCTGCAGGTCCAGTGCTCGCAATTGGAAGTACGCGCCGGCGACATTAGCCACGAGCGTCGAAACAACTTCCTGACGGCCCCATTCACTCGCAAGGAGATTGGCTCGCGCCGCTTCCGTCGCGCGGCGATACTTACCCCAGAAATCAAGTTCCCAGGCAGCAGACAGATTCACCTGTCCCGTACTCGTTTCAAATGGTGGCAGGAACCTGGATCGGGCCGTGCGAACATCGCCAATTGAGGCTCCGGCGCCCAGCGTTGGAAATTGGTCGGCGCGCGTGATGCCAAGCTGCGCCTGGGCTTCGAGCACGCGAGATGCCGCTATGCGTAAGTCGTAGTTCTGCTGAAGCGCGGTACGGATCAGCGTGCGCAGCTGTTCATCCTGAAATATGTCCCACCACTTTTGGTCCCCAAGAGGGGTGATCTGGGGTTGTCCGGGCTGTTCGGGAACCACTCCACGGTATGAGCCAGGTACAGTGACCGTAGGCCTCTTGTATCTAGGACCCACGGTGCAGCCGGTGGTCAGAAGGACGGCGCTCAGCAAGACAACGCAATATTTCATGCTAATCCCCCTCGGCCGGCGCAATCTCGGGAGCGGCGAACGGTTGGTGCTGCTTTCCCGCACCGGACCACTTCTCGACGAGACAAAAGACGGCAGGAATGAAGAAAATACCGATCAGGCTTGCAGCCAGCATGCCTCCGATGACGGCTGTACCCATGATCTGGCGGGCCACGGCTCCGGCCCCGGAAGCCGTCCACAGCGGGACGGCGCCAAGAATGAAGGCGAACGAAGTCATCAAGATCGGGCGAAACCGCAGGCGCGCTCCTTCGAGCGCCGCCTCCAACAGAGGCTTACCGTGCTCGTACTGCTCTTTCGCAAACTCCACAATCAAGATCGCGTTCTTGGCCGCCAAGCCGATCAACATCACGAGACCGATTTGCGAATACACATCGCTTTCGATTTGCACCATATAGCTCGGCAAAAAGGCGCCCAAGACCGTTCGGCGCAACCACAAAACGAAGAAAGCTCCGAAGATCGCAACCGGAGTACTCAAAAGTACGCTGAAGGGCAGCGACCAGCTTTCATACAAAGCGGCGAGAATCAGGAAAACAAATAGAAGCGAAAAGCCGAAAATGGCAGACGGTGGTACACCCTCCTGCGCTTTCTTTTCCTGAAATGACATTCCGAGATAGTCAAAGCCCATTTGAGGTGGCATCGTTTTCCGGAAAACTTCTTCCAGAGCAGCCATGGCTTGGCTTGCGCTGTAGCCCGGAGCCGCGGCGCCGTTGATTTGGGCAGCACGATACTCGTTGAAACGCATCGTAAATTCCGGGCCAGAGCTTGGTTCAAACCGGGTCAGTGAGGCCAGCGGCACCATTTCGCCTCGATTGTTTCGCACGTAAAACTGGCCAGCATTTTCCGCTCTGCTTCGATAGTCGCCTTCTGCCTCGACGTACACCTGCCATTGCCGGCCAAAGCGATTGAAATAGTTGATGAACAACCCGCCCATGAAAGCCTGCAAAGTCTGATATACGTCCCTGACTGCCACGCCCTGCTTTATGACTTTTTCGCGGTCTACATTCGCATAGAGCTGCGGCACGCTGGCCAGAGACGTGGTGCTTAGCCCCGTAAGCTCGGGGCGCTTCCGGGCCTCGGTGAGAAAGGTCTCGAGATTCGATGAGAGAAACTCAGGGGCCATGCCGGCACGATCTTCCAGCACGAAAGTGAATCCCCCGGAGGTCCCAACCCCCGGAATGGCTGGAGGAGAAAAGGAAAAGGCCACGCCTTCCGGCAACGACCACAGCCCCTCATTGATGTGTTGCTTGAGGGCCTGCAGTTGCTCCGGGCGCGATGTACGCTCGTCCCAAGGTTTCAACGTCACGAAAAAGAAAGCGTTGTAGCTGGTGCGCACCGAGCTCAACAGGCTGTAACCGATGACACTGTTGGTGTGCTCAATGCCCGGCGTGTTTGCCAGAATGTTTTCGATCTTCGTGGCTACCTCGTCGGTGCGTTGAAGTGAGGCTGCGGTCGGAAGCTGCAGGTTGATGTAGAGATAACCTTGATCTTCATCGGGAAGAAAGCTTGAGGGAACATTGCTCCCAAACAACGCAGCCCCGACGGCAAAGGCCGCCAGGAAAATCAATGCGATGGCGCTCTTGCGAATCAGAAAGCCGCAAAGCCGCACGTAAGCCGACGTGGCATTGGCGAAGACGCGATTGAACCAGTCGAAGAACACTTTGAGCGGCCCGCCACTCGATGTCTTCGGACGCAGCAAAAGTGCAGCCAGGGCTGGGCTCAGCGTCAGCGCGTTGAACGCCGACAGGATGACAGACACGGCGATCGTAACCGCGAATTGCTGGTACAGGCGTCCGGTAATTCCGGGAATGAATGCCGTGGGGATAAAGACGGCCGAGAGAACGAGAGCGATTCCAATCACAGGACCGGAAATTTCTTCCATCGCCTTGAAGGCCGCCGCCTTTGGTGCCAGACCCTCCTCGATATGGCGCTCTACTGCTTCGACGACGACGATCGCGTCGTCCACGACGAGCCCGATGGCGAGCACCAAGCCGAACAGGGAAAGCGTGTTGATCGAGAAACCAAACAGCGGAAAGAAAATGAAGGTGCCTACAAGCGATACGGGTACAGCAAGTAGTGGTATCAAGGTGGCACGCCAGCCTTGCAGAAAAATGAAGACAACAATCAATACCAGAACGATAGCAATGACCAGTGTCAGGACGATCTCCTTCATCCCTTCGTTGACAGCCTGCGTTGTATCTAACGAGACGACGTAGTCCATGTCCTGCGGCAGCCGGCCCTTCAGCTCAGCCATCAACTTCCTGACGCCATTTGCGGTTTCCACCGCATTCGAACCAGGCAGTTGGTATGCCGCAACGATGGCCGCCGCTTTTCCATCCAGGCGGCTCACCATGTTGTAGCTTTGAGCGCCTAACTCCACGCGTGCAACATCCTTCAACCGGACCAAGGCCCCGCCGGCAGATTCGCGGACGACGATCTCTCCGAACTCCTCCGGCGATGTAAGGCGCCCTTGTGCCCGCACAGAATAGGTGAACTGCTGTCCCTTCGGAACCGGCTCGCTGCCTACCTGTCCTGCCGGGTTCACGGTGTTTTGTGCCTGGATGGCTGAGACGATCTCCGGAACTGTAATTCCTAGTTTCGCGAGCCGATCCGGCTTCACCCATAGCCGCATCGCGTACTGACCTGCGCCGAAAACCTGGACGCTTCCGATGCCGGACGATCGGTTGATTTGATCAGCCAGATTGATATACGCGTAATTTGCCAGGAAACGGGCGTCATACGTGCCATGGGGCGAGTAGAGAGTGATCAGCATCAGTGGAGCAGTTACCGTCTTCTGCACTGTCACACCGTAATTCGTAACTTCGGCCGGAAGCTGTGACGCCGCCTGGGTCTCTCGCATCTGCGTCAGCATAAGGTCGGTATTCGGATCGGTCTTAACGTCATAATTCACGATCAACCGGGCCAGTCCGTCGGCGGTCGAGTTCAGCGAGTACATGTAGTTCATGTTGTCGACGCCGCTCATTTGCTGCTCAATCGGTGTCGCGACAGACTGCTCGATGGTCTGCGCATCCGCGCCGACATCGGTTGCGAGAACCTGAATCTCGGGCGGGACAATATTCGGAAACTGAGCCACGGGAAGAACGGCAATCGTGACCGCTCCGACGATCACCATCAGGATCGAAATGACCATGGCTACAATGGGACGATTGATGAAAAACTTGGACATGGGATCACTCGCCTTTCGCCGGTGCGGCCTGTTTGATTTTCACGGTGGAACCGCTTTGCACTTTTTGCAATCCTTCTACAATTACGAGTTCGCCTGGCTTGACGCCGCTCTCGATGATCCACGCCGTGCCGACGCGGTCCCCGACTTTCACCAGTCGAATGCTCACTTTGTTGTCGCTGCCTACGAGCGCCACCTGATAGGTTCCTTGCAATTCGTTCACCGCTTTCTGCGGTACGAGCAGCGCGCCGCGCCTTATTTCCGGCGCGGCCCGCAACCTTCCAAACTGTCCGGGACGGAGAATGTTTTGCGGATTGGGAAACGAGCAGATGAGCTGAATGCTGCCTGTGGCCGTGTCGACCTGGCGGTTGGTGAGCAGACCAATGCCTTTGTATGGATAAACCGATCCGTCGGCCAGAAGCAGGTCAAATGGCGGCGAATCGGAAGGAATTTCCTTTTGCGTCTGCGCATTAATTCTGTCGGCGTAGCGGAGATACTCCTGTTCGCTGATCGAGAAATACGCCTTGATCGGATTTACCTGCGAAACCGACGTCAGAACCGTTGTTGGATTGACGAGATTTCCGATTTGCACCTGAGCGATTCCTGCGATGCCGTCAACCAGCGATTTCACGTTGGTGAACTCGAAGTTCAGGCGGGCCTGTTCCACTTGCGCTTCAGCAGCTTTGATTGCCGCTTTCGCCGCCCGGTTCGCTTGTATGTCGTTGTCCAACTGGCTCTGCGCAATGGCGCGTTCCTGGGCCAGCGGAGTATCGCGGTTGACATCCATTTCGGTTTTGCCAAGTTGCGCCTGGGCCTGGGCCAGCTGGGCATTCTCCTGGTCGAGGAGAGCCTGGAACGGACGCGGATCAATTTGAAAAAGAATTTGCCCTTTGCGCACAAACGAACCTTCTTTGTACGTTTGCCGGATAAGATATCCCGTCACCTGGGGCTGAATCTGCGCGTTTACGTATCCATCGAGCGTTGCCACCCACTCGCTGAAGATCGGGACGTCTTTTTGAACCACGCTGACGACTTCCACCTCGGGACTTGGAATGGGGGACGCCGCGTTCGTCTTTCCGCATCCCACAGCCCAAAACGCAGTCGCCGGCAGGAGAGCCAGAATGAGTCGAAACACAGCTCTGCAACGAGGGCTGCGAACGGCTACCTGATAACGATGGCGTGGCATGTCCACTTCACAGGGGCGCCGGGCTTGTAACGTCACTAACTTCGCTATGCTTTTCTTCGCCATGTCAGTCCTTCCTAAAGTTGGCATTCACGCTGATTGTTCAATTTCCCGCCATGCAATTCACGCCACACATTGCCGAATCACGCCGGCGCTGGACCCGATCGACCGAGTACAAGTGCTTTCATGTGGACCTCTTTTCACGCCTGAGCGCTTGTGCTCGCCCACAGGGCTCCCAATCTTCATATCGGTTGGAATCACTTGGTCGAGAGTTAGCCAGCTGCCCTATGGCCTGCGTGCGAGCCTCTCGGACTTCGGAAGCTGTGCAGCCGAGAAGCAGCGCACACTCACGCTCCTGGTAGCGCTCCAAAGTGCACAGTACAAAAACAAACCGTTCGAATTCTGCGAGCCTTAACACGGCGTCTAGATCGAAATGTCCAATTGGACCGCTCGACCGTTGATGGTGTGAAAAGACGGTTGAGGAGAACGCGGACGAATTGGAATGGCTCAGTCGAGGGTGCAGCTCATGAATTGCGGTTTCGACAATCACGCGCTTCGCCCAGGCGCGTGCCCACTCCCTAAACACCCGGTTCTCTTTAACGCAGTCCTCAATACCCGCTGCAAAGCATCTTTCTGCCTTCTGCTGATCTCCCGTAAGAAGGAACGAGAGCTGATAAAGACCATGCATATCTTCGTCAAAGATCTTGAGGAAATCCTCGCGAGTCGCGTACCGACCTTCACCGTTTCTGCGCGTTCCACTATGGGTCTGCTCAGTCATTTCTCCACCTATCGAGAGCGGCGTTAACAGCCTCTAGCAAGACTTCGTCGTCAAAAGGTTTGCTCAGGAACGCGACTGCGCCTTCGCGCATGGCATGAATCCGCATCTCGGCATCACCATGCGCAGTGATGAAGATGATCGGTATTCGGCATCGCTCGGCCTTAAGCTTCGCTTGCAGTTCAAGACCAGACATGCCCGGCATGCGAAGATCCGCGATCAGGCACGCAGCCTTGCTTCGGGCTTCCGAATCCAGGAACTGTTCCGCGGAGCTGAAGCAAAGCGCGGACAGGCCGTCTGACTCGATCAAATCTTGCACCGCACGCTGAACTGACTCGTCGTCGTCAACGATTGCTATGAGTCTTGAGTTGTGCCCGACATTCATTGGGCAAAGCGTAACGCCATCACAAAGCGGGCACAATCAGGCCTTAGTCGCGCCAACTACTACTTAGGTGGTAGTCGATTAGAGGCGAAAAAGCGGCGGAATAACCGGACCGGCTAAAAGGCAGGCGAGACTATTTACGAGGAGAGAGTTTGAGCTTGTCGGCCATACGGACCAACTCCGCTAACGATCCGGCCCCCATCTTCTGCATCACGTGGCCTCGGTGGATTTTCACGGTGGC
>Ga0210384_10009481_pt1 | contig 10038 bp, 13 predicted proteins | sample IncBWH2MmetaG_FD_160574 | JGI IMG/M metagenome (GOLD analysis project Ga0210384, IMG submission 160574) | Forest soil microbial communities from Barre Woods Harvard Forest LTER site, Petersham, Massachusetts, United States - Inc-BW-H-2-M | ecosystem: Environmental > Terrestrial > Soil >...
CTTGACTATCTCAGTCCCATTAACTTTGAATCCCAATTGAACTAAATTGTCCCTTACTCACTGTCCGAGAAATCGGGGCAAGCCCAGAGCTTACTATTGACACTGCGCTTCGCGTTCGTCGAACCGTTACATCGTTAGATTGTCACATCGTTCCAGGGGACCTCAAAGCTGCGCACGCTGTTAAGGAGTAAAATCCTGGTCCCTCTTTAGACTTGTACAAAAGGCGGCGAGCAGGCGCGCCGTATTTTCGAGATCTTCAAGCGACAACAGTTCGTTAGGCGTGTGCATGTAACGCAGCGGCACGGAAAGCAGACCGGTGGCCATCCCGCCGCGGGACAGCTGCATCGGATTGGCGTCGGTGCCGGTGCCGCGCGCGGCCGAGGCAACTTGATAAGGAATCTTTTTCTCTTTGGCCGCGGAGAGGAGCAAATCAAACACGCGTGGGTTTATGTTCGCACCGCGAAAGATCATCGGCCCTTTGCCAATGTGGAAATCCCCGGCCCGCTTTTTCTCGATGCCAGGCGTGTCAGTGCCGTGGGCGACGTCGAGGGCAATGCCCACGTCCGCTTCGCTCGAGAATGCGCTCGCGGTCGCGCCACGCAACCCGATTTCTTCCTGCACGGTCGAGACACCGATAACGCACGCGCCAAACTGGCGACGGTGAAGCAGTCGCAGCGTTTCGGTTACGATCCAGGTACCCATTTTGTTGTCGAACGCCATGGAGACGGCACGTCGGTTCGCGAGATCGACGTAAGGCTGGAGGAAAATTCCAGCGTCCCCGATCGAAACAATCTTGAGCGCGTCCTCTTTGCTCATTGCGCCGATGTCGATGTAAAGGTCGTGAATCTTTGGGACTTTCTTTTTGTCCTCGTCGTCCATCAGGTGGATCGCTTTGCGGCCCATTACTCCTGGTACAAGACCGCGGCGCGTCATAATCGAGACACGCTGCGATGTCGCCACGACGGGATCGACGCCGCCGATTGGCTCGATGTGCAAGAATCCTTCGTCCGTGATGTATTGCACAATAAACCCGATCTGATCGCAGTGTCCGGCGAGCATGATGCGCGGTTTGCCTTCGGGATTGCGAATGCCAAACACATTGCCCATGACATCGGTCCGCACGCTGTTGCACCACGGCCGAATCCGCTCGCGCACGAGCTTCTGCACATCGTGCTCGTAACCGGACGGGCTCGGCGTCTCGACGAGTTGTTTGAGAAAATCTTTGCTGTCGGTGTTCATGATTTGCGGAGCAAACCTTGCCTCGGTGCAACGCATCCGACAAGCTGAGAAGTCACTGGAATGTGGAAATGGGGTTGCGTCCAGAGTTGTTGAATTGATGAATCGTTGAAGCGGAAATCGTGCGAGCGCTATTGCGCCAGAGGATGCTCAACTTTCTTTCTTCTTCTCCCACGCGGCGAGGATCTCTCGCTCGGTCAAGGTCCACAGCCAGCCATCAAGAAGGTGCAAGAGGGACAACGAAGGTCGTTAGCAAAAAACTGGCCTGGAGCTAACTTGGAAGATGAACTCAAGACATAACTCCACCAGCAGGCTCTTTCTGATTTTTGCTTTCGCTTGCGCATTCCTCGTCAGCGGCACTGAGACCCAGGCGCGCACTAGCGACAAAGGCGCTCGCCTGATCGTGCAAAGAGCGCCGAACTTTGGAACTGAACTCGTCGTCCATCTGTCGGTCGATGGTAGAGAAGTCGCGGATATCCTACGGGACCATCGTTATGACGGTTTCGTGTCGGCTGGGCGTCATGTGTTTGACCGTGCTTGCCCTGCCAAACACCGAGTCTCGCCGGCCGACGTCAGTGCGTGTAACCGTACGGTCGGGCCGCACCTACATATTCACCGCAGCGTGGGAAGCGGATCATCTTGTTCTCCAAAGATCAACCTTGTCCAGCCACCGGTAGCGTCCGGCGCAAGCTAAAATCCGGCGGCGTGTGCTTTGGTCGCTTCGAGCGATCAATACAAGCTTGCCTTCGAGCTGGAGTCCGTGATTAATGCATCGTGTTGTGCTGAGTGGAAACGGCGAAATCGCGGTGCGGCTGGGCGCGGCGCTTATACTTGGAAGCGCACTCGGTTTAAACCGCGAACTGCATGGCAAACCGGCCGGCTTGCGCACCCACGCTTTGGTCAGCCTCGGAGCCGCCGTGGCCACAATCGTCTCGCTGGGGTTTCCGGGCGAATCGAAATCGATAGATCCAAATGCGATCGGAAGAGTCTTGCAAGGTATCCTCACCGGGATCGGTTTCCTGGGCGCGGGCGTAATTCTGCGCGATCCCAATGGTCATGTGACTGGCCTCACGACCGCAGCGACCGTCTGGATCTGCGCCGTGCTTGGAACTGCCTGTGGTCTCGGCAATTGGCCGGTTCTCGGAATTGCTCTTGGTCTAACTGTAATCGCGCTGGCGTTCGGTCGCCCGGTCGAGCACCTCGCCGAACGTTTGTTCAAACGGAAAGGATCCGGGTCGCCAGACCGCAGTGTGTAGGAACAGGGTTGAGAGTTGAGAGGCGAAAACTGAGAAGCTTGCTTTTCAATCTTGGGTTTACATCCCTCGCGAAAATTTGAAAAAATGCGCGAGAGATTTATCCAATGGAGCCGACGCCCTCCCATCCTCCGACAGCGGAACACCGTGCCAGCACCGCGGCCAGTGTCTGGCGACCGCTACGGGGACCGACCTTCCGTGACTTGTTGATCGCCGACATCTTTTCCGACGTTGGCACATTCATGCAAAGCGTCGGAGCGGCTTGGTTGATGGTGTCACTCCAGGCCGGACCGATGTATGTCGCGCTCACCCAAACCGCGTCGGCGTTGCCGTTCTTCCTATTCGCTTTGCCCGCAGGTGCGCTGGGCGACATCTGTGATCGCCGCAAGCTGATTCTTTTTACAGAGATCTGGATGGCATTCGTAGCAATCACACTGGCTGCACTCGTGATCACGGGATTCATTTCGCCGTGGCTGCTGCTCGCTCTGACGTTTGCGTTGTCCGCGGGAGATGCATTTGAGACACCGACGTGGCGGGCTGTCTTGCCCGAGCTGGTCGCGACAGAGGATTTAGAGGCAGCATCCGCGCTCAACGGAATTGAGTTCAATCTGGCGCGCGCGATCGGACCGGGTCTGGCTGGAGTGCTCATCGCCGCCTTCGGGGTCGGAACTGCGTTCGTGGTCAACGCAGCATCGTTTATCGGCGTGATTTTTGTGGTGGCGCGCTGGAAGCGGCCTCATCGGAAACGAACCGCGCCAGCGGAAAGAGTGATCGGCGCAACGATGGCCGCGTTGCGATATGTCCGCTACTCAACGGCGGTTCGGGCTTTAATAATCCGGGCGGGCGCAGTCATGTTCTTCGCCAGTGCGTTGCTGGCGCTCTTGCCGACGGTGGCCCATAACGTGAGCCAAAGTCCGATTGCGTTTGGCCTGCTGCTCGGCTGTTTCGGAGCTGGTGCGGTCCTTGGGGCATTCGTCTTGCAACCGGCACGCGCCCGATGGTCGACAGAAACTGTAGCCTCAGCCGGCGTGGCAATTCTGGGCATCGCGACGATTGCCGTCAGCATTTCGCGTAATCTACCGGCGTTGAGTGTCATTATGCTCATAGGCGGGGCTGCCTGGATCGACTTTATATCGCTGGTGAGTGCATTGGTGCAAAAGCTTGCCCCCGATTGGGTCCGCGCTCGTGTTCTCGCTGTGTTCATGTTGGTGTTTCAAGGTGGGATGGCCGCCGGAAGCGCGGTGTGGGGCGCGCTCGCCCAACATGCCGGCGTCCCGATCGCGCTGATGTGGGCGGGCCTTGGAGCGATCGCGACAACCGGACTCGGATTGGTGTGGAGACTGCCGGACACGACGGCGGATGTAACGCCATGGAACCATTGGCGCATGCCGGTGATCCCGGATGATCTGGAGTTGGGCCTCGAATCAGGTCCCGTGCTTGTGACGGTCGAATACGTTGTAGATCGCGACCATGCTTCCGATTTCCTGAAGGCGATGCATCGTTATGAACGAATCCGCCGTCGCGATGGAGCATCGCGCTGGGGAATCTATCGCGACACCGAACATCCGGACCTCTTTGTGGAGACTTCATCGCGCCCTCATGGGCGGAACACTTGCGCCAGCACGAACGCTTCACCCGGGCCGACCATGCGCTCGAAGAACGAATCAGCAGCTACATATTGAAAGAACCAAAAGTAAGGCACCTCATTTACGCCGCGCCGAAGCACTAGAAGGTGCCCTTCCCGCGAAACCTTTGGCGTGGGAAGCAAAGGAACGAAGAAAGCAGGGAAGAACGGCGAAATTAGAAAGTAGAACGCCGAGAATCTTGTACTCGCCAATCGCGTGCGAACATAGTTCATTGCCGATCCAACGATGCGAAAGAAAGATTTAGATATTCACCTTCGTTCCCGAGTGTTGGTCCTGGTGGACGAATCGAACGTCGGAAGTTCCGTGCGGACCGCGGGACGCGGACTCGATTGGTTGAAGCTCCGCAATTTTTTGGCCGGCCCGGGCACCGGACGTGATCTGATCGAGATGGTGGTCTACGCCGGATTGCCGCCGGCCATTCCCGCCTGGCAGGACGAGCGGGACAAGAAAAACAAGTTCATGCATTGGCTGCGGTCCAATGGATTCATGGTCGTGACCAAAGATGGGGCGCCGGCCGAAGAAGGTCATTACAAGGCGAACGTGGATGTGATGATGGCGATCGACGCGCTCGAGCTTTCCATCGAGATGCGGCCCGATGTTGTGATTCTTGTAACTGGCGACGCCGATTTCGCTTATCTCGCCATTAAGCTGCGCCGACACGGGATCCGCGTGGAAGTTGCGTCGGTCGCCGCAAATCTCGGGAACATGTTGAGATCAGCCGCGAACGACGTGATTGATCTGGCCCCGCTCTTTCGGACGTTCGAGATCATGAAAGTTCAGGATCCGCCCGCAACGGCGCAGCGGCCGACGCGGCACCAGGAGCAACACACGAGCAGGCCCCGGCCCCACCGACCCGTTCACTTGCGACAACCTCGACCTTGATCAAGATCGCCAATCGCAAGAAAGAGATCCGGAAGTCCCGCCTAGATCAATATTACTCCGAAAATGTCGGCGAGCTGGCGGGGGCGGCAAGCAGAGGTCAGACAGGGCGTCAGCCGTCAGGTTTTGCCGCCGAACAAGCCACCGAGTTTGCCCTCTAGCATTTCGCCGGCTTCTGCTTCGAGGGACGTCACTCCACCGCTTAGAAAAGCGTCAAGATGCCCAGCGACCGGCGCTGGCAGTTTGCTTTTCAGCGCATTTACTATGACTTCAACAGCTTTTCGAGCATCATCTTGACTGATACCGGTTTTCCGCACAACGAGATTGATTAATTCATCCATAGCGTCGCCCACCCTGTGACTTCGCTGGCTGCCCGACAAGCAAATTCGCCCACACCGAGTTTTCGTGCTGACTTGAATGCCATCGTTTCAAAAGACTTGCGAAAAAAGCGCGGGTTCCGTTCAATGGGCTTCACCATGAAATTAACAACCTTGTTCAGCATGTTTGTAGCGGGAAGCTTCGCATTTAGCGGCCTGGCCCTGGCAGCCAGCCCCAAGACTTATCAGGTAACTGGACCGATCCTGGAAATGAATGACAGCATGATCGCGGTTCAGAAGGGAAAGGACCGCTGGGAGATTGCGCGCGATTCGAGCACGAAAGTGACCGGTGATCTAAAAGTCGGCGCAAAGGTGACGATCACTTACACCATGACTGCCACGCAGGTGGAAGCGAAAGCTGACAAAGCGGCAAAGAAGCCCTAGTCCAAATCGTATTTGTTTCTTCGATGGTGGGCGGGCCCTCTACGCTCAAGAGGTCCGCTCCGCCGTCTCTCGGTCATTTTTTGGCATTGCAGTGAGCCGACGGCTGTCCTTAATCTGAGCCATGAACAAGCATATCGGTCTGATAATCGCACTAACGGCATTTTCCGCCGCTACATTGATAGCCCAAAGTCCAACGCCGACGGCAAGTCCGGAAGCGTCTGCGAGCGCTGCCAAGCATAAGCATTCCAAAAAACAGGAGGCCTCTCCGGCAGCAACCGCGGCCGCAGCCGAATCTCCTGTCGCCGCATCCCCCACTCCAGCCAAGCATCCCTGGTTTTCCCTCAAACCGGTGTCTCCGACGCCCGCAACTTCACCTGTGGCGGCAACCTCCGCAGTCAGCAGTTCAACCACCGCGAAACCGACGAACCGTGTTGAGCCCACCGGCACTCCAGCCGCCGGCGGCGGACCAGGCATGGTATGGGTGAACACGGAGACTCATGTTTATCACCAACAAGGCTCAAGATGGTATGGTAGAACCAAGCATGGGAAGTACATGAGTGAGCAGGACGCCACAAAAGAAGGCGATCGTCCGGACAAAGAGGAATCGAAAGCCAAAAAGCAGTAGATGCCAGGGAGCGAAGCGAACATCGATGAAGGTTCTCCGCACGTAATCGTCCGCGGTGGTGCGGCTGGGTTTGCCCAGGAAGTTGAAATCGGCCCGCATCGTCTCAAAGGCGATGAACCGGTCTCTTTCGGCGGAACAGATACGGGGCCGTCTCCGTACGATTTTCTTCTCGCCGCGCTCGGCGCCTGCACGTCGATGACGATCTCGCTCTATGCGCGACGAAAGGGGTGGCTCCTCGAGAGTGTTACGGTCTCCCTGCACCACTCGAAAATTCACGCGGCCGATTGCGCCGACTGCGAGACCAAGGTGGGGAAGATCGATCGGATCGAGCGGGAGATTCAACTCACCGGCTCGCTCACGACTGAACAGCGGTCCAAGCTAATGGAAATCGCCGACCGCTGCCCGGTCCATCAGACGCTCACGTCGGAAATCAATATCAAAACTCGAGCGGTCTAGATCGCCGCTATCGCTAACTACGGCAAAGTCTTTCCCGCGCATCTAGACCGCAGCTAACGGCGGGCCGCTACAGCTCATGCCCAGGTAGCACAAGCCCTTCAACACGCTGGCCGCTCACGAGTCCGTCCACAATTTTCGGTACGTCCGCGACCGTGACGTACCCGTAAAAGAAGTGGTCGGGCTCAACTAAAACGGTGACGCCGGTCGCGCATTGATCGAGACAACTCGATGTGCAAACGCGCGCTTCGCGTTGAGCGAGTCCGCGCGCGGCCACCTCGGCTTTCAAAGCTTTGTAGACTTCTTCCGAGCCTTTCGCGGCGCAGCATCCCTTCGGGTTGTCGTCGGACCGGCGATTGATGCAAACGAAGAGATAGTGCTTTCGCTTTGCCATGCGCAGAAAGTATGAAGGTAGAAGAAGGCGAGCGGGCGACTACAATGGCCTTGGTTCGGTCTCGTGGATGCGACCGTAATCGACCGTAAGCTGTCCGTCGCCACTCGGTGTGTACATCTCGACGAAGCGCTGGCCGAACTGGATATCTCGCCACAGGTAATCTTGCTGAGTTTGGACAGATGCGAGAATGACTGGATCGATGCCAACGACAGATACGACCAGGATGGCGCGGGCCGACTCGAGCGTTTCGGGAGTTGCGCCAAAAAGCGGACTTTGTTCGTCGATGACGTGACGCAAAGTGAGTGCGGCGGGAAACAAGGCCAGCCGGTCGAACTGGAGTTTGAGATTATAAAAATAGCGAAAATCTCCGCCTTCGACGAGCGGCTCATCGCGATGCAACATGATGCGAAACTCGGTCTCGACCAAGCTGTGGTGACGCATATTGCCGATGCGCACCATCAGGGTAGGCCGGCCGTTCAAGGGCCCGATGACGGCCGATTTACTGAACAGGATGCGCGCAATTGGTCGCGAGAATCGAACGAAGATGAGACCGGTCATGACGGCAAGGAGAAACACTCCGCTCATGATCTCGATGGTCGTGACGATGTGGCCGTAGAGTGTTTGCGGATACCAATGGCCGTACCCGACGGTGGCCAAGGTTTGGACGCTGAAAAAGAACGAGTCGAGAAATGAACCGGGCCTTAGTCCGGCGATGCTGTTCCTGCCGATCATAAAGAGCGCCGCGAAGATCAGGTTAAGCAGGACGTAAACTGTGGCGACGAACGCGGCGAACTGGGGCCAGGTCAAACCAAGTAGCCATTGATAGGCGTCACGCCACTCGACACGCCCAGCGTTGACTTTGAGGAACTCGACCTGACCGGAACGAACTGAGACTGGTTTAGGCATGCGGTTGCACAAGCTTGCTGTCGATCTGGCTGGATGTCGATCTTGCAGGCGGTTAATGGCGAGAATTGAGGGCTGATAGCAGAGGGGAAGAGAGCAAACGCCCAACGCTCAACGTCCAACGTCGAATTAAGAAAAAGAAGACGGAGCGAAGGATGTTTAATTTAGCCAAGAGAATTTTCTAGTGAGCGCACGGATAGCATTGCTACAGCCAGCGGCAGCGGCTACAACTAGCTGCGAACTAAATGAAAGATTTGACCCAAGGATCTGTGACCCGGCATCTGCTGCACATGTCAGCGTTTATGGCGGTGAGCATGGTGGTGCAAACGCTGTACTTGCTGGCCGATCTTTATTGGGTGGGGCACCTCGGCAAGGAGGCGATCGCGGCAGTGGGTGTGGCCGGGAATCTGATGATGATCGTTCTGGCGCTGACGCAAATGCTGGGTGTGGGAACGACAACCCTCATCTCGCACGCCGCGGGCAAAAAGGACCAGCCTCAAGCCGAGCTGGTCTTCAATCAATCTTTCGTCATGTCGATCTTGGTTGCGTTAGCTCTCGGCGTTTTCGGGTTTCTGTTGCGGAATCCGTATTGCGAAGCGCTAAGCGCCGATGCAGCGACGGCGACGTTGGCAAAGAGTTACTTACTCTGGTTCATTCCCGCACTCGCGCTCCAGTTTCCGCTGGTCGCGTTGGGTTCGGCGTTGCGCGCGACCGGAATCATCAAGCCCACCGTCGGATTGCAGGTCCTCAGCGTAGTGCTCAATATCATCCTGGCGCCTTTGCTGATTTTTGGGATCGGGAGTTGGCCGAGGCTCGGAGTCAGCGGCGCAGCGCTCGCCACTTTCATCTCCATCCTGATCGCCGACGTACTGATGGTGATCTATTTCGAGAAAAAATATCAATACCTGCGGTTTCGCTTTCCGCTTTTCCGGCCGCGTTTGAAAATCTGGACAAAGATGCTTCACATCGGCGTGCCTGCGGGCAGTGAGTTTGTGCTGCTCTTCGTCTATATCATGATTGTTTACGGGATCATTCGCGGCTTTGGGCCGGCAGCCCAAGCGGGATTTGGAGTGGGCGCGCGTGTGATGCAAGCGCTCTTCTTGCCGGTAGTGGCCCTGAGCTTCGCCGTTGCTCCCGTGGTCGGACAAAACTTTGGCGGTCGCCGCGCCGATCGCGTCCGCCATTCCGTTTATGCCGGAATCGGGATCGCGGCGGTAATGATGCTCGTTCTCACTTTCATCGTCTGGCTAGCGCCCGCCGCGCTGATTCGATTCTTTTCAAATGACCCGCGGGTGATTGCATTCGGTGGCGATTATTTAAGAATCGTCTCCTTCAATTTTGTGGCCGCGGGAATTGTTTTTACGACTTCAAGCGTGTTTCAGGGAATCGGCAATACCTGGCCACCGCTGGTCAGCTCGACGGCGCGGCTGCTTCTCTTTGCTCTGCCGGCAGTACTCATTTCGCGCACGCCCGGATTTGAGATCAAGCATGTGTGGTATCTGTCGGTCGCATCACAGGTCGTTCAGATGTGCATTAATCTTCTGCTGCTCCGGCGCGAGCTGCGAAAGAAACTCAACTTCGAAGGACTCGAGAATCTTGTTCCCGGCGGAGCGACAGCGGCGTGAGGTTGATTGTTGAGTGAGTCGCGTGAGCAGTGACTCAACAAAAATGAACGAAGAACTCTGGAACAGGGTGGACGAGTTTCTCTCGAATAAACTCGGGACATCTGATCCGGTGGTCGAGGCGGCGTTGCGGGCGAGCGCGGACGCAGGGTTGCCGGCGATCCAAGTTTCGGCGAATCAGGGAAGACTGCTGCAACTGCTGGCGCAAACCCAGGGTGCGCGTCGCATTCTGGAAATGGGAACGCTGGGCGGCTACAGCACGATCT
>Ga0210384_10009482_pt1 | contig 10037 bp, 9 predicted proteins | sample IncBWH2MmetaG_FD_160574 | JGI IMG/M metagenome (GOLD analysis project Ga0210384, IMG submission 160574) | Forest soil microbial communities from Barre Woods Harvard Forest LTER site, Petersham, Massachusetts, United States - Inc-BW-H-2-M | ecosystem: Environmental > Terrestrial > Soil >...
ATGCTCTGAGCGAGCGCCGTGCTGATTCGGTCATTCAGTATCTGGCGTCAAAGCACAGCATCCCGGCGCACAAGATCTATTTAATTGGGCTGGGCAAAGACAAGCCGGTCGAGCCGAACACTACCCGGGACGGACGCGCGAAGAACCGTCGCGTGGATGTCCGCCTCATGACCAATTCGACCGATAGCACGACTCCGGCGCAGCAGTCGGCGCCGACTGCCGCGGCTCCGCCGTCCATGTAATTTGTCCGGCGAGGATTTTCCCTAACAGCCGCTCCACTTCCCCCGTGGAGCGGCTCTTTTTTTGACCGGAGGTCTGAACCCAGACGTCGGATCTCGGACCTCAGACGTCAATGCTCGAGTTTTGGATTTGGCCGACGTCCGGGGTCTGATGCCGGACGCCGGTCTTCAGAGTTACAATAGATCGATGCGGCGACTGATTTTCCTCGTGGCAGCGTGCCTGTACCTGGTCGTTCCGGGTGCGGGGCAGAGCCAGAATGGCGAAAGGGACGCCAATCAAAATCAGCCTCCTCCACGCTCCGATCGCAACAAGGAGGCCGGGGAGAGTTCCAGCCGCGATAACCAAATCGACCTGAGCCCGCCCAGCAACGATGCCAAGGAGCATCCCAACAGCACTCTGCCTCGGGATGACTCTGACGATAATTCTTCCGGGGACGTGCAGGAATTTCATACCTTCGATCCGCATCGGGCTTCGAAGGACATCGAAGTCGGCGATTTCTACTTCAAGAGGAAGAACTACCGGGCAGCATTGGAGCGCTACCGCGAGGCACTGCTCTACAAGCCTCATGATGCCTTCGCCAACTTCCGCATGGCACAGGCCCTCGAAAAGCTCGCCCGACTCGACGAAGCTGCCGAGTGCTACCAGGAGTACTTAAAAATCCTACCCAATGGGCCGCAGGCAGAAGAGGCGAAGAAAGCACTGGAGAAAATCAAGGCGAACGCACCCCCGGAAAAGGATCAGGCCAAGCAATAGCCTGTCTCAAATCTCCACTGTCATCCTCAGCGGAATCTTTCGATTCGCCAGCGGAATGGAAGGATGAAGTCGAAGGATCTCTATAATCGCCACGGCACATCGGTACGGATTCCCGGTCAGTGACCAAGAACGAACCAGCTCCACAAACCATCCGCCCTATTTCTCCACCCGAATAAAATCTCCGCTGGACGCATTCACCGCCACTCTCAGCTTGTAGTCGTCGCGACTCACACCGTAGATCACGTGCCAGATAAGCTCTCTCGTCGCTGAACTCCAATCGAGCACATAGAGAATCGGCGTATCCGGGTCCTTGGCAACCAGTTTATCGCCGCCATGTTTCTGAGCTGTTTCCAGCGCCTTGTCCGAATCGACCTTGAGGAAAGCGACGTCGAAAATCTGAGTGGAGGTATTGGTCGGGCTATAAGTATCTTCCGTCCCGGGATTGATGCCACGGTCGGAGCTAACTTCGCCCGACCAGGTGTAGGCCTTCACGCCGTGTTGCAGAGGCGAACCGAAAGAGGCTCGCCACACCGCCGACTTTCCTTCCTTGCCTTTGGAGTCGTCCGTGATCATCGATTCAATGCGGTAGGGCTGGGCGTCGCGCGCCCAACCCCGCGCAGCGATATAAAGCTTCTGGAAGGCGGACCGTCCCGTAACGAATTCCGCAGGCTTGGGCTGAGGCTTCTCGACTGGCGCCGGCGTGGACGGTCCCGACGTACACCCAGTCATCATCAGCAGCGCGAGCATTGCCATCAGCAACTTCTGCATAGCCACCTTCCTGTCAATGCGTATGAAATTTTGCAGCCGGAAATGCCGGGGTTATTCTACTAGAGAGCTCAATCCGGGGGGCTATGGATTCGTATCTGGAACGTCTGCGGGACGCGATTGCCAACGTCACTCAGGGCATAACGAATGACGAACTCACACGCCATCCCGAAGGGAAGTGGAGTCCCGCGGAAATCCTTGAGCATCTTTACCTGACTTACACCGGAACGGTTAAAGGCTTCGAACGCTGCTTCCAGGCAGGGAAGCCGCTGGGCGGCGCCGCCACTCTCAAACAAAAGGTGTCGATCGCGCTGGTAACCGAACTCGGCTACTTCCCAAAAGGCCGAAAGGCGCCCGAGCGAGCCTGCCCCAGGGGCATGCCGATCGAAGAAATCGTTGCCGACATCGGTCCCCAGATCGCCGCGATGGACAAGGTCATCGCGCAATGCGAGGAACGCTATGGCTCACGTATCAAGGTCCTGGACCACCCCATCCTCGGACCTCTGACGGCGAGGCAATGGCGGAAGTTTCATCTGGCCCACGGACGCCACCACGTGAAGCAAATTTCGAGATTGCGAACAACCAAGAGCCGCTCCTAGCAGCCGGTCCGGCGTGTCTGGATAGACATTGACTTGCCCGGTGTCGCCCCCTAACATGGCGGCCCAAGGGCAGAGGTCCCTCGCACTGCTAGGCCAAACCATCTCGCATTACCGCATTGTCGAGAAATTGGGGGGCGGGGGGATGGGCGTGGTTTACAAAGCCGAGGACACGATGCTCGGCCGCTTCGTCGCCCTGAAGTTCCTGCCTGAAGAAGTGTCGCAAGATCCGCAGGCGCTCGAACGTTTCCGCCGCGAGGCTCGCGCCGCTTCGGCTCTGAATCATCCCAACATTTGCACCATTCACGAGATTGCCCAGCACGAAGGCCGGTGCTTCATCGTGATGGAGTTTCTGGACGGCGTGACGCTGAAACACCGTATCGCGGGACGTCCACTCGAAACCGAGACACTGCTGGCGCTCGCCATCGAAATGGCGGACGCGCTCGATGCCGCTCACTCCGAAGGTATCGTGCATCGCGACATCAAGCCTGCGAACATTCTGGTAACCAAACGCGGTCACGCCAAGATTCTGGATTTCGGCCTGGCCAAAGTGACACCCGCCAGCGGCAAGATCGTTAGCGGCAAGATCATGGAAGATGCCGGCGTGACGCTCGAGGCCACGGCGGCAGTGAGCGCCGAGCACTTGACCAGTCCGGGAACGACGATGGGCACGGTTGCCTACATGTCTCCGGAGCAGGTACGCGGCAAGCAACTGGATGCGCGCACGGACCTGTTTTCGTTTGGAGTCGTGCTCTACGAAATGGCCACCGCGACTCTGCCTTTTCGGGGCGACACGTCGGGCTTGATTTTTAACGCAATTCTGGAGCGGGCACCCGCTTCGCCGTTGCGGCTCAATCCCGATCTGCCGCCCCGGCTCGAAGATATCCTGACCCGGGCTCTGGAGAAAGACCGTGAGCTTCGTTATCAACACGCTTCGGAGATGCGTTCTGAGCTGTTGCGGTTGAAGCGCGACACGGAGTCGGGACGGGTTGTGGCCAGGGCCGAGGCTGCCGAAGAAGCCGACACGAGTTCTTCACGTTTGAGCCGGAGTGATGTAGCGGGTACGCGGTCCTCGGCGATTCCTTCTCCCGGTGCGAGTCATCCCTACCGAAAGCTTCTCGCCCTGGCTTGCGTCCTCGCGGTTTGCGGCATCGCTTTTCTTCTGTGGCGCAGCAGGTACCGCGCCTCGTCCCCTGCCACTTCGGCCAATCCCACGACAGTTGCGGTCCTGCCATTTCAGAATGTTGGTTCCGACAAGGAAGCCGATTTCCTCCGCCTCGCATTGCCTGACGAGATTGCCACCGCGCTGAGTTACGTGCCGTCATTGTCTATCCGTCCCTTCGCCACCACCAGCAAGTACAACGGGCCCACGGTGGACCTGCAGCAGGCGGGACGCGAGATGCGGGTGACCGACATCATCACCGGCCACTATCTGAAGACCGGAGACCAGTTGCAGATCACATTGGAAGCCGTAGATGTCGATAACAATCGTGCGCTGTGGCGGGACACTCTAAGCGTTGCCGCGTTGGACATGATCGCCATGCGCGGCCAGATCACAGCAAAAGTTCGACAGGGATTGGTTCCCGCGCTTGGCGTCTCAACGGATGCAGGGGAAAACGGCACCCGTCCCCAAAGCGAGCAGGCCTACGATCTGTACTTGCACAGTGTCTCGGTGCCGCATGATCCCGCGCCCAACAAAGAGGCAATTGCCATGCTGGAGCGGTCCACGGCCATTGATCCAAACTATGCGCCCTCCTGGTCAGCGCTGGGCTTGCGCTATTACTTCGAGGCGGAATACGCGGGCGGCGGCGAAGCCATGCTACAGCGTTCCGAGGCAGCCTGTGAACGTGCCGTGGCCCTCGATCCTAATCTGATGTCAGCCGTCACCCAGTTGATCACCGGACACGTGGATCGCGGCGAGTTGGGAAAGGCCTACAAGGAGGCCCAGGGCCTGGTCAACAAGCGTCCGGAAAACGGCGAGGCCCATTTCGCTCTGTCATACGTCTTCCGCTATGCCGGGCTGTTCGAGGAATCTGCGCGGGAATGCGAAAATGCCCTGGCATTGGATCCAGGAAACTATCGGTTTCGTTCATGTGGCCAGGTGTTCATGCAACTGGGCAAGACAGACCGGGCTAAGGATTTTCTCCGGCTTGACGCAGGGTCGGAGTGGTTCGCTTACCTTACGGTGAACAACTTGCTGCGCGAAGGCAGGCTTTCAGAAGCGAGGGACAACCTGCAGCACCTCTCCACCAACCCCTACTACCACCGCGATTTCCTCGAAGCCTGCCTCCAGCCCAAGCCGCCTGCTGACATGGAGAGAATCGCGCACCAGGTCGAAATCGCCGCGCTGGCGGACACCGACCCCGAGCCACAGTATTTCCACGGGGTGCTCATGGTTTTCTGCGGTCAGCCCGAGATTGCTTCGCGTCTTTTCAAAAGCGCCATCGGACGCAACTATTGCGCCTACTCCGCCCTCCAGAACGACCCGTTGCTGGTAAAGTTCCGCGGCACCCCTGCGTTTGCCCAATTGCTCTCTTTGGCCAAACAGTGTCAGGAAAAGTTTCTCAAACAACGAAATGAAAAAGCCCCCTGAAATTCAGAGGGCTTCTATTTCCGCCGTTTGCCAGGCGCCTACTCCCGCAGCTTGGCCGGCACTCCCGCTTTACGCGCCTTTTCCTTCATATCATCCAGGGCCTTCTTGGCATCATCGACTGCCTTTTGCTTCTGGGCAATCTGCTGTTTGTACTGGGCGTCTTCCTTGTCCCATGTACCGGAGCCGCGCAGACGATTGCCGGCGTCGGCATAGAAGGCGGCGGCGCGCAGGCGATACTCGCGCTGGGTTACATCCAAGTCACGCGCCAGCAGGTCAAGCTTGCCCTGCTGATCGGCAATCTTCTTTTGCCATTCGCTGTTCGCCTTCTGTGCGTCGGCCCCATCCGTCTTCTTGTCAGCATCCTGGGACCCCGGAGTGGGAGCAGCGGCGCCGTCCTCGGGCTTCGCGGCGTTTGTGTCAGGCGCCGGGTTGGCGTCTTCGGGACCGGCCGAGTCAGTGGCATTTCCGACGATGCTGATCTTGTCGGAGGTGGGCAAATTGTCATTGTCATACTTCTTGGCCGACGCTGGCTTCTCGTCCTTGCGGACGGAACGGGCATAGTCGCCCAGAGGCTCGGATTGCGCGCCAGAGACCGTAACCAGCATGCCCGCCAGAATGACTCCGGCCAGAAAAACGAATGCGATGCGCTTCATCATAAAATGCTCCATTTCTTTCAGTCCTGCCGCCTCCAGCAGACACAGGCAGCATCGACGCAGTCCACTCAAGCTTTCGAACCCGCCCTCGCAGATCTTGCGCCTGCGAGAAAACCGCCAATCGTCCGATCCAGGTGTGCCGCCTCGGCAGCGATGTCGGCTGCTAACTGCCGCGCCAGTTCCGGGTCCCGGCTGGCCGCAAGTTGTTGGGCATATCCCGCAATGGTAGTTAGCGAGTTGCGCAGTCCCAGCGCCATCTCGCTCGACATCTCGCCGCGTAATTCCTCCTGGCGGCGAATTTCGGTCATTTCGGTGCGATCATTGATCAGGCAAGCGACGCCCAGGCAAGCCGCGCCCACGACTTCGCTATCGGGCGCATGCACTGAACTCACTGTAATATCCAGGGTCCGCTCCTCTCCCGTGGGAGTGCGATAGCGCGCTTCCACGCGCTGGAACCGCGTTTTCTCGCGCAAGCTGACATTTACCGCGTCGGCCAGATTCGCGTAGGGGCCATCGGACGCGGAAATCAACTCAGCTTCCCGAAATATTTCGGCTGCACTCATTCCCGCGGGCGAGGCGAAGCCCAGAATTTGTTTTGCGGAAGCATTAGCTTGCCGTACCAATCCGTTGGGGGTAAAGAAGAGAACGCCCGATGAAAGATTCGAGAGCACGGCGGCGCTGATGTTTTCTGAAGTCTTTGCCCGGCGCCGTTCCACCAGTTGCAAACTTTGCAATTCATGCTTCTGCTGCTTCAGTTGCTGGATGACCGCGTGATACGTGTGCAGCGGAAAACTCTCGGACGCGGAAACAGAGGAAGGAGTGTCGGAAAACGAACCTTCTTCACTGAAGCTGCGGCGCATGCGCCGCATCAAGAGCAGACCGACAATGAATGCAAAGCCCGCGGCCACGAATACCATCACCATGCGCAGCACAATAGGATTGGTCGCCAGTCTCACAACAACCCCCAGTACCACCGCAGGAAACTGCTGCCATAGAACAACGCGACCATAGCCATGCTGCCAAGAAAGACGCCGAACGGCATTTGATGGCGACGCAGAGCAATCGCGGCTGATTCCCAGGCCCGCCGTCGCGCCTGCGCTGCGGATTCGTGATGGCGTCTCATGCGTCGGCGCGTGCGCTTGATCCACACCGCCACCACGGTGGACACGCCAAACAGCGATCCTGCAATCGAGGCGGAAAACAGAGTAAAGATGGTCAGCTTGGTGCCGAGAAACGCGCCCACCATAGCCATCAGCTTGACGTCGCCGAAGCCCATGCCCTCCACGCCACGAGCTCGCAGATAGATGGCGCCTGCTCCGTATATGAACGAGGCGCCGACAATCGCTCCCAGCATGGCGTCCACCAGGGACAGGAGATGCCAGGAAACGTCGGAGCTTACCGGCAGCGACACCAGACCCGGCAAGAGCTGCGAAGCCAGATCATTGACCGGAACCACCAGGCTGAAGACCAGTCCCACGGCCAGCCCCGGGAGGGTCATCTTGTCCGGCAGCAGCTGGGTTTCCGCGTCGGTAAAAATCAGGCCGAGCAACAGGAATCCGAAAGCGCAATATTTAAGTGTCGCCAGGCCGGCGCCGAAGTGGGCATAACAGGCCAGAAAGATCGCCCCGGTCAGGATTTCAACGATCAGGTAGCGCGGCGAAATATGGGCCTTGCAATTGCGGCAGCGGCCGCGAAGAATGAGCCAGCTCAAAACCGGAATATTGTCGTAAGCAGCAATAGGGCGCTCGCAACCGGGACAGGCCGAACGTGGCTGCACCACGGATAACTCCCTCGGCAAGCGGTAGATACACACGTTCAAGAAGCTGCCGAAAGCCAGCCCCAGGACGAAGATCGCCGATGCCAGAACAGGGTCCACATTATCCTTTGCGCAAATTCCTTCCGGTTTACACCGATTATACGGGGATTCTCAAGGGCATCCTGAGTACGAAGGTCACTGGCCGCGCGGACCCAGGTTACCGTATTGGAAGGACATGAGTTGCGGTTGTCGAGGTAGGCGCAAGCGCCCTCGCTCGTGCTGGCGCCCGCACCCAGCGGACAGAGACGGAAGTTAGTGCGCGACAGTGATTGCAGCCGCCGTGGCACATCGCCACTTTCCGTCCTTGTTGATCCAAGTGTCAAGAAAGCGTTCCCTCTTAAGATAGGGTTTGCCGCCCTCAACTCCCTTCGCTCTAAACACTCCGGTAGCGGTCGCGGCATTTCCGTACACGTGGACAGCAATCGATTCCGGCGTAACCTGCTGTTCCTGTGAGTTTGACTTCTTGATGCTGGCCAGAAACTCGCCTTTGTCCTGGACACTGCCATCATCGTTCACCAGGACAAGCTGGTCGTCGAGAAGTTCGTTCAGCGCTTTACGATCGGCGAGCTTGTAGGCCTGATTCCATGCTTTTTCCAAGGCGACAATTCTCGACTGAGTGGCACGGTCTGAATCATCTTGCGCCGATACAAGTGAAGGCACTACACAAACGACAGTCATCAACAACGCAACGAATCGCATTGGGGACCCCTCTTTTCGGCCAGTATATGGCACTTCGATGTTTGGGCTGCGGCAAGATGGATTGCCCGAAACCTTAAAGGCAACCTTTGCACGGGTGGCTGTCTCTCCAAAGTCAGGTGCTCGTTCTTGTCGGTATTTGCCACATGGCAGTCACTACCGCGCCCGCGGTCGCGCAAAACCACCACAATCGATATAGTTATTAAAGCTTCGAACTTGCCCGCAGGAAACTTTGTGAACGCTAGAGAATCTACGATCAGGTCACCACGATTGTCCGATCGCGGCGCCCCCAAAGTGCTCTTCCCATTCCTCGATCTGAAAGCCGAATACGCCACCATGAAGGAAGACATCCGCGCCGCCGTGGATAAAGTCCTCGAGGGCCAGCAATTCATCATGGGTCCGGAGGTGAAGCAACTGGAGGCTGAAATCGCGGCCTTCATTGGTTCCAGCTTCGCGATCAGTTGCGCGTCTGGGTCGGATGCGCTCTTGCTTGTGCTGATGGCGCTTGGCGTTGACTCCGGCGACGAGATCATCACCCCGCCGTTTACCTTCGTTGCCACCGCGGGCAGCATCGCGCGGCTGAAGGCGACACCGGTCTTCGTGGACATCGACCGCGAAACCTACAATCTGGACGCGACCCGCCTCGAGGCCGCCATCACCCGCCGGACCAAGGCAATTATGCCGGTCCATCTCTTCGGGCTTCCAGCCGAGATGGAGAAAATCACCGAGATCGCACGGGCCCACCGCCTGCCCGTGATCGAAGACGCGGCGCAGTCCATCGGCGCCCGCTACCATGACCAGCATGTCGGCAACATCGGAGCCTGCGGTTGCTTCAGCTTTTTCCCCTCAAAAAATCTGGGCGGGGCGGGCGACGGGGGGATGATCACAACCAACGACCCCGAGCTAGCCGAACGTATCTCGGTGCTGCGCGACCATGGCAGCCGCAAGAAATACCACTACGATCTGGTGGGGATGAACAGCCGTCTGGACACCCTGCAAGCCGCCATCCTGTTGGTCAAGTTCGGGCATTTCGAGGCCCTGAGCAAAGCTCGACGGCGCAATGCCGATCGCTATCGTCAACTGTTCAGGCAGGCCGGTCTGGACAAGTCGATCACTTTGCCGATCGAGCCGGCAGGTCTGCACCATGTCTACAACCAATTCGTGATTCGCACACCGGAGCGAGACCAGTTGCGGGAACACTTACGCAATTGCGGGATACCCACCGAGATCTACTATCCTTCGCCGCTCCACCTGCAGCCGGCTTTCGCCGATCTAGGTTGTGGGCCAGGCGCATTTCCGCAGTCCGAGGAAGCCAGCCAGGACGTACTGGCGTTGCCCGTGTTTTCACAAATGACCGCAGAACAGCAGAAGATTGTGGTGGACAGGACGGCGCGTCTTTGCGGAAAGCGCTTAGAAAATGAACCGGATTTGCAAGGGCGCATTCACCGCGACCCTGCAAATCCGCAAGCTCCGCAAGCAAGAAGAGAAGGGAGACAACACGGGCGTACTACGGGCTGTACTTGAAGTTGCTGATGTACATGTACCGCGTCGGTCCAATCGTGGCCGCGCCCCCCCAGGACGACTTGTTCGTGCCCCACATATTGAATAGGAAGTAAGCCGGAGCACTAGGCACCACCTGGGTGTGGTGCACCACCAACTGACCGTCCACATACCAGTCGACAAAGCTGGGCTGCCAGACAATCTTGAAATCGTGGCTATTCGCCTGGTTGAATCCAAACACCTGGGTGTCCTGGAAGTTTGCTGTTCCGTGCCAGTTCGTACAGTCCACGGCGTCCGGCTTGTTGCCTACCTGCTCCATATCGATTTCGGTTTCGGAGTTGGAGGCATACAGAAAGCCGGAGGAATCAGAGCCCGAAAGAGCTTCCGACACCCTCGACGTGAACTCGAACGTGCCGTAGGAGAAA
>Ga0210384_10009483_pt1 | contig 10037 bp, 7 predicted proteins | sample IncBWH2MmetaG_FD_160574 | JGI IMG/M metagenome (GOLD analysis project Ga0210384, IMG submission 160574) | Forest soil microbial communities from Barre Woods Harvard Forest LTER site, Petersham, Massachusetts, United States - Inc-BW-H-2-M | ecosystem: Environmental > Terrestrial > Soil >...
AAGACGAACTCGGCGAACGCGCATTCCCACAAGAGAAAATCCGAAAGCCGTTGCTCACCGCCGGTTCGAATGAGGAGATCCACCTCCGTGGAACCGCCACGAAGAACCTCGGCGAGGACATTTGAGAATGCCTCGGGCGAAAGCTCAGTGACCTTATAGAAGCGGCACGCGGCGTGGTAGATGGCTTCGCGCCCGGAATAGTCGATCGCCAGCCGAAGATGAAGCTTCGTGCCATTGGCGGTGGCGGCTTCGGAATCGGTGATGGCCTGGCGCAGCGTTGCGGGAATGCGGTCGCGACGTCCGATGACGCTCAACCGTACTCCTTCATCGACGCAATGGGACGTTTCCTCGAGCAAGTATTCGTGCAAAAGCCGGAGGATCGCATTCACTTCGGCCATGGGCCGCTTCCAATTGGCGGAAGAGAGCGCGAAGAGAGTGAGCGTGTGGATCCTCATGCGTGGCGCTGCCTCGATGATGCGCCGCGCGGATTCGGCCCCGGCGCGGTGCCCAGCGGAGCGCGGTAGGCCTCGCGAGGTGGCCCATCGACCGTTGCCGTCTGAGATTATGGCGACGTGCAGGCCGCTAGCGAGCGCCAGCTGGGGTCGGGCCGTCATGATGTGCTGCGTGGTCAGATGCTGCATGGTTTTATTACTTCTTTCTCCGCCGCGGGGAAAGTGTAGTAAACTACTCTGTAACGCAAAGTGCAACGCCAAAAAAATTTGGCTCTCTCAGGCCTCGCGCGTCGCGCGAATCAGCGCTTCCATGTGATTCAGGTAGCGCTCCAGCGTCCGCCGGCCCAACGCGGTCAGGCGATACTCCGTCTTGGGCAGCCGCCCATCAAACGATTTGGTGCACACGATATAGTCGGCTTCTTCGAGCTTGCGAGCGTGGACGCTTAGATTCCCGTCCGTGGTTTTCAGTAGGGCCTTCAGTTCATTGAACGTAAGTGAGCGGTTCACAGCCAGCGCGCTTACAATTCCTAGCCGAATCCGCTCGTGAATCAGGCGGTCCAGATCCGGAGAAACCGCTTCGCGCACGGAACCCCGCACGGCAGGCAGCGATGCGTCACGCTCGCGCGCGCGCTGGATTCGCTCCTGGTGTGCTGTCGATGACTTCGCCATACGATTGTCGTTATCCTCCGTGGTGCCGGGCAATCCAAATTCCGAAAGCGATCTGTAAAACGCCGAATCCTGCGCCCATAAATGCGTTTCCCCAAGCGGCTGGGGCGAAAAGTGCGGCCGTTCCGAGACACATGAGGCAAAAACCCATGACCGGAACGACGCGCACGGAAAAAGCGCCGCCCGTGACGATGGCAGTTCCATAAAGGAGGAGCCAAACGCCGGGAAGCGCGGCCGTCGTTCCGGCCGCGAAGAGCGCAAACGTCAATAAGCCGCCAACGATAATCGGCGGAGCGAAGCTAAGCAGGAATTTGCGTCCCGGGCCGGAGAAAAGAGCCGAATTGGCGCGGTGGGCTTTGGTGGCCGCCGCTGGCGCGGCGATCGCCACGGCGACGAAGGCCTCAACGAGCCAAATCGCGAGCCAAGCGCGGGCTGAAGACTGGCGAGCTGCGAGAAAGGCAGCGGCGAGCGCCGTCGTGCCCATGGCCACGCCGCCCCAACCAGGCACGGCCGTGAACTCCGCCGCGCGTTCCATGGTTTCGCGAATGTATTTAAGGTGATCGGCGGCGCGAGCGTCTATGGGGATAGGTTCGCGCTTCTTCGAGCGGAGAGGGCCGACGGCGATCATGGGAAAAAGGCTAACAGGAAAAAGGTCCTTCTGTCAAGTACTTTGTATTACAAAGTTGAAGGCCCGTGGCCACGCTCATGCCTTCCTCGGATAGCGACCTATGATCGCGTTCCAGCGAATTGCAAACACGTCCAGAAACATGTGAATGCTGTCGCGGAACATGTTTACTTTCGTAGCCGGCGAATGCCCCCACCGTACCGGGATTTCTATGGTGCGCAGTCCGTGATGGCGAGCCAGATAGAGCAATTCTGGATCGAACCCGAACCGATCGATGCGCTGCTGTTCGAACAAGACTTGGCAACGTTCACGCCGGAATGCCTTGAATCCGCACTGCGTATCGACAAAGGGTACTCGCAGGATCACCCGAACAATGGTGTTAAAGATTATTCCCGCGAACTCACGGAAACGCGACTCGTGCACAGTGATGAGGCTGCGGTCGAGCGCGCGGGAACCTATGGCCACATCGTAGGTTTGCAAGGCTTCCAGAAGCTTGGGGGCCTCTTCGATTGGCGCCGACAGGTCTGCGTCCGTGAACAGCACACTGCGGCCGCGCGCTTCAAGCATTCCGTGGCGCACGCTGAATCCTTTGCCGCGATTCACACCGTTGGAAATTACCCGCAGGCACGGAAGCGTCTTCTGAAAGGATTCAGCCACTTCGGCGGTGCGATCTTTTGAGCCGTCATCGACAACCAGGATCTCCGCGCTTCCGCCCAAACTCGGCAGATAGGCTGCAATTTGCCTAAGCGTGGCTGGAAGGCGCAGTTCTTCGTTGTAGGAAGGAATGACGATGGAGAGGTCCGGAGCCGCGGCGCTCATCGGGCCGGCGGTTCCTTCCATCCATGATGGCCAACAAGGGGCACGAAGCGGCACGCCTCGAGTGTGCGCGTCTCGTAAGAATTTCCGTGCCGTTCGACGCAGAGCAATTCCTGATTGTCCGCGTCTCCCACCGGCAAAATCAGCCGGCCACCGTCTGCAAGCTGGGAACGAAGAGGTTCGGGAACCGCAGGCGCGGCCGCCGCGACGAGTATCGCCTCGAACGGAGCAAAGTCCGACAGCCCAAGCGTGCCGTCTCCGCAGTGCACATGAACGTTTTTATATCCGAGACGATCGAGCCTGGCAGCCGCGGCGGAAGCCAACTCGGAGCGCGACTCGATCGTGAAAATGGTTCTCGCCAGGTGCGAAAGAACCGCTGCCTGATAGCCGCAGCCCGTGCCAATTTCTAAAACGCGCTCGCTTCCGCTCAGGCGCAACACGGCGGTCATTACCGCAACAATGTAGGGCTGCGAGATCGTCTGGCCCTCACCGATGGGCAGCGGCGCGTCTTCGTACGCCCGTTGGCGAAACTCCTTGGGCACGAATTCTTCACGGCGCACCGCGGCCATCGCCGACAACACCCCGGAATCGTGAACTCCGCGCCGCCGCAATTGCTTTTCAAGCATCTCCGCTCGCTGGACGACAAACTCGTCCTGGCCGGAATTTCCTCGAAGCGCCTCGCTAGTTTCGTTGTTGCGAATTAGCTTCATATGGATAGCGATGTCCCCTCATCTTCGGTCAACGCGGCAATGTCGTCTTCGACCCATCAAGCGTGCGAAAGCGCAGCGGCATGTTTCTCCCAAGCTCTGGTTTCGAGAATGTCTGAGATTTGGTCGATCGCCAGGTCGCATTCCTCTTCGCGATTGTAGAAATGCGGTGAAAGCCGCACGCCCGCTTTCGGACGATAATCCACGAGAATTTCTCGCGCCACAAGCTCACGGCATACTTCGGCGGCGTGCGGGCAATCCACGGAGACAGTGCCCGCACGCTCCGCCGGATTGACCGGGGTGTTCACGCGCCATCCATGGGCCTTCGCGCCCTCGAAGAGGCGCGCCGTCATGCGCATCGATTTTTCGCGAATCGCGCCTATCCCCGCCTTGTTGAGAATGTCGAGTCCCGGTTGGCAGGCATAGAGGGCGGGAATGTGCGGCGTGCCATTCAAGTAGCGGAAAGAATCCTCGCGGGCCTCGATGGCGCCGGTCTCAAATGCAAAAGGCCGGCGATGGGCAATCCATCCCGCGATCGCCGGTTGCAACTTCGCGCGCAAATCTTCTCGCACGTAGAGATACCCCACGCCCGGGCCGCCGCACAGCCATTTGAGGACGCCGCCGCAGGCGAAATCCACACCAAGGCCACGGACATCAACAGGGATTGTCCCGGCCGCCTGAAACAAATCGAGGATGACCTGCGCCCCAACGCGGTGGGCCTTCTCAATGATCGCTCGCGCGTCCACGATGAAAGCGCTTCGGAAGAGCACTTGGGAAATCGGCACAAGGAGCGTGTGCTCATCAATGGCCGCCAAGAATTTGTGGAGATCGAATCGCACCGGGTCGTTGCTGGGAACTAGTTCGACTCGCGCCCCGTTGCGCCGCTGCTCGTGATAAAAATACTGAATCGACGGGAATTCCAGATCGGTCATCACTACCTTGTTTCGTGGACCACGAAAGTCAAAACACGAACTGATCACCGCCTGAATCAACGTCACGTTTTGATGGAGCGAAATCTCGCCCGTTCCCGCGCCGATCAGCGGTGCGATCTTGTCGCCTACGTTGACGGCCATCTCCCACCAGCCCTCTTCCCACGCGCGCACTCCGCGCTGGCCCCAGGAATCGGCGTAAGCCCGCATTTCGTCATAAACGCCGCGCGGCATGGCTCCCAGCGAATTGCTAATCATATATGTCGTGTTGTCAAGGATCGGAAATTCGCCGCGCCACTTTAGCAGTTCATCCATCTTGCAAAGCTCCATCGGAAACCTTGTGCGACCGGACCTTTCTCCAGACAAGGTAGCATAGCGCAATGAACACAAGCCAGGGGACCCCCGCGATCAACGTGATGCGCAAACCGGGTACCCACCAAGTCGAAATCAGCACTGCTGTGAGTCCGGTAAGTCCGAGAACCGAGCTCCAGGGTCCGCGCGGAGCAAAGCGCATCGGCGGCTTTGCCCACTCCGCGGAACGGCGGCGAAATGCAAGGTGCGTGACAAAGATCATTTGCCACACAAAAATGCCACCGAGGAATGCCGACCCCACCATGTATACATAGGCTTTCGCGTGTAACCAATGATCCACGAAGAGTGCTGCGACCATCCCAGCGCTGGATACCAGCAATGCCGCCACGGGTGTCCCGCGTCCGCTCAATCGCCCCAGCGGCGCCGGCGCATACCCGCCGCGCGACAATGAAAAAAGCATCCGTGCCATTAGATACAAATTGCAATTGACGCTGGAGAGCGCAGCGGTAAGCACCACGAAGTTCATCACGCCTGCGGCCGCAGGAATGCCGACCGTTTCGAAAACACGCACAAACGGGCTTTCTCCCAACCCCACTTCATTCCACGGCACGATTCCGACAACGATTGCTAACCCTCCCACATAAAAAAGTCCCATCCTACCAAGCGTCCACCGCAATGCTCTGGGCAGCGCGGTTGTCGGATCTTTTGCTTCGCCGGATGTGACCGCCACAATTTCCAGTCCCAGAAAGCTGAAAATTGCCATCGCTACGCCGAGCCCAACTCCCGGCCACCCGTTCGGAAGAAATCCTCCATGCGCGGTGTAGTTGGCGATCCCGATGCGTGGGAATCCCAAGCCAAGCAGCAGGGCAGCGCCCAGAATCAGAAATACGGCGATGGTCAGCACCTTGACCATCGAAAACCAATATTCGAATTCCCCGAAGCTCGCCACACTCCGCGCGTTCACATAAACAAGTGCTGCAGAAAAGCCGGCAATCCACATCCACGACGGCACGTTTGGAAACCAATGTTTGCAATAGATCGATGCGGCTACGACTTCGCTGCCCGTGGCGATGACCTGCGCGAGCCAGTAGGAGTAGCGCATTGCAAAGCCTGCCCACGGATGCACGTACATTTCGGCGTAAACGCCGAACGAACCCGCCACCGGATGCGCCACGGTCATCTCGCCGAGCGCCCACATCAAACACAGCGCAATCGCTGCGGCCGCCAAATAACTGAAGATCACGCCTGGTCCCGCGAGTTTTACGGAAATGGCGCTGCCGAGGAACAGTCCCGTTCCGATCGCTCCGCCGATCGCGATCATCGAAAGCTGCCGGGGCGTCAGATTGCGATGCAGCCCTGCTTCGCGACTGAGAATTTCCTTGTGGGTATCGGTGCCCGTTGTCTCCGCCATGCCGCGGCATGGTAGCAGAAACCCATAATGGCCGTGTCACCTGAACGTCCGGACAGTTAAACGAGAAGCACGCCTGTACCGCGCAAATCGCGCTGTTTACCGCGTCGTTTCTTACAATTCCAACAGTGGCGGAAAGGCTCTGAAAGCTCTGCCGCGGAGGAAGTCATGAAGGCCGTCTTAGCACTTGTCATTATCTATGTTGGAACATTTTTCCTGGCTATCCAGGGAGCATCGCAAAATTCGGTCAGCGCCGCGCCGCAAGGCGCAGCAGCCCAGGACCAGGCAAACACGGCCCAATCCAAGCCTATCGATCCGGTCAAAGATGCCGACATTCGCTCCCTGATGGAGCTAATCGGCGCTCGGGACCAGATACAGGACGCGGTCACGAATTCCAGTGAACAGTACCGGGAAAAGCTCCTCGCGACCGTCCCGAACAATGACAAAGGCCAGGCCTTTGTTACTTCGTTCATCGAAGGCTATCAAACGAAATACGACGTAGATCAGCTGAACGAGCAGCTCGTTGCCATCTACGACAAGCATTACTCCGACGACGAGATCAAGACCTTACTGCAATTCTATGGCTCTCCGGTCGGACAGAAGGCAGCCGCGGAGACCCCCAAGATCACTCGCGAAATCCAGGCCGCCAGCCGCTCCACGGGTGCTAAGGCTGCGAAAGACGCCCTCCAGGCTCTTAAAGCGCAGAATCCGGAAATCGCTCAATCGGCCCGACTCAACAACGGCCCTCGCCGCTGGCAGCCGGGAGCCCGCGCTCAACAAGGTGGCCAGCAAGGCCAGTCTCAGCAAGCTGCGCAACAGCCCGATCCACCGCAATTCTAGAGCTTCAACGATCGCGGCCGCCGGTTCTACTTAAAATGCTTTTTGATCTTGACGTCGATGCCGAACGTCCCGTTCTGGTCGCGCAGCGCCACAATCGATACATTCCTGTCGAGGTTGTATTCCACTTGAATAACCTGCTGCTGAGTCGAGCCAACATTCGAAACATACGTAATCGTTAGATCTCGCGTGATTTGTTGTTCCACCGTGACTCGCGCAGCGGCGTTCTGCGAGGAACCTGTAGAGCCGATTTCAGCAAGCCCCGGGTCGACCCGGAACCGCGTAATCCCAAACAATCGTTCGACGCGCCCTCCCAGTTGGCTGGACACGGCCTCGGAGAGAATGGCCGTGGCGCCTGACGAGGCACTCTGCGTCGCACCCGTCCCACCGCCGCGGATGCTGGCTTCCGAGCTCGTCTGCCCCAGCGCCAGCAGCGTGATGATGTCGTTGGCCGGCAACGGCGGATCCGAACGATAGGCCAGCGTTAACTTACTGGCGGGACCGTTGAAATTCAGCGTGATTTCGTACTGCTGAATCGTCGTCGTAGCTTCCACGTTTAGGACGGGGTCCAAGCGGAACGGGTTGGCAAAGTTCAAATCACCGCGCGTCACGCGATACCTTTGACCATGGAACGCCATCTCGCCGGACAAAATGTGAATGTATCCGAGGAGAATGGGGTGTTCCCACGTTCCGCGCACGCGCAGGTTTGCTTCTGCTTCCAGTTCTGCACTTGGCCATTCCATGCGCGCGTCGGGAGCGGAGACGGCCGCGATATCGAACTGCAAGTTTCGCAAAAACGGTGAACTCGTCAACGGTCCCGAAATAGTCCCTTTCGACGATACCAACACACCCGCAACTTCAAGGCCTTGCGTCATGGTCACCCGTTCAACGACGACTCTTCCCGAAAGTACCCCGGAAGAAGGCGTGCCCGTCAGTCGCAGGGAGCCTCCCACGAGCCAGCTCATGCCTTCGGGATAGCGGATGCGCACGTGATCCGTGCGCACCGTTACGTCATAACGCAGCGGACTCTCGATGTAGTTGACGCTGCCCGTGAGGTGCAGAGTGCCGCCGCCCGATTCGGCTGTGACGTTTTCAAAAAACAGCCGCGTGGAATCAAAAACCAAATCGCCCGTGATGTTGCTCATCCCGGTTGGAAAGTCAGCCACGCGTGCAGAGGCGCTGGCTATGTGCACTCTCCCGGTGATGCGCGGACGATCGAACGAACCTTCGAAAGAAGCGTTGATCTGAGCCGGGCCGTTCGCATCCAACGCAGGGACGAATCCGGTGAGCAGGCGCAGGTCCAGGGCGCCATTCAGCCGTAACCCCAGCGTGCCTCGTCCGGCAAATCGTACTTCGCCAGCAATGGCAATGTTTGTATCGGTTCCTTTGAATGTGGCTTGGTCGATTTCCAGGCTTTCTTTCGAGGATCGCAGATGGATCGGTCCGACGTTTTCGAGCTGCACGTTGGCGTAGTTCAGCGTCAGCTTTGAAAACTTAGCGTCCAGCACAAGTTTGTCCGGCTGCTTCAATTCGCCCGCCACGGTTATGTCGCCGTCAGCTACGCCGTGGCCGTTAAACTCTTTGACGTGCAACGCGGTCATCAAAAACGGGTCCAGATTCATATTCGCAATCGAGACTTTTCCGTTCAATGCGTAAGGGTCATTGAGACCCAATGTGATTTCGCCCGATATGCCTCCCGTGGCCATCGCCGAGCCAAGTCTTAGTTTCGCCGCGCGTCCGTCGGAAGAGAGACCTCCGTCGAAGCTTCCGATCACATCTTTCCCGATGCGAAAATCCACCACCCGGAATGTCCCGTCGCCTTGCAACGCGGATATTGGGCCGCTCGCTTTCAACCGAAGTGTGACGACTCCTCCGATCGGGAAGCGTGCGGACTGCAATCTTTCAAAGTTCTCGAGTGGCAGCGACGCTCCCACAAGATCCGCGGTTATATTCTGGTCCGCGAAACGATAGCCAGCCGTCCCCGTTACGATCCCCGGGCCGCGGCCGCTTTCCTTCCCTGGGGCGAACACCCGCAACTCCGCATCGGCAACGCGTATCTCGCCGGGCGACAAGTTGAGTTGGCCCCGCAGGCGATTGAAAGAGACGCCGAAGACTTGCCCCTCGGCAAGATCGAAGAGCCCTGTGACGGCAGGCTGTGCGCGTGTTCCGTGTCCGTGCAATTGGCCGCTCAGCACGCCTTGCATTGGATACTTCAGGCCAAGGAGCTTTTGAATTGTATCGACCGAGGCTTTGTCGAAGTTCACATCGGCCGTCCACTCGTTGTCCGGCAAAAAACTCCAATCCGTCAGGTCCAGATTTCCTTCGATCTCCGTATCCATGCCACTGAATCGCAACTTCCCTCTGGCGAGCGCGAGTTCCACGGACGAATAGTTAAAGTCGCCTTCGATGGCATCCAGCGCAACGCCGTTGTAGCGAACTCGCTCGCCGCGAACATGGCCGCTAAACGTCGCATGGCCGCTTGGTCCTGTGATTTTGCCGTCCCATTGCGCGCTTCCCGAGATCTCCTTAATCGCGTCCGCGGAACCTCGCTTGGCGTCACGTATCGCGTCGATGAAATCCTTATACGATGCGAGCGCTCCGGTTTCGAAATGCACATCCAGAGTGGAATTGCGCGGCGCCAATACCCCCACGATCGTTCCCTTAGACGATGGCGTTTCGAATTCGCCGGCGCTAATTGCGAAAACTCCTGAATCGAATCGGTAGTGGATCTGCCAACTTGCCGTCACCGGCACGTGCCCCGCTGCCAAAACCTCTGCCGGCGACCAATCCATCTTGCCGCCAAGCTCGAAATGCTCAAACGCATTGCTCCACGTTTCGACCGTGTCTCCACTTAGTAGCGCATCCCATTCAAGTTCATCGATCGGAAACCCCGGATGCTCGATGGCCGAAAACACTCCTGCGAGGCGAACCGCCTCGATGTGTGTATCCGCCCGGAACTGCACGCCCGCGAAGCGCAGCGTCACTTTTCCTTTCACCGTTCCGCCAAAAGCCTCGGCATGGAAGTCCGGCACCACAAGTCCGTTGTTGTTGATGTCGTAGCTCCCGCGGCTCGTCAATCCGGTAGCGTGAAAAATGTCATAACTCAGATGGATGTCGCGCCCCGCGTAGCTGCCCGTGCCTTTGTATTGGCCCTCCGCGAACGTTCCTTCTCCGCGTACATCAACGTGCCCTGTCGGTGTCAATGGCGAACGAAAAGTCTCTCGTATGTCCAACAATTCCACCCAGCCTCGATAGCGGAAGCTCCATTGTGGTTTTGTGAAGTCG
>Ga0210384_10009486_pt1 | contig 10033 bp, 9 predicted proteins | sample IncBWH2MmetaG_FD_160574 | JGI IMG/M metagenome (GOLD analysis project Ga0210384, IMG submission 160574) | Forest soil microbial communities from Barre Woods Harvard Forest LTER site, Petersham, Massachusetts, United States - Inc-BW-H-2-M | ecosystem: Environmental > Terrestrial > Soil >...
ATGGCGCAGATCTAAGGACCCGGCGGCATGGTCGACGCCCGCATTCTGCATCGGGCTCTGCTGGCCACGATCCTGATCGGCCTCGCGTTCAGCCTTTACGCCGGATTCGAGGTCATCGATCCGGCGCTCACCAACGCATGTTCGGTCAATTCCTACGTTTCGTGTGGAGCGGTGCTGAGCAGCGGCGACACGACGTTCCCCCCGGGGAGCGCGATCCAGGACTGGTACTGGGGGGTGGGCGGGTTCCTGGCGCTCCTGGTGCTCGATATCGCCCTCATCCGGACGTACGATCCCCGGTTGCTCCGGGGGGTGTTCGTCCTCTCGGTCCTCGGGCTCCTGCTCGCCGCGGCGTTCGCCTACGAGGAGGTGTTCGTCATCCACGCCCTCTGCCCGATCTGCGTCGGTTCGTACCTCTCCGGCGCGGGGGTCGTGGCCTTGTCGGGGACGCTGCTGCGAATTCGACGCCGAGGCCCCGACGAGCCGTCGGGCACCGAGGAAGAAGAATCCCCCGAGCCGGCCATCGAGTGACCCCCGAGCTCACGCTCGGCCCTCCCCGATTCGGCCCCCCAATGATCCGGCCGAGGGCGCCAGACCCAATGACAGGTTCGAGCCGACGAGGATCCGCCTTCCGACAGGCGGATCCGGACCTCGATCCCGTATTCACCCGAGTGTGTGCCAGCGCAGCTTCTCGCCGCCGAATGGGCGGGCGCCGAAATAACCGTGGGAGCCCGGGCGGACCCGTTCCGGTGCGACGGGGAAGTACGGACCCTTAACTACGGCGGCAGAGTTACCGCGACCGGTGTCGGGGCTCCGACTGTGACGCGACAGATTCGACAGGAGCTCGAGCGCCAGGTCCAATCGCTGGAGAGGGAGAATCCGAAGCAGACCGCCGCCGCGATGGAGTCGGAGCTCGCTCGAAGGGTCCCGGTAGCCTACGGCTCGTTCAAGGAGGAAACGCCGATACTTCGGTCGCGGCTCCGGGCGATCCAGCGCTGGCGCGCCGGGGCCAAGGGACGGGGGGCGGGGAGCGGTCTCCGGCACCTCTTCCCGTATCTTTGGCCCGTCGGAGAGCGCCAACGTCGTGAGGTCGAACCGACCTTCGTCTCGTCCCCCGTGGTGGCTTCGGGCTCGTGGCGGATCTTCCTGTACAACTGTAGCCCGGAGGTCGTCCGCGACGTGCGGATCCGCCTCGATGGCGTCGAGCTCGACTACACCCCGTCGATCGGGGTCTCCCGGTTCACCGAGATCCACTGGCAGAAGCTCGACTCCATCAAGGCCCTGAGCTTCTCCGGTTCGGGTTCGTCCGACACCCGCCATCAGCTCGAGGTCCACTTCGTCATCGCGAAGGGGACTCGCGAAGCGCGGATCCAGGGGGACCTCCTGCTGGATTCCATGCAAGGCTGGACGTTCTTCGACTCGCGCGATGGACGACGTCGCGAACTCGAATAGATTGCCGGAACCTTCGCGCGGGCCGGCACCCGCGCGTCGGATCCGGGCCGCGCGAGCGGGCTTCCGGGAGGTCGGAGGGCCGCCGGGAGACCACGCCGATCGGAGAGGGGGGATGGGAGCACGGGGATTTGAACCCCGATATGCGGGTCTCTCCGCGCGCTCCAGTCACTCGTCATCGGGGCGCAAGCGCCCCTCCGCAGACCCTAATCGCAGGCCCGCCGGTCGGCGAGCCTGACTGGAGCCCGCTGGTCTACCAAGTTAGCCTATGCTCCCTCCGAACGCCCCGGAGGGCCCGGGAAGATATGCTTTGTCGTCTCGAGCCGGCGCTCGCCGCTGGCGCCACGGCGGGAACGTCGTTTCGTCGGAATCCTTATGTGAAAGGTCGTTTGCCTGTATTCCAATGTCATTGAATCCTGGCGCTGTACCGACCGCCCGCAGCATCTCCCTCGCCTGGTTCGCCGTCGCCCTGCTCGTCGCCGCCGGCGCCGCCATCGCCGGCACCGCCGCCTTCTACGAGCTCAAGCCGCTCAAAGCGTCGGGAGGCCCGACCACGCCGATGAACACCTCGCACGGACCCGGAAACGTCAGCGTCACCGACGACGTCGGCCGGACGGTGAAGGTCCCGGTCAACGCCTCCCGCGTCGCCGTGCTCTCCCCGAGCATCATGGACCCGATCTTCCGTCTCGGACTTCGACCCCATGTCGTCGCCGTCGACTGCTACAGCGCGGCGTTCGGCGGTCTCACCGCCGACTACTCACCGGACCAGGTCGCCCTTTGGAACCTTTCCTCCTCGATGTGCGTCCAGGTCGGCCCGACCCTGGACGTCGAACAGCTTCTGGTCAAGAGCCCGCAGCTGGTGCTCGCTTCGACCATCATCTCCGTCGCCGACGTCGAGGAGATCAGCACGACCTACGGGATCCCGGTCCTGATCCTGCAGCCTCCTACGCTCAGCGGCATCCTGGTCGATGCCTCGATCCTCGGGACCATCTTCAACGCGACCTCGGCCGCCTCGCAGTTGAACGCCGAGTTGTCGTGGAGCCTCGGGAACGCGACCACCGTCCAGCAGAACCTCACGAACCGGGGGACGAACTTCCCGACCGTGATGGTCACTTATTCGCCGGTGCCGGCGGGGAGCCCGTCCCCCGGATACTATTCGTTCGGGCCCGGGACCTTCGGCACCTCGCTCATCGAGCTGGCGAGCGCGACGAGCATCTCGGCGAATGCCACCCTCCCCTACCCCGAACTCAGCGGGGCCCAGGTGCTCGCGGCCCAACCGACGTTCATCGTCTACGGCACCGGGTTCGGGCTCGCGCTGACGGATTACGCTCAAGGGCCGGATTGGTCGAGCTTCAGCGCGGTCACCTCCGGTCATGCCTTCGGCCTCAATTCGAACCTGCTCACCGAGCCCGACCCGACGATGATCCTGTTGGGACTTCCCGCCCTCCTCAGCCTGTTCCACCCCGGTGTCCCGGTCTAGCGTCGTGACGGCCTCCGCGGCCGCCCGGGAGCCCGCACCCGTCGCGATCCGGGCGCCCCGTCGGTGGGGTTGGCGGGCGGGATTGGGGCTCGGGCTGGCCGCCGTCGGCCTCGTCCTGCTGTCGCCCCTCGTAGGATCCGTCGCCATTCCGCCTCAGACCGTGGCCCAAATCGTTCTCCACCAGCTCAGCGGTGGGGCCCTCGCTCAGCAGCCGTGTGCGGGCTCCTCCGCCTCGCCGACGCTCTGTTCGGCCTACGTGGAGATCGTGTGGAATGAGCGACTTCCGGTGCTGCTCCTCGCGCTTCTCGCCGGATCGGCCCTCGGGATCTCCGGGGCGGCGCTGCAGGGCGTGTTCCGCAATCCGCTCGCCGACCCTTACCTCCTGGGTCTCTCGAGCGGAGGAGCGCTGGGCGCGGCGTTCCTCTACGTGTTCCAGGTCGGCGAGACCGAAGCGAGCATCGCGCTCCCGATCCTGGCGTTCGGCGGGTCGCTCGCCACGGGCATCGCGATCTTGGTGGCCTCCCGGGGAAAGGCCGGCTCCGTCGAGACCCTCCTGCTGACGGGGGTCGCATTGGCGAGCTTCCTTTCTGCCTCCCTGTCGATCGTCCTTCTCTACAATCCGATCGGGAGCCTCCAGGTGAGCTTCTGGCTATTGGGGGGGGTCGGGGGTGCGACCTGGAATCGCGATGGGATCGCCTTCGGCGGGATCCTGATCGCCTCGACCCTTTTGGTCCTGCACGGGCGCGAGCTCAACGTCATGCAGCTCGGCAACGACGTCGCCCAGAGCATCGGGGTGCCCGCCTCGGCCGTGCGGCAGCGGCTGATCCTGCTCGCGTCGTTCGCCACCGCGATGGCGGTGGCGTTCACCGGGGTGATTGGGTTCGTGGGGCTCGTGGCCCCCCACATCGTCCGTCGCACGGTCAGCTCCGATTACCGGGTCGTGCTACCGTTGAGCGCGGTGGCCGGAGGAATGTTCCTCCTCGCCGCGAACGACCTCGCCGTTTCGGTCGTTCCGAACACGCAGCTCCCGGTCGGGATCTTCACCTCGTTCGCGGGAGCTCCGTTCTTCCTCACCCTGCTGTATCGGCACCGACGCTCGACGATGACGGGGGAGACGTGACGGACGCCCCGTCGTCGCCGGCGACGTCGGAGATCCTCCCCGTTCGCCTGCGGGGAGTGAGCGTCCGCTACGACCACCGGGTCGCCCTCCACGAGGTCGACCTGACGGTCTCTCCGGGCGAGTTCGTGGTCCTCGCCGGCCCCAACGGCTCCGGGAAGACGACCCTGCTGAGGGTGATCCTGGGGTTCCTGCCGGTCGCCGAGGGGGTCGCGGAGTTGTTCGGCTCCCGGCTCGACGATCTGGCGGTCCGCGAACGGGCGCGCCTGGTCGCCTGGGTGCCGCAGGACGAGGCGGTCCGAGACGACCCATCGGTCGCGGAGTACGTGCGCTACGGTCGCTACCCCTACCGGGGCCGGTTCGAGACGGAGTCCGCCGAGGATCTCCGGCAGGTCCGGGGCGCCCTCGAGGAGCTCGACCTCGCCGACCGGGCCCACGATGGCCTCCTGAGCCTGAGCGGGGGGGAGCGACAGCGGGCGGTGCTCGCCCGGGCCCTCGCCCAGGCGACGCCGTTGCTCTTGCTGGACGAGCCGACCTCCCATCTGGACATCGGCCACCAGCTGGACATCCTCGAGCGCGTTCGGCTCCTTTCCCGGCGACGTGGGACGGCAGTGCTCGCCGCCCTCCACGACCTCAATCTCGCCGCCCGGTTCGCGGACCGGGTCGTGATCCTCTCGCGGGGCCGGAAATACGACGACGGTCCACCGCGCGACGTGCTCTCCGAGGAGCTCCTCGCGCGGGTCTGGGGGGTCTCGGCCGACCTGCGTCGGGATCCTCGCTCCGGGGTCCCCTACCTGCTGCCCCACCATCGGCTGGTCGAACCCGCCGCCGTCCGCTCCGCGCCCGGTTTCGGCCCCGTCCACGTCGTCGGAGGAGGTGGGGCCGCGGCCCCGATCCTCCGGTGGCTGGTCGACCGAGGGTATCGGGCGACGACCGGGGCGCTTCACCTGCTCGACACCGACGCGGAGACCGCCCAGCTTCTCGGGCTCCCGATGGCCGTCGAGCTCCCGTTCGCTCCGCTCGGCGAGGAGGTCCGGGCGGCGCATCGCGTGCTCCTCGGGCACGCCCAGGCGATCGTCGTCGCCCCGTTCGCCATCGGCCCATCGAACCTGGCGAACCTGACCGACCTCGAACCGTACGCCGGTCAGGTTCCGGTCTACCTGTTCAATCCCACCCCGATCGAGTCGCGGGACTTCGCCTCCGGTGAGGGGCGACGCGGGTGGGAGAAGCTCCGCTCCGGGGGAGCGCAGGAGCTGGGGAGCTGGGCCGCCCTGGAGGCTGCCCTCCACGGTCTCGAGGCGGGCAGACGCCTACCTTCCCGCCCGTCCCCCCCGGCGGCGACCCCGACCTAGCGGGAGGACGCGGACCGGCGGGGGCGCCGGCCCGGAGAACTCCGCCAGCAGGCGCGGCAGGTCGGAGTCGAGGACGAACACCGTGGCCGGAACGCCGAGCTGGGAGGCTTCGCGGCTCGCCGCTGCCACCGCGAACCGGGTCACCGGCCGATCCGTGGCCCCCCGAAGAACGTGGTACGCCTCGAGGCCGTGGGCCATCAGGAGCGCCGGAGCCTCCGGTGGGATCCCGAGGAGCAGTCGCTCCCCCAGACGAGGGTCGAGGAGGTCCGACTCGGAGATCGTGCGGACGGTGACCAACGCGGCGGTGATGGGGAGGATCCCCTCGAGGTTGCCGACCTCCACGAGGGTCCCTTTCGCCGCGCGACGGGCGGCCACTCCCCGGGATAGTCCGCTCCCGCCACGGACCGCGGTCAGGACTCCGTCGCGCATCTCGAGGGAGACGGGGTCGCCCTCCCGCAGGGCCGATGTCGCCACGGCGCGGCACGAGCGGATCACGCGGAGCCGCCGGAGTCGGTCTCCGACGTCGTCGCCCAGCCGCCGCAGCGATTCGTGCAGCCACGCGACCCCCCGAACCGTCGGAAGGTAGTGGCCCCCTCTGACCTCGGCCAGGCCCCGGCTCGCCAGCTGTCGATAGGAATGCGATACGGCCTGAACGGTGACTCCGAGCTCTTCGGCGATCGGTCGGAGCTGGGTCGGCTCCTCGGTGGCGCAGGCGTAGAGGAACAGCAGTTCGCTCACCTCGCCGCTCCGGCGTAGCTCTTTCAGGCCGGGGGAAGGAGTTCTCGGCGCCACGGAGGCCCGCGAGAGCCCTGTGGGTAATGGGGGTGTCGGCGACGCGTTCCGAACGCCGGCACCCGGGCCGGCCCGGCGGGGAAGGGCCCCGAGCGGCCAGCGGGGGGGCTCCGGGGTCCGTCGCGGGAAAATCTAAGCCCGGAAACCCATCCGAACCCCACCATGGTGGAACTCGTCCCGATGAACCGCGATGCGTTCGACGGGTTCCTCGCGTGGACTGTCCGGGATTTCGCCGACGAGCAGGTCCGGGCCGGGACCTGGGACGCCGCCGAGGCGGCGGAACGGTCGAAGGCGGAGATCCAGGGGCTCCTCCCTCAGGGGCTCGAGACCCCGGACCATTTCTTTCGCTCGATCGTCCACGGAGCCCCCCGAGAGCCGGTCGGGACCCTTTGGTACGCCTTGCGGAAGGTCGGTCCGAAATCGGAGCTGTTCATCTATTGGATCGGGATCGACGAGCGATTCCGGCGGCGAGGGTTCGCGACGGAGGCGTTCACGGCGCTGGACGAGGAAGCCCGACGGGCCGGTGCCTCGACCATCTCGCTGCACGTATTCGGCCATAACCGCTCGGCGCGCGCCCTCTACGAGAAGCTGGGGTTCGACACGACGCACCTGATGATGACGCGAAACGTCCCGGCGGCGGCGAAGCCGTAACGAAGATCGGGGAGGGCCCGCCGGGCTCGGGCGGCGCGGGGGCTATCGCGCCCGAAGCCGGGGCGGCGATCGACGGCCGCCCTCTTCGATCGCCCGTCGCTCGAGCTCGCGGATCCGGTCGCGGATCCGGGCCGCCTCCTCGAAGTCGAGACGCTCCGACGCGAGGTGCATCTCCTCGTCCAAATTCGCGAGGAGGAGCGGGAGCTTGTCCTTCCAGCGCTTCCCGAGACCCTCGACGGAGAGATCCCCGCTCGCGGCCTCCTCCTCCGGGGCGAGGAGCGAGCGTACGGCCTTGCGGATCGACGTCGGGACGATGTCGTTCGCCTCGTTGTAGGCGACCTGGGCGGCGCGCCGACGACGCATCTCGCCGATGGCACGCTCCATGGAGCCGGTCGTCCGGTCGGCGTACAGCACGACGCGCCCGAGGACGTTACGCGAGGCGCGCCCCGCGGTCTGGATGAGCGACGTCTCGGAACGAAGGTACCCCTCCTTGTCGGCGTCGAGGATCGCCACGAGGCTCACCTCCGGCAGGTCGAGACCCTCCCGCAGCAGGTTGATCCCGACGAGGACATCGAACCGGCCGACCCGGAGGTCGCGCAGGATCTCGATCCGCTTCATCGTCTCGACGTCGGAGTGGAGGTATCGGACCTTGAACCCCAGGTTCGCGAGATAGTTGGACAGCTCCTCCGAGGTCGCCTTGGTGAGCGTGGTGACGAGCGCTCGCTCCCCCCGGGCGATCACCGTCTTGAGCTCCTGGACTAGATCGGCGATGTGCCCCTTGACCGGTCGGACCTCGATCTCGGGGTCGACGAGGCCGGTGGGCCGGATGATCTGCTCGACGATGACCTTCGATGCCTTCCGCTCGAACGGGCCCGGCGTCGCCGAGACGAACGCGACCTGGGGGACGCGCCCGAGGAACTCCGGGAACTTGAGGGGCCGGTTGTCGCGGCACGACGGGAGGCGCCAACCGAAGTCGACCAGGTTGTCCTTGCGGCTGCGGTCGCCCTTGTACATGCCCTCGAGCTGGGGGACGGTCACATGCGACTCGTCGATGAAGACGAGCGCGTCCGCCGGGAAGAAGTCGAGTAGGGTGTACGGGGGGTCTCCCGCCTTCCGCTCGGCGAAGTACCGAGAGTAGTTCTCGATCCCGGAGCAATAGCCGGTCTCCCGGATCATCTCGAGATCGTACTCGGTCCGGCTCTTCAGCCGCTGGGCCTCGACGATCTTCTCCTGGCGTTTCAGGTCGGCGACCCGCTCCTCCTTCTCGCGGTCGATCTCGCGGAGGATCCGCTCGATCCGTTCGTCCACGGTGATGAAATGGGTCGCCGGGAAGATCGTCAACTGGGCGACCTCGCGCACCTCCTCCTGGGTGACCTTGTCGAGCTCGAGGATCGACGCGACGGTGTTGCCTTCGAACACCACGCGATGGACGGCCTCGCCGGCCCCCATGACGTCGACGGTGCCTCCGCGGACCCGGAAGCGCCCCCGTTTGAGCTCCATGTCGTTGCGGACGTACTTCGTGCGGACCAGCTGCTCCAGGAACTCCTGGCGTCGCCGCTCCTCCCCGACCTTGAGCTCGACGACCCCCGACCGGTAGTCCGCCGGGGAGCCAAGGCCGTAGATGCAGCTCACGGAGGCGACGATCAGCACATCCCGCCGGGTGAGCAGCGCCTGGGTGGCCCGATGGCGAAGGCGGTCGATCTCCTCGTTGATCGACGCGTCCTTCTCGACGTAGAGATCGATCTGCGGGACGTACGCCTCGGGCTGGTAGTAGTCGTAGTAGCTCACGAAGTACTCGACGGCGTTGTTCGGGAACAGCGCGCGGAACTCGCTCACCAGCTGGGCGGCGAGGGTCTTGTTCGGCGAGATCACCAACGTCGGCCGCTGCAGACGGTTCACGACGTGGGCCATCGTGAACGTCTTGCCGGATCCCGTCACGCCCAGGAGCGTCGTGAACTTGTCACCCGCCTGGAGGCGCTCAACGAGCTGTGCGATCGCGGTGGGCTGGTCTCCCTGGGGGGTGAGCTCAGTCTCCAGGGCGAAGCGACCCGGGAGATCGATGGGGGGCGCCGCGGCCGCGGTCTCCTCCGACGCGGCCTGCTCCTCCCGCTTCGTCATCGCGCCATCTCCCGGCCGCTACGCCCCCGGGCGGGGCCGGTACCCGTTGGGGTCGATCACGACGGTGCGGAATCCCAACCCGATGAGGTGCTCGGAGGCCGCCCGCGCCACCACGGTCGATTGGAGACGCGGAACCTCCGGCGGGTCGACCTCGATGCGGGCCTCCGCGCCTTCGACCCGGACCCGGACCCGGCGGAACCCCATACCGGCGAGGAACGTCTCGGCTCGGTCGATCCGCCGGAGCTCCTCGGCGGTCACCGGCTGACCGTGGCGGATCCGGGAGGCGAGACAGGCATCCGACGGCTCGTCCCAGTTCGGCAGACCCCGGAGCCGGGCGTACTCCCGGATCATCGACTTCCGCCAGCCGGCCCAGACGAGCGGGTGCTCGAAGCCGGCTTCGGCCATCGCCGCGAGGCCGGGCCGATCGTCCCCCAGGTCGTCCAGGTGGACCCCGTCGAGGTATCGACCGATGCCCCGGGGGTCGCCCCAGGCACGAAGGACCGCCGTTTCCGTGGAGCGGCAGAAGTAGCATCGGTTCGACGGGTTCGACCGGTACCCTTCGACCGGAAGGGGATCCACCGAGAGTTCGACCAGCTCGATGCCGATCGACCGGGCGACGTCGCGCGCGCGCTCCGTTTCTCGTGCGGAGACGGCCGGGCCGATCAGCGTCGCGGCGAGGGCCCGCTCGCCCCAGGCGTCATGGGCCAGGACCGCGGTGACCGCCGAATCGACGCCCCCGGAGAGGGCGACCAACGGCCGTCCGCCGTCTCGCAGCCACCCGACGATCGCCGCCGGGGAACAGGGCTCCCCGCGACCCTCCAGCCCCATCACCCCCCGCACGGCCCCTTGGAACTCGGAGAGGGGGAAACCGTTTGCGTGCCCGAGCGAGTCGCCCCCCGGTACGCCTTCGCCGGGTCGGTGTTTCACCTCGAACCGACCCTTCCGCGACGAAGATAGGGAGGGAGCTCATGCGGGTGCCGATGCAAGCTCTGCACGACGGCTCCCGCGTGATGCTGCGCCTCGACGACGGCCAGGACGTGTTCGCGGCCCTCTCCCAGGTGGCCCGGAACCGGGGGA
>Ga0210384_10009488_pt1 | contig 10031 bp, 6 predicted proteins | sample IncBWH2MmetaG_FD_160574 | JGI IMG/M metagenome (GOLD analysis project Ga0210384, IMG submission 160574) | Forest soil microbial communities from Barre Woods Harvard Forest LTER site, Petersham, Massachusetts, United States - Inc-BW-H-2-M | ecosystem: Environmental > Terrestrial > Soil >...
AAGTTCCTCCAGTGCGTTCTTTGTCCTGACCCACAGACACGCCATAACTCGCGATCATCTCGATTGCGCACGGTGATTCGTGCGCCTTCAACGTCTGGAGCAGGGCAAGGATCTCGTCGTTAGCGGCGTACCGAAGTAGCGTGGGGGCCGTGCCATCGAACACGACTAGCGCGCTCTCCGTTGGGCCGGGATTAATTGCGATCACCGCCGGCGCACTCACGAGCCGTCCCTTCGCTTACACAGCGTGCAGCACTCGCCGCACGTCAGTTTCAGCGAATCAATGTTGATGTGCGTCTCCTCAATCGGTCGGTGACAGGTGGCGCATAGGCAACGCACGCACGTCGAAACCACACACTTCACCCGGGTCGCGCGCCGGGGTGGAAAAGAAACCGATGGCTTACTCATGCCGCGGCGGCCTGCTTTTCCGTCTCGCGCTGAAGCACACGCCTCGCCCACTGCACCAAACCGGCGCTTTCGCCACCGTGCTTCACCACGTCCGCGACAATGATTTCGGCCGCAATGCGGTTGGATTCTGCGTAGCCTTCCGCGCGACTCCAGAATTTTCTAACCTCCTGGCGCTCTTCGCTTGCAGCGTGAATGGCTGCGCGGGAGCGTGGGCGTGGCTGGGTTGCGTGTGACATGAGCGTCTTCCTTTGGGCATTAAAAAAACCCGCTGGCCACAGAAAGTAGCTTGCGGGTGAGAATTTCAAAAACGTGGTCTGCCGTAGCGCGATTGACCGCGCTTAAGCGGCAGTCGTGGACGCGGGCGACTTCAACTCAGGTAAGAACAGACCTAGAACGCGACGAAGACGGCCGACTTCGGCCAACTGCATATCGGCTAGGCCCCGATCGACTGCCGAAAGTTCGTGGGCAGTCGACTCAGCCTCCCTGATCGCGGTCCGAGACGCCAGCGCCACCAGGCGCTCATCGGAAATATTGGCGACCCGAAGCGGGCGTGGGTCGTTCGTCGGATAGTACAGCAACTCCAATTTCAACATGCGAGCCTCTCTCCTACATAGGTACATCCACGTGAACCCGGGTAGAATCCAGATACTCCGCAAATTATTTTGGCGCAGAACGGAGAGCGAGATCTATCAAGCCACGTACTTTCAGCGTGATTGATGAATTATTAAAATTTTGCCTTTATTCATCAAATCGATCATCGGGCTCGGAAAATCGATCATCGAGCTCGAACTGACAAGGCTCACCATCAAAGGCAGCCGACCGAAGTGCCTCCGCACCGTGCATAACCCACAATTCCCCCGTGGTGAGTTCGTCCGACCGGTCCGCTGCTGGCTCCTTCATTAACGCGAGCACGGTCGCGCGGGTTTTGGCGCCAGGGATGTTGACTTCGGCGAGAGCAGAGATCTGCGCCCAGTGGCCATCGTTGGCGGCCTCCATGTCCTCGAAGGTGGTCCCGGCATCGAGGATCACCTCGACCAGCGCGTTGGCCTTCTTGAGGCGGGCGGCTCGTCTGCTGATGCGGCGCGCACTCGAATCCTTAGTTTCCACACTCAGGGAGACTCTCTTGGTGATTGCGTTTCCTCGTCTCCCGCCTTGCGTGGCGGGCTCCTTGTAGTCTTCCATCAGGCTGAAGTCCCGCTTGTCCGGCAGCGTCGCGGCCAGCAGACGCATCGTTCTGTCGTTGACAACACCTGGAGAGTAGTCTGGATCACCTTCACAACTTCTTAAAATCGCCTGGCGCTCAACCTCCGAAAGCCGTAATCCGCCGGCCGGAACTCCGGCAACTATGGTCCACAAGGAGCGGCCTGGGGGCTTTGTGAACCCGAGCTCATCTGGGTCGGCTTGCGTGGGCCCCGGCGAACCCTGAATGAATGGCCCCATATGGTCGAGGGACGCGGAACCCCAGCACTTAGATTTAGCTGCGACGGCGATGTCTTTGAGACGCCAGTTCAGAAGGCCATGAGACGGACGACTACACGGCTTGAGCCATGCGTCGTTGCCGAAAGGCCGATCCTGTAAACCCCAGACGATTTCAGAGACGCGCCGGCTAGACCAGAAGTCGGGTGGGTACATCTGCACCTTTGGCTTTTCGGGCGGCCACTTTGATGTTGTTGCGTCGTGTTGGAATATCCAACCTTGGCCGCGGGCGGCGGCTGCACCGCGATCGAGACGTTCTCTGTAAACCCCATTGCGCACCGGAGGGGGACGCGTGGGCAGATCATTTTTATTTTTCTCACCCTCGACGAGTCCGCGCTCCGGCGCGCAATTAGAATTTTGGGCGAGTTCCTTTATAACTTTCTTCGTTTTTAGCCGAACTGCTTCCTGAGCGTTCGCGGCCTGATTTTCCGACCACCCAGTTTTTTGAACAATTTCGCGCCGGCTGAATCCACCCATTTTGAGAGGGAAGTAGACCGCCGCATCGGGATTCAACTTCATGTTGGACTTGGCAAACTCGGCTAGGATGGCTGCACGCAATTCTTCGGAGATCGTGGCCGTGTAGACTTTAGACTCTGTATCGACGCCTCGGATCACCTTGCCGGCAGCATGGAACCCTTGGTCTTTTTCAAAGCGGCGCGCCTCACGGAGCTCATCTTGGCTCGGGTAGGAAGGCCGGACTTTGGTAAGTTCCGATTTTCTTGGTTCGGAAAGATACAACACGCCGATGCGGTTGCGAAGCCAGTAGGGCATCGGTGCCCGATCTTCCTCTGTTCCCATCAGCTCGTTAGTCGGGTCCGGCCGCGTGTCCCGTTTTGGATGGCCAGCGACGTTCCCCCACTCCGCCTCGTCTAACGAGTAATCGGCGCCACGTTTGATGTTACGGTTCAGGGCGTCGTATTTCCTCACGAACTTTGAACCGAAGGCGCCCAAATCATCAAGGACGTGGCGGTATCCTTTACGTCGCGCCTCGTCGGCAATGAATCTGTGCGGATCCCTGGCTTCCTTGACGCGATCCCAGTCCAACGCAGCAACCTCCGCGGCCAGCGGCCACATAGGGTCGGCTTTCACGCCCCAGCCCTTGGTCACGAAACCCTTGCGCCCGTTGCGAGTCTGCGTGGGCGCCAACCTAGGAAGTGTCTTCAGTTCGGTTTTACAAAAGCGCCCGATTTCCTCTTTGTCGCAGATGCCGGCGATTCTTTGAAGATAGTGAGCTTTGTAAAGCCCCGAATCAGCGCTCATGCCACACAGAAATTCGAGTTCCGCGCGTTCCATTTCGTGGGGCGGCTGACACTCATTGAACTTCCGTCCGACCATCATCGCGTTGAGCACTGCCGCGTGCACAAACTTGGCCCGCAGTGATTGGTACGGTGGCCCAAGGCCCAGACGGATGCAGGTACCGTAGGCCTTTTCCTCCGCAGTTCCCTCCTCTTCAATCTGTTTTAGGCTTTGGATGGAAACTGACCGAAGAAACTCGCCCCATGCCTTTTCGAGCGCGAGCATCGTTGCCTTCACCGCAATTGCGCCAGCGCTGATGTAATCATAAAGATCGACAAGGATCTTCTCAGCTACTAGCCGGTAAAGGATGGGGTGCTCCTCAATTGCCGACTCAAAGTAAGGGATGTTTCTAGCCATGAACGCCTTCCAGTCAGGCATCTCAGCGTTCGGCTTTGAATTTTGGTATGCGGACTCGACCTCCGGATAAGCCCCATCCGCCACTAATACGGCAAAGGTGGGCGCAGGCAGAAAATGGTCCACCATTCGACCCATCGGACAAATGAAGTGGACTCGATCGCTCCTCCGCGACGAACAATCCGCTTTCCGTTTTTGTTATGAGATAGTCCCCGGGCGCCCCCATGACAGTCACCGGAACAAGATGCGGTGGATATTTCGACATCCTCACGAGCCTCGGGCCACCCTACTGAGCGCGTCTCCTGAATTCGATCAGCAAAGACAGAAAAACTCCGACACGACGGCCGAGAACAGTGTCAAATCTTGTTCTCGTCAATCTTGTGCGCCAGTCGCGTGCTTCGGGTTCGCCAACGCCGTTGCTCGCTGTGATCGTAGCGGATATGACTTGGAATGCGAGTTCCGTTCGCGTGGCGATTCTTGCAGCTTCCGCAACGCCGCATTCCACGTGCCACGTACCGCGAGCGGTTGCATCGTCGATCCGGGTGATTCCGGCAGGGAATAGACTGAGACCGCCATTTTTGGTCCCTGCTCTGCGCGCCGCGTCTATTGATGCAGCTAGGGCATAGGTCTCCGGATGGTCCGGATACGTACGACCTACGCATACACCTCCGATCCGGGTGATTTCGACAAGGAACAAGGCACTGATCCCACTCCGCAGCCCGACGCTTACTGGGAGAGGTGTTGGCCACTGGCGGATTCGCGGAGAGCCACTTGCGCCTTGCCTCACGCAGTTTAGTGGCTCGCTTCGCCGCTTCTCGCTTCGCCGCTTCCTGCTCCGCAACCAGTTTCTTAACGCGACGCCTCTCTTCCAAAATCAGCGTCTTGTGGGCTGATGCGAATGACACCATGCGCCCCCGAAACTCAACGGTAATCTTCGGCCCGGCAGTCCGATCAGATCGTGGTTCCACTACGCCGCCTGGCCAGTGTGGGTCTCGATCCATCGAGTGACGGAATCCACTGGAACTCTAACCGCGCGTCCCTTGCGAATCGTCTCCAGTTCACCGGACGCCATCATACTGTAGACCGTCGACCGCGCAAATGAAAGACGCCGCGCTACCTCGGTCGCCTTCAATAAAAGGCGTTCGGGATCGATCCTCCCCGTATCGTTGGTGTGTTTCCGCTGCTTCAGTTTCTTGCTTGTATGTTCCACGAGTACAGAGTACAGTTAGACTTCGGAACGATCAAGAGTGCAAGTCATTTCTTCAAAAATGAAAAGCGAGACGATAGGGCGCAATTCGGAAAGTACTTTACGAACGGGCCACGCTATTGGAAACAAATTGGTGCAAGGCGGTAGCAAAGTACCACTTGCGCGCAACGAAAACGGGTTCTAGCGCGTACTGGCGAGCCCAAATATCTGTGGATAAATACTGGAAATCAGCGCAAAACTCCGAAAGAGGTCACGACGTGATTAAAAAACGCGGTCAGAACGAGGGTACGATTTTCGAGGAGCGGCCCGGCCGCTGGGTTGCGTTGCTCACCCTCGGGTACAAGATCATGAAGGCAAGCGACGCCGTATCCGCAAGAAGTTCGTGGCCACCACGCGTCGGCAAGTCCAGGTCAAACTTACGGCCGCGCTGCGTGAACAGCAAACGGGTGGGATCGTGCCGCTGCAACGTGATTCGCTCGGGGTGTTTCTTGATAGGTGGGTGGGGATGCTCCGCGCCAAGGGGAGGAGGGAATCGACGCTCGGCAGTTACGCATGGATCATCACGAAATACATCAAGTCGGAGATCGGGACGATCGCCCTCACGAAGTTGACGCAGCGCGATCTGAACGACTTCATGCAGCGAAAGATGGAGTCCGGCCTTTCCGCTCGAACGGTTCAATACTGCCATGCCGTAGTTCGCAGTGCGCTCACGAAGGCTGAGAAGGATGGCCTCGTTGGTCGCAACGTGGCGAAGCTGGCGGAGCCGCCACGACAAGGCGTGAGTCCAAAAATTGAACCGCTTTTAGCGGAAGAGGCGCGCCGGCTTCTGGCCGCTGTTAAGGGACATCGGCTCGAAGCGCTCTACTCCGTCGCGTTGGCTGTTGGCTTGCGCCGCGGCGAGGCGCTTGGGCTCGATTGGGCAGGGTTCGACGTGAGGCAGGGTACGTTGAAGGTGACTCAAACCGCTCAGCGCGTCAAGGGAAAGGGGATTGTCCTTACCCGCACGGCAAAGACCGACAAGAGCCTGCGCATGATCCCGCTGCCGAAGTTCGCGCTCCGCGTCCTGAATGATCACCGCGCTCTCCAGAAGCGAGAGCGGGAATTTGTCGGGGCGGCCTGGCGGGAGCATGACCTTGTCTTCACAACTTCGATCGGCACTCCGATTGAGCCGAGCAATCTGCGTCGCCATTTTCACAAGACGCTGGACGCGCTGCAAATCGAGCGCCGCAGATTTCACGACCTCAGGCACACGGCCGCAAGTTTGTTACTCGCTCAAGGCGCCACGCTCCATGACGTGAAGGAAATTCTGGGACACTCTCAGATCAGGCTTACCGCGGACTTGTATGGGCACGCATACATGGCGGTGAAGAGGGAAGCCGTCTCGAAGATGGATGATGTCCTCGCACCAAAACCGAAGCGAGTGGCTCCCTCGGTGGCTCCCCAGGTCACTTCGAAGCATGTCAACTAAAGTGCAAGGTATTGAGAATATGGAGCTGGCGGAGGGAGTTGAACCCCCGACCCTCTGATTACAAATCAGATGCTCTACCAACTGAGCTACGCCAGCTTTTAGTCACTATTCTAGCCTGAACAGCCAGCCCGTAGTGGCCAGATCACAGGTTTCGGTAATCATGATCGTGGCGATCTGATTGCTCATCTAAGTCTATGATACCACGGAGGCCGAATCCACTCACCGGCAGGCGGCATCCAATAGTTGATCGCATAACACTAAGATTAGTATACTGCGTTCCACTAACATGTTATACTAACGGCTAAGAGGTCATCAGAAATGGACTTCAATCGGTTCACCGAGAAACTCCAAGAGGCGTTCCGTGCCGCCCAATCCCTGGCCAGCCAGAGGGGCCAGCAGCAGCTCGATGTCGAGCATCTCCTGGTGGCTCTGCTCGAGCAGCAGGGCGGGCTCGCCCCGTCGATCCTTTCCAAGGCTCAGGCCAATCTTGAGACCGTCCACGCTCGCCTGATGCAGGAGCTGGAGAAACTGCCGCGCGTCTCAGGTTCGGCAACCGGCGCCGATCAGGTGTACATTACCTCCCGCCTGCAAAAACTTCTGGATCGGGCGGAGGGCGAAGCCAAGCGCCTGAAGGACGAGTACGTTTCGGTGGAGCACATTCTCCTGGCGGCGGCCGATGAGAAGGTATTCAAGGAACTGGGGCTGACGAAGGAGCGGCTGATGAGGACGCTGCAGTCTGTGCGTGGCTCGCAGCGCGTCACTTCGCAGAACCCGGAGTCGACCTACGAAGCCCTCGAAAAATATGGGCGCGATCTGACCAAGCTGGCCGAACAGGGGAAGCTCGATCCGGTGATCGGGCGGGACGAAGAGATTCGCCGCGTGATCCAGGTGCTTTCGCGGCGCACCAAGAACAATCCGGTTCTGATCGGCGAGCCGGGCGTCGGCAAGACGGCCATCGTCGAAGGTCTGGCGCAGCGCATCGTGCGCGGCGACGTGCCCGAGGGACTCAAGGACAAGAAAGTGGTTTCGCTCGACATGGGCGCGCTGATTGCGGGCGCGAAGTTCCGCGGCGAGTTCGAGGAGCGCCTCAAAGCGGTGCTCAAAGAGGTCCAGTCAGCCGAGGGCGACATCATCCTCTTTATCGACGAGCTGCATACGGTGGTCGGGGCGGGGAAGGCCGAAGGCGCCATGGACGCCGGCAACCTCCTCAAGCCCATGCTCGCCCGCGGCGAGCTGCATTGCATCGGCGCGACCACGCTCGACGAGTATCGCAAGCATATTGAAAAGGACGCGGCGCTCGAACGCCGCTTCCAGACCGTGATGGTCGATCAGCCCTCGGTTGAAGACACCATCTCGATCCTGCGCGGCCTGCGCGAGCGTTACGAGTTGCACCACGGCGTGCGCATCAAGGATTCCGCCATGGTCGCGGCGGCAGTGCTGAGCAATCGTTATATTTCGGATCGCTTTCTGCCGGACAAGGCCATTGATTTGGTGGACGAAGCGGCGGCCAAGCTGCGCACCGAAATCGACTCCATGCCGGCTGAACTCGACGAGATTCTGCGCCGGCAGATGCAGCTCGAAATCGAGCGTGAAGCGCTGAAAAAAGAATCCGACAAGGCCTCGCGCGAGCGCCTGTCCAAGCTCGAAAAGGAGTTGGCGGAGTTGAAGACCGCCTCGGCCAGCCTCAAGGCGCAGTGGCAAGCCGATCAGGAAACGCTTAAGAAACAGCGCGACCTGCGCGCCCAGATCGAGCAGACCAAGCTCGAAATCGAGCAGGCCGAGCGCGCCTACGATCTCAACAAAGCGGCCGAGTTGAAGTACGGTAAGCTGACGAATCTCGAAAAACAGCTTGAATCCGGCAAGCGGGAAACCACGCTGCTCAAGGAAGAAGTTGACGAAGAGGACATCGCGCAAGTGGTGAGCCGCTGGACGGGGATTCCTCTATCGAAACTGCTCGAGGGCGACATCCAGAAACTGACGCACCTTCCCGAGGAGCTGCACCAGCGCGTGGTGGGGCAGGACGAAGCCGTGGACGCCGTGGCGGACGCCGTATTGCGCGCCCGCGGCGGATTGAAGGATCCCAAGCGCCCCATCGGCAGTTTCCTGTTCCTGGGGCCGACTGGAGTCGGCAAAACCGAGCTGGCTCGGGCGCTGGCGCAATTTCTGTTTGACGACGAGCGGGCCATGATCCGCATCGATATGTCCGAGTATCAGGAAAAGCACACGGTTTCGCGCCTGGTGGGCGCGCCTCCCGGCTACATCGGCTACGAGGAGGGCGGCCAGTTGACCGAAGCCGTCCGGCGGCGGCCCTATTCGGTGATTTTGCTGGATGAAATCGAAAAGGCCCACCACGATGTGTTCCACGTGTTGTTGCAGGTGCTCGATGACGGCCGGCTGACCGACGGCCAGGGCCGCACCGTCGATTTCAAGAACACCATCGTGATCATGACCTCCAACGCCCCGAAGGACGAATTGCCGCGCCTGTTTCGGCCGGAATTCCTGAATCGCGTGGACGAGATCATCACCTTCCACCGGCTGGACCAAGAGCAGTTGAAGAAGATCGTCGACATCCAGCTACAGGGACTTCGGGTCCGGTTGGCGGAGCGGCATATTGAGCTGACGCTATCCGACGCTGCGCGCGAGCACCTGTTGCGTGTGGGCTACGACCCGGCGTTTGGAGCGCGGCCCCTGAAACGGGCGATTCAGAAAGAGATTGAGACGCCGCTGGCGCGCAAGCTGGTGACCGGCGACATCCGGGACGGGCAGAGCGTGCACGTGGACGTGAGAAATCATCAACTCACGTTCCACACTGAGTCCGCAGTGCATGCTGACGCATCATAGAGAGAAAGAGGAATGGGAAAAGAGGCCATTATGTCTGAAGTTGGAAAAATTCGCACACTGCCGTTGCTGCCGTTGAAGAATTCGGTGCTGTTTCCGGGCCTGCTGATGCCCTTGTCGGTGGGCAGAACCAGCTCGTTGGCGGCGGTGGAGTCCGCCCTGGTTACCGAAGAAAAGGAAATCGTCGTCGTGGCGCAGCGCGACGTGTCGGTCGATTCACCCGGCGCAGCCGATCTGTATACGATCGGAACCCGTGCCTCGATCCGCAAAGTGGCGCGGCCGAAAGAAGACCACATCGACGTGCTGGTCTACGGCGTCGAGCGCGTCGTAATCGTGAAAGTGGAGGATGATCAGGGACACTTGGTGGGGCGGGTGGCCCCCTTGCCGCCACCGGATGATTCCAGCCGGGAGACCGAGGCTCTGACGCTTTCCATCATCGAGATCGGCACCAAATTCGTGGGCCTGATTCAGGCTCCGCAGACCACGCCGCAAGAGCTGGCGCGGATGTTCACGTCGCAGGAAGATCCTCTGCGGCTGGCCTACATGGTGGCCTCGCTGATGAGCCTGGACGCCGTGAGGGAACAGGCGCTGCTCGAAGCTCCCACCCGGCTGGAGGCGCTGCGGATGGTGCACGGGTGGATGTCGCATGAGCTCGCTGTGCTCGAGCTGCGCAACAAGATTACCGAAGAGGCGCGCGGCGAGATGTCGCGCGAGCAGAGGGAATACATCCTCCGCCAGCAGAAGAAAGCCATTGAATCGGAACTCGGCGAAAAGAATCCGGAGCAGGCCGAGATCCAGGATCTGCGCGAGAAGCTGGCCAAGGCCGACGTGCCGGAGGAGGCGCGGAAAGAGGCCGAACGGGAGCTGGGGCGGCTCGAAAAAATGCCGTCGGCCCAGCCCGAGTACAACATTCTCCGGACCTGGCTGGAGTACGTGATCGAGCTGCCCTGGAACAAGCGCAGCGACGATAATCTGGACCTCGCCCGG
>Ga0210384_10009489_pt1 | contig 10031 bp, 9 predicted proteins | sample IncBWH2MmetaG_FD_160574 | JGI IMG/M metagenome (GOLD analysis project Ga0210384, IMG submission 160574) | Forest soil microbial communities from Barre Woods Harvard Forest LTER site, Petersham, Massachusetts, United States - Inc-BW-H-2-M | ecosystem: Environmental > Terrestrial > Soil >...
CGCTACGCGTCCTCCCGATATCAGCACGCAGGGAATGTTCATCAACACGAATCGGAACTTTCCTGAAGGTGCAGTACTCAATGTTCAGTTCCGCCTCGCAGAAACAGGCGTCGAAGTCCGCACTCGTTGTGAAGTGCGGTATTGCCTCGCCGGGGTCGGCGTCGGTGTGGAATTCGTCGAAATTTCGCCCGATGCCGTGCGGGCTATCGAAAAGGAAATTCGATCCGACAACAGCAGGCCCAGGCAGCGCACCAGGTCCCAACGCGGCAAAACATGATTCTTCGCGCTGTCCACTTCGTCGTCTCTCGCCTTGGGTACTTTTTCGCCGGACCCAGGCGCTAAGCATTTTCTTCCCAAACACGGAAGATTTTGCCCGGCGAATCCTGCTTTGGAAGCATAGGACGCCAACTAAAGCCAGTGTAATCAGCGACCGATCGGAAGAAGCTCTGGCAGAGGGCGTGCTTCGCTTGCCAAAGGGGTGCCGATATGACCGAACGCCGCAAAGCCCGCCGGTATGAGGTTTATCTCCCCGTTCAAGTCTGCGTGTCGCGCTACAAGTCCACCAATTTCCACACGGCTCAACTTCGCGATGTCTCTCGTACGGGTATCTTTTTTCATTCTGACGTCGACATCGCTCCCGGTACCGGCGTAGAACTGACCTTTGCCCTGCCGACGGAGCGCGATCGCGGAGCATCGGTTCTCGTAAGGGCTAGCGCCAAGGCGATCCGCGTAGTGGCCGTCGATGGAGAAATCACGCCGGTGTATGCAATTGCAGCTGCGATCGACAGAATTGACTTCGTCCGCCCCATGGTTTCGAGCGCCGCATAAAGGGCTCTGCCCCGGCTTGCGAGCCTGACTCTCCTTCGTTTTTTCCCAACACTCCGCTCTGTTCTCTCGCTAAAATAGCCTCGCGACACTGAGCACGGTTCTCTAATGCCACACGACGTTTCTCTGAATTCCATTCCGTGCCTCGAACTTGCCCTATTGCGCGCGATTTTTGCTAGCTCTGACCTAAGCTCTGCACGAGGCCGAATCGTCTCAGGCCTCCCCGGGTACAAGTGGCACGATGCCGATCACGCAATCGTGTACGAGGCGCTGCGGAAAGTCTCGAGTCGCGACAAACGGCCATTGCGCGAGCAACTACCAGCAATCGCGGCGCGCATGGGATTTCCGGACGTCGATTGGGATAATTATTTCACGACAGGTACGACGATATCGGAACAGAAAATAAACGAAATCCTGCGTAGGCTCGCAGCTACGACGGCGCCCGAGAAATGAAAGCGCGCTACGGACTACTTTGCCGACAGCAAAACAATCAGGGCTCCAGCAGTGAGCTCACGCCGAGCTTATGCGTTTCGAGAATTCGCCGCAGGATCGGATAAAACTGCACGAAAACGTTGTCGTTGGCAGCGCGTTCCTTGTGGCATGTGAAGCACTGGTTCCCCTCAACTGCATGCACGGCGTCGGCGAGATTTCCTCGCTCCCCAAAATTGAAGTATGCCCAGCCATTCGGAAAATGTTCGTGGTCCTTCACTGCAACATCAAGCGCCGCAAACTGCCCCTCGAAGTATCCTGCGTGTGCCGGCTCCACTTTCTGCGCTGGGTCATAAATCGCTAGTATGAACATGGTCTTCTCAGGAAATTTCCCGGTTTCGAGGTACGTTCTGTAGGCCTCGGGGCGCAAATAGATGTTGTGAAACGAACCAATTCCGTTTGGTTTGCTCCTTTCCTGGTAGCTCAGGCCGGTCGAGGCGCCGACAAACACCCATGTCTCGAAATTCTTCGGGCGCACGAGCGCCCCCGTCGAATCGTATTGCGGGCCGCTCGTCTGCACGGATTGCCCGGGAGCTGACGCTGCGGTTTGAAAGCGTCCCCAGAAACAGAGCCCGGTAAGGAGAGCAAGCTCTGCAAGCGCCAGAAATCGCATAGGCCCTCCGCCATTCCAGTTTCTATCTACGCCAATGTCTTGGAAGTGTTATTCGCTTCGTAACGCGACGATGGGATCGATGGACGCTGCTCTTCTGGCGGGTAAAAAAACCGCCACGGCCGCCGCCACTACCAGCGTGGCTGCAACGCTTGCAAACGTGAACGGATCATTCGGCGTGACCTCAAAGAGGAGTGTCTTCACCAGTCGCGTGAGGACCAATGCACCCACGATTCCGATACCTACCCCCGCAAACGTCAGCAACATCCCCTGTCCAATCACCATCCGCATCACGTTCGTAGGCTTAGCTCCGAGAGCCATGCGAATCCCAATTTCGCGCGTGCGCTGGCTCACGGTGAGCGACATGATTCCGCCGATCCCCGCCGCAGCTATCAGCAGCGCCAGACCCGCAAAGAGCGTCAGCAGGCTCGCCGTCACCCGCGGTGAGGCTAGAGATTCGGAACGCGCTTCCTCGAGCGTAAGAACGTGTGTTACGGCCGCTTGCGAGTCCACATCGTGAACCGCCTGGCTGACGGCCACCGCCAGAGCCCGAGGTTCAGCCGTCGTGCGCACGATCAACGCGCTCGGTCCCGGCCCTTCTGAGTGCGGAATATAGAATTCCGGAGCCACTTTCTGATCGAGGCCAAACTCGCGTACGTCTCCCACAATCCCCACAATCGTGGCCCATGTCGCTCCGTTATCACCCGAAACCCGTTTGCCGATGGGATCCTCGCTCGGCCAGTATTGCCGTTTCATGGCTTCGTTGATCATGGCTACTTGAAACTTTCCGTCATCGGTGTCTGCGAACTCACGTCCTTCTTTGAGTGGGATTCCGAGGGTCCGGAAATAGCCGTTCGAGACGGTTACTTGCCCCCCTACCGGAGGCGCCTCTGCCGATGCCACCTCACGTCCTTCGATCGTGAATGGGCCAGAAAAGGCAGCAGGGCCGGCCGAAATCGCCTCAGGCTCCAAAGGATACGTCGAAGAAATCGCGGAGGACATCACCCCCGGCACCGCCTGCACTCGGTCGAGAACCTTCTTGATCGCAGTCACGAGTTCAGCGTTCGTCTTGTACTTGCTGAAACTGAACGTGGTTCGCATCGCCAGCACACGCTGCGGAACGAAGCCCGGGTCCACCTGCAGCATTTTGATTAAGCTTCGCAGCATCAAACCCGCCCCGATCAGCAGCATGAACGAGAATGCCACCTGCGATACGATCAGCGCGCTTCGTACCCGGTTCTTGAGTTGTCCCGCCCCAGCTCCAGAACTCCCTTCCTTCAGGCTCGACGTCAAATTGGCGCGCGAAAAGAGTGCCGAGATGGTGCCGAACAGAATGCTCGTACCCAGCGCGGCGAAAAGAGTGAACAGCAGCACTCCCCCATCGATTCGAATCTCGCGCGCCCGGGGAGTGAGCCGCGCCGCGAAATCGGTGAGCAGCGTGAGACTGCCAGAGGCCACAAGAAGCCCCAGCGCGCCTCCGGCCAGCGCGAGGATGAAGCTCTCCGTCAAAAGTTGCCGCAACAAACGGCTCCTGCCCGCGCCCAGAGCGGTTCGGACGGCAAGCTCGCGTTCTCGTCGCGACATCCGCGCCAGCGTGAGGTTCGCTACGTTCGCGCATGCGATGAGCAATACAAAACCAGCCGCCGCCAGTAAGACAAACAGCGTCGGCCGTGCTCCCTGGGTCAGCTCGCTCTGCAGCGACGATGCAGCTGCTGTGTACCCGATATTGTCTGGATAGGATTTCGGGTACTCCGACTTCAATCGTGCCGCAATTGTCGCGAAATCAGCATTCGCTTGGGACTCCGAAACATCCGGTTTCAAGCGGCCAAATGCCTCCATCATCCGCGCGTCGCGATTGTCGATGAACTTCTTTGAGGAACGCGTGGGGCACGCCGAACTCGGCATATAAACATCGCTTTCCGCCGGATACTGCGGCACCGGCGGGAGCACTCCAACTACCGTATGAACCTTATCGTTCATTTCAAATGTCTTACCGACAATAGCGGGGTCTGATCCGAACTTGCTCGCCCAATATTCGTAGCTCAGCACCAATACCGGCGGCGCGCCGATTTTGTCGTCGTCCGCCAGAAAAGTCCTGCCAAGTTCCGGTTTTACTTGGAAAAGATCAAAGTAATTCGCGGACACCACCGCTGCGCGCACTCGATCCGGTTCGCCGTGCCCAAAAAGAATGAACGACATGGTGTGATATTCCACCAGTCCCGACAACGTCTTGTTCTGTTCACGGAAGTCTTCAATCTCATGAGCTGAGAAAGCTATGTCGTTGATTCCCTCCTTTTGCGCTGACTGCCTAATGAATACCAACTCCTCCCCTTTCGAGTACGGCAGCGGCCGCAACAATACGGCATGCACCACGCTGAATATCGCGGTATTGGCGCCAATTCCCAACGCCAGAGTCAGCACCGCAATCGCCGTGAATCCGGCGTTCTTTCCCATCATTCGCAACGCATAGGAGCAATCGTTTTTGAGGATTTCCCAGTGCTCGCGCGGCGCTGTAGTGAAAATTCCTGCCAGCGTTTCAGCCCACAACTTAAGAAAGTCCAGACGTCCCCCCGTCTCTTCCACTTCACGTCGTTGCGCGCGAAAGACGCCTTCCATCTCGCCCCCGTAGTTCATCTGGAAGTCAAATGGAAGCGCCCGCACCAGTAAGCGGAACAACTTATGCGAACGTGAAAGCTGTGTTTCCTTCATGTCGGCAATCTCCTACGCCGTCTCAGGTTTGCCAAAAAAGCTTCTTTGCATGTGCCTGCGCAACCACCTCTTCCATGCGCCGCGCTTCCGCCACCGCCACTTCGCGTCCGAACTTTGTCAGCTTGTAGTAACGCCGCCGCTCGTCGTCGAGCGCAAATTCCGGCCGGTGATCCGACTCAAGAATCATCCCCGCGCCTTCCAGCCGGGCCAGGTTGCCGTAGAGAGTTCCCGCACTCAGCCGGACCTTCCCGTCTGTGCGCATCGCAACTTCTTTCAGAATCGCATAGCCGTGCTTTTCCCCGTCTGCGAGGGCCAACAGGATATTGAACGCTGCTGGCGTCAGCGGCAGAAATGACTCCAGCTCGTTTTTCTTCGTCACGGCTTCTCCCGGTTTGAAAGCATTAGGACTCCGAGCCTGCCATCATTTTAAGTACCGTCTCAGGCGCCGACTCGAATAGAGCCTTGTGGCTGCCCATACAGAAGTAATACGTTTTTCCTTTATAAGCCAGCTTCGGGGACATGCCCTCGTCGATGGTCATCCCGCAGATCGGGCACACCTTGCCGCCGCGAGCCTTCGCATAGCTCGCGTTTGACGCTCCGCTCGCGTCCATCCAGCCGCGTCCCTGATACTCCATCTGATATACGGTCTCCTCGGCCGCCGCACGCCCGAAGTACCGCTCGACAACCCGCAGCGCGAGATCCATCCCCGACGTAAGTCCGCCCGCCGTCGCGATATTGCCGTCCTCAACAAAACGGTAACCCGGCTTCACTCGAATTTCCGGATGCTCGAGCGCCAGTTGAATATATGCAGAGTGGTGCGTCGTGGCCGCCTTCCCCTTCAGCAGGCCGGTCTTCGCCAGAAGAAGCGCTCCGGTGCAAACCGACATCGTAAGATCGGCCCGCTTCGAGGACTCGCGAATCCAGCTAATCATCGCCTCGGTATCTCCGTTTTGCGCGGGAATCACGATCACTTTCGGCTGCGGCGCATTCTCAAACGTATAGTCCGGCACGATTTTCATGCCGCCGGACGCGCGAATCGGATCTTTCTTCTCGGCCACCGTGTACAAGTTGAAGGGCATTTGGTCGTCCATACTTGCGCCGCGCGAAGGAAGCATCACGTTCTCGAACATCTCCCACGGCCCGCAGAAGTCGATGATCACCGCGCCGTCCGAGACTGCAAACGCAACGGGAATCGTGCTGCTGCCCGCCGGCGGCTTAAGAGGATTCACCACATCGCCGCCTTTCGCGGATTGGAGGCCGGCCGATGCTGCCCAATCGGCAGCGTACAGCTTGCCTCCCACTAGCCCGAACGGAATCGCGGCCATAACTCCGCCCGCAGCGGACCTCTGCAGCCACTCCCTGCGCGTGATTTCTTTTCGCTTCATGTAACTCGCCTCCACCTTTCCATTCTTGCCTCGAACCGTTTGTATCGCCCGACGGCGGACTACATCGTCTGACGGTATAGTGTACGGCAAGTATGCCTCCAATGTTCCCTAGCCTTACAGGATTGAAAAGAACGGTGTTATGGAAGGCCGCCTTCAGGACTCGCCACGATCGTGTGCGATTGTGGGACGCAACTGTCGCTCCGCGAACAAAGTTCGCGCAAACCCGCGCTCCTCGCGCTCTCGTCTCGTCAGTTTCTTGCTAGTGCGCGGCCACCTTTTTCCCAGCCGCGACCTTCTTAAGTAAAAACCCTAGGGGCACGGTGCAAAATGCAACAACCGCCAGATACCGAAAATCGTCCACGTATGACCACAGCGCAGCCTGCTGATCTACCGTCAGCTCCACCAATTTCAATGCCCGGTGCATCGCGTCCGCCGGGTCGATGCGCGTCGCCATCAGCCGCTCCAGTGCACTGATCGTTCCACGCGTCAGCGGGTTCTGCAGCGTTATGCTGTGGACCAACTCATCGCGATGCACTTGCTGGTGCCGCGCGATCAACGTATTCACGACGGAGATCCCGATGCTGCCTCCAAGGTTCCGAAACAAATTGTAGATTCCGCTGGCGCTGTTGATCATTTGATCTGGAAGAGTACCCATGGCGACGGTCGCCAGCGGCACGAAGACGAATCCCAGGAAGAATCCGCTGATCGTGATGGCCCAAAACAGCGACGTGGGCGCGATGTCCAACGTCACATGCCCCAACCACAAATTGCATACGCCCACTCCAAAAAAGCCCATACCGATGAGACGTCGTGGATCGATTTTCGTCATGAGAAATCCCACTAGTGGCATGGCGAAAATTGCCCCGATTCCCCGGGGTGCCACCGCCCATCCTGACGCCAGCGCCGTATACCCCATCAGCGTCTGAAAAAACAACGGCAACAGCGTCACCATAGCGTACACCACGCCGCCGAACAAGAAGATCTGCACGCATCCCACGGCGAAGTTTCGGAACTTCAGCACCGCCAAGTTCACCAGCGGCTTGGAAATTCGCAACTCGCGCCACAGGAATCCCACGAGTCCAATCACAAATAGCGCCGCCATCCACCGGATCAGTCCCGAGCCGAACCAATCATCCTCCTGTCCCTTATCGAGCAGGATCTGCAGCGCCCCCAGCCATAGTGCCAGCAATCCGAGCCCGATCCCGTCGAACTTGCCTGGTTTGGCGTCACGGATGTATGGCGGGTCGGTAACCAGCCGGCTGATCAGAATCACCGCCAATATTCCGATGGGGATGTTGATGTAGAACGACCACCGCCACGAATACGTTTCTGTAATCCAGCCTCCCAGCGTCGGCCCCAACACGGGCGCCACCACCACGCCGAAACCAAACGCAGCCATCGCCTGCCCGCGTTTCGCCGGAGGAAAGCTCTCTAGCAGGATCGCCTGCGATAGCGGCTGAAGCGCTCCGCCGCCCGCTCCCTGCAGCGCTCGCGCAATCAGAATCATCCCGAGATTGGTCGCCGCACCGCACAAGAACGACGACACCGTAAAAATCCCAATGCACGCAATCAGGAACCGCTTGCGTCCGAACCGTTGCGACAACCATCCGCTCGCCGGAAGCACGACCGCGTTAGCCACCAAATAACTCGTCAGCACCCAGGTCGCTTCGTCGTTGGTTGCGGACAAACTCCCCGCAATGTACGGCAGCGACACTGCGGCGATCGAAGTGTCGAGCACTTCCATGAACGTCGCCAGCATCACCGCCATGGCGATCAGCCACGGATTTATGATCGGGGGATCTTGAAAATCTTCAGGCATTCCGCGCGCGCCCTGTTATTTCTGCGGGATGTTGCACATCATAGCCGCAGATCCTGCCGCTGCCGCAGTTTTGCGCATGAAATCTCGCAAACTATTCAGATGCTCACTCGATGTTTTCGGACTCACTTGCGGTCGAGCGCACAATGAGCGGGGAATCCTGAGTTTGTAATTTGCAACGCAACACGGATCACGGCGCGTGCGTCCGATTCACATTTCCGGAATCTGATTGGGGTCGTGCGGCGGAAAGTTGTTACAAATTCAACTCACCGTATTTCGTTTCTGCCATTTCACGGGCTCTTGCGTGCGTTTCGGCGGCAGTCTTGCCGTGTGGATTCGTCCAGCGTCCCGGAATCGCCAGAGAGCACTTTGGGCAGCGCCCTCCTTTCAGGTGATTCTCTCGGACATCGTGCCACGACCGGCGTATCAGCATCTCTCCGCACGACGGGCACCTCGTGTGCGCGCCATCGCTGTAAATATTCCCCTCGTAGACGTAGTGCAGCCCTGCATCAAGCGCGATCGCTCGCGCCGCATGCAAAGTCTCCGGCGGAGTGCGCGGCTTATCCTGCAATTTAAAATCAGGATGAAACGCCGTAAAGTGCAGCGGTACGTCGGTGCCAAGGTTCAGAACGATCCAGTCGCACAGCCTTCGCGTTTCGTCGTGCGCGTCGTTCAGCGTGGGAATCATCAGGTTCGTAATCTCGAACCAAACGTTCGTCTCATCCTTCAGCCACTTCAGCACGTCGAGCACCGGCTGCAAATGCGTCAGCGTGATGCGCCCGTAAAATCCTTCGGTAAAGGCCTTCAGGTCGATGTTCGCCGCGTCCACATGATCGTAAATATCGTGAAACGCTTCGCGCGTAACGTATCCGTTCGACACCATCACCGTATTGATTCCGTATTCCTTCGCCGCCCGGCAAATATCGATCACGTACTCGCCCCAAATCGTCGGCTCGTTATAAGTGAACGCAATCGACGGGCATCCATTTCGAATCGCCAGCAGCGGCACGTCTTCCGGTGGCACGTGCTGCGACCGCACCTGATCCGACCGCGATTTCGAAATGTCCCAATTCTGGCAAAAAAAGCAGCCCATGTTGCAACCGGCCGTACCCATCGAAAACACGCGCGTCCCCGGCAAAAAATGATTCAACGGTTTTTTCTCGATCGGATCGATCTGCATTGCCGCCGGAGAAGCGTACCCCAGGCTGTAAAGCTTCCCGCCCTCGTTCACGCGTATAAAACAAAATCCCGCCTGCCCTTCCCCGATGTGGCAGTGCCGCGGACACAAATAGCAGTGCGCTTTCCCGCCAGGCTCCGCCTCCCACCATCGAGCCTCGTGCAACGCGTTCGTCTTTTGCAGGATCTTCAGGTCTTCCATCTTCTCTGCCGCCTGAGCGTAGTATACCCCTTGGCGGCGCATACTGGCCGTGCCTGTGTTACCAACAACTTGCGAGGCGCAACTCAACGCTCAACGACGTTCATGAACGATTATTTGACCGAAATCGACCTGCCGTCGTCGCAGCCCGGGCTATTCGCTGGCGGAAGAGCCGTTGTTTGGCGCAGTGGTGCGTGGCTTTGATTGGGAGGAATGTTCCGATCGATGTTCCGGGCGATTTTCCGGACGGTGTTCCGTTTCTCGCCTCAGCACCGACAGACTGTTCAGCGCGTCTTGCATCGCCTGCAGTTCCAAACGTCCATCGGGAACGCTTCGTACGGCCTCTAAACGCTGAAGAATCGCGGTTTCTGCGGCAGAAACTCGGTGAGGAAGTTGTTGTGGATCAGCTTCTAGGAGCGCTTCTTCGTAAGTCTTTTGCCAATCCGGATACGTGATCCTGCTCATGCAGCTGCTCCTTTCGCGGTTGCTAGGGGTGGCCCGCGTCTTAAGTTTTGCCGTTTATCGTAGGCTTGCGGTTTCAGCGAGTCTGTTCAATTCTGCACAGCCTGTGGATTTCTCCCTCCTTTCGGCGAACAGGAGGCGCACAATCTTTCAGTGGTTTCCCGCCGGTTCGCAGCGGCCCAAACGTTATGGGCACCTGTTTCTACCAGGATTGCCGTGGCTAGCTCTGTCTGGCCTGTACACTCGGACTGCACGCCTACCAACAGTTCTCCGTTCCTGATCCAGCCTTCGTACCTTTTGGCTTCGTCAGCGGGAACGCCCAGCATTTTCAGCGCGCCACACACCACTCCTCTTCCGTCC
>Ga0210384_10009491_pt1 | contig 10031 bp, 9 predicted proteins | sample IncBWH2MmetaG_FD_160574 | JGI IMG/M metagenome (GOLD analysis project Ga0210384, IMG submission 160574) | Forest soil microbial communities from Barre Woods Harvard Forest LTER site, Petersham, Massachusetts, United States - Inc-BW-H-2-M | ecosystem: Environmental > Terrestrial > Soil >...
CAGCGGCTGGCCGTGGACCACCGGAGAGGCCGAGAGAGCATGGGGAGCCGGAACTGAGACCGGATGCCCCTGGACGATGAGGTTCGGGGCGGCCGTGGCGAGATATCCGACCGGGAACGGAACGATCCCGAAGAGCAGGATCGAGGCGACCCAGGCCGGCGCGAGCCGCCACCAGCCACTCGGAGCGGGGGAGAGGCGAAACACCGCCCGACGAGGAACCATCACTCCATATGAGGCCTGTCCCGGTCGAGGGAGGTCGCAAGAGGCACCCCCCGCTGCCACCGAATCTGAACGGTGCTCCCGACGGGCGGGCCGACCTCGTCCTTGGGGAGCACCACCTCCCACACCGACCCGTCGGCGGCGCGGACCAGGAGGCCGGTGCCCTGAGGGGACCATCCCCGGGCGACGACGGCCGCGGAGACCCCGGGCTCGCCCGATCTGGCCAGCGTCAGCTCCGACGGGTCGACGGCCATCGGCCCGGCAGGTGCGGGGACGATGTTGTAACCCAGGAACCGCGCGACGCGCTCGTCGATCGGGTGCTCGAAGACGTCGGCCGGCGAGCCCGTCTGACGCAGCTCGCCGTCGAGCAGGACGGCCACGCGGTCGCCAAGGAACAACCCCTCATCCCGGTCGTGGGTGACGAAGATCGCCGCGGTGCGACGAGCCGAGAGGACCCGGCGGAACTCGGCTCTCATCTCTCGGCGGAGCTCGGCGTCGACGGAGGCGAACGGCTCGTCGAGCAGCACGACGGACGGACCGGGGGCCAGGGTCCGGGCCAGCGCGGCGCGCTGTCGCTCCCCCCCCGAGAGCTCCTCCGGGCGACGGTCGGCGAGGCTCCGCAGCCGCAGGAGCTCCAGCATCTCGGTGACGAGCGACTCCACCTCGGCAGCGGGGCGCCGCTGGATCTGAGGGCCGTAGGCGACATTCTCCCAGACGCTCCGCTCCGGGAACAGCTGCGCGTCCTGGAACAGCATCCCGATGCCCCGCCGGTGCGCCGGGACCCCGACGAGATCTCGCCCCCGGAGCTCCACGGATCCTCCCGTCGGCTCGTCGAGGCCGGCGATGAGCCTCAGGAGGGTCGTCTTCCCGCTCCCGTTCGGTCCCATCAGGGCCAGGAACTCCCCCTCGGCGACCTCCAACGAGACATGGCGGAGCACGGGCACGCCGGCCCATGCCGAGGAAAGGTCCCGGATCCGCAGGAGCTCAGAGGCGGACACGCCGACCTCCCACGAGCAGGCCGAGGAAGCTCACGAAGCTCAAGGCGAGCAGGGCGAACGCGAGCTGGTCGGCGGCCGCGTAGTCGCGGAGCGACTGGAGGCGGTACAGCTCAACGGTCCAGGTGGTGAACCGGGGCGTCGCGAGAAAATAGGTGGCAGTGAACTCTCCGAGGCCCAGGGCGAAGGCGAGCAACGCCGCCGAGACGAGGGCCCCCCGGGCGAGCGGGAGCTCGGTGTCGAGGAACGCCGTGATCGGGCGGGCTCCTAGGAGTCGGGCGCCCTCGCCGAACGACGCTGGAACGCGTCGGAGCCCGACCCAGAGGCTCTGGGTGGCGAACGGCAGCGCGAGCGTCGCCTGGCTGAGGAGGATCAAGAGCCAGACGGTCGATTCCCCTCCGAGCAGCGGCCTCCAGAACTCGGCGAGCGAGAACGACAGGATAATCGGCGAGATCAGCAGCGGAAGGAACAGGAGGAACTGCACGGGGCGGGACCAGCTCGGTCGGATCCGGAGGACGAATCCGGCCAGGAGCCCGAACAGGACCGCGATCCCCGCGGCCCCGGCGGCGAAGAACATGGTGTTCCCGAGCGCGGCGGAGGTCGAGATCCCGAGGCGCTGCGTCAGCGCCGGGCTGAACAGACCCGCTCCGCCCGTGGAGGGGGCCAAGAGCGCCCGCTCTGCGACGGCGCCGGCGACGGCCGCCACGAGGGCGACCGTCACGGCGGTCGCACCGGCAAGCGCCCATCCCACCGGGCGCCTCCACGGGATCGGGCGGTTCCGGGCCGTGCCCACCGGCGTGCGATCCCGCAATCGGGTGACGAGGAGCAGGTAGATCGCGGTCGGGACGGCGAGGAGCGCCACCGCCGACATCGCGAGGAGAGCGGCCGTGGCGGGCTGGACCAGTTGCTGGTCGAGCGTGAAGATCCGCGCCTCGAGCGTGTAACACCGGGGGCCGCACACGATGAGCGGCGCCGCGAACGCCATCGACGAAAAGAGAAACGTCAACAGCGCCCCGGCACCCGCGCCCACCCACGAGGGAGGACCCCAGACCTCCCGGTAGGCTCTCCCCGGCCCCCCGCCGAGGACCGCGATCGCCTCTTCGCGTGCGGGGTCCGAACTCTCGACCCCGACCGCGGTCAGGAGGGCGACCAACGGCAGGTTGAAGCACGCATTGACGAGGAGGATTCCGCCCAACCCGGAGCCGAGGGCCCGGAGCCCCGGTATCGGAACGCTGAGGAACCCGGAAGGGCCGAACAGGTCCTCGACACCGGCGACGACCACCAGGCTGGGCAGGAGGAACGGCACCGAGAACAGCGCCAAGATCGCCTCGCGGCCAGAGAATGAGTAGCGGCCGAGGAACACCCCCGCCGGGTAGCCGATCGCGACCACGACGACCGAGCTCAGGGCGCCTTGGATCAAGGAGTTCCCGAGCGCCGCCCGATTGAGTGGGTCCGCGAGCACCCCGGAGAGACCCGCCGCTCCGCCCTGCGAGCTCCATGCCTCGGCGAACAGGAGGCACGGCGGCAGCAGGGCGAACAGCACGACGTAGAGAACGATCGGGGATAGCCCGCCGAGCCCGGGAACGCCCCGCCGCATCAACCGGCCGCGTTCTCCATCGACTGCCAATCGCTCAACCACCCCGGGAGCGCGGCGGCGACCTCCGCCGGGGTGGTACCGTTGTTCAGCGCGACGATCCCGTTCGGAAGGAATGCGTTAGAGAATACCGGTGGCAGTGCCACCGTGTCGTTGGCCGGATACTCCCACTCGTTGAGCGGGATCTCGGATTGCACGCCCCCCCGGAGGAACCAGTCGATGAACTGCTGATCCAGGCTCTCGTGCGGGCTTCCGCGGACGATCCCGAGGCCGTACGTGGTCCGCCAGCCGTAGTAGGTCGCGTTCCAGTACGAGGTCGTCGCGTGGAACGGGGTCGAGTAGTTGTTCGCGACGGCGTACGCCGGGTCCGTCGCATAGCTGACGACCATCGGGGGGTTCCCCGTGGCCTGGGAGAACTCCCCGAAGGCGGTCCCCCAATCCGGGGCGGTGGGGAGCCGGTCGGCGTCGGCGCTGCGCCAGAAGTTGTGCCAGTCCTGGTGGAGGACCTGGGTGTAGAACTCGACCTCCCAGGCGAGGAACTCCTCCCCGGTGATGTCCGTCGTCGGATTCTCGACGAGGAGGCCGGCGGCCCAGCTCGAATTGGCGACGAAGTCGGGGAAGGAACTGTGGGCCACCGCCCCGTGGGTGAGGGCGGCGAACGAATCGTTGTAGTCGATCGCGAGGTAACCGGACTCGTAGGGGGTGAGCGAATGATCCGGGGCGAGTCCCGCGGCGAGGTACGGGGGAACATGGGAGAGCTCCGGGGAGGTGTACGGGGTGAGGACCCCCGCCGCGATCGCCTGCGGACCCGTGATCTCGTCGAGACCGATCACGACGTCGGCCCCCGGAGCGTTCTTCTCGGCGACGAGGGTGCTGACGAGCGTGCCCCCGGGGCATTCGAGCTGGACATTGACCGCGTGGACCCGCGCGAACTCGCCGAACACCGCGTCGTAGATCGGGGTGTTGGTGGCGCAGTTGTTGTTGAAGAGCGACGAGTAGGCGTAGATGACCAGGGTCGGTCGGCCACCGACGGGGTGTTCGAGCCAGTAGGCCCATCCCCCGTACGCGCCGAGAGCCACGATCAGGATGACGATGGCGACCCCGACGACCCGTCCAACGTGGCCCGCCCGCCGTCGCGAAGGACGGGAAACCGGGGGCGTCGAACCGACCGAACTATCCATCTCCCCGCCGCGCCGGGACGGGAGCTGTTACGTCGGGCATCGCGTTCCCTTCGCGGGCATTACCCCAATCAGGTTCGTGGGGTCGACGGGATCTCCCCGCCCTCTCAGCCGAGCCACAGCTCCCCCAGCGCCCCGGCCAATCCGCCGCGCCTCTTACCCGTTTCCCTCGGGGATCCCCGTCGCGCCGACGCCAATCCCTTATACGGTGTCCGCGTCCCAGCGCGGGCGGATGTCCGAGGTCAGTTCGAAGTCCCGGTTCGGCACCGAGCTCGTCAAGCGCGGCTTCGCCAAGATGCAGCAGGGCGGGGTCATCATGGACGTGACGTCGGCCGACCAGGCGGCGACTGCCGAAGAGGCCGGCGCCGTCGCCGTCATGGCCCTCGAACGGGTCCCCGCCGACATCCGAGCCGCCGGAGGCGTCGCCCGAATGGCAGATCCGAGCAAGATCCGCGAGATCCGCGAGCGGGTGTCGATCCCGGTGATGGCGAAATGCCGCATCGGGCACACGGCCGAGGCCCGGATCCTGGAAGCGCTCAAGGTCGACATGATCGACGAGTCCGAGGTCCTGACACCGGCCGACCCGTTCCGGCACGTCGAGAAGAAGGCGTTCAAGGTACCGTTCGTCTGCGGCGCCCGCAACCTCGGCGAGGCGCTCCGCCGGGTCGACGAGGGCGCGGCGATGATCCGCACGAAGGGCGAGGCCGGCACCGGCAACGTCGTCGAGGCGGTCCGGCATATCCGCCAGATCAACGCCGAGGTGGCGGAGATCCAGAAGATGCCGAAGAAGGAGCTCGGCAGCTGGGCCGCGCGCGAGCACGTGGCCGAGGCGCTCGTCGTCGAGGTCCAGAAGCTGGGGCGGCTTCCGGTGGTCAACTTCGCCGCGGGGGGCGTCGCGACGCCCGCCGATGCCGCGCTCTGCCGCCTCCTCGGCGTCGATGGGGTGTTCGTGGGGAGCGGGATCTTCAAGGCGGAGCATCCGATCAAGGTCGCGAAGGCGATCGTCGAGGCGTCGCTCCGTTTCGAGGACGCCGAGTACCTGGCCAAGATCTCGACTGGGCTCGGAGGCGCGATGCGGGGGATCGACATCGCCGCCCTCGCCCCCTCCGACCTGCTCCAGAACCGGGAGTCGGCACGGGCCGACGGGCCGTAGGCGGTGCTCGCCCGCCCCGGCCCCCGGGTCGACCCGGGCGCTGTCGGTAAGAGCGGGGGTTCGGTCCCGGTCCCGTGCGCATCCTTCAGGTGAGCCCGTTCTACCTCCCTCACGCCGGGGGGGTCGAATCCCACGTGCGGGCGCTCTCCGGGGAGTTTGTTCGACAGGGCCACTCGGTCACCGTCCTCACCTCCCGACACGACCGCTCGCTTCCGCCGGAGGAGACGATCGACGGCGTCCGCGTCGTGCGAGCGCGGAACCTGGCCGTCGTGTTCAACACCCCGGTCGACCCGGGCATCTCCCGGGCGATCTCGGGGATCGAGGCGGATGTGGTGCACCTCCATTACCCGCCCCCGTTGACCTCTTACTTCGCGGTCCGCGGGCTCCGGGGTCGTCGAATGCCGGTGTTCCTGACCTACCACTGCGATCTCTACATCCCCGGGTTCACCGGGCGACTCCTGACCCGCCTCTACGAGCAGCTGTTCCTCCCGTCGACGCTACAACGCGTCGACCGGATCGTCGTCCACACCCGCAGCTACGGGATCACCTCCGCTCCGCTCCGGGGCCGGACGCTCGAGATCATCCCCTCGTCGGTGGACCTCGACCGGTTCCGCCCCGAGGGGGACGCCGGTCCGATCAAGCGACGACTCGGCCTCGAGGGCCAGCGGGTCCTCGCCTTCACCGGGCGGTTGGTCCCGCACAAGGGGATCGACGTGCTCCTTCGGACCCTTCCGGAACTTCCCGGCGACGTCTCGGCCCTGATCGTCGGCCGGGGCCCGCGGCTGTCGGGCCTGAAGGGGCTCGCAGGACGTCTCGGGGTGCTCGATCGGGTCCGCTTCTGCCCGGATGTCTCCGACGAGGAACTTCCAAGCTACCTGAGGGCCGCGGACCTGTTCGTCTTTCCGAGCCAGAACCGGTTAGAGGGGTTCGGACTCGCCGTCGCCGAAGCGATGGCGTGCGGCCTCCCCGTCGTGATCGCCGACATGCCCGGGGTCCGAGAGGTGATCGAACCCGGGAAGGAGGGGCTGCTCGCCGAGCCGATGATCGCCGGAGACCTCGCGAAGAATCTGCGCGAACTGCTCGACGATCCCGAGCGGCGACGACGGATGGGGACCGCCGCCCGCCGGCGCGCCGAAGAACGCTACGGCCTACCGAAAGTCGCCGGACAGCTCATCGCCCTGTACCGATCCCGGATCGCAGCTGGTTGATTTGGAGCTTGAGGCGCTTCGCCTCCGTCGCCGCGGCGCTCTTCCAGTCGGCGCCGTTCGAGGCGAACAGGATGCTGCGCGACGCCGAGACCAGGAGGGCCCGGCCCTGGGCGTCGACCCCCTCGCGCACCGTCGTGGAGAGCTGCCCGCCCTGCGCCCCGACGCCGGGCACGAGGATCGGGACCCCGTTGCCGAGCGCCTGCCGGGCCTGCCGGATGGCGTCCGCGTAGGTGGCCCCGACGACGACCCCGGCATTGCCGTTCGCCGAGGCGAACCGTCGTACCTCGGCGCAGACGGCGAGCCATAGCGGGCCCCGCGGGGTCGGGATCTCCTGGAAATCCGGGGCGCCCGGGTTCGACGAGTGGGCGACGACGAAGAACCCATGGGTGCCGTCGGCCAGGAACGGTTCGAGGGTCTCCCATCCCAGCCACGGCGTGATCGTGACGGCATCGAAACCGAAAGCGCCGAAAGCGCCGACCCGGATCAGGCGCATCGTGTTGCCGATGTCGTTCGCCTTCAGGTCGAGGATCCGCAGGCGGGTCGGACCGATGCGCCGGACGAGCTTGGAGAGGTAGGCGAACCCCGGCGGACCGAACGCCAGGTAGGAGCCGAGTTGCATCTTGTACGCCGCGGCGTGCGGAAGCGTCGCCGTGACGATCCCATCGACGAACTTGGCGAGCGCCGTCGCTGGGGCGAGCCGCGACAACGGTTTGGGGAACTGGTCCGGGTCCGGGTCGAGCCCGACGCAGAGAAGCGAGTCGCGGGTCGCGAGGATCTTGTCGACCCGCGCCTGGAACTTGACCGCCACGCTCGACCGAGTCAGCCGGCGAGGGGGAAATACGTTGTGCCGAGGGCGCGTCCGTTCCACCGACGAGATCGGTCCGCTCCGTTCGCGGTCGGCTTCAGGGCTTTATTTGCCCCCCGGTTCGGGGGCGTTGAGGAGCGATGGCCGACGCCGACGACCCCGACGCTCCGAACTATCGCGAGCTCCGGCTCCGTGACCTCCGGCCGATGGACGTTCCGGTCATGGTGGTCGGTCGCGTTCTCCGCGCCGAATGGCGCGAAGTGGCGCGGAGGGCGGACGGCGAGAAGCGGCCGGTGCTCTCCGGCCTCCTCTCGGACGGCACGGCGACGGTCCGGTTCACGTGGTGGGACCCCCCGAAGGACGAGATCGAGGTCGGGACGATCCTCAGGGCGGCGAACGTGCTGATCCGCGAATTCCGGGGTCGCGCGGAACTGACGTTCAACTCCCGCACGCGGGTCCAACCCGCCGACCCCTCCGAGCTCCCGGCCCCCTCGATCGCCGAGTTTCCGCTCGTTCCGTTGAGTGCCGTGAGCCCCGGCGCCGAAGGGTTCCGGATCGAGGTCCGGGTCGAGAACGTCCGACCTAAGACGGTCCAGGTGCGAGGATCGACCCGTGCGATCTTCGAGGGGGTCCTCACGGACGGATCGGGCCGATTGCCGTTCACGGCGTGGTCCGACCTGCACCTGGTCGAAGGCTCGTCGATTCGGATACTGGGCGCGACGATCCGGGAGTTCCAACGCCGTCCCCAGGTCAACCTCGACGAGGGGTGCCTCATCGAACCGATCGCGGCGGGACCGGTCCCGGGTACCGGGGCGGGCGGACCCGCCCAGGCGAGGGACATCGGCTCGTTGGAATCCGCGGAGGGCTCCGCGGAAACGGTGATCCGGGGAGTCGCCGTCGCCCTCGTCTCCCCGAGCGGGCTGGTCCACCGGTGCCCGGAGTGCCGCAAGACGACGACGCAGGGGGTGTGCCGGACCCACGGGGCGGTCACGGGATACCCCGATCTCCGCACCCGTCTCGTGCTGGACGACGGGACCGGGAGCGCGACGGTGGAGCTCGCGCGAGTGCCGACCGAGAAGCTGTTGGGTCGCACCCTCGATGAGCTGCTCGCGGCGGACCCGACGGCCTCGGGGACCTCCGCGCTCGAGGAACAGCTGTTCGAGGTCACGTTCGGTCATCGCTTCGAGGCCCGGGGCCGTGCCCTCAACGGCGAGTTCGGCCTCACCGTCTTCGGCGACGAACTGACCCCGCTGTCTCCGCCGGATCCGAGCCTCGACCGTCCCACGGCACCACCTGAGGCGGGGGGTTCGGTATGACGGCCCGAGAGATTGCCTGGCGGGTGTTGGCCGCCGAGGTCGGTGCGTCCCGGGTCGAGGAAAAAGGGGACGGGCCGAAGGCGACGAGCCACCTGCTCTCTCCCTACGGCGCCCGGATGAGCCGTGTCCTTCTCGCTGGCTGGGTAGATCCGCCCGCGACGGCGGCCGGGGTGTCGGGGTTCCTCCGCAGCCGCCTCGTCGATCCCTCCGGGGAGGTACCCCTGACGGCCGGGAGCTACCAGCCCCGAGGGCTGGCGGGTTTGGGTTCCATCACCGAAACGACCTCGATGCTCGTCGTCGGCAAGGCCCACCTCTATCGGGGTCGCGACGGTTCGGTGACTCCATCGATCCGCGTAGAAGGGGCTCGCAAGCTTCTGGCGCCCGAGCTTCGGTCGACCTACGCTGAGATCTTGGAGCATACCCGGGTCCGCCTCGATCTCGTCACGGGCCGCCCGGACGCCGCTCACCCTCCCCGCTGCGATCGTGCGGCACCCCCAGCCCGATGGCTAGAGGCGGCTCGCGGGGCCGCCGCTCGTTATCCGGATGTCGACCGGGACCGATTCCGCCGCCAGCTTGCGGAGGTAGAAGCCGTCGTTTCCGGCCCCGGAGGGGGAGCCCCGCCCCCGAAGGGACCGCGCGCGCCGGCCTCGATAGGCCCGACGGTCACCGTGACCCGTACCGCTCCGAATCCCATCCGCACCGACGAGCCGGCGCCAACGGCCGCCGAGCGCGCCCACGAGTCGGCGTTCCTGGATGTCGTCGACGAGCTCGCGGAGGAATCGATGGACGGCTACGCGGACCTTCGGCAGGTCTTTCAGCGGTGCGCGGGACGCGGGTTGAGCGAGACGCACGCCGAGGAGCTCCTCGATCGCCTCGAGGAGGCCGGCACGATCGAAGAACCGATCGTGGGTCGATTGCGCCGGAGCTGAGCGGGCTCCGGGAGTTCATATAGGACCTATGCGCATTGATGCGCAGTCATGAACCGTCGCCTGGCGAGCCGTTCGTCGCCCTCACCCCCGGTGCCCGCCTCGGAACTCGCCGCTTCCTCGACCCCGGAGGGCCCGGGGCGCACCTGGACGTGGAGAGCGCTCTCCGGCACGATCGTGGGGATCGGGGCCGTGGGAGCCGCCTTGTGGATCGGTCATGCCGCCGGTCTCGACCGGACCGGCTCGTGGATCGGACCCGGGACGATCGGGGGCCCCTTGCTGGGACTGTTGGCATTCGTCTCGCCGGCCGGGATGACCCTGCCATGCTGGGCGAGCTTCCATCCGCGGCAGGGCGTCGGGGGGCGGGCGGTCGGCTGGTCCTCGAGCGTGCGCGAGTGGCTTCGCACGCGCCTCTGAAGGACGAGACCGAGGCCCCGGCGGGCGCGTTCGCCTCTCCGGCTTTGGGATTTTATTCATGGCCTCGGTTTCCCGGGGGCCCGAACTCGTCCCTCCCTCTCCCTCCGCTCGGCCCGTGCCCGTCCGACTTCTCAAACGGGTAGAGGGGCCTCATCGCCTCCTCGGAGAGGGCGTCCAGGTCAAGCCTTAGACCTGCCAGTTCCGCTCGACCATGGCCGCG
>Ga0210384_10009498_pt1 | contig 10028 bp, 9 predicted proteins | sample IncBWH2MmetaG_FD_160574 | JGI IMG/M metagenome (GOLD analysis project Ga0210384, IMG submission 160574) | Forest soil microbial communities from Barre Woods Harvard Forest LTER site, Petersham, Massachusetts, United States - Inc-BW-H-2-M | ecosystem: Environmental > Terrestrial > Soil >...
GATACGGGCACGAATCGTGACCCCGGGTCGAAGGACCCTGCATTGAGAGTTGTACTGCTGCAAGCTGCAACCGTTCAGTCCGCACTGATCGCGTCCTTAAGCGGTGCTTAAGGCGCCTACCTGACTACCGATCTGTTTTGACCGAGGTATCGCACGCGGGGTTACCCGCCCTTCACGGCGCCCGCGGTCAGTCCGGCCACGATCTGGCGCTGGGCGAAGATCGTGAGCAGGAGCACCGGGAAGGTGACGATCAGGGCGGCCGCCGCCAGCGGTCCCCAGCTCAGCTGATCGAAGGAAATCATGTTGTAGACCGCAACCGGGAGCGTCCGGGTCTCGCGGCCAGCCAGCACGATGCCGAACACGAAATTGTTCCAGGAGAAGATCACGGCAAGGATGAAGGCCACCGCAAGTCCGGGCCGGGCGATCGGCAGCGCCACGTGACGGAACACCTGCCAGCGCGTCGCGCCGTCGATCAGTGCGGCCTCCTCGAGCTCGAGCGGCGTCGTCTCGAAATAGCCGATCATGATCCAGATCACGATCGGCACGGTGACGACCAAATGGATGATGATCTGCGGCCAGAGCGTCCCGAGCAGCCCCAGCCACTGGAACAGCAGGAACAGCGGAATGAGATAGGACAGTCCCGGCGTGATGCGGGCGATCAGGATCACGATGGCGGATTTCTTCGCGGCCATCCGCGCAATGCCATAGCCGGCGGGCACCCCGACCAGCATCGCCAGCAATGTCGCGGTGCCGGTCACGGCAAGCGAATTCCTGAAATAGGTCAGGAAACGGTTGGATGCGAGCACGTCGGTGTAGTTCTTCCAGGCAAAATGGTCGGGGATGAACACCGGCGGATAGGCGGCATTGTCGACCTCGAACTTCACCGAAAGCGAGATCATCCAGAGGAAGAACAGGATCGCCGGCGAGACGATGACAAACACCGCCAGCCACAACCCGATCCTGCCGATGACGACGCGGACGTTCACGCCCCGGCTCCGATCTCGGTCCATTGCGCGCGTTGCCGCAGGACCAACAGCAGCGCCGCCAGCGCCACGATCAGCAGAAACAGGATCACCGCGATGGCCGAACCATAGCCGAGGTCGTAATAGGTGAAGGCGACGCTGTAGAGATAGAGGTTGATCGTCTCCGATGCGGTCCCGGGCCCGCCCTGCGTGATCGCGAAGATGATGTCAAAACTCTTCACCGCATCGATCATCCGGACCATGGCGGCGATGAACAGGAACGGCGAGATCAGCGGCAGCGTGATGAAGCGGAACATCTGCCACATGGTCGCGCCGTCGATCTGCGCGCTTTCGTAGGGCTCGGTCGGTATCGCCGCGATGCCGCCGAGCACGATCAGCATGACCAGCGGCGTCCATTGCCAGGTCTCGACCAGGACCAGCGATGGAATCACCGTTGCCGGATGGAACACCCAGAGCTGCGGCGGCACGCCGACGAGCGACAGCAGATAGTTGAGCACGCCGAGTTGCGGATGGAACATCATCGTCCACACCAGCGCGATCGCGACCGGGGTCGCCATCATCGGCATGATGAAGATCGCCCGCAACACGCCGCGCCCGCGGAAGTTGGCGTGAAAGACGACGGCCGCCAGCGTTCCGAACACCAGCGGCAGCACGACGGACAGCACCGTGTAGACCAGCGTATGCGCGACCGCTTCCACGAAACGCGGATCGTTCGGCAGCCGCAGATAGTTGGCGAAGCCGACGAAGGTGGTCGGCGAACCGACCTTCCATTCGTTCAGGCTCATCCAGATCGTGAACGCCCACGGAAACACGATGACTGCGACCACCACGACCAGCGCCGGGATCACGAACGGCCAGTAGGAGGGCGGTCGCCATTCCCGTTCCGGCGCCGCGTTGACGCCTGCGGGTTCGGTCCTCGCATCGACAACGGCGCTCACGTCTTTTCACTGCGCTCCAGGATGGGCCGGAACTGCTCATGCGCCTTCTTCAGCTCGGTGGCCGGGTCGGCCCCCGAGAGCGTCGCCGTCAGCGCGGACCCGACAATGTCGCGGAACTCGGCCACCGGAATGATGACGGGAAGACCGAGCTTTGAGATCTTGCCGGAATCGATCACCGATTGCAGCCATTCCTGCGGCAGCTTGACCCCGCTCCGCGTCGCCGGATCGTTGAGCACCGAATTGCGGAACGGCACGCCGCCGCCGGCCTGCAGCAGCCGCGCGCCTTGCGCGCGCGATACGATCCATTGGCACAACAAATAGGCGGCCTCCTTGTTGGGACAGGCCTGGGCGATCCCGATACCGTCGCCATAGGTGGCGGAGTATTGTCCCTTGGGGCCCGCCGGCACGATGGTGTAACCGACCTTGCCGACGATCCGCGACGCGTTCGGATCCTCCAGCGGCGGCGCCCAGCCGACGCCATCGATCCACATCGCCGCACGCCCTTGCGTGAACGCGGCCATCGATTCCATCCAGTTGAAGCCGGCAACGCCGGGAGGCGCGACCTTGGTCAAGAGCCTCTGATAGAGCTTGGTCGCCTCGATCGCTTCCGGGCCGTCGGTCAGGATGTTGCCCTTGGCGTCGAGGAACTCGCCGCCATAGTTCAGGAAGAAATTGGTCCACAGCGTCATGTTGGCATTGCGCAGGCCGCGCCCGACGAAGCCGAACGTCCCCTCCTTCGGGTCCGTCAGCTTCTCGGCGGCGACCACCATCTCATCGAGCGTCTTCGGCACCTCGATGCCCTTCTTCGCGAACATCGCCTTGTTGTAATAGAGGATGAAATAGTCGACCGACCAGGGCAGCGAGAGCATCCGCGCCTTGTCGTCCCTGGCGTATTGCAGGCCGGCGGCAGAGAAATCACTCTCGACCAGATCAGGTGCCGTCAGCTTCGGGTCCTTCATGAAGCCGGAGAGATCGGCAAGCCAGCCTCCCTTCTCGAACTGCCGCTTCTGCACGTGATAGCTCAGGTGGACGACGTCAAAACTCGGCTTGCCCGAGGCGAGCTCGATGACGCATTTCTGGCGCTGCTGCTGTTCCGGTATCTGCTCGGCTTCGACTTCAATGCCGGTGAGTTCGGTAAACTCCTTGGCATATTTTTGCAGATTGTCGCCACGCGGCCCCTTGGCGAGGATCACCTCGAGCTTGGTGCCGGCGTATTTCTTCCAGTCGACATCCGCGGCCCATGACGGAAAACCGGCAAGCCCCATCGCCGCTGCGGCGGCCGAGCCAGCCAAAACGGCACGGCGGGAAATATGTTTCTCTCTCATGGCTGTTCCTCTCCCAATTGGCTTTTTTTGGTTCACATGTCTTTTCTTGATTGTGTCTTATTCAAGTGCGCAAACACCCGGCACCCTACAGCGCTTCGCGGTCCCATGGATCATCAAGTGATCCAATATGACCGCGGTCGATTCTCGTGTTGGCGCATGTCCTTGTCGGCGAACCGGATACCACTTCGCCCGGACATGCGCTAAGGCCTCAGGATCGACGCACCCGTCGTGGCCCGGCTTTCCAGGTCGATATGCGCTTTCGCCGCGTCTTTCAATGCATAGGCGTGGTTGATCGGCACATGCAGCTTGCCGTTGATGACGGCGGCGAACAGGGTGTCCGCGCCTTCGAGCAGTTCCTGGCGCGTGCCGATATAATCGTTCAGCTTCGGCCGCGTCGCAAATAGCGAGCCGTGGTTGTTGAGCTCGGCGATGGCGAAGGGTGGCACCGGCCCGGACGCGTTGCCGAAAGAGACGAACAGGCCGCGCGGCTTCAGGCACGACAGGGAGCCGGGAAAGGTCGACTTGCCGACGCCGTCATAAACGACGTCGCAGAGCTCGTTGCGGCTGATCTGTTTTACCCGCGCGGCGAAGTCTTCCTCGTTGTAGTTGATCACATGATCGCAGCCATTGGCGAGCGCGACATCGGCCTTCGCCTGCGATCCGACGGTGCCGATCACGTGGGCGCCGAGCGCCCTCGCCCACTGGCACGCCAACAGGCCAATGCCGCCGGCGGCGGCGTGGACCAGCACGCGATGATGCGGCTCGACCTTGAACGTCTTGTGCAAGAGGTACCAGACCGTCAGCCCTTTCAACATGAGCACGGCGCCCTGTTCATAGGTGATGTGGTCGGGCAGCTTGACCAGTTTCTCCCAGGGGATGTTGCGCTCGGTCGCGTAAGCGCCGAGATTGTGGTAATAGGCGACGCGGTCGCCGGGATGGAAATGCGTCACGCCGGGCCCGACCCCGATCACCTCGCCCGACGCCTCGTTGCCCGCGATGAACGGCAGCCCCGGCGCCTTGTAAAGCCCGGTACGATAGTAGACGTCGATGAAATTCAAGCCGACCGCATGCTGGCGGATGCGGATCTCGCCGGGGCCCGGCGCCGCCAATTCCACGCCCTCATAGACCAGCGTCTCGGGACCTCCCACCCTGTGCACGCGCACGGCCTTGGCCATCGGTTCGACTCTCCATCGTCCTTCGTCAAAACGAAAGCCATCGAGGCGTTGTTGTCAACTCGCAGCGGCGCCTTGCTGGCGCTGTTTTGAGCCGGCAGGCTCCGGAAACCCGGCTCCCGCGTCGCACCGGCCCGTTGGTTTGCGCCGAGCAACGGCCTATTTCCGGGCCTTTCTGCGGTTCTGCCGGGCAAGCACGTTGAAGAATTCCACTGCGACCGCGAACGCGATCGCAAAGTAGATATAGCCGCGCGGGATGTGGAATTTGAATCCATCGGCGACGAGCGCGACCCCGATCAGCACCAGGAAGGCGAGCGCCAGCATCTTCGTGGTCGGATGATGGCTGATGAATTCGGCGACCGGCCCCGACGACAGATACATGATCAGGCAAGCGATCACGACGGCCGCGATCATGATCTGCAGCTCCTGCGCCATGCCGATTGCGGTGATGATGGAATCCAGGGAGAAGACGACATCGATGATGATGATCTGCAGGATCACCCAGGCAAAGGCCCTTTTGGCCGAGCCGTCGTCGCCGTTCGCCTCATCGGCTTCGACCTCCCCGTGAATCTCGTGGGTCGCCTTGGCGATCAGGAACAGTCCGCCGCCGATCAGGATGAGATCGCGCCACGAGAAGGACCAGCCGGCAACGGTCAGCACGTCCTGCGTGAGCCCGATCAGCCAGACCAGCAGGCTGAGCAGCAGGATGCGGAAGGCGAGCGCGAGCAGGAGTCCGATCTGCCGGGCGCGTGTCGCGAGCGGCTCGGGAACGCGCGACACGATCACCGAGATGAAGATGACGTTGTCGATCCCAAGCACGATTTCGAGGGCCGTCAGCGTCAACAGGGCCGCCCATGCCTCCGGGCTGGTCCACAGCGTCATCATGACTTGAACGATCGAAGCAGCCGGATCGCGGCGTCGCTCATCGCGACATAGAGCCCGATCGCGCAGAGGCAGATGGTGACCGGCGCCGCCACGTCGAAATCACGCGCCAGCACGTCAGCGGCGAGGACCGCCCAAAACCCCATCAGCGCCAGCGTCAGCCATCTGAGCCGCCTGACCCGCACGGGATGGATGACATGGAATGGAACGAAGGTCAGCACGACCAGCAGCGCAATGCCGAGGCCTCCGAGCAGCGGGGGCGGCTGCAGCAGGAACAAATAGAACGCCGCAAAATTCCACAGTCCCGGAAAACCGCGAAAATGATTGTCGGCGCTCTTCATCCGCCGATCCGCGAAGTAGAGCGCGCCCGTCACCACGATCGCAAATCCGAGCAGAGACGCAATCAGCGGCGGCAGCAGGCCGCTCGCCGCAATGGCATAGGCGGGAACGAACACATAGGTCGTGAAGTCGACGACCAGATCGAGCACGTCCCCGGACCAGTTCGGCTGGACCCGGGCGACGTCGAACCGACGCGCCATCGGTCCGTCGAGGCCGTCGATGATCATCGCCACGCCGAGCCACCAGAACATCGCGGCCCAGTGCTCGCGGACGGCTTCCAGCAGCGCGAGCAGCGCCACGCCGGCGCCGAGTGCGGTGAAGATGTGCACGGAAAACGCCGCCGCACGAAGCACCGGCGTGGTCGATCCCGGATTCTGATGGCTGTCCTGTCTCATGGGTCGCAAAGTGCTATCAGGAAACGCTTGGCTTTGCACTTGGGTGGTTGCGGCCTTAGGTCGCGTAACTGCGGTTGTGCGGGCTTGAAAATACCGATCAGGAGGAACAATTGTATCGGTCATGAACGATGCGTCCAAAACCGATGCAGCCATGACGTTTGACGTTGCGGTTGTGGGCGGCGGTCCGGCGGGACTGGCGGCTGCGATCGCGCTGGCCCAGGCCGGCGCCAGGACGGCGCTGATTGCGCGCCGCCAGCCCTATGGCGACAACCGGACCACCGCGCTGCTCGGCGGATCGGTGACCTTCTTGGAGGAACTGGACGTCTGGCGCCGCTGCCTGGACAAGGCCGCAGCGCTGACGGCAATGCGGCTGGTGGACGACACCGCCCGCCTGATCCGCGCGCCGGAGGTGCGGTTCTCCGCAGGCGAGATCAGCCTGGATGCGTTCGGCTACAACATCGAAAATCGCGAGCTGATCGCGGCGCTGGAGGCGCGCGCCGACGAGATCGCAGGGCTGGCGCGGTTCGACGACGAGGCCGAGACCGTCGCGCCCGGTGAGCACGGCGTCGAGATCCGCACCGCAGGTGGAGCTGATATCACCACGCAACTTGTTGTCGGCGCCGACGGCCGGCATTCGCTGTGCCGCGAGGCCGCCGGCATCGCGGTCAACCGCCGCGATCTCAAGCAGTCGGCTCTGACCTTCAACATCAGCCTCACGCGGCCGCACAAGAACATTTCGACCGAGTTTCATACCGCGCATGGTCCGTGCGTTTTCGTCCCCCTCCCCGGCGCTCGCTGCAGCGTCGTGTGGGTGACCTCGCCCACTGAAGCCGAGCGGCTGAAAGGTCTTGGCGACGAGGAATTGTCCGAGGCCGCTGAAAAGCAGTCGCATTCGATCTTCGGACGCGTCAGGATCGAGCCGGGCCGCGCTTTGTTCCCGCTCGCGATCGAGCGACCGAAGCAGCTCGCCGCTCACCGCGTCGTGCTGGTCGGTGAGGCCGCCCATGTGGTGCCACCGATCGGCGCGCAGGGTCTCAATCTCGGACTGCGCGACGCTGACGATATCGCTGCCATCGTGCGCGACGCGCTCGCCTCGGACCAGGATCCCGGCGGGCGCGCGGTGATGTCGCGCTATGCGGCGGCGCGACGCGCCGACGTGCTGAGCCGGACCATGGTGATCGATCTCGCCAATCGCTCGCTGCTCAGCGAGCTGCTGCCGATGCAGTCGCTGCGCGCTGCCGGGCTGCATCTGATCGGCGCGATCGGTCCGCTGCGGCGCCTGGCGATGCGCGAAGGACTGGCGCCATCGTGGCGGAATTGGCGGAGAACCGGTACGTCCTCTTGAGGGAAGACCAGCCCACATTACGGTGATCAACGTCGACGGCGTTCGGGACGTGATGCGGAGCAGCGATGCCGGCGGAGAAGCAGCGCGAGCCTCATCCGGGGAGCGCGGTCTCCAGCAGCCCTCTCGCCTTACCGGACGCGAAGCCTATGAAAATCACACCGAAATAGGGCGCGCGAACTTGAGGACGCGGACCCCGCGGGGAGGTCTGTTGGTGGGACGGCGCGGGGCGACGCCACTGTCACACAAAGGTTAAATCACGCCGATGCCCCTAGCATCGGGCGCCGTCATGGTCTATTCGACGAAGTATGATCAAAGCGCGAACCGCCAAATTTCAGATCGGCCAGATTGTCCGCCACCGGATCTTCTCGTTTCGTGGCGTGATTTTCGACATCGATCCGGAGTTCAACAACACCGAGGAGTGGTGGCTTTCGATCCCTGAGAATGTGCGTCCGCACAAGGATCAGCCGTTCTATCATCTGCTCGCGGAAAACTCCGAGACGGAATATGTCGCATATGTCTCCGAGCAGAATCTGTTGCCCGACGAGTCCGGGGAACCGATCCGGCATTCGCAGGTCGCCGAGATCTTCGTGCGCGACAAGTCCGGCGGCTACCGTCCGCGCAACCCGTCGCTGAATTGACCTCCGATATTTTGAAGCGCCGTGGTGGCTGGAGACCCCGGCGGAATATTATACTTGGTACGGCAAGTATAGTATTCCCTCCGGGCATCGCGCGTTCCGGCTGAAACAAAAGAGGCGCTCCCTGCAGAGCGCCTTTTTTCATTCCGTCGATGTGCAATCGGCTATCTGGCCGGCGCGCTGGTTGGCTGGCCCTGCTGCTCGAGCTTCTTGCGCGCTTCCTCGGCCCGCTTCTGCAGCTCTTCCTGCAGCTTCTGCTGGGTCTTTTCGAACTCCTTCGGATCGGTCGGCGCGCCGTCATAGGCCTTTTGGAAACTACTGCCGCCGGATTCCTGCAGCGGCAGCGGCAGCGTCAGCGGGGCGCCGTTGGAGTTGATGGCCTGCACCACCAGGTTCTGGCCCTTCTTCATGTTGGCCAGCAGTTCCGGCGTCACCTCGTAGTCGGACATGCACCCATTGGCGAAGCAGATGACGTAGGGGCTCTGCAGCGGCTGGTTGCCGTCCACGATCACCCGCGTGCCGTGCACCAGTTGCATGCCGAGCGGCAGCGTGACGCGCAAAATCTTCTTCGGCTCGCCCTCGGGCTCGATCACGACCGCCGCGATCACCGGCTGGCCGGATTCGATGCGGCCGTCCTTGCCTGTGAAGCACACCTGCTTGGCATTGGCGTCCTGTCCCTTCAGGCAGAACTTTGTCCAGGGCGCGTAGATCAACTGAACCTGCTGGTCCGGCGGCGGCTGGCCGCCCGCGGCCGCCGGAGCCTGCTGCGCCTGCTCAGCGCCCGCCGGCGCCTGGGCACTGGGCGCGGGGGCGGCGCCGGGAGCCCTGGGCGCGGCCTTGGGTGCTGCCGCCTTCGGCGCCCCCGCCGGGGCCTTCGGCGCGGCGGGCGCCGACTGGGCCTGGGCGTCCGTTGCACAGGGAACAGCCAGCGCGGTCGCCGCCAACAGGGCGAGAAGCCGCCCACGCGGTCCAACCGACGCGGCCAAGTTACGGAAATTCATTGCGGAAAACCCTTTCTGAACGGGAGCGCCCGAAATCGCCGGAGGCGCGACACCTCGCCGTTTCGCGCGGCTGTCTCCTAGTCAATTGAGGCAGATACGTGACAGGCGCGGTCGCCTTCCTCGATCGCCCGCCTTCATACAGCGGCGTACGGAAAGATCAATGCCGACAACAGTCTTTGACCGATCGAGTTGCCCCTGCGCCGCTATGATAGAAGTCCCTTGTGCACCAGACCGAATCAAATTCACGCGCAATCAGGTCAGCTTTTGGACGTATCGCCGTTCATGTGGCGGTGTCGGTTGCGCTGACCCTTTCGCTCGCGTGCCGGGTGGTAGCCGGCAGCGACGCCGGGCCGGAGAACTACGGCCTGTCCATGCACGGCGCGCCCGCCCTGCCAGCGGGCTTTGCCCATATGCCCTATGCCAACCCGGACGCGCCCAAAGGCGGTCGCCTGACCTGGGGGATGCTTGGAACCTTCGACAGCCTCAACCCCTTTATCGTCAAGGGCAGCGTCGCCTTCCAGCAGATCCGTTCCTACAATTTCGAACAAGGCTATGTCATCGAGAGCCTGATGGCGCGCGGCGACGATGAGCCGTTCACGCTCTATGGGTTGCTGGCAAAATCCGTCGAGACCGACGAAAGCCGCAGCTACGTCACCTTCCACCTCGATCCCAGAGCGCGCTTCTCGGACGGGCAGCCCGTTCTGGCGGATGATGTGGTGTTCACCTGGGCCCTGTTGCGCGACCATGGCCGGCCCAATCACCGCCAGTATTATTCCAAGGTGGCAAAGGTCGAGGTGCCCGATCCCCTCACGGTCCGGTTTGATCTCTCGGGGGCAAATGACCGGGAATTGCCATTGATCCTGGGATTGATGCCGGTCTTGCCGCGTCACGCCACCGACGTCGCGACCTTCGAGCAGACCTCGCTCGCGCCGCTGATCGGCTCCGGGCCCTACCGGGTGACCGCGGTTTCCCCCGGAACCCGTCTCACACTGACCCGCAATCCGGACTACTGG
>Ga0210384_10009499_pt1 | contig 10027 bp, 9 predicted proteins | sample IncBWH2MmetaG_FD_160574 | JGI IMG/M metagenome (GOLD analysis project Ga0210384, IMG submission 160574) | Forest soil microbial communities from Barre Woods Harvard Forest LTER site, Petersham, Massachusetts, United States - Inc-BW-H-2-M | ecosystem: Environmental > Terrestrial > Soil >...
GGCCATGGCGTCCGGGAAAGACTTTTCCAGACGTCCGAAATCTTCAAAAACCTTAGCGGCGCCTTTGCCGTTAAACAGCGGCTTGATGTCGTCGCGTTCCTTGCGAGATAGATCGCCGACCTTCGGAATCCGAATCGCTACTATCGGGCGATTGGGACTGATGGCAAGCTGCTCGATCGTCGGCGCATCGAAACAATCGCTTAAGTCGGTCATCGCAGGCAGACGCATGTCGGGCTTGTCGATTCCGTACAGGCGAATAGCATCGTCGTAGTCCATGCGCGGAAAGGGCGACTTGATGTCGTGTCCCGCCGCTTTGAAGGCGGCTGTCAGGAAGCCCTCTACCACTTCCCAGACGTGATCAGCCCGGGGATATGACATCTCTAAATCAATTTGAGTAAATTCCGGCTGACGGTCGGCACGCAGATCCTCGTCACGGAAACAGCGCACGATCTGAAAATACCGATCGAAACCAGAGATCATCAGGATCTGTTTGAAGATTTGCGGCGATTGCGGCAGCGCATAAAACGCGCCGGGCTGTACGCGGCTGGGAACCAGGTAGTCGCGCGCGCCCTCCGGCGTGGATCGGGTCATGAAGGGTGTTTCGATTTCATAAAATCCAAGGCCCGAAAGATAGTTGCGAATCGCCAACGCAACTTTGTGCCGCAGCTCGATGTTGAACTGCATCGGCTCCCGGCGGAGGTCGATGTAGCGGTACTTGAGGCGTGTTTCTTCGTTCGTCAACGCCGTATCGCTGGGCAAGAACGGCGGCTGTTTCGAGACATTCAGTATGCGTAATTCCTCGACGCGAAGTTCCACCTCGCCGGTGGGAATATTCTTGTTAATCGTTGAGGCATCACGCAGCTTCACCGTGCCAATCGCGGCGATCACGTACTCGTTCCGCAAGCTGCCAGCCTTCTCATGCGCGGCGGCACTCGTCTCTTTTTCGAAAACAATTTGGGCGATGCCGGAACGGTCGCGCAAGTCGACGAACAGCAGATTGCCAAAGTCGCGGCGGTTGTTCACCCACCCCATGAGAACGGCTTGTTTGCCTGCGTCGGAAGCGCGGAGCGTCCCGCACATGTGGGAACGCCGAAGATCGCCAATAAAATCGAGCATTGTGTCCTTACTCTTAAATGTTTTGGACGTCCCGGAAGGAACGTGGCAGCACTGTGGAAAATTCTGATTTTAGCAGGTGGGAGCGGTTCTGCGGACTCGCAGCCGGGCATTTTCGCCCAGCTGCTGCGACCCAGCGCTCAACACGAAATTGAAAATCTGGATTGGAGAACTAGCTCCCCACTCGGTGCGCCGCTGCCTGGTGAAACTTCATCTTCCAGTCGGTTCCTTGCTTTACCCAGATCGTGGTTACGTGCTGGTAGCGCGGGATGCGGGCGTCTTCGTCCGAAGGTGTTTCGCCCACGATAGCGTTGTAGGAGAGCATGACTGCGCCGTCGTTGAGCACGAACGTCTTTGGTTCATAGATGGCGTAGTGTTTGAGTTCGCCTTCGCCGAGGAGTTCAGCCCTGGAAACGTTGTGACCGGCCGTGTCGACCAAAACGAAATCGTCGGTCAGCAGCCGGGCGAAAGGAGTCGCGTCCCCATGCATTTCCGCACTGATGAAAGCCTTCTCTTGCTCCAGCAAGCTGGCGCCGAGCTGATCCGAAGGGCCGTCGCCGATCAAGGTGGGTGATTGTGCGTGCGCGGAAAGAGTGAGAGCCAGCGCGATCAAGGTGATTGCCAAGAAACGAAGTTGCATAGAGCCTCCGGGAAAAGCTGTTGTGAAAGTGTACCTTAACTACTTGCTTTGAATCTTCGCAGCTAAATCAGCGCGGGCGACGGTAACTTGTTCGCCGGTTTCGATGTTTTTCAGTGCGAACGCGCCGGATTGAACTTCATTTTCACCCACGATCAGCACGTAACGAGTGCGTGCTTTGCTCGCGATCTCGAAAGATTTCTTCAAGCGGAACGTCTCGTCGCCCAACTCGGCAACCAGATCGTGGCGGCGGAGTTCACGTGCCAGACGCGCGGCATGGCGGTTCATTCCAGAGCCAAGCGGAGCAATGTAAACATCGGGTTTACGGGTAACCGCCTCGGCAGATTGCGCCAGCGACATTACCAGACGGTCCTCACCAATGGCGAATCCGATGCCGGGGGCGTGAGGGCCGCCCAATGCTTCGGAAAGGCCGTCGTAGCGGCCTCCGCCGAGGATGGCATTTTGTGCGCCAAGGGCTCTGTGCGTGAATTCGAAGGCGGTGCGTACGTAGTAATCAAGGCCGCGCACGAGGCGGTCGTTGACCTTGTAGGGAATTTCGATTGCGTCCAGAATCTCTCGCACAGCAGCGAAGTTTTCGCGGCAAGCATCGTCCAGGAATTCGCTCATGCGCGGCAGCTTCTCGATGATGGGCTGGTCCTCTGGAACTTTGCAATCAAAGATCCGCAACGGATTGGTCACAGCACGGCGCTGGCAATCCGTACACATGCCCGCGACAACCGGGGCGAGGGCCTTGCGTAATGCTTCGTTGAAAGCCGGGCGGCAATCCGAACTGCCGACTGAGTTGAGTTCGAGCGTCCATCCCGTGATGCCCAGACGGTCGAGCAGCGTGGCCAGCATCTCCAAAACTTCGGCGTCGCGGGCGGGCGATTCGCTCCCGCTCGGAGGCGGACCAATGACCTCCGCGCCGATCTGGTAGAACTGCCGGTAGCGTCCCTTCTGCGGCCGTTCGCGACGAAACTGCGGACCAATGTAGAAGAGCTTGTTCAAGCCGCGCTCCCAGAGCTTGTGCTCGATGTAGGCGCGCACGACACCAGCCGTATTTTCCGGGCGCAGCGTTAAGGACTGGCCCTTGTCAGATTCGGCGCGGCCACGATCCTCCCACGTGTACATCTCTTTGGAGACGATGTCGGTCTCTTCGCCTACTCCGCGGGCAAAAAGCTGCGTCTCCTCGAAGATGGGCGTGCGAATTTCGTGAAAGTTGTAAGTGCGGAACACATCGCGCACGGCAGCTTCAACAAAATTCCACAGCGCTGTGTCCGGCGGGAGAAGGTCGCGGGTTCCTCGGGGGGCTTTAATCATTTGGATGTCTACTAAGTAAACATACAGTTTATAGCCTCGCACTAAGGTTGTGTGCAACTCAGAGCAAAGAAATTTGGGAAGATTCTTCGTGCGATAGACTTTCTATATGCAAAAGTTGCTCGACTTGATGCCATCGCTTCGTGACCTGATAAACGAGCCCAGAAAGAACCAATCCCTCTTCAAGGACCGCACGAGGTTTATGAAGCTGTGCAGTGCGATGGATGTCATCGAAGACACGGCCATGGCGGCTCGGGCTTATATGTCGCAGAAGGACACGAATGACAAAGGCCAGCTTTACTTAGAAACCTACGGTCTCCTGCAGGCTCTGGTTCTCCAGCATCAAGCTATACGTACCATTTGTGAAGTTCTTGGAGTGTCATTTAACAAGAGCATCCCTGTAATTTTAGAAGTAAGCGATTTGCGAGCTCGGGTGGCAGGGCATCCAGTGGGTACAGATACCGGACCGCATTTTTTGGTACAAGGAAGCCTCCGCCGCGGGAGCCTCGAAATTCACACTCCCACATCTAAGACGCAGCCTTCCACTTTCGTCAAACTGAACGACCTGCTGCACGCGCAGGAGAACGAAATAGCAACGATCATTCAAGGCATCCTTGTTGAACTAGAGGCTGCTGATGCAAAACACAAGGCACAGTTTCAGGGCAAGAAGCTGGAGACCGTTTTTCCGAACATTCTGAACTATTGTTTCGAGAAAATAAACGAGCACATCAGGAATACCCAATTAGCTGGAATGGGTGTCTGGGGGATAGGCGAACTGAGGAGAATGATCTCTGAATTTCAGGCCGGGATGGAGGAACGCGGTATCCAGCTCGATACCTATGACTACATTGAATATGACTACGGATTGCTTGCCTATCCAATGAATCAACTCGAAGCCTATTTAAGTGGCAACGAATCTGATATTCCAGGGTCGCAAGCTGCATATATTTTCGCGGAGTTTGTACGGATACAAGTCGAAAAACTACGCGAAGCCGCTAAGCAAATTGACATTGAATTTACTTCTTGAGCGAAACCTAACAACTACTTTTCCCGCAAATACGATTCCTTGTATTCCAGATAGTTATTCGCGTAGCGCAGGATGCTTGCTTGATCTTCTTCCGTAAGCTTTCGACGAAACTTCCCTGGCGATCCCATCCATAGCGATCCCGGCTCGACCTCGGTTCGTTCCGGAATCAACGTGCCTGCGGCCAGGATCGATCCGGCTCCAATACGCGCGCCGTTCAGAACGACGACACCCATGCCGATCAGACAGCGGTCTTCGACCACACACCCGTGCAGCGTCACCGAGTGGCCCACGGTCACATAGTCGCCAAGATACACACCGTACTTCTCCTTCATGCCGTGTAACACACAGCAATCCTGGATGTTGGAATTCGCGCCAACGCGAATCTCGTGTACGTCGCCGCGCAGGACGGCGTTCATCCAAACGCTCGAATTCGTGCCGAGCTGGACGTCGCCGATAATCTGCGCGGAGTCGTCCACGTAGCAGCCGGCGCCAATTTGCGGGGCAATTCCTTTGTAGGAGCGGATCATTTTTGGGAACGTATCATGATGTTTTAGTTTACTTGATGCCGCTGGCGTGCGGTCGGCCCGCAGCTCCCGCCAAGGCTTCTATGTACTTCTCCGGCAAGGTGCGCGGTTTCAAGTCGGAGCCGGTGATGACATGCGTCGTCTCGCCTTCGGCTAGAAGCAGGTTGTCCGTAGTACGCACAAGTTCATAGCCGAAGACGATGAGTTTCTCGCGGAAATTGCGCACGTGCGTGCGCACTATTAGTTCATCGTCGTAAAGCGCAGGAGCTTTGTAGCGGCAGCGAGCGTCCACCAGCGGGATAAAAAGCTGGTCATCTTTTTCCATTTGCTTGTAGGTGAAGCCAAGCTGGCGCAGCAAATCGACGCGCCCCACCTCAAACCAGATGAAGTGGTTGGAGTGGTAGACGACGCCCATCTGGTCGGTTTCTGCATAACGGACGCGGATGCGGCTCTCGGAGATGACGGGTTTGGAGTGAGCGCTCATAGGAATTTTCAGAATACCCGCACACCCGCGCACTCGTCGATCATTTGCCCATCCATCAATTAGATGCCCACTTCGGTTTACGCTTTTCCAGAAACGCCGTGATGCCTTCGCGGAAATCGGCGGTGGTGCGCGATTGCGCGTTCTGCGCGATGGAGTCAGTGAACTGGCGGTCAAGTTCCGTTGCGATGAAGCTGTTGATCAGCGCCTTGGTGGCGCGCATGGAGGCGGGACTATTTTCGAGGAGCGATGCAGCCAATTCCCGGGCTCGTGGCATGAGTTGCGCTGCTTCAACAACTTCGTTGACCAGACCAAAACGCTGGGCCTCGGCGGCATCGAACAGGCGCCCCGAGAGCAGAAGATCGCGAGCAATTCTGTGCCCCACTTGCCAGACAAGAATTGATGAAACAACCGCGGGGATGAAGCCGATACGAACTTCCGTGTAGCCAAATTTCGCTTCTGGAACGGCTAGTGTGAAGTCGCACATGGTAGCAAGTCCAGTTCCACCTGCGATAGCTGCGCCGTTGACTGCGGCGATCGTGGGCTTGGGAAAATCGTAGAGGCGGCGGAAGACGCGCGCAATGCGCTCTGAGTCAGCAAAGTTCTCAGTAGCCGTCTTGCCGAGCAACGACTTCAGTTCTTCAAGATCCAATCCAGCGCAAAAGGCTTTCCCTGCACCGGTAAGAATAAGGATCTGTGCCGGGGAAGCTTCCACCTCATCGAGTGCGGCCAGGAATTCATTCAGCAGTTCAAAGCTGATGGCATTGCGCTTCTCAGGCCGGTTGAAAGTAAGAGTGGCGATTTTGGCGTCGTAGGCGAGTTGCAGTGTGGCGAAATTCATGACGGAGCCATACCTAATTGATTTCCTGGGCTGATGCTTCGATCGCGTACTGCCGCCCAATCTCCGCACTTGCACGCAACAGCGTGTCCAGCGGTTTGAGGACAATCGCGGGAAGGCTGCGAAGCGACAACGCTTCGAGCAGTTTTTCCGTCGGCAAATTTCCGACAAGCGCGTCCTGGGCGAACGGGCACCCACCCAAGCCGCCAATGGCGCAATCGAAACGACGGCATCCCGCATCATAAGCCGCGAGAACTTTCTCTACGGCCTGATCAGCGCGACTGTGCAGGTGAACCCCAATATCTAGGTATCCGTACTTCAGCATGACCGCGCCAACGAGATCGCTGATCTGTTGCGACGTTGCTAGACCTACAGTGTCTGCCAGAGAAACCGTTCGAATGTCGGAGGTTTCCATGATCCCGACAGCCTCAACAACCTCTTCAATCGACCACAAGTCTCCATAGGGATTGCCGAACGCCATAGAGATGTACACAGCGGTGTCGAGTCCCGCGTCGATGGCTCTCTCCTGAATCTTCTCGAGCTCGTCCAGCGCCGCTTCCAATGTCTGCCTCTGGTTCCGTTCCAGGAACGTCGGCGATACCGAGTACGGGAACCCAAGTGTCTGCACGGCCTCCGTAGCGATAGCCCGCTCCGCGCCTTTCTGATTTACCACGATGCCGATAATCTCAACATCCGCCGGAACCTCAAATTCCTTGAGAACCTCTTCGGAATCTGCCATCTGTGGCACGGCTTTGGGCGAGACGAAGGAAACGGCATCGATGTGCTTGAAGCCGGCGCTGATCAAGGCTTGAAGATAGGCGATCTTCGTCGCCGTTGGAATCTGGCCAGGCAGACCTTGCCAGGCATCGCGTGGGCACTCGACGATTTTGATGGATTCAGGCATTCCGCAACCTGTTACGTTTGCAGCACTCCCACTTTAAACTCCGCCACTTCGGGATTGAGGGCAGCAGCCTCCAGAGCCAGTGTGATCGCATTGCGCGTATCGATCGGGTCGATAATTTTGTCGATCCACAGACGCGCAGCACCATAGCGAGGATCGGTTTGCTCTTCGTAGGTTTTCTTGGTGGCTTCAGTTAGCTCCTGGCGCTCGGCATCACCAATTGTTTGTCCGCTGCGTTCCAGTTGTTTAACTTTGATTTCCACCAAAGTGCTAGCGGCGGAATCACCACTCATTACCGCGTAGCGCGCCGTCGGCCATGCGAACACGAACCGTGGATCGAAGGCCTTCCCGCACATGGCATAGTGGCCGGCACCAAAAGACCCTCCAACAATTACTGTAATCTTGGGTACCACGGAATTCGAGACCGCGTTCACCATCTTCGCTCCGGCTTTGATGATGCCGCTCCATTCCGCGTCGCGGCCGACCATAAAGCCATTCACGTCGTGCAAGAAAACAAGCGGGATGAGGTTCTGGTTGCAATCCATGACAAAGCGCGAAGCCTTCTCCGCGGATTCCGTGTAAATCACGCCGCCGAATTCCATGCGCTTCTGCCCGGCGTGGTCGGTCTGCTGCGCGTGCAATTTCTGGTTGGCGACAATGCCAACTGCAAATCCTCCAATGCGTGCGTAACCACAGATCAACGTCTTGCCGTACTCGGGTTTGTATTCGTCCATGCGGCTGCCATCGACGATGCGGGCGATGATCTCCTTCATGTCGTAGGGGCGCGCGGCATCGCTGGCATAAATGCCGTAGATTTCCTCGGCGGCATAGGCGGGGGGCTCGGGCTTCTTGCGATCCCAAATGGATTGCCGGCGGTAGCCCCATTTATCAATAATGGAACGGATGCGCGTCAAACAAGCTTCGTCGTTGGGCTCACGGAAATCTACCGTTCCGCTAATCGCCGAGTGCATCGCCGCTCCGCCCAGTTCTTCGGCAGAAACTTTCTGTCCGATGGCGGCTTGCACCAGTGCGGGCCCAGCCAGAAACAGGCCGCTGCCGTCAGTCATGAGCACGTGATCACACATGACAGGCAGGTATCCGCCGCCGGCGACGCACATGCCCATGATGGCGGCGATCTGCGGAATCCCTTGCGCTGACATCACCGCATTGTTGCGAAACACGCGGCCAAAATCGTCCGTGTCGGGGAAGACGTCTTCTTGCAGCGGCAAAAACACGCCTGCTGAATCGACCAGATAGATTGTCGGAATCCTGTTCTCGATGGCAATGTTCTGCGCCCGGATTACCTTCTTGGACGTCATCGGGAAAAATGCTCCCGCCTTCACGGTTGCGTCATTGGCGATGATCATCACCAGGCGCGTCTGGATTCGGCCCAGCCCCGTGACGACCCCGGCAGCCGGTGCACCGCCCCACTCTTCGTACATACCGTGAGCGGCAAAGAGCCCCAGTTCCAAAAACTCACTGTCCGAATCCAGGAGCAGCCGCAGGCGTTCGCGAACAGTGAGTCGTCCTTTGGCGTGCTGAGATTCAACACCCTTCGCGCCGCCGCCTTCCAGAAGCTTCTCTTCCTGGTTGCGAATTTGCGCCACGATCTCCGCCATGGCGCGCATATTCTTTTCGTAGCGGTCCGAAGTCGCGTCGACGTGCGACTCCAGAACGGTCGGAGTGGATTGCGGAGTGTCGGTTGAGCGCGCCATTCTTAGTCCAGATAACGATCTGCAACGAACAAACTACCGTATATCACAGGCCTGTACAGGCGCAATCGGCGGCGTCATTTACTACCATGCTCGATTCGCCGCACTGCCTCAGCCACTGGGTCGTCGGCGATCGTGTTGATGAGTCCGATCTGCAGCGCTTGCTCAGCTGTGAGTTTCTCGGCCGCGACAAACATCTGCAGGGCGTGAGCCTTTCCAATCAACCGGGGCAAACACTGCGTGCCGCCCCATCCTGTCATAAGCCCGAGGGCCGCGCCGCGATGTCCGAACACCGCGTTGGGAGACGCAATGCGGCTGCGGCAGGCGAGCGCTAGATCAAGTGCGCCACCCATACAGTGGCCCTCGATCGCGGCATAGACTGGCGCCGGGAAATTTTCGATGGCAGTCATCAATGTCTGCCCCATGCGCGCGAATTCATAAGCTTCGGTCCCGGTCAGAGCGTTGATTTCCTGCAGATCAGCTCCTGCGGAAAAGAACTTTTCGTTGCCTGCGAGGACCAGGGAACGAGTCCTGCAAGCCTGGCGACTTAGTTGGCTGATGATTTCGGTCAGCGCCAAAACGCAAGCGCGGGAGAGCAGATTCGTATTGTCGACGGAGATGAGCCGAAGAACGCTGTACCGGATCTCGTGCTCGAGTATAAAGTGCGGATTCAAAGCAAAAACATAGCGCAGTTGAGCAGGCCTATGCCTTCTCAATCCACTGAGCGATCTGTTGTCCGTCCGGCGTCAGTTGAAATTTGCCGATACGCACCGCTTCGCCGACGAAACGGTGATCTGCGCTGCGGGTTACGCGTGAAATCCACTGGCGGCCCACTTCGTATTGACTGGCCGTGAACCACTTTTGAGGAATCACTTCGACAAGTCCTGCCTGCGGGTAGAGCACATACGCTGCACAAGCCGCATCCTCTCGGGTGCGCGCAGGGTAGGAGCCGATGGCAATCAGTTCATCGAGAGAGTGAAACGCTTCCGGCATCTCCATCTGGTGGGTGCCTTCAGGGAAGCGCCGGCTCACTTCAAACTCAGCGACGGGTGCAGTGCGGGAATATACGCGATCGTTCGATTGCTTGAACCAGCCCACAATTTCCTCAATTGGAAACGCGGCGAACTGGTCGGGGTCAAAGCACATCACGCGCAGTCCGCCAGGTTCAGGGCACCAGATTCCGAGAAGATTCGGAGAGATCAAGAACGGAACACAGAACGTATTCAGAGCCAGACGCGGAGTTTGCGGCGCTTGCTCCAGGGAAAGGGTTACGAGGTAAGCGAGGTCGCCGCTGTCGCCGTGGTACGTCCAGACAAACTTCTGCCGCGCATGGCTCACTACGGGAGGGAATGTCGGCCAGTACCAGGGTGAGGGGCCAACCGATTTCTCGATGAAGGCGAGCAAGCGCGTCTTTTCTGATGGAAGATCAGCAGCCATTAGCTGACCGGAACGACGCGCGGCTTCACGTTGCCACGGA
>Ga0210384_10009500_pt1 | contig 10027 bp, 6 predicted proteins | sample IncBWH2MmetaG_FD_160574 | JGI IMG/M metagenome (GOLD analysis project Ga0210384, IMG submission 160574) | Forest soil microbial communities from Barre Woods Harvard Forest LTER site, Petersham, Massachusetts, United States - Inc-BW-H-2-M | ecosystem: Environmental > Terrestrial > Soil >...
CAGCTGCATTGATGAAACCAAACACATTATCTATTTGACCGGCAGCACGAGCAGCGGCTATTCGCACGGTTACATCGCTGGCCATCGATACCTGATCGAAAATATAAAGGACGATCTGAGCGTCCCGGGTCAGTGGTATCTCGATCGTTCTGTCGCCGGAGCCTGGGTACTACACTACCTTGCGGACAAGGGCGAACAGCCCAACCTGGACGCCGTCGTCATTCCGCAACAGGCTCAGGTCCTCACGGGCAGCAATCTCAATTACCGCAGCTTCGTCGGACTCACATTCGCGCACGACAACTATGTGGTGGACGCACAAGGCTATGCCGGCTCCCAAGTAGACGCCTTACTTCCAGCTGCCGTCCAGTGCATGGATTGCTCCGTTCTCACATTCGACAGCGACACGTTTACCAACACTACTGGGTATGCGCTGGGCCTCCCCACCGACAATCTAGGAGGGTCTACCGGCAATGTCGTGCAAAACAGCGCCTTCTACGATATCGGTGGCGGCGGAATCATGCTTGGCAAAATCGCGGAAGGTCCCGAAACCGACACCAATGTTCCGCAATTCGGCACCGTGCAAAATAACATTTTCCAGGGATACGGCAGAATGTTCCCGGGCTCCGGCGCCATCGCTCTGTTAATAGGGCACGATATGACGTTCGTCCACAATGACGTGACCGATGGCTACAGCCAGGGGATTATGGTTTGCTTCCCGGATACGACGATCATGTGCACCGGCACCTCCAACTCGCACGGCGCTTACAATGTTTCGGCAAACTACAATCACATATGGAACTTGGGGGGAGGAATTCTGAATGATTTCGGCGGCGTTTACTACGCTACCTATGCCGCAAACGGTGGTGTGATTACCGGCAACAAGATCCACGACTTCTCCGACGCTGAGGCGATTGGCGACGCCGATGGCTACGGAGCCAATGGAATTTATATAGACCGCGGTGGTCCCATTACGATAAGCAACAACCTGGTATACCGGGTTGTGAATGGTACCAGCGTTACTTTCGGGCCGACCAAAATTGGACAGGTCGTTGCGATTGATAACAACATCCTTGCTTACATCCGCAGAAGCGTAATCAATGTTTTTCAGTGCCCCAAAAGAGGCTACTCCCAGTTTTCCTTCGGGACCAACATCGTCTACCAGGATCGGACGTATACGTCAGTGCCCGTCTCCGCAATTCAGAACGGGATCACCTATTTGGGCACTCCCGTAAGTTCGGTGCAAGCCTTTAGCAACAACGACTACTGGAACACGTCGGAGATTTTCTCCACCGACAATAACGCGTTCAACTCGGAGAACTCTTCCTGCAAGAGCAAAATGTTTTATAACCTGGCGGGATGGCAGGCTCTCGGGGAGGACCTGGGCAGCCTGTCACTGGACCCGGGTTTCAAGAATCCAAACTACCCAGTGGACGATTACTCCTTTATGTCAGGACCGCCATCTACCGGCTTCGTCCCATTCAATACCACCGGCATCTGTGCGACCTGTCCGGGCCGAAATCTTCCGATACTGAAGCCACCGACGGTGCCTGAATCCTTCCCAACCGCGCCGTTCGCGCCCAGCGCTTTCTGATTGCGCTCACCGCAACCGCCTTCCGCCGGTTCTGTGCCGGTGCGCCCTGACGATGACCCAAAGTTGTAATCCTTCCGTAATCGGGAGCGCGCGAAATCGCTGCTAGAATCGCCCTAGCTCGCCTGCACATACCTAAAAGGTTATTTATGAAGCGATCTCTCACCGCCGCCGGATTGCTGCTCGGCGCCGCATTCTCTTTTCCCGCGCCCGCCGCGGGCCAGGCCGTGCCTTCAATTCGCCGGGTGCAAGTGCTGCGTACTCGCGGCCAGGTCGAGATCGAGATTGAAGCCAGCGATCGTATCGTCCCGCATACCAACGTGCTCACCGGCCCCGACCGCCTCATCGTGGATTTCGTGAATGCCACGCCGGGCGCTCAATTACGCAACCAGGCGGTGAATCGGGACGAAGTAAAAGGCCTGCGCGTGGGATTGTTCTCTTCCAATCCGCCGGTCACGCGCGTGGTGCTTGATTTGAATGGCCCTCAGCCTTATCAGGTTTTTCCGGCGGGAAGAACTGTGATCGTGAAGGTGGGAGAAGCGGGCGTGGAAGCCGCCGGATCTCACAATAGCTCCGGCCCCACGCTGGTGAACACAAATTATCCAACATCGGCTGCGCATCTTTCAGTGCCCACAGCAGAACCTCCGAAGCCCGCGCTGATCGTTTCGTTTCAAAGCGGACTGCTTTCAATCAATTCCAACAAGGCCAACTTGTCGGAGATTCTTTTCGCCATTCATGAGAAAACCGGCGCCGAGATCGCTATTCCCGCAGGAGCCGAGCAGGAACAAGTGGTGGCCGTGTTCGGTCCAGCACCCGCCGCAGAAGTTCTGTCTCACCTGCTGAATGGTACGAAGTTCAATTTCCTGATTCTGAGTTCCTCCACCGATCCGCAAGCTCTGGATCGCGTGATCCTCACGTCACGCCCCGAAGGACCCATGCCCCCACCAAGGCCGCAGGCTCGTGTGGTGGCCGAAGAAGAAGAGGAAGCCGAGGTTCAGCCCAGAGTCGCTCCGCCCGTCCGTGCAGTATCGCCACCGCCAGACGTGAATCAGAATCCCAACGCCCCGGCAGATCGTGCAGCGCAACCCGCCGCCGCAGTTCCTGCTGATGGCAAGCCCACGCCGGGCGACAATGACGTTCCGGATTAGGCCTCTTAATCGCAAGCTCGCCCCGATGGGCAGGGCGCCTTTCAAGTTCACCTCGTGGCGAGGGAGCCTATTGAGGTGTTGCAATATAGCTAACGCCTGTAGCAGCATCGCCCAAAACGATCTCGTACGCATCGTTCAGGCCCGCTAGGTCCGCCGACGGTACGGACAAAGAGTCGAAATCCCCTCTATCATAGAGCAAGATGCCGCCTGAGCCGGCGACAACAGCTGTCCCGTTATTGTTGATCGAAAGAATCTGGGTGCCGCACGTCTGGCATAGGTAGTCAATGATCGTGAACACCCCCTCGGGATATGAGTAAATGAACCCGTGCGGCTCGGTAGAATTGGAGTCGTAATAATAGCCTACGATTTGACCAACCCCATTCAATCCGAGGACGTCGGTTTGGACTGAACCGGGGGGATCGATTGACACCGAGGGACCGCCATTGATCAGCAGGAAACCGTGATAGAGGCAATCTTGGCTGGCGTAGGTTCCGGCGATCCAGCCGGCGTCGTTGATGCTGGTCGGGTAAGTGGAATTTATCGAATTGCATACGGCACCTGGAAAGCTAACCGACGAAAACGTGCCACCGCTGTAAAGAAACCCGCTGAAGGTGGTGTTTCCCATGTAGTAAGTGCCCACTGCCTGGCCAAGGTCGTTGCCCCCGAGGACCGTCGTCTCACTAGCACCGGGGTAATTTAGAGAGAGGTAGTTTGTGGGGCTGGTGTAAATGAAACCAGTACCCTGACCACAGCAGACAGTGTAGCCACCGAAGATCTGGCCCGTGTCGTTCAACCCGTGCACAATTGTGGAGATCGCGCCGGGGAACGAGAAGTTTGTCACTGAATAGCCAGGGTCTCTGCTCCCCTGGGCACCGGCGACCTCGGCGTCTTCGATATCATCGTCAATTTTGAATGCGACGCCGCCGTAGCTGATGCTGTGAGTCCCTGCGTACTGGTGAATCCTCTGGTCGGACGTCCAGAGGCTACACGGAGGATCGCATAGGGGAGACAGCCCCCAAGTCGTCACCTTGTTGTTGTATTTTGCGATCCAGACGTTGCCGGGAATCGTTGCAGCGCTCGCCCAATCATTCGTGTTGTAGGGGGATCCATAGACTCCTGTGAAGAAGCCGTCGGCAAGTAACTGGCTGTCCCATCCGTTGACGAACGAGCTAACAGCGGGACCACACTGAGCTGAGTTATAGACCTCCATGTCGTAGTAGATAATTGTACTCGGTAGGTTGAGCTGGACCGGACCTGGGCCGCCTACGCTCGCCGCCGCTAGGTTAGCTTGGGTTTGTCCGTTGGAGTAGGCGGTAGTTGGATTCGAACTAAAGACGTGCGGGAAATGCGTACAAGGAGGCGGAAGGTTTGGATCGCAAGCGCAGGGTGCCTGCGGCCCAGCCCACAGCGGCATCAGTCCCCAGCCTTGCGCGATCACACCCTGCACCCAGTTGGCATCTAGGTTCGGATCCTTCGAATGACTGGCACCCCCATTGGCGTAAAAGCCAACGTCAACCAGAGGGCTGTAAGTCCACCAAGTGCCCATGTCGGCCACTAGGCCGACGAACTTCTGGTCGAACCCAAGGCCCGTGCTTATGTGGACCGGGGTGCCAGATGGTTCACCCTTCGGCATTGTCGCGAGCGGCGAATGAGCGTGGGCTGCAGCATGGGCCATGGTTCGCGGAAGACCTGGCGCGGTTGCATTCGACGAAGGCGGCGACGGAGGGAGCGCCATCCCTCTCGCTTTCGCATGCGGAGTGATGTCGGACCATGTGACTCCGGAATCAGCTGTACGCAGTAGCCTCGTGGCTAGGAAGCGCGCGTCCGCGACGAGCGCCCAGCCGGAACTGGGACTATCAAAGCTGAGCTGCAGGATTCCGGAATCCGGCGAGAGAACTTCCGCATCCGTCGTGGCGACCTTCTGCCCCGGTGCCACAGTCGTCAGCTTAAGGTGCGTGTGGTCCGAGGCCTCCAGCGCTACGAGCACCGAGTCGGCCATGGCGGACGGTGCCAGTTGACCTACAGACCTCTCTTTCAAACCCGAGAGAATCCTGTCGCTCTTCCAGGTCGTACCTCCGTCAACGGTGTCGAAAAGCACAAGCGCTGACTTAGAGCCATTGCTGCCTGAGTATGTCACCGGCAGGAAACCATGTTGGCTGTCCACAAACATCGGCAGATCATATGTAGGGTACACCGCCGGGCGCACTTGGGCGGGAGGTTCCAGCGTGAACTGCTGCCAGCTCTTCGCGCCGTCCCGCGTCGCATATATCTCATCGCCGCTGGTCACCCAACCCTTTTCAGTGGTGACGAAACGGATATCTCCTGCTGTGCCGGATCCTCCTGGAGCCCGGTTCCACGTCTTGCCGCCGTCCGCTGTCGCCAGGAGGAGCCCAGGACGAAATGCTGCGCCCCCGACTAGCCCGAGGTTTAGCCAACCGTGCAGAGGGTCTACGAAGTCTACGCGGCCGTCGCTTCCTAGGGTCATGGTCTCGGCCTTAAAATCCGGAATTGTGACGGGCGTGATCGACCAAGACTCTCCTGAGTTGCTGGTAGATGCAAGATCAAACCGTCTGCTGTCGGCTTGGTCCGAGGTGGCAAGGAGAGCCCAGCCGTGCGAAACATCCAAAAAGAACACCGACGTGATGTCCTCTGGCGAGGCAGTCTTCGGCGTAACGTCAGTCCAATCACCGCCGCCACTTGCTGTCCAGTACAAGCGTCGGCTGCTTGCTGCCCATCCGATATCGGGAGCGAGCAGCTTCAGGGACGTGATTTTGTCCGGTTGCTGCGCCGAGAGGGCAGTGCCGAGACACAGTGTCACAAGGAGCGAAAGAGAAGCCACTCGCACAACTTGCATATAGCCTCCTGGTTTTGGAAATCGGACGAGACCGAGATCAAGAGCACGCACACAGAAGCTGAGCAAGAACGAACCTAGCTATCTTGGCATTGAGAAGCAAGGGATAGGCAATGATTGCGGCTATTATCCTTTGCGGCGAGCACAGCGTCAAGCAGAGAAAAGCAAGACGGGTCGACACACACCAATCAGCCGGAGCGGGCTCGGATCTACGGCGATGTAATCAGCCGCACGGGCACGGGAGACGTTCCGAATACGGGCAGATTCGAGGTGCCCTGGTTGCCGCATCCGGCGACGTTCAGCACCGTCACGGTTAGATTTCCGGTGGTCGTGTCGACGGACTGAACGAAGACTTGCAGGAAGCCTGCGACGGTGACGAATGGCTGGTTTTGGCCAATTACCAGGCCCGTACTGCTGAAGTAGCCGATCGGCAACGTCACAATGGAGCTGCTTGAGGTGATGATGTCGTTGGTGTTCACCAAATTCGCTGTAACGAGCGGGTTACCCCCTCCAGCCTGTATCTGAAATGGAAATGAGGGTGTTGCACCCCCTGCCAGGGAGTCCCGGCCGGTACCCTGGTGGATAAGACACTGGGCGGCGGTCGAGGCGTCGCCTGTACCTCCACCGGGGTTTATGGTCATGTCAGCTTGCGTTGCAAGTGGAACGCCGCAAGAGTACACCGTAGTTTGATCGCATCCTCCGATCGCTTGCTGGAACACATTGGCGCTCGAGCAAGCAGTGACGGCGCTAGAGTTGGCGTTCACGTATGCCGGGATGTAATCCAAATAGGGTGCGTTCCACTTCGGGGGATTGTCCAACATGTTGCTCCCAGGGTTGCAGTTAGTCGCAGTGCTGGGATCCACACAGTCGGCACGAATCGCGAAGGTCTCCCCGATCAACCCTCCGTTAATCTGATAGATTCCAGCCGTATTGATGGCCCCGGCGGCGTCGACCATCGGGCCGCCATTCAAAGGATCGTTATTTGCGACAATCAACGGCTTTACGCAACGCGGCTGCACTGGAATCATGCCAGAAGCCAGCGGGCCTGACTGGGAGGGGTTGTACACTTCGGCACTCGCCTTCGCGCCGACCGTGGTAGCGGAGAAGTTGCTCCCGAACAACGAGAAAATCCTGGCAAAGAAGATGGGCAGGTTCGCGCTCTGTACCGTCACAGTGACAATGGGATTCACCCCGAAATTCGGCCCCGCATTTCTGCAGTCCAGGTTCGTCGCAGCGGTGCTTCCCGCGCCGTAGTAAACATTTACGGTCGGAGCCACAACACCTCTAATTAAATTTTGTTGAGCTGAGTTTTTCGCGGCCAGGCTGGCGGGGCTGGTGTCGCTGCCGCAAATATCACCCCAACTCCCGTCACTTGCGCCATTCGTGGGATCTCCCGTGATTCCTGAAATCGAAATCGTCCTCGCCGCCGTCAAGGCAGCTGCATCGGCGGCACGCTGGGCCTCAGCCTTGGCCTGGTAAAGCGTGCCCACATCGATGGACAGAGCAGCCATGGCGATGATGGCAACGAACGATCCTGCCACCAGCGCCATGGTGAAACCGCGCTCCCTCGAGCGCACTTGTGCGCTTTTTCGTGGGCGTCGGATTAGGGGTGGCAGCATTCCGGTCGCCTCAATTCTCGTTGAACGCCGTAGCCGTAGTCGTAAAACTAGTGGGGCCACTAAACCTCTGGCCAAGCAGACCGGCCACATTGTTGAATTGCCACTTGTACGCGTAAGTGAGGGTGACTTGAGTTTCGATTAGACGGACGGTATTCGCGCCGTTACCGACCGTGGTAACCCATCCCCGATTGATGGTGAGCGTAATTCCGTTCCCCGGACAACCTGAACCTGTAGCGCTGAATGTCCAGGTAAGTTTAGACTGCGTCGCAGTCGTAACCCCCGCCAAACCGCAGTCGTTGATCTTCTCCGAGACTAGATAATTATCCACCACCCAGAAGGCATCCCACACGGAGGCTGGCACTGCGGCTGTGAGGTCATTCACCGGATCGGCGGCTGCCACGCGAGCTCCTTCTCGCGCGGCATTGCTCAGCTTCTGCTTCAGGGAGATTGCGCTGCTGAAATCAAAAATCCCCACCACGAAGAAGACCAGCAACGGTAAAGCAACTGCGAACTCCACGATCTGTGAGGCGCATTCGTCCGTCCAGCATCGTGGTAGCGTTGCCAGCAGTCCGGTCCGCCGACTTGCGGCACGTATCATTGCGTCTCTAACCTCATTTGCGCCTGCCCAGGAAGGTACATGTTTCCGAGATCCAGGCTAGTGAGAGGGATGCGGAAATGGTACGCATATTGGTACCGTGCGCTCACCGAAACACCACAGGTGCCCATTCCGCCCTTGCTGGGGTATGACAATTGAACGTTCTCCTGCACACAAACGTTGGTGACGCTGCCGTCGCAACTGACCGGGTTTCCTCCTCCGCAGGAAGAGCTGGTGCTGCCACAAGAGCACAGTACGGGCGGGGTCCACTTGTTTGTTTGCACCAGACCATTTGTGTTCAAATGCGCCGCCAAGAGCGCATTCTGAACCGCGGTTTGGGCGTTCGCCGCAGGGGTCGCACCGCCCGGGCATGTCGTGCAAACGGAGGCCACAGCGGCTTCTGCCCCCTCCCGTGCCCCATGAGTGAGCGTGCCGTAAATACGGAAGGCTTGAGCGAACCAAAAGACGCCCATGAAAATCATGAAGAACAAGGGCACTATCATGGCAAATTCTGCGATCTCAGAACCGCGCGCGCCGCGCATCAAACGCCAGAGTCTTCTTCTCGATTCCCTCATCGCCATCGTGCTCCCCAAATACTCACCACACCGTACAGCAAAGTAGTCAAAGCCAATGCTACGCCATACGGCACCTTCAGTGATTGCGGATTATCCAGAGAAACCTCGGCTGACGGCATATGAAGAGTCAACATCGCTGCCAGAAGTCGGCCAATGTTGCGCAGCGTCTCTATGAACCGTCCCTTGTAAATGACCAGTCCCAGCGCCATGATTCCGGCCACGAAGACCGACACCATTAGCAAATCTGCGAGCATCGCGGGACCGACAAATGCTCCTAAAGCCCCGGCCAGCTTCCAATCGCCCGCTCCCAGACTGCGCAGAAAAACGAAGGGCAACAATAGCAGCAGCCCAAGCCCGGCCCCTAGCAGGGAAGCCTTCAACCCGGCCAATCCGTTTAACAGCAGATTGGCAAGGATCCCGATCAGGAATCCCGGTACTGTGAGCCAGTTCGGGATGCGCCGGCTCTGCCAATCCATCCATCCGGCGATCAGTGCCAATGCGACCGCCAGTCCCAGTATGATCGGCTTCAAACCCTCTCCAATGTGCCCACTGCCGCGGATTTTCACATAGCCGAATCGCGAAGTCAACGAACGAAGAAGGTTTCACCGTCTCAAGGTTTCAAAGTTCAGACCTCGCCAACAACAAAGGCCCGGAATCGATCCGGACCTCGTTGTCATTGAAACCTTGAAACTCTGAAACCTTGAAACATAGCCTTGAGTCTACCGGTTGAAAGCGCCCGCGCCGTTATGCTCAGCCACAATCTTCTTGGCATTATCGGCCAGAGCCTTGGCTTGCGGCAGAAGTTCCAGACCCTTCACCACTTCCGGATCGGTTTCCGCTCGCACCTTCATGCCCTCATCCTGGCCGAAAGCATCCACAAAAATCTCAGCCTTGATGTTCGACCTGAGCCACTCGTTGTTGTCCACCAGATCGGCCTGAGTATAGGCAATGGTGGCGTCATCGAGCGACTTGCGGAATTCCTGCATCAGCGCGTCGTCAACTTCGAAGTTCTTTGTCGGATGATGATTCACGACATAGCGCTTGGCGAAGTTGAAGAACGCATAGTGCTGGAGCAGCGTGTCCTGAAAATGATTGCTTTTGACAGGAGGAATCGCCACATCAGGGGTAATACCACCGCCGCCGTACACGGTGCGTCCGCTGTCAGTCAGCTTCACTTCACGGTTCACCGGGCTGGCCGATTCCGGGGCGCGGTTGTAGTAATAATCGTAGAGCGAAATGTTGCTGTAGTCGCGCTGGATCAGCCGTCCGCTGGGCGTGTAGTAGTGCGCCGTCGTCAGCGCCAGTCCGGTGTTTTCCGACAGCGGATACACGGTCTGCACCAACCCCTTGCCGAATGTGACTTCACCCACAATCAGCCCGCGATCGTGATCCTGAATTGCGCCAGAGACAATCTCTGCCGCCGACGCCGTCAAGCGATTCACCAACACTACCAGCGGATAATCTTTGCCGCCATTGCCATGCTGAGCCACATACCGCTTTTCCGCGGAAGCGCGGCCATGATGAGAGACGATCAACTGATTCTTCTTCAGGAACTTGTCGGCCACGCCAACGCCTTCGCTGAGCAGACCGCCGGGGTTTCCCCGCAGATCGAGAATCAATCCCTTAAGGTCGCCGAACTCATCCAGAGCCT
>Ga0210384_10009501_pt1 | contig 10026 bp, 8 predicted proteins | sample IncBWH2MmetaG_FD_160574 | JGI IMG/M metagenome (GOLD analysis project Ga0210384, IMG submission 160574) | Forest soil microbial communities from Barre Woods Harvard Forest LTER site, Petersham, Massachusetts, United States - Inc-BW-H-2-M | ecosystem: Environmental > Terrestrial > Soil >...
CACGGCGCGTATACCGCTGGTAATTATGCGCGTGACCCGAGAGGAATGCGTCCGGCCAAATCCCCGCTTTCTCGCAGACCGCGTCAATGCTCTGGCTCATTTCCGTGCTGCCGCTATGACCAGCGCGAGAGGTCGCTTATTGACCCTAGGCTGACTGGCAAAAATGGTTACGCGCCAGCTTTGAGGGGCAGACTGAACACTCCTCACCGCGAATCGACCGACTCAGTACTCCATTTTTCATTGCGCCCACCTTCTCGAGATAGCCCTCGTAGGCGGTAGCTGCCATTATCTGCGAAGCCACAGTTGAAATGGTGGACCCGCCATGCGCCGTTTTCCAGCTCCGACAATCCTGATAGCCCTCATTGGCCTCACATTCGGGCTAACCTACCGTTATCTCGTGGACGATCCGAACGAGAGCGACGCCGCCAATTATCTGCGCAGCGGCCTACACGGCATCGGAGTCGCTGCCACTGGCTGGGGCGTTCATCTCTTTTTTAATTCGCGCGGCAGTGCTTGGTTGAGAAGATGGCCGTTTGCGGCCGAAATCATATTACGAGCGATCGCGATGGCGTTGGCCGTCTCGGCTGCCACAACAGTTTTGCAGGTGATGCTGTACAGCCGACGGCTCCAATGGGTTTGGTTGACTGATGAACTGCCCCGAATTGTCGCGATCGCCCTTATCGTCTCGGTGATCTTTGGCTCTGTCTTTGAACTGGTGCGACTCATCGGTGGTCGGGCGCTTCTTAGTATCATTCTCGGGCGGTACCGTCATCCCGCGCGGGAGGAACGCGTATTGATGTTTCTGGATCTTGCCGGATCCACATCGCTGGCTGAGGCGCTTGGCGAAATACGCATGCAGGAATTGCTTACCCGCTTCTTCTTTGACATCGATGCCCCAATCGTCGCGCATGCGGGCGAGGTGCATGCTTACGTTGGGGACGAGGTTATTGTGACCTGGCCTCTCACTCCCGAGGTTTCGGCACAGCGCTGTATTGACTGCTTCTTTGCGATTGAAGACCGGATCGCGGATATCGCGGATTCCTATCAAATGGAGTTTGGTTCAGTCCCGCGGTTCCGGGCCGGGCTCCATGCAGGCCCGGTGGTTATTAGCGAATGCGGAGATTCGCGTCGCCAGATTGCCTATTTCGGTGACACGATGAACGTGACCCAGCGAATACAAGAGCACTGCAAGGCAGTTGGTCGGAGTCTCCTCGTCTCAGCAGACCTGATGAGTCATTTAAGCTTCAGCACTGCCGCGCACATAGAGGCGCTCGGAAATGTGACCCTGCGTGGGCGCTTGGCGGCGGTGGAAGTATTTGCTGTCGGACGTCGCAGGATTGGCGTTACATCGTTTTCTGATCAATCATCGATTTGACGTCTGCTCGTAGAGTGAAGCGGAAACAGGTCAACGTGAATCCGAGGGCGCCTTCTAACCCAGACCAGCCATCCGGCTACTTGGGAGAATGAAAATAGAGCACCCAAAAAATTCGGGCCCGACCCTGTCCATTCCCTTTTCCTCAATTTACTCCGGATTTACTTGAACCCAAATCCGGTCGGGCCACTTGCCCCGGTCCCATTCCCACTACAAGGATTACCTTGACCTCAGGGGTGACGGCAGGATCGTGCTTTACAAAAGGGCGGACCACCAAAACCCCAAGTGGACTGCCAGGCTCAAGATCCCCTCTATCGAAGGATACGTGGTCAAGTCCACAAAGACGACTGATGCCTTTGAGGCGAGGCGCTTCGCTGAGGACCTGTACTATCGCTTGGAAGGCAAAGCCCGGCGGGGTGAGCCGATCAATTCGCCGACATTCAGGAGGGTTTTCTCCGAGTGGGCCAAGGTGCCCGTCGCTGAGCAAGCAGTGCGGACAGCGAAGTACGTGAACGGCAACGTCCGTCGTGTGGAGATATGGGCTCTCCAGTACTTTGCCGAACTCACGATCGACCGAGTGACGGACGCCAGGCTCGCCGACTACCTCGACTGGCGACTCTCCCAGCCGCGCCGACCGGCGATCGTGACCCTCAAGAACGAACGAACGGCCATACGCCAGCTCCTGAAATTCGCAAAGCGAAAGGGCTATATCTCGGAGGTTCCGGAATTCGCAATCAAGTCGGGCCGGATCAACGCCCGCCCCGACATCCCGGAGCGGGAATGGCATCGGCTCACGCGCTTCCTTCCCTCGTACGTCGATCGGGCACAGGACAAGCGCCGCCAGCGGGAGCGGTTCTACCTAGCACTCTACGTCCTGATCATGGGCAACACGGGCCTCCGGGTCGGCGAAGCGCGCCGCCTTCGGTGGAGGGACGTCTCATCCACCAAAACCCTGACTGATGAGGTTAGGGCAGTATTGTCGGTTCGGGGCAAGACGGGACACCGGGAAGTGGTCTGCAACATGGGCGTGGAGCGCTATTTGGATGAGCTCCGGTCCTTCCGGGCAGAGGAGTTGGGGCATCCCCCTCCTGACCAGGAAGGCGTGTTCTGCCATCCCTCAGGATCACCGGTTGGATCCTTCAAGGGCGGCTTCCAGCGGGTCTTGAGGGAGGCCGGGGTCCTGTTTGCCTCTGACGGAAAGAAGCGGGTCCCCTACTCGCTCCGGCATACCTACGCGACGATGCGGATCGCCGAGGGAGTGAACGTCTTCCAGCTGGCCGCCAACATGGGGACCTCGGTCGAGATGCTGGAAGACTTTTATGGGAAGAAGCGAATGCGCGACCCGAAGATGGCAACCGAGCTGACGCGAGAGCGCCGGCGAGAGCAAGTCCCTTAGAAGTCTGCCTATGGTACGGGGAAAAAATAATCCGCGATGTGGCGGTCGTGCGGTGCTCTCGAAATCTAAATACTAGGCAGACCACGCATCTTGATGGATAGGCCACCCGACCGTGCCTGCGATCATCGGAGCTTCGCAATGTCCGGTCTTTGCCGCGGCAATTGGTCAACTACATCCAATTCAAGCCAATCCAACCAATCCAACTCCAGCCAGTACCAATCCGAGATTGATCAAACGGGTCAATCGATCAAATCCAATCAGGGAGTCGACGAGTACGATCGGATCTTCAGAGTTGATCCCACTAACCGGCAACTCGTAAATGGCTACACCCAAGTGGTCATCGACCGAGTGGATAGCGGTTGGAGCTGCCATCTAATGACGTTCCCGTTCGCTCAACTTCCCGGTCCACGTGGCGCCGTCATCCAGGCAATGAAGGATGAACTCCAAAGGGTCTATTCGACGTAGGTGACCAGGATCCATCGGAAACCTCGGACCGCATCTCCCGACGAGCTTCCGATCCTTATCGGGGCTGCGGACCTGCCGGTCTATAAACGGGATCGGGACTCGTCTCCCCTCGTTCGCTGCAACGACGGCCTTCACTTTCATGCCCCGTTGCTAGTTCCGCCAGCGACTCGGCTCGGAATACCGGTCGAGGAACACTTCCGCGCTAACGAAGCCATGTACCTCGGCAAGCGCCGCTTGATCCAAAAGCTGGACGTTCGGCCGGTTACGGACTCTTACGAGCGAGTGGTCGACTACGTGTTCAAGACGATCCTGCGGGGCCGCGTCTTGTACGACGAGGGGATCCTGCTCCTGCCGAGAGCGCGTAAGGAACTCGCATCGACTCGATCGGCTTGTTCGATGCGACCGATCGATTGAAAGAGTCCAATTTTTACTCGGTAAAACCCATTCACGCTTCGAGTGATCGACCGTTGGCCGTTCCCATCGGAACGACCGGAAAAGCCCCTTACTCAAAACGCAACGCTGTAGCGATTCCATCGAGACAACCCGAATGAGCTATATCCGAATTCGAGAACTCCACGTCAGAACATCCGTACTGTTTCCAACACAGCCGTCCACGTCGCACCCGTGGGCGCGCGAAGTAAAAGGAGTATTGTCATGAGCAAAATGAACCATCATCGACCACGCTTTCGAAATCCCAGCAAGACGTACGAGAGCATCGACGGGTCCGACATCCCGGCGGAGTTCAGGAATACTCCTCGACTCAGGAAGTCGAAGGCCGAGCTGCGTATTGAAGCTGAAGAAGCAGTGCGAAAATTCCATCTCCAAGGTCGTTCTTCAAAATAACGACGTTTCGAAAGTATCGACTTGAGGACTACGACCAGTCTCCCTCAGCAATAGCAGCTTCGTCGCGTTGGACCTTAATTTCTGCGTTGCTGGCAAATACTAGAGCTATCGGGGATCGCGTTTGCAGTTCTGGACGATCGGCCCTGGGTTCACTCTCACATCCAGGCACACTGATCAAACTCCATGCGCGCTGGAATATGACGCCAAGCACCTGTTCTGGTGATGCGGCTACCAGAGACCGGTCCCGCTGGTCAGCTCCGGAGCGGAGAGTGTGCCTCTCGCGTGCTGTGCGGTCCCGATGCGTGGCGACCAGATGGTAGCCATCAAGAACACCAGCAAGCTAGCACTACCTTGGCAGATTTTTCAGTTTGAAGAGCCTATCAGGATTCCCGAATCGATTTTTCAGTGATTCATAGGGGGTCGGCTTGTGGAGGGCCGACCATGGGGAACGCGACGTCGGATTGGGAAGACGAGCTCGAGCGTTGGCTGAAGCCATTCCTGGATCGCTTGGGTCATAAGGCCCGGCGGCGGATGTGTCCGCTTTACATTGCAGGGCTGATCGGCCCTGGTGAACGCAAAAGCGTTCAACCGATGGCAGAGCGCTTTGCGGCAGGCGAATACGATCAGCTGCATCATTTCATCGCCGATGGCGTCTGGGATGCGGCTCCGCTGGAGACTGAGCTGCTCAATGAGGCCGACCGGCTCGTCGGCGGCGATGATGCGGTGCTGGTTATCGACGACACCGCGGTGCCGAAGAAGGGCGAACACTCAGTCGGTGTCGCGGCTCAATATGCCTCGGCCCTGGGCAAAACGGCGAATTGCCAAACATTAGTGTCGCTGACGCTCGCGCGTGGTGAAGTGCCGGCAATGATCGCATTGCGTCTCTTCCTACCCGAGAGCTGGACAAGCGATGCCGCACGTTTGAAGCGCGCCGGCGTACCTGTCGAATACCGAACACCACGATCCAAGCCAGAGATCGCCTTGGCCGAGATTGATCGCGCGATGGCAGCCGGCATGCGCTTCGGTTGTGTGCTGGCGGATGCAGGATACGGCCTCAGTGCGCCGTTTCGACAAGGGCTCACGGCACGCGGGCTGGCCTGGGCCGTCGGCATCCCTCGTCACCTGAAGGTGTACCCGGTCGACGTCAAGCTGATCTGGCCGATTGCTGGGCGCGGGCGTCCCCGCAAGCGGTACATTCCGAACATCCTGTCGAGGGCAGCCGAAGACATGCTCGCCGATGCCAAGTGGCAAAATGTGAGTTGGCGAAACGGGACCAAAGGCCGATTGAAGGCGCGTTTTGCCGCCGTTCGGGTGCGGATCGCCGATGGGCCTCCCCAGCGGATCAAGGATAAGGGCCAGCAGCATCTTCCCGGCGAGGAGGCTTGGCTGATCGGCGAACACAGGACCTCGGGGGAAAAGAAATACTATCTTGCCAACCTGCCTGCCACGACAGATCTGCGCACACTAGCCGCCACCATCAAGGCACGATGGATTTGCGAACAGGCGCATCAGCAGTTGAAAGAGGAACTCGGGCTTGATCACTTCGAGGGGCGATCATGGCAAGGTCTTCATCGTCACGCGCTGATGACCATGATCGCCTACGCCTTCTTGCAACACCGTCGCCTCGCACAAGCGGGGCGGAAAAAAAAGAATCAACGGACCTCCGCCTCAGCCAAGCCTGCCAGCGGTGCGCCACGCCATCGTCAATCTCATACTTCGACCGCCATCTCAGCGATGCCCATACTGCAGAAGACGAAGCCGTGAAAAGCCGCAGTAATAAATCTGCCAAAGTAGTGCTAGGGCGTGGACTCATTAACGGCAGCCAGCCATAGCCGGATCGATGCAAGCTGGGCGGAGGCAAGGTAGTTGGCTGCAACCTTGTCGTAACGCGTCGTGACCCGACGACATTGCTTGATCCGATTGAAGAACCGTTCGACCCTGTTGCGAGCACGGTAGAGATAAAGTTTGAATCACAGGAGTCCGGCCAAACGCAACGCTATTGGTCCGGCCAAGCTTCGACGCTTTCGGGGCATAGCGGACATCGACCAGCCGACAACCGCCGCCGAATCCGTCGAAAATGACCCAAACCGGTCATGGGAACGTTTCTGCGCCTGAGGTGTCAGCTGTCACAGAGCACACGATTGAAAGTGTGATACCGTCGCTCCGTCGCCTGGGCAGCCCCCGGGAGGAATCAAATGGCAGCTCACATCTGCCGGCGAAAATTCTTAGCCACGCTCAGCGGCGCAGTGGTTGCGGTGCCGCTCCCAGCTCGCGCGCAGCAGCAGCTGACGATGCCAGTGATCGGGCTCATCGACAGTGATGCGCCGGAGACACACGCGAGCCTTTTGCGTGCGTTTCGCCAAGGTCTCAAGGAAGCTGGCTACGTTGAGGGCAGGAACGTGGGGATCGAATATCGGTGGTCGGATGGTCAATACGATCGATTGCCGCAATTGGCTGCTGATCTCGTTCGCCGCCAAGTAGCAGTGATAACCACGATCGATGGAAGTTCGTCGGCACTCGCCGCAAAGGCAGCAACCAACACACTTCCAATCATCTTCAGGATCGGCGCCGATCCAGTCGCGCTTGGGCTTGTCGCGAGCATGAATCGACCAAGCGGCAACCTAACGGGCGTAACTAGTTTGACCGTCGAGCTCGGGCCGAAACGGCTGGAGGCGCTACATGAACTGGTCCCGACTGCCGCCGTGTTCGCCTTTCTCGTCAATCCCTCAAGTCCCTTTGTGGAAACGATGTCGAAAGAGTTATTGGCCTCGGCCAAAACCCTGGGGCTGCGCATCCACATCCTGGATGCCAGCAACGAGAGCGACATAAACTCAGCCTTTGAAACTGTGCTCAAATTGGGTGTAGGCGGACTCGTCATCGGCAGCGACGTGTTCTTCAATTCCCGGAGCGCCGAGCTTGCTGCACTGACGATCCGTCACGCATTGCCCGCAGCCTACCAGTATCGCGAGTTCGTCGCGGCTGGCGGGCTAATGAGTTACGGAGGAAGTGTAGAGGATTCTTACCGGTTGGCCGGTGCCTACACCGGCCGGATTCTCAACGGTGAGAAGCCTGCCGACCTGCCGGTGCAGCAGTCCACGAAAGTCGAGTTGTTCATCAACCTCAGAACCGCCAAGGCGCTTGGCATTAGCGTGCCGCTCTCGCTGCTCGGTCGCGCCGATGAGGTGATCGAATGACCGTTTATGGCCCGAAAGCGACATTCGTCATTAGAGACAACTAGGTAAATTCAGTGTAGCGTCTGCGCACGGCCAAGCACAGTGCTTACCTGAGAGCTGCCCAAAAAGCGACGGCTTGCAATAATTGGCAGCCGAGTGCCGTCGGTAGCCACAAGATCGACCTCAAAGACAATCTTGACGCGGATCCGGGGGAACGCCGGGCCCACATTCTGCTGCATCTTTCAACGGGAGGGCTCGATGAGGAGGCGTGAGTTTACAACGGACACCATGCTCGGGCAGGCCGCATGACCGCAACCATCCTCGTTGTCGACGATGAGCTCGATCTCGAGGAGCTGGTGCTGCAGAAGTTCCGCAAGCAGATCCGCGACGGCGCGATGCGGTTCGTGTTCGCCCATGACGGCATCGAGGCGCTGCAGTCGATCGAACAATACCCGCATGTCGACATGGTGGTATCCGACATCAACATGCCGCGGATGGACGGCCTGTTGTTATTGCGGAAACTGCAGGAGGCGGAGGACAATAAATCGACCATCATCGTTTCTGCCTACGGCGACATGCGCAACATCCGCACCGCGATGAACTGCGGGGCGTTCGATTTTCTGACCAAGCCGATCGATTTCGACGATCTGGAAATGACGATCGATAAGACCATCCGTCATGTCGAGATGATGCGCGAGGCGCGTCACCGCCAGGCCGAAGCCGAGCGCGCGCATGCGTCGTTATCGCGGTATTTTTCGCCGCAGATCGCCTCCCGGCTCGCGGCCATCGGCGAGAGCAACGGCATGGAGGTGCGTTGGCGAGAGGTCGCGGCCGTTTTCACCGACATCACCGGGTTTACTACCCTCGTGCAAGCTGCCGCGCCTGAGATGCTGGGCGCGCTGCTCAATGAATATGTGGCCGGCATGACCGACATCGTGTTCGCCCATGAAGGCACGGTTGCCAAGATCATCGGTGATGCAATCCAGATTCTCTTCAACGCCCCTGGAGATCAGCCGGATTATGCGGCGCGCGCGGTTGCATGCGCGCACGATCTCGATTTCTGGGCCGAGGCGTTTCGCGGTCGCTGGAAGTCGAAGGGCGTGAACTTCGGCGCGACCCGCATCGGCGTTCACGCCGGCCCGGCGCTGGTCGGCAATTTCGGCGGCAGCCGTTTTTTCGACTACACGGCCTATGGCGACACCATCAACATCGCCGCTAGGCTGGAGGCCGCCAACAAATTCCTCGGCACCCGGATTTGCGTCAGCGCTACGGTTGCCGATGGCTCCGGGAACTTTTCGGGGCGGCCAGTCGGCGATCTCGTGCTGCGCGGCCCCAGCGAGCTGCTTCGCGCCTACGAGCCGCTGCCGGCGTCAACCTTCAATAAACCGGCGACGACGCAATATTGCGAAGCCTTCGCCAAGCTCGAGGCGGGCGAAGCGGCGGCGATGCCGGCGTTCGCGGCGCTGGTCGGACTACATGCCGACGACAATCTTGCCGGCTTTCACCTGCGGCGGTTGCTAAATGGCGCCAAAGGCGTCCGCATGCAGCTGGAATAACGGTGGCGCGGAAACGACCCTCGATGGCTCAGGAACCAGTGACCGGCGAAAGGCCATCCATCTTTGTTCGCAAACATCGCTGCAGCTTGATGTCGGTTATTGGCACTTAGCGTCAATTATTGCGGCACAGCGACTTGTCCGGAGTTGGGTGCAAACCGGAAGTGGTCAGCCGACAGCCAAAGTGACGCGATTGACCCATCTCGGACGTCGACAAAAATAAATCGAAAGGCCGGCTTTCCGACATCTTCCGAGCATCGATTTACCGCTACACTGCGACCGCCTGATCCTAGAAGGGGACCGCATGAGACGGCGGGAGTTTATCGCACTCGTCGGCGGCGCGGTTGCCGCTATGCCCTTAGCGGCTAGTGCCCAGCGATCAGGGATCGCGGTTGTTGGCGTGCTCAGTCCTGAGGGACCGAAAACAGGCAATGTTGACGGGCTAATCGAAGGCCTCCGGGCGCTTGGGTATGTCGAAGGACGCAACATTCGGTTCGAATACAGATGGGCAGAGGGCAAGTTCGACCACCTTTCCGAACTGGCCGCCGATCTGATCCGTCTAAAGGTGGACGTAATCGTAGCGTTCGTTACTAAGGCTGCCGAAGTCGCCAAAAACCAGACCACCACAATTCCCATCGTGATGGTGGGCGTTGGCGATCCAGTTGGTGCGGGGCTTGCCGCTTCACTCGCTCGCCCCGGGGGCAATGTGACAGGCACATCCACGCTGGCCCTCGCGCTCGTCGCTAAACAACTAGAGTTACTAAAATTGGTAGCACCTGACCGCACCGATATCGCGGCGATGTTCAATCCAACCAACGTGACGTTCCAAACGCAACAAGTGAAAGAAGCAAAGAAGGCGTCTGAAATGCTCGGCTTGCAACTGCGCTTTCTTGAAGTGCGGGAGCCATCTGAATTTGAAGCTGCATTCGAAACTGTCGTCCAAGAACGAATAGGGGTACTTCTGATCCTAATAGACCCACTATACTTTTCTAATTCCAAGGCGCTTGCGGAGTTGTCGGTGAAGTCGCGCCTCATTACCATGACTGGATATCGGACCTTCGCAGAGGCAGGCGGGCTGATGTCGTACGGCGCAAACTTCTTTGATAGCTACAAAGCGGCGGCCCCGTATGTGGACAAAATACTGAAGGGGGACAAGCCCGCCGATTTGCCAATTGATCAGTCCAGCAGGTTTGAATTTGTCGTGAATTTAAAGACAGCAAAGAT
>Ga0210384_10009502_pt1 | contig 10026 bp, 14 predicted proteins | sample IncBWH2MmetaG_FD_160574 | JGI IMG/M metagenome (GOLD analysis project Ga0210384, IMG submission 160574) | Forest soil microbial communities from Barre Woods Harvard Forest LTER site, Petersham, Massachusetts, United States - Inc-BW-H-2-M | ecosystem: Environmental > Terrestrial > Soil >...
CCTCGGCGCCAAGCGCCCACGAAAAAGAGCAAGGCGAAGGAATCCAAGCTGGCAGCTTTGTCCCTGCCCCCGCCGCCCCGCCCTCTCCTTCCGCCGGATTGGCAGGAAATCTCGCGCCCCACCATCAAGGATCTTCCCGATTACACGCCGCCTGCGGCGCTCCCGCCTCCCGCGCTCGATGACTGGAATTTAGTGCGTACGCGCGACGGCAAAGCCGGCTGGGTGCTCGCCCGAATGCTCTTCATGGCGATTCCCGATGACGTGGCCCAATATGCGGAAGGCCATCGCATCACAGCCTATCTCCCTTTAGGCGATGTCAAAGACGGCGATGAGGTCAAACACAACTGGCTATGGACCACTATCGGCAAAGGAATCCAATCCTGCGAGTTCGATAGCTTCCGGGTTTTCGTGTGGAGCTTGCGGCATCACCGCTACGAGACCGCGTATATCGAACGCAACGTTACCGGCTATTTCCCCGTCGCATTGGAGCCCAATTCCAGCCAGAGCGAACCGGCGTTCTCGCTGGTGCTGGAGGACAAGGACGGGAAACTCTACAAGCGCACCTACGCTTTCAGCGGCTATCGCGTACGAATGGCTTCGAAGACGCCCTACGAGCGGCCGCATGAGAATCCGGTTGCCCGAGCCTCCTCTGGGTTCGTTCCGCCCTTGGCGCAGAATGCGGGCCCTGACGGATGGTGGGCGAAAGTGACCGCGTGGCCCCAGCGCTGGCTTCACCGTTGACGCTTCGGACCACCCAGATAATAGCGGATCCCGGCATAAGGCCCGTAAATAGTCCCGCTCGCATACTGATCTTTCTTGGGCGACGTCTTGAAGTGAAACGCCCTGGCCCCAGCGATGAGTTCCAGATGTCCGAACCGCAGGGCCAGCGAGCCTTCACCATCCCCGAGAACGGCGCGGTGCGGGAGCGCGAACCCAGAGCCCTTGATCTCAAAGCGGAGGTGGCGAGAGAAGGTGCCTTCGAAAGCCAGCCCCAACGTCGGGTAAATGATGGACCTGGTTCCAGAGGCCGGGTTCGCCGAGAATGTTCCATCGCTGTTTGGCACAAAATCTTCTATTTGGTTTGATACGTCGACAAATTGAAATTCCCACAGGGTCTTAATCCGGAAGTCAGTGCTTCCGCGATGGAAAAAGTAGGTCAGGTAGTCGTAGGAGACCTTGTAGTCACGGACGCGGTAGTAGGTGGTGAGAAAATCCCCGCCGCCGATTGCGGTTCCGAACAAATTCAAGTTGCTGCGCGCGAAGGTGCTGCCGGATTTGTAATTCTGAAAAAACGAAAATCGCAGCGAATTGGTTTTGCCCAGGGGCATACTGATGACCCCACCTAGCGCATACTTGGCTGAATCCGGGTAAGCAAAATTCCCAGGCTCGGTGGATACATCCGCGGCCCCTGCGTGCAGAGCGGGATGTACAGTAGTACGCCAATATATAGGCTCGATCGACCATCCGCCGCCTGTGTTCACGGTTGAGGGAGTCTCCTTGGGCGCTGGTGGCGTCCGGGCTGCCGCTGCGGGCGTTTGTTGAGGAGCCGTTTGCTGAGGAGTCGTCTGCTGAGGAGTCGTCTGCGGGGGAGGCTGAGCCGCGGGCTGGTCCTGCGCATAGCCGATCGCCGTCGTTAGTAGCACGCCGATCGACAGCAAGCGGCCGTTCAAGTGGAACTTCACGAGTACCTCATTCGCTGGTTTGAATTCCCGGGGCTACCGGGGAACGCCTGCACGCCCTGCCCACACCGGATCTTCAGTTTAGCAAAGAGCGCAGAAGAGCCGGTCAAACAAGTGCATCGTTATTGGATTCGGCGGCGCAGATAATCGAGCGCCCATTGCGCGGCCCGCGCCCGGATGCCTTCGCGGCCGCCGAACAACATAAATCGCTCGGCTACCGGCTCGGTATCAGGGCCGGCCCAGCCGATTACGACGGTGCCAACCGGGGCGCCGCTGGCGCTTTCCGGACCGGCCTCGCCCGTGATTGAGATTGCGTGCGTCGACCCGGTTCGCGAGCGCGCTCCTGCCGCCATGGCGCGGGCCGCATCTTCACTTACGGACGTGTGCTTAACGAGAAGCTCTGGATCGACGCCTAGCAGCTCCGTCTTCATGCGGTCGGTATACACAAGAAACCCGCCGAGAAAATAATCGGAACTGCCGGCCACCGACGTGACGCGCTCCCCCAGCAGGCCGCCGGTGCAGCTTTCGGCGACGCTCAGCGTCGCGCGCCGGGCCCGCAGCAGCTCCCCGACGACGGCTTCAAGAGCCGCGCCATTGCGCGAATAAATACGTTCGCCCAGCAGTTGCTCGATCGCCGGGCCGACCACGTTAAGCAGATCTTCGGCCTCCTGCTCGGTTGCGCCGCGGGCGCGCAGATGAATTTGAATATCGCCCGCGCCGGCCAGGATGGTGGTCGCCGGGTTGGTGCAGTTTTTGTATACAGGCGCGATCAATTGGTCCAGGTCCGATTCGCCCATGCACGCAACCCGGAAAAAGCGGGTCCGAATCACTTGAGCCGGCAAGCGCGCGGACAGCCGCGGCCGGCACTCGTTGGCGAACATCGCCTTCAATTCGTGAGGAGGGCCGGGCAGCAGCATCACGATCCGCCCGTCCACATCCAGCCATTGGCCTGGCGCGGTGCCTCGGGGATTCGGCAACGGTTCCGCGCCCTCGATGAGAAACGTCTGGCGCCGGTTGTTGTCGGCCATCTTGCGATTGAGGCGCGCAAAGCGCTCTGTCAGCCCGTCGAGAAGGTCCTGGCGGAAGACCAGACTGCGCCCCAGCGCCTCCGCCACGGCCTCCCGGGTGACGTCGTCCAGCGTCGGCCCCAGGCCGCCGGTCAAGATGACGATGCCCACTTGGCCCAGAGCCTGCCGCACTGCGGCCGCCAGCAGCACGCAGTCGTCTCCCACCACCAGCTTGCGCCGCACTTCGATTCCGACCGCGTTCAATTCATCGGTGAGGTACAGCGAGTTGGTATCGACCCGCTCGGGGGTCAGCAGCTCCGACCCGACGGCGATGATTTCCGCGTCGCGCATCGGCGATTACGGGATGCGCAATCCTTGGATGCCGATGTCCACGCGGTACAGCGAATTGTTGGTCGCCAGGACCAGCGATTTGGAGGGCGAAAACGCCAGGCCAACGATGCCTGGACCGGAGAGGAACACCTCAGGCTTTGCGTCCGGCGTGAATCGGATTACGCCGCGCCTCCCGCCTAGCGACGCAGCTACGTATAAGTTTCCTGAGGCGTCGAATGCCAAGCCCTGAGGCCGTCCCAGGCCGCGGTAAAACACTTCCACATGGCCCGCGGGAGAGATACGATGAATGGAATCGAAGCTTGAGGTAGTGGGTCCGGTGACATACAGAAAGCCGTCAGGTCCGAAGGCCAGGTGATAGGCGGCGATGGACGATTCAAGCGTCGCGAACACATAAATCTGCCGTTGCGGGCTGACTTTAAACACGGTCCCGCTGCGGTCCCCGACATACAAGTTGTTTTCTTTGTCGAAGGCCATGCCGGTCGCGACACCCATACCCTCCACGAACACGGCGAAGCTCCCATCCGCGGATACGCGATAGACCACGCCATCATGGCGGCTGGAGGCGTAGAGTGCGTCGTCCCGATCGAGGGCCAGACCGGTGGCGTTCATCAGGTCCGTCACAAACGGCGTCGCGGGAGAGTTCCGCTCCACCTTGTAAATCGATGCTGAGGTTTTCTGCCCCGGAGATCCGCTGAAGGTGGTATAGATGTTGCCCTCGCGATCGATCACCGGATTGGACACCGGATGCAGGCCCTCCGCGATCTGAACGCCAATACCGCACGGGCGGGACGCGCTGGTCTGGTGATCTTGGCCGACGCTCACTTCGCTGGCCTCGGCTCCCTCCGGCACTTTCACGATGAGAAACGAATCCGAGCCGATCACCAGCGGCGCGGCCATCTCGCCAAAGCGCACATGCGGCCACTCCGAAGCGGCGAAGTTCTTGCCGCGGATGCGAAATTCTCCGCCCGGAATCGCCGCCTCCGGCGAAACTTCCAAAATTTGCGGGCGCGAATCGGAGGATTTGCGAAAAGCCATAAAAATGCGAGAGCTAATAAAGATTGAACCATCCAACGGCGAACAATACAAGCGCTCCATAGAGGCCCGCCATCGCGTCGTCGGCCACGATGCCGAGGCCCCCCGACAATCGTTCCATCTGCCTAACCGGCCAGGGCTTCCAGATATCGAACAAACGGAACAGAACGAACCCAAGCAGCCAGCTCTTCCAGTTCAGCGCCGTGGCGCCAGCCAGGGTCAGCCATTGGCCGACAACTTCGTCCACCACCACCACTTGCGGGTCGCTCTGGTTACGTTCCCGAGCCATCACATCGGCCGCCCACACCGCGGGGCGAAGCAGGAGCACAGCCAGGACAGCATAACCGATAGGAGCGATGACTAGATGTCCGTAGAGCAACCACGCCGCGAATAGCCCTCCCAATGAGCCCGCCGTGCCGGGGGCTTTCGGCACATAGCCGCAGAAGAACCAGGTGCCTAGAAGACGCGCCAAGGCCTTCAATCGTCATCTTCTTTCTCGGGCGGGAATTCAGCCGGCGATGAGATCACATATTTTTCAGAGGCCCAGTTGCCCAGATCGATCAGCCGGCAGCGGTCGCTGCAAAACGGCATGAACGGATCGTCAAACTGGATTTCCTTCTGGCAGATCGGACATTTCATGCAATCTGAAAAAGTAAAGCGTTAGGCCGCGCGGCTCGGCCGGTCAGCTCGCCGATCAATTCGCCGGTCAGTTCGTAATCGTGAGCCTTCACAATGCGCATGGTGCGGATGTCGCCGGCCCGCAGCGGCTGTTCGCCAGGATCCGAGATGTAGCACACACCGTCGATATCCGGCGCTTGGGTCGAGAGCCGGGCTTCCCAGACCAGGTCCGAATCGGCCGACGGCCCTTCCACCAGCACAGGCAATTCGCGGCCCACCAGCTCGCGATTTTTGGCGCGCGAAATCTTCCGCTGGAGGCTCATCAAGCGGCGCTTGCGGTTGTAAATGGCGCGGGCATCCACCTTACGGTCGAGATGGAAGCTGCCGCTGGTGTCCTCGTCCGAGTAGGAAAACACGCCCAGCCTGTCGAATCGCGCGGCCTGCACGAACTCGCAGAGCGTGTCAAAATCGGCTTCCGTTTCGCCCGGAAAACCGACGATCATGCTGGTGCGAATGCCGACTCCAGGGATGGTCGCGCGAATACGCTCGATCAACTTTAGAAAAATGTCGCCACCGGCGCCACGTTTCATTCGTTTCAGGACCGCGGCGCTCGAGTGCTGCAGCGGCATATCGATGTATTTGACTAGCGCTTCGTGTTCCGCGATGGTATCGAGCAAACGTTGCGTGACCTTGTTCGGATAGGCGTAGAGGAACCGCACCCACTTTTCGTGCTGCGTTTCGATTTGCGCCAGCCGCGCCAGCAGCACGGCCAGCCCATCCTTTAATCCGAAGTCCTCGCCATAGCAGGTGGTGTCCTGGCCGATCAGGTTGATCTCACGCACGCCCTGCGAGAACAGGCGCGTGGCCTCTGAGATCACCGACTCGAACCGGCGGCTTCGGAATTTGCCGCGGTACTGAGGAATTACGCAGAACGTGCAGGGGTGATCGCAACCCTCGGCAATCTTGATATAGGCGTAATGGCCGGGCGTCGAGAGCACGCGCGGCGTCAGATCGTGATACAGATAGGCTTCAAGCGGGTTGGGTTTCGGCTCGACGCCTTCGCACAAAGACGTGATCTGTTCAAGCTCATTGGTGCCGATAACCGCGTCCACCTCCGGCATGTTCTTGCGGATGTCCTCGCGATAACGTTCCACCAGGCACCCGGCGACAATCAGCCTTTGCGCGCGCCCGGTCTTCTTGTACTCAGCCATTTCGAGGATTGTATCGACCGACTCCTGCTTGGCCGGATCGATAAAACTGCAGGTGTTGACCACGATGACGTCGGCGTCGGAGGGATGCGGAGTCAGCTCATGGCCGGAACTGGTGAGCTGGCCCATCATGACCTCGGTATCGACGAGGTTCTTCGGGCATCCGAGACTGACAAAACCAATTTTCAAGAGGCTGCTTTCTTCAAATGTGACAGTGGTCGAGTCCGCGCTTTTCGAGATACTGCTGGTGATATTCTTCGGCGCGCCAAAACTCGGGAGCGGGCACGATCTGGGTCACGATGGGCCGCGGGAAACGGCTTTGCGCGGCATCGCGGGAGGCGCGCGCCTCGCCCTCCTGCGCCGGCGAGTGATAGAAAATGACCGAGCGGTACTGCGTGCCCACGTCCGGACCCTGGCGGTTCAGCGTAGTCGGGTTGTGATTATTCCAGAAGACTTCGAGCAGGTCGTGGTAGCTGATAACCTGCGGGTCATAGGTCAACTCGACCACTTCGGCGTGCCCCGTGCGGTCGGTGCAAACGTCGTGATACGTCGGGTTCTTGAGATCGCCGCCCGCGTATCCGACTTGGGTAGATTGAACGCCCGCAAAGCGGCGAAACGCGGATTCCACGCCCCAAAAACAGCCTGCGCCAAAGGTCGCCTTCTCCATACTTCTATTGTACCGACCTTCTATTGAACCAAGCCGGGACCGCGAGGGAGCCGGTACAATAGGCTGCTTGAAGCTCCGGGTCTCGAATCAAACCAGGAATACCGTGCTGGCCGACCGCGCCGATATCGCCGACACCAGCGCGACCCGCCGCACCGGCTTGCTGAAGCACAAGGGTCTTGCGCCCGGTGAGGGACTCTGGATCGTCCCCTGCGAGGGGATTCACAGCTTCGGGATGAAGTTCGCGATCGACATCGTGTTCCTGTCGAAAAAAAAAGAGGTCTTGAAGGTTCGCCCGAACATGGTCCGCCGCCGTATCGCCCTCAGTATTTTTGCGCACTCGGTTCTGGAGCTGCCAGTCGGCACCATCGAGAAGACCGGCACCGTCAAGGGCGACCAGTTGGAGTTGGTGAAGTACGAGGGGTAACACCTCTGCAGCACCTTAAAAGGTGCTATTGTAGGGATGCAGGCCACCGCGATGCTCGACATAACCAAGGACATTCAGCCGCTGACCACATTCCGGCGCAAGTCGCGTGAATTTCTGAGGCAACTCAGGAAGAGCAAGCGGCCCGTGGTTCTCACCGTGAATGGGAAGGCGCAGGCCGTCGTGCAGGATGCCGAGGCATACCAGCGCCTGCTCGACATCGCCGCGCGTGCGGACGTTTTCGAGGCGATACGTCAGGGTCTGGACGATGCCGCGCGGGGGCGCACCCGCCCGGCTCGCGAGGTGTTCGCCGAATTTCGCCGCCAGCGTGACATACCTCGTTGAGTTCACCGCGCGCGCCGCCCGCGACCTCGAACACCTCTATGACAAGATCGACGCCGCGGAGTCCATGGCCGCCGCCCGTTGGTTCAACAAACTGGAAGAAGCCGTATACACACTCGAACCGTTCCCCCGCCGCTGCCCCATGGCGCCCGAATCGACGCGGGCCAGGCGGCCACTGCGCCATTTGCTTTACGGACGGAAACCGCATGTACATCGGATCATTTACGAAATCGAGGAACCATCCGCGAAGGTCCGGATTTTGACCATCCGCCATGGAGCGATGGAGCCAGCCGCCCCCGAGGAGCTGTAGACGCTACAAGAGATCGTCCAGCACCATCGTCTCGAACGCTTCCACCCGTCGAAACACTGGATCATTCGAGATGAATCCAGTCGCGCCGGACAACACGGCAGTTGCGGCTTGAATAGCATCCGGGGTTCGCATGCGATGCTGCGCACGGAATCGGGCGGCGAGATCGGCGGTCACCACATCCGGCGCGACCCAGTCCAGGTGAGGATAGTTCGATAGGAGCCCGTAATATTCGTTCGCTTGGCGCCTGGCTCCGACCGCGTAAGACCGCGTCAGGACCTCAGTCATCGTGAGCGTCGACGTCACCGCCGCATGGTTTGGTTGTTCTACCCACTCCAGGACCGCACACGCCAGCTCTACATGAGTAGCGTGGGCTTCGAGCGCATAAATGAAAATGTTTGTATCGATGCCAATCTTGCGATGGTCGCGAAGAAATGTGCGCAAGCGGGCTAATCCCAACTCTTGCGTTCCTTCTCGAGATAGCCCTCTGGATAAACGCCGCGAGCGATGCCTCGGATGGCTTTCGCAAAAGATTTCGGCCGCTTGAAGAGGATCGCCATATTCCCCTGGACCACGATCTCGAGCTTATCCCCCGGCTTAAGCTTCAGTCCATCGCGCGCTTCGCGCGGGATCACAATCTGATTCTTCGAGGACAGTTTTGCTTCCGCCACGCCTTACATTTTAGCAAAAAGTAAAGCGCCCCTAAAACCTACTCCAGCTTGAGCAGCTTGCGGAACCGCTCCACTTCTTTCGGCGTCAGCGCGCGCCAGCGGCCGGGCGGGAGATCGAGCTCCAGGAACGCAATCCTCACGCGCCGCAGCTTCTCCACCAGCCGGCCGAAATATTTGAACATGATCCGAATCTGGTTCTGGCGGCCCTCCGCGATGCGCACTTCATACCACGGATTGGCGCCGGGTTTGATCAACTTCAGCTCTGCGGGCGCGGTCTTGCGGCCATGCAGAGGCACGCCCGCGCGGAAAACGCGCTCCTGTTCCTCGGTCAGCGCGCCATTCACCTTCGCCACGTAAACTTTGGTCACGTGATTAGCCGGGGCGGTGATGCGGTGCGCGAACTCGCCGTCGTTGGTCAGCAGCAGCAGTCCCTCGGTGTGATAATCCAGACGCCCCACCGCGAACACGCGCTCGCGCACCCCGCGCATCAGGTGCATAACCGTCTGGCGCCCTTCCGGATCGGAGGCCGTCGTCATGCACTCCTTCGGCTTGTTGAGAGCGATATAGAGATGGCGCTTCGGCGCGCGTAGCAGGTTCCCGTCAACTTTGACGTGGTCGCTCTCCAGGTCCGCCTTTGAGCCCAGCTCGGTGATGGTCTTGCCATTCACCGTGACACGGCCTTCCACGATCAACTTTTCGGCCTTGCGCCGGCTTGCGACGCCAGCCTGCGACAGGATTTTCTGGAGCCGCTCTTCAGCCATTTTCCGCGGACGCTTGTTGCGGCGGTTCCGGCTCTTCTTCGCTCACCGATAGGCGGCCGAGTTCCTCGAATTCCTTGAGCGTCGGCAGTTCGCTCAGGTCCTTCAAACCGAACTGCACCAGAAACTCCTTGGTGGTCTTATAGAGGATCGGTTTGCCGACCACGTTCTTGCGCCCCGATTCGGTGATCAGCTTGCGGTCGAGCAGCGTCTTGAGGACGCCCGCGCCCTGCACGCCGCGGATCTCGATGATCTCGGGCGTCGTCACCGGCTGCTTGTAGGCGATCACCGCCAGCGTCTCGAGCGCGGCCAGAGACAGCTTGAGTGGAGGCGTCAGCTTCTTTACAAATGCGCGCACGGCTTCGTGATGCTCGGCCTTGGTGGCCATCTTGTAGCCGCCGGCGACTTCGCGGATGCCCAAGCCGTGCTCGGGGCGCGCGAATTCGGCGACCAGCTCGTCGAGCGTTCGCTTGACCACATCGATCGGGCGCTCGAGCGCGGCCGCGATCTGCTGCGCGGATAGCGGCTCATCGGTCACGTACACGATCGCTTCGAGCATGGCCTTGAGCCGCGCGTCTTCACCGTCCGAGGGACGCTCCTCGGCCAGTTGCGTCACGTCCATTTCGTCCATCTCTTGCTGTCCGCCTTCCAGCCGTCCGTGCTCTTACGAGTATCCTTCTTCAATGCCGGTCATCGCCTGTTCGGAGGCGACCACTGTCTCGAATCCGTGCAGCCGTTTCAATCCGATCTCGCCGAATGCGTCGGCCTGCGTCAGGCCCAGCGCCTGCAGTTTCACCAGCTCCAGCAGCGCCAAAAACAGGCAGATCATCGCCCGGCGGCTGCGTTGCCGCTCAAATAGTTCGCGGGCCGAGATCACTCCGGTGCGCCGCTCCGTTTCGAACACGTGGCGCAGATAGCGGATCATGTCGGGCACCGAAACGTCTTCCTTGTCTATTTCGTACAGC
>Ga0210384_10009503_pt1 | contig 10026 bp, 13 predicted proteins | sample IncBWH2MmetaG_FD_160574 | JGI IMG/M metagenome (GOLD analysis project Ga0210384, IMG submission 160574) | Forest soil microbial communities from Barre Woods Harvard Forest LTER site, Petersham, Massachusetts, United States - Inc-BW-H-2-M | ecosystem: Environmental > Terrestrial > Soil >...
TTCAAGGTCATTCTCCCGCCTCACCTCAAGCCCCATCCAACCCAACAGGCAAGCCCCAAATCCTAGCATCCACCCACCCACCCGGCAACCCAACTCGTACCCCCAGCATTTTTTCCTTGACTTTTTTTACATTCTGATGTACTTACTCTTAGGTAATACTCCGGGCAGTTGCTTCCCCACTCTCTACTCTCTTAGTGCAAAAGACCGAAAAAACTAACTCCTAACTAAATCATAGTTTGCGCACTCTCCCGGCATTCTTGCAGCACCAGAATGCAAGCTAAACCGCCTGGAATCTATAGCTTCCGCACTCTTTTGCAAAAACATTAGGGTGTGCCCTAATTCTGATCGACGCCTGAAGTAATACTTTAAGTCGGCTACTGTAGGCGCCGTCCTTTTAGGGCGGCGCGCGTGTAGCTCGCCTAACGCAGTCCGCTGAGCCCCAGGCTTTTCTGCGCACTTCGGCTTCGGCGCTCTCCGTCCATAACTTCCTCAGCATCAACACTCACAAAACTGTATAAAAACAAAGGACTTTAACTCTTTAGAATCAGCACTTACAAAAAAGGCGCGAGGGTCCAGAGGAGGGGATTGCCGTCACTAGGGGACCACGCGTGGCCGCCCGAGGCCACCGATGTAGGCCAGACTTTAGCCTGGCACGTGCTCGGCGAGATCCTTCCCGCCAACGCGTTCTAGCCGCAAGCAAAACTCTGGCCGCTGGAAAAACCCGGGCAACTCCGCCAGCCGCCCCGTCAGGCCTTCCCAACTCGCCGCCCGCACCGTCACATGCCCCAGCTTCCTGCCCGCCCGCGGCGTCTTCCCGTACAAATGCAGATGCGCACCCACCACCCGCAGCACGTCCGCAGTCTCCGGCAGCTCGCCGATCAGATTCACCATTGCCGAGCACCCCATCGACGCCGTCGATCCCAGCGGCAGCCCCACCACCGCCCGCAGATGATTCTCAAACTGGCTCGTCACCGCCCCTTCGATCGTCCAATGCCCCGAATTGTGCACCCGCGGCGCCATTTCATTCGCCAGCAACCGCCCATCCTGCTCGAAAAACTCAATCGCCAGCACCCCCACGTACTTCAGCTCCTCCAGGACACTCCGCGCCGCCTCTTCCGCCGCCCGCTGCGTGGCCGCGTCCAGCCCCGGCGCCGGCGACAGCGATAGCCGCAATATCCCTCCCCGGTGGTGGTTCTCCACCAGCGGATAAATCGCCACCTCACCCCCACGCGAGCGCGCCGCCAGCACCGATAGCTCCCGCGTGAACGGCACAAATTTTTCCAGAATCAGCGGCACCTTCGGCAATTCCTCCCTTGCCTCCGCCAGCCCGTCCGGAGTCCGCAAGATCCACTGCCCCTTCCCGTCGTACCCCAGCCGTCGCGTCTTGATAATGACCGGGTACCCCAGCTTCTTCAGCGGCAACTCCAATTCCTCCCCGATTTTCGGAGCGATATACTCGGTCGTCGGAATTCCCAGTTTCTGAAAAAGTTGCTTCTCCGTGAGCCGGTCCTGCGCCACTTCCAGCGCCGCCGGCGAAGGCAGCACTGGCACGAATTTCTCCAGATACCGCGCGCTTTCCACCGGCACGTTCTCGAATTCGTAGGTGACCAGCTCCAGCCCGCTCGCAAATTTCTCCAGCGCTTTGCGGTCATCGAACGGCACGCTCACGCGCGCGGCGATGCGTCCCACCGGCGCTTCCGGCGAAGGGTCGAGAAACCGGAAGTGCAACCCCAGGGGGTAGCCCGCCAGCGCCAGCATGTACCCCAGCTGCCCCCCGCCCAGGATGCCGATGGTCACGCGCGTTTCCTTTTCGCGCTTGGCGGATTTCTTTTCTGAAGCAGGACTGCGCCTGCTGCGGGATTCGGATTTGCCAGTACGCGTTGTGTCTGCGCCGCGCGGAATTGGCGCAGCGCGTCGCGAATCTCCGGATGCTTCGCGCCTAGAATCGCCGCCGCCAGCAGCGCCGCGTTGATCGCGCCAGCTTTTCCGATTGCCAAGGTGCCCACAGGAATTCCGCCCGGCATCTGCGCAATCGACAGCAGTGAGTCCAGCCCCTTCAGCGCTTTCGATTCCACCGGCACGCCCAGCACCGGCAGCACCGTCTTCGCCGCCGTCATCCCCGGCAAGTGCGCCGCGCCCCCGGCCCCCGCAATAATCACTTCAATCCCGCGCGATTCCGCTCCGGCGGCATACTCAAAAAGCAGATCAGGCGTGCGATGCGCCGAGACCACGCGCGTTTCGTGCGCTACGCCGAGGTCCTGCAGCGTTTTCGCCGCGTGCTCCATGGTCTCCCAATCGGACGACGAGCCCATGATGATGCCTACCAGTGGTTTTTCTGACGGCAAATTGCGCTCCTGCATTTCTACCGCTTCTTCGCGCGGCACGCGCCGAATGGGCTTTTTCCGCAAAGCTGGCGGCGCATTTCGAACAGCCGATGATAATACTTTATCGAACGAGATTGCCGACGCGATTCTTCCACCACTGGCGAATCTGCCCCACCAAATAGAGCGAGCCGGTTACGAACACGGCGTCTTGCGGCGCGGCTTTCGCCAGCGCGTACTCCACGGCTTGCTCCGCGTCCGCGATCACGCGCACGGCCGGGGCGTAGTGTGCGGTAATTTCGTCCAGCTGTCGCGCGGAAATCGCCCGGGAAGTGCGCGGCTCGGTGAGAATCACTTCTGTGGCGCGCGCGAACAGGAGTCCCGCAATTTCGTCGACCGCTTTATCCCGCAGCGCGCCGTAAACCAGCCAGATTCTGCGGTCCGCAAAATGCTCCCCCCAGAACGCCGCCAATTCCCGCGCCGCCGAGGGATTGTGCGCGCCGTCTAAGTAAACATCCGGGTGCGATTGCAATTTCTCAAGCCGCCCCGGCCACTCCGCCTCCGCGACGCCGAGCTCAATCGCTTCATGCCCGATGCGATAGCCGCGAGCAACCAGCACGCGCGCCGCAGCAACCGCGTTTACGGCGTTTTGCAATTGAAAGCGGCCAGGCAATCGCGGCGCAAGCTCGCAGGTCCATTCCGTTGCCACCTCGCGCAGAGTTGCACTCACGCATCCGGCGTGTCCGAGCGTGGTTCTTTCGTCGAGCTGATACGCCAGCGGAGTTTCCAGCAATGGGGCGCCGATTTCTTTGGCGCGGGCGAGAATCGCTTGGCGCGCTTCTTCGCGCTGTTCGGTCACCACCGCGGTGACGCCCGGCTTGAGAATGCCGGCCTTTTCGCCGGCGATTTCGCGAAGCGAGTGACCCAGGAAATTCTCATGGTCGAAATCGATGCGCGTGATGATGCTGACCGCAGGTTGCAGAATATTGGTGGCGTCGAGCCGGCCGCCCAAGCCGACTTCAAAGATGCCGAAGTCCACGCGCTGCTCAGCAAAATACTGCATCGCCATGGCCGTGACGCATTCAAAGTAAGTGGGATGCGCGCGCAACTTTGCTTTGGCCAGCAATTCCTCGATGGCGCTTTGTATGCGCGTCAAGACGTTTGCGAAATCCCCGTCGGCGATTTCCGCGCCGTTCACGCGAATACGCTCGTTGATCTTGTCCAGGTGCGGCGAAGTATTGAGACCGGTGCGGAACCCGGCTTGGCGGAGAATCGATTCGAGAAACGCCGCCGTCGAGCCCTTGCCGTTGGTTCCCGCGATATGCGCGGTGGGATACGCGCGGTCCGGGCGGCCCAGCCGTTCCGCCAGCACAGCGATATTTTCAAGGTCGAATTTGGCCGCAGCAGCTTGCGTGGGCGCAGCCAGTTCGCGGCCGAGCGAAAGCAGATATTTGACTGCCGCCTCGTAGTTCAACGTTTTCTCTTGCCAACCTGGACAGTCTTCCATTCTCCACGCTGGTAGATCCTGACTTGGGTAATTAGACCCTCTCTCGAAAACGGTTTTTCCCGACGACCCAATTCATGCAAAATGTCCCTCTTCGCTGACACGATTCGCGGTCCCCAATGCTTGGGTCCTTCATTGTTGTCGGTGGTTACGAATACGGCTATTTTAGCTTCCAAAATTTCTTTTGCCCACGTATAGACCGAGTCCTTATCGCCAGTAAGGAGGACGCGGCCCTTTAGTGCGCAATCGTTATATCATCACTAGATCGGCAATCTTTGATTCTGCGTTGCCAAATTCGTCGTAGATCGTCACAACGACAAACTCCGCGTCGCGCAGCATGCCCGCGAACTCATGCCTTCTGAAGGTCCTGTCGAGGAAAAATACTGCCGGCTCGTCAGGCGGCAATGGCCTTCCACTGGTAATCTTCGATCGTTTCTTTGACTTCAATCTCTGCTAGTCCATAGTCTTTGGCGATTTCGCGCAACGACTCGCCAGACTTGCTTCGGCTCCACAACACAGCTCCGGCGAGAAATCAAGACGGCTCGGACCATGACGGTTCCATGCTCAACTCCACAAAGACTACGTCAAAACTGGAGACTTGATAGCAAATCCTACGGCTCAAGGAGCCAATAAGTCGAGAGCATTCGCGATGTACGCTTTCATTTCTTTGCGGGGGACTACGGCGTCCAGAAAGCCGTGCTCGAGCTGGAATTCCGAACGCTGAAATCCTTCCGGAAGTTTCACGCGAATGGTCTGTTCGATCACGCGCGGGCCGGCGAATCCGATTAGCGCGCCGGGCTCGGCAATATTCAAGTCGCCGAGCATGGCGAAGCTGGCGGTGACGCCGCCGGTGGTGGGATCGGTGAGCACGGAGATATACGGCAATTTCGCTTCGTCCATGCGTCCCAGCGCGGCGGAGACTTTGGCGAGCTGCATCAAGCTGATGGTGCCTTCCATCATGCGCGCGCCGGCGGAGCAGGAAACCACAATGAGCGGCTGACGCGTTTCCACGGCCAGTTCAATACTGCGGGTGACTTTCTCGCCGACTACGGCGCCCATCGAGCCGCCAATAAATCCGAATTCCATGGCGCAACAGACCACTGGGCGCCCCGCGAGTTGGCCCTCGGCGGTCATGACGGCATCGTTCATGCCGAGCTTCTTTTGAGCGTCTTTGATGCGCCGGGCATACGGTTTGGTGTCCACGAATCGCAACGGGTCGGTGGACATCATTCCGGCGTCATGTTCGGTCCAGCGGCCATCCAGCAGCATGGCCAGGCGCTGCTTGGCTTTCATCTTGAAATGGAATTGGCACTTCGGGCAGACGTAGAGATTTTCTTCAAGATCCTTGCGGAAGACGATGGTGCGGCAGGACTCGCATTTGGTCCACAGCCCTTCGGTGCGCACGCGGCGCTCTTCGGGCGGGGTTGCTTCGTCGATACCTTTTTTCTCTCGTTTAAACCAGGCCATAGTTGGATCGTTATCAGTAGTCGATTCCGCGCTGGGCTAGTATACCTTTCGTGTAGGGGTGTTTCACTTCCTTCATCTCGCTGACCAGGTCCGCCAGCTCTACCAGCTTCGGATGAGCGTTGCGTCCGGTGCAGATGACGTGCACGCGCTCGGGGCGAGCCTTCAGCGCCTCCACCACTTCGTCCGCATCCAGCATCTTGTAGCTGATGGTGTAGTTGATCTCGTCGAGTACGACCAAATCGTATTTGCCGCTGTAAATGGCATCGCGCCCGGCGTGCCAACACTCCTCAGCGAGCTTGAGGTCTTCCGGGTCGGTCTCCGCGCCGCCGATTTTCACGAAGCCGCGGCCCATCGGCCGAATCTCGAACTTATCGTCGCCCAGCATTTTCGCCGCATCCAGTTCGCCGTAATGCCAAGAGCCCTTAATGAATTGCACCATCAGCACGCGCAGCCCCTGGCCAACAGCGCGAAACGCAGTTCCGAGCGCACACGTGGTCTTCCCCTTTCCCGGCCCGGTGTAAACGATCAGCAATCCCTTCTCTTCCGGCATGGCACCCTTTTGCGAGCCTCAGCCAGGCGAACTTGGGCCCGCGCGGCCAAAACACGATTGTAGAGTGTGACGCCGCGAAAAGCGAAACGCCGGCCTTGGCGCCGAGGAAGGTAGCGAGTTCGTTGGCACGGAAGGTGTGAAGGCTAAAAGCCGGTGGTTCCAAATGCCTGTTTGACGTGCGGCTTGAACAAGTACAAAAGAATCCACAAGTCGATGGCAGCAACGCAAAGTTCGCGCAGCACGATCAACATTCGGAAATGGAACAAACCGCTGAGCAGACCTAGAGCGGCGGAAAGCAGGCCCAGCCCGATCAGAACGATGGTGAGAATGCGCGCCCAATTCTGCAGTTTCAACAGGCCAATTCCGTTGACGACGTCGAGTACCGCGACGGCGAAAAAGAAACAAGCGGCCACGGCCGCCCCGATGCCTACGAGCGATGCAGGCAGGGACACTCCCAAGCTGGCGATCACCGCTCCTCCAACCAGAAAACCGACGGCGATAATGGCCAGAAAAAACGCGCCGAGAAAACTCAGCACCGCAATGATGGTGACTCCAGTGGGACGATTCATGGTGACTCCTCTCGCCGACAAAATCCGTCTATTCAGGTTCTGGGGTTGTGCCTGACCAACTGCTGTGGCGCACAAGCTATGCCACGCGGTGCCGGAGGGTCAAGGAGAAACGGGACGCTGGGGGTTTGCAGGCTGCTTAGGTCAAGCCGAGGCGCGTGACGAGCTGTTTGGCGACGTCGGAGACGCGGGTCTGCGCTGCCGGGGAGAGTGCGTTGGTTGCCGTAGCGGCATTTTCTTGGAGGACGATCCACAGACCGGGGCGATAGACCTCTTCATCACCGGGGCAGATGGCGCCGGTGAGTTGCACGATTTCCAGACCGGTGTGACTGAGCAGGTCCGTCAAGACTCCGCGGGCGTCATCTACCAGATCGCGGAAGCCCTGCGAGACGAGGATGCCGTCGACGTCGCGGGGAGTCGGCTGATCCATTTGTTCGATATCGTAATCAGGCAGCGGTTTCTGCAGCGGAATTTCAATGGTTGCCGACGGTCGGCCTTTGTCCGTCACGATGCGCATAGTTGTAGGAGTAAGTTTGCACTAGATTGCCAGGAAGCGGAACAGCGGGTGGGAAGGGGATTTCCGATTGAGATAACGTGCACCTCGACGCTCGGCCTAACCATTTACCGCTTCTAGCATAGCCATGCCAGGCTAAAGCGCGGCGCTAAGTGGGGTGGCGCCATCACCTGGGGTACGGGCTGCCGGAGAGGACGGCGAAGGCGCGGTAGAGCTGCTCGGCGAGCATGACGCGGGCGAGTTCGTGGGAATAGGTCATGGGGCTAAGGGAGATTTTCTGGCGGACGCGCTCGCGGAGCGTATCGGGGAATCCGTCGGCATCACCGCAGAGGAAGATGAGTTCGCGGGCGCCGCGATCGCGCTCGGCGGCGATCCATTTAGCGAAAGATTCGGAGTCGTGGGATTTTCCGGCGGCGTCAAGAAGCACGCAGGTGGCGGAGCGATTGGCGTCGAGTTTCTTCAGGGCGGCTGCGGCGTCGCGCAGTTCTTCGATTTCGATCGGGCAAGTGTGGCTGATACGTTTGACGTAGTCGTCCACGGCTGTGCGCAATTCCGCACGGCGCGTTTTTCCGAGCATGAAGAGCTTGATGCGCATTACTTGAGGCCGTATTTTTTGCGTTTTTCGAGAAGGGTCTTGCGGCTGATGCCGAGGATTTGCGCGGAGCGGCTGATCTGGTAATGCGTGGCTTCGAGGGTGGCGGCGATGACTTCTTTTTCGATTTCGACCAGGGAGCGGAGGCCGGCTAGAGCGCTGGCGGCGCCCAGCGCGGCGGATTGTACGCTTTCCGGCAGATTTTCGGGTTCGAGCGTATCGGTGCGCGCGAACACCACGGCGCGTTCGAGGGCGTTGCGCAATTCGCGGACGTTGCCGGGCCAAGGGTAAACGAGAAGAATGCGGCGCGCGGGTTCGCTCAAATGCATATCGGGGCGCGCGTGAATGGCGCGGAGCGCGTGGAGCAAGGACTCGGCGAGAGGCAGAATATCCGCGCGGCGGTCGCGGAGGGGGAGCGTCTCGAGCGTGAGAACATTCAAGCGAAAGAACAAGTCTTCGCGGAAATTTCCAGCTTTTACGCTGGCGGAAAGATCGACATTCGTAAGGGCGATGATTCGGGCTTCGATGCGCAGGGTTTCGTTGCCGCCGAGGCGCTCAAAGACGCGCTCCTGCAGAACGCGCAGGAGCTTGCTTTGCGCAGCGGGAGACAGGGCGGCAACTTCGTCGAGCACGATGGTGCCGGTGCCGCCGAGCTCGAAGCGTCCAAGTTTGCGCTCGACGGCTCCGGTGAAGGCGCCGCGTTCGTGGCCGAAGAGTTCGCTCTCGACGAGCTGCGGCGGAAGACTGGCGCAATCAATTTTGAGGAAGGGCGCGTCGCGGCGCGGCCCAAGTTCGTGAACGAGGCGCGCGAGATGGTCCTTACCGGTGCCGCTTTCTCCGGTGATGAGCAGGGTGGTGGGAGCGGCGGCAACTTTTTGCGCGAGTTCGAGGAGACGGACGGAAGCGGGATCTTCGGCGACCCACGGCAATCGCTCGACCGCCATCAGGAAACGGCTTCGTCCGCCGTGTGAAGAGCATGATAGGCGCCGGAGCGGGGGCCTTCCGGCGGATCGGGAATTTCCAGCTTGGGGGCGGTGCGCCACAAGCGTTCGAGATCATAGTAGCGGCGGCCCTGCTCGCTGAAGACGTGCAGGATGAAGCCGCCGAAATCGAGCAAAGCCCAATCCGCGGAACGGCGGCCTTCGCGATGTTCCGGAGAGCGCTTGCGCTGTTTCCAAAGCTGCTCTTCGACTTCGGTGCAGACGGCCTGCATCTGCGGGGTGCTGAAAGCAGTGCAAATGACGAAGTAATCGGTGAAAGCGCCGAGGCCGCTCAAATCGATGACCGCGATGCCGGCGGCTTTCTTGTTTTGCGCCGCTTCAACCGCGAGGCGGACGCTCTCTGGTAAGGATGCTAGATTCAACGGTAGAGACCCTGTTTCAAAATGTATTCCTCGACACGGCTGGAAACAAGCCCGTGAATAGATTGGCCGCGGTGCGTCTTTCTGCGAATGTCGGTGGCGGAGACGTCGCTGGCGACATTCTCGAGCAAATAAACGGTTGTCTTCTCAAGATGCGCTACGACGGGAGAAGGATGCGCGTCGTCAGGCTGCTTTTTTCCGTTGGTTCGCGCGAAGAGCGCCGGGGGAATGACCAGGCGAAGCGCTTCCATGCGCAGGCCGGGGCGATTGGCGACGATGAAATCGCAGAGGCCAAGTAGCGTTTCATATTCCTTCCACATGGGAATGTCGAGGAAGGCGTCGGCGCCGATCATGAAGAAAATGCGGTCGCCGTGGCTGTGATAGGCGTGGCGGAAATAGCGCACCGTGTCCACGGAATAGTGAAGCTGCGCGCCGGAGAAATCTTCACCGGCTTCGGCGAGCGACGGCACGAAATGCGGATGCTCGGTGCAAGCCAGCGAGACCATAGCAAAGCGGTGCGGGAACGGCGCGAGGTGCTGCTTGAGTTTGTGCGGCGGACGACTCGCCGGGACGAAATGAATCTCATCAAAATTGAAGCGGCGGTCCGCGGCGCGTGCGACAGCGAGATGGCCATTGTGAATCGGGTCAAAAGATCCGCCGAAAAGAGCGATGCGGCGAGGATGATGTTTTGCGGCGGTGCGGTGGGCCTGGGCAGTGGTCAATTGGTCTCCGGAACCGAATCGCGAGCTACAGCGGCTCGGGCATTGTTTTGTTCCGCGACGCCGACAATCATAGTGGTTGAGCCGATGCAGAATAGAACCAAGTAGGCCAAGAAAACCGGTAAGGGCAGGCGATCGAGACTAGCGTAAACCGCGAGCATGAACAGGTTTGTTGTGATCACGACCGCGCTGCCAACCAAAGACTTTCGATTGCGAGTTATTTTCATGTTGTTCGCATCGCCTTGCTAGCAAACGCCACCAGTGCAGTCGTCAATGCGCCTCCGGAGGGGGTGCTGCGCTCGTATTGCTATTTTCTTCCGGGGTGCCGTGCAAGTCCAGAGAAGAGTCTGCGTCCGGTTTGGGGATTTTATCGAGAGCGTCGGCGATGGCGCGGACGAGGTCGCGAACGCCTTCGCCGGTGGGGGCGGAGATC
>Ga0210384_10009505_pt1 | contig 10026 bp, 5 predicted proteins | sample IncBWH2MmetaG_FD_160574 | JGI IMG/M metagenome (GOLD analysis project Ga0210384, IMG submission 160574) | Forest soil microbial communities from Barre Woods Harvard Forest LTER site, Petersham, Massachusetts, United States - Inc-BW-H-2-M | ecosystem: Environmental > Terrestrial > Soil >...
AGGCCAAGATGGATTCGCTACTCTCCTTTCCCGTAGGGCTCTTTCATCCCCTACAACATGCCGGTTTATCCCGGCGCTCTCCGAGTTGCCGACAACACTGCCGGAATGTGCCCCTCTCGACTGGATTCGCGTGTGCGTTGTTGGCCCGAGCTCCCGGGCTAGCGCCAACGCTTCACTTCTGGCCAAAGCTGAGCCAGGGTACCGAATTTCGCACCCCTGCAAAGGAAGACGTCGATTTGTTTCTCCAGAGCGTAGGGGTTGTCAACAGATGTGCCCACGTACTCCACGTGTTCCCATAGGCGTTCGAGAACCTCTTGGCGATCGTCGAGGACGATCATGCAGTTCCCGGAGTAGCCACGCGGGCCCCAGAGAAACCAGGTCTGGTGGCCGCTGAGGGCGGGTGCGAGGCCGTCGCGGCGACCGAAGAAATCGATGGCACCAGCCTGGCCATAGTCCTGGGCGAAGATGCCGCAGTCGTGGCGTTCCTCCTGTGGGATGCGACTCCAAGCGACAGCAGCTTCGTCGGCGATTTCTTTCCAGCCGAACTGGTCGGAGTACCACTGCGGCAGTGCGGCCCGGGCGTGGGAGTGTTCCATGACTGGGAGCTTGAAGGGGAGATATTTTGTGTATGCGAGAAAGCCATCAGGAGAAAGAATCGGCACAACCACGGGAGCAAGATGTGCGCCGCTGGCCAGCAGGACAAATGCGAGGGCAGGTTTCAACCATTGGCGACGGGCACGGGCATTTTCATGACCATTAATCGCGGACTCAACCACGACGGCACCAGCAGCCAGCAACATGGGATAGACCGGAGCGAGGTAGTAGTTCTTGCCGTGGAGGACGAAGAAGACCGTGTAGCAGAAAAGATAGCACCAGCCCAGCGCGCGGTAGGGTTTGAGACGCGATGAGAACAGCAGAACGAACAATCCCGCGAGCCAGATGGGAGCGGTGAGGGGGTTTACGAGCAGGGTTTGCTCGAAGAAGTAGGGAAACGGTCCGAGCACCACATCCCTGCCCTCGGCGCGGATGCCCCGCATGAGTTGAACGAAGGGCCAGTCGTGCCTGATGTTCCAGAGCAGGTTGGGAAGAAAAATGAGGAAGGCGGCGAGTCCACCCAGCCAGATCCACTTATTGAGGAAGACACGGCGTTGCTCGGTTGACAGCAGGCCGACGACGATCCCAAGGCCGAAGACGGAAATGGAGTATTTCTCTTCCAGGCCAACACCCGCGACCAAGCCAAACCAGAACCAGTTGCGTGGCTCGGTATGCTTGATGGCGAGGATGGCGAAGTAGGCGCAGCCCATCCAGAGGTTGGGTTCCAGACAGTTTGTCCCCAGCAGGCTTCCGTTGGAGAGGTATTGCGGTGCGATGAGCGCGCAGGTGGCGCTGAGGAGAAGCGCGTAGCGGCGGCCGCCGAGTTCCCGGGCGATGGCCGCGGTCTGCACGATCAGAAGGGAAGACGCCAGAGCGGGGATGAAGCGAATGCTGCGCAGCGAGTCGCCAAACACGGCGCGGCAGATGTGAATCAGGAAGGGGATAAGTGGTGGCTGGTCGACGTATCCCCAGGCGAGGTGATCGCCGCACGACATGTAATCGAACTCGTCGCGGAAGTATCCATAGCGGTTGTTGAAGTAGACGTGGAACAGAAAATTTGCAAGGGCAATGGCCCAGATGGCCGCCATGCCCATTGTAAAGAACGTTTGTTGGTTGGTGTGTGGAGCAGTAGGGCTGGAGGCGGGGCTCGCCATACAGGATGGCTAGGGTAGCAGAAACGTGGTCGAGAGTTCGAGCATGTCTCTTGGCGAATCGCAAGGAGCTGTGTCCCACAGCCGCGAAGCCACCGGGTCATCCCACACCAAGGAAATCTCCTTCGTAACCGTTTTGGTCTCACTTCGTGGGATTGTTCCCGAGTCACGCGCAACTCGGAAGTAATCGACATGCTTGATTAACGCGTTTATCAGGCATGTGAATGCTACCCAGAGCCGCGAAGGCTTCCCCTGAACGCAGCGACGGGCACCAAGACCTTCCGCAGGCAATTCGATCCTGCCCGCAGCTGCGATCAGCCGCACGTTCTGCGTGGTCGCTACAGGGTCTTCAAGAACGCGACAAGATCGTCCTTATTTTGCTGCGAAAGATGCAGCACGAAACGCGTGTCGTAGAAGTTGACGGCGTCCATCAGCGTGGCCGCGGAGCCGTTGTGGAAATACGGCGCGCGCCCTGCAAGGCCGCGCAGAATTGGGCCCTTGAACTTGCCGATGTCCGCGCATTTTCCGGTGACCATGGCGCGGCCCACATCCGTCACCTGGATCACCTCTCCGGTTGTGTTGCACATCACGGTGATCAGCGGCAAATCGGGTGTTCTGCGCGAGGCATCCGCTAGTCCGATATTCAGCGGCGCAGGAACCGAATGGTCTCCGACGTTTGGCGAATCGTGGCAGGTTCCACAGAAACCGTTGATGACCGGCTGCTTGAGCGCATCATTCAGACCGGCGACGCCAGTGATGGGTATCTGAATCGAGTTGAAAAGCTGCTCGCCGCGAGCCACCGAGCGCCGCGCAGCTGTGTGCTCATCATAGTCGCGGCCCCTGATTTGCGCCCACTTGCTATAAATGTCGAAGATGTTGGAAGAAAATGCGGCGCCCGTCGGATTCAGGCCGAGCGGATCATTGATGCCGATGAAGAACTCTTGCTCGGATAGATGGCCGGGACCACCCTTTGCACCATCATCGTCCAAGTCGCCCGCCTCGCGGTCGTGTGTTTGGGCCGTGAAAATGTGTGTCTCGAAGTCGACGATCTGTTGCACCTGGTCTACGGAAGGCGCGGCGCCTTGTGCATGACCGGTAGTAGCATCGACGGCCTGATGCGCCAGGTCAGCAGTCACTGGCTGAAAGGTGCCGTCAGGATTCTTAAACGTCTCGCGCCCATCCCACATCACCGTGCTGAGATAGGGAATATTCGTGGCCGGAAGCGGCCGACGATACGCCGAAAGCGCACTGAGGCTGCTGCATCCATACGGGTTGTCGTTATTCAGCACAGTAAACTCCGCGTTCGCGGGCACCTGCTGCTCGATGCGGATCAGCCCTTTGTTCAGCAGCAAACTGTACGCTTCCCGCCTCGCGTCTTCGGTCGAGACGTCTTGTGTGGAGCAGCCCGACCCGTCGTTCGTCCGAAAGATCGGATCGGTCCCGTGCGTCGCCCTGAATCGCGCTTGGATGTGCGACGGAGTGACGGACCAGGCGTCGCTTGCCTGATGGCATGTCACGCATCGCCGTCCGTTCGTTCCCAGATCCTGGAAAAAGGCATTCTTCGTCGTGTCCGTCGGTCCCCCGCTGTTCAAATTCGCGAACCGGCCGTCTGGATCCGCGAATTCCTGAAACCGCGGCACAATCTGATTGGAGCCTTCCGCGATGGCCAGCACCGCGCCAGCTCCAAGCACGATAGCGACGGTGGTAAGGAGGACCACACGATGGTCGCGAAAAAGCTTGGCATGGCGTAGGCCAAAGCGGCGTGCAGGCCGGTGGAATTGATCGGACATAGTACCTCCTCGAAGAACTTCAAGTCGCGTTGAGCTAGAGTTTTGAAGCGTGTTGCCGCTTCTGCCCGGACGCCCGCCGGGGACGAAGGCTTGGCGGAACCCGGGTCTTGTGCCTCTACTAGGGATATCGGAAACGGAATGCAAAAGCCGACAGAGAAAAGAGAGAAAAAGACCGCCGGATAACTATTGAGGTTGCATACTCTGACCCAGCGACTCCCGGGCGCTCCGGGCGTCGGGATGATCGGGCCCCAGGGCCTTCTCGAGGTGCTCTGCGGCAGAACGAAACGCCGTAACGGCTTCATCGCGCTTGCCTTGCGACCGCAGGGCTAGCCCCAGCGTCAAGTACGCACGACCAAGCGTGCTGGAAAATACTCCGGGTTGCGCGGCTTTTTGCAACATGCTCAAGGCGCGGGCCGCGTCCGCTGCCGCATCATCGGGCCGCCGTGCCGCAACCTCGATCGTGGATCGGCGGAGCAACACAGCCGGTAGGTAGTCTGTGCCCTGACCGCCCGCTTTGATCGCTGCTTCATCAATAGCCACGGACTCGTCCGCAAGTCGTAAAGCCGCTTGCAGATCACCCCGCGCGAGCGCAATAAGCGCTTGCTGCGAAGCCAGCGATCCGAAGGCATAGTGGCCCGGCGGGAGACTCTGTCGCAGTCTGGGTTCCACTTCAGCCAGCATTGCTGCCGCGCGCGTGAAATTACGTTGCTCGCGGTAAATGCTGGCACGCTCGAGCAACGATTGGTTGACCGCCAGCTGATGGCCCACGTGCAGCGCTTTCGTATACGCACGTTCGGCGTAGTCCGCCGCTTCCTCGAGACGCCCGAGATCGTGCAGCGTTTTCGCATAGTTGTTGAGAACCATCGGCGAAACCGCCTCCTCCGTCTGGCCCGCACGGCTGGTCTTAATGGCACGCCGATAGACTTTTTCCGCCTCCAGGGGCAGTCCCAGTTGATTCAGAGCCATGCCCCAGTTGTTGAATAACACCACGGCGGTTTCTGTGTCATCGCGGCCCAACGAGGATAGCGACGCAGCGGCCTGTTCAAACGCGGAGACGGCCTGGCGATTCTGTCCCGCCATGCGGTAAGACTCCGCCAGGTCCATGGAAGTGTTAATCTCCAGCCAGTCGAGCGGAAAAGGCGATTGCCGCAACACTCGCTGCGCGGCCTGCGCCCGCGCGATTCCCTCCTGTGCGTCTCCACTTTCACGGGCAACCTCGCTGCCCCGCAGAAAGCAGAAGTTTCGATCCGCTGCGAATTGCGGTACGTCGGAAAGCTCCCGGAGCCCTTCCTGGAAGAGCGTCTCCGCGCGCGGCAGTTCGCCATCGTAAGCGAGAGAAGCCGCTAGGGCACAAGAAGCCTCCGCACGGATAGACCGTTCGGACAGTGCTCGTGAGCGCTTGTAAGCTTCCTCCAGGACACGGCGAGCCTTGGCGGCCTCGTCCTGCGTCGAGTACTGCTCGCCAATCGAAATCAAAAGTTCCACGCGATTGGTGTCATTCACCGTACGCTGTTGTTCCACGATATGCTCGGCTCGTCCGAGCAGCTCATTAACGGTAAAGGGCTTGCCCGACGGTGCGGCATCGGAGAGCAGAAATGAATTGAGGTCACCAATCGCCTCCGCGCGGGACACCTGCTGGAACGCGAAGTCCCGCTGTGCCCGTGCTGTGCGGGCTTGTATTAACGTGCCTGCAACCCCTGCAACCGAGGCCACCAAAGCCAGCGTTGCAAGTGCCACGGCCGTGCGATTTCGGCGTACGAACTTTGCCGTCCGATAGGCAATCGAGTCCGGCCTGGCGCTGATGGGCTCGTGCTCTAGGTGCCGGCGAAGATCGTCCGCTAAAGCAGAGACCGAGACGTAACGTGCCTGTGGGTCTTTCTTCAGCGCTTTGGCCACAATCGTGTCTAGGTCTCCACGCAGTAGACGACTCAGCTTCGCCGGTGTGGTTGCGCGCTTGTCGGCGTTGGCGGTGATGGCCCCCGTGTTCACTTTCGCTGGGGCCGCAGCACTCGACATACGGGGCGGCTCCGTGTCCACTGTGGCCTTCACCAGGTCTGCGGTGGAAAGGTAGCCGGGCCCAGCGGGATGCTGTCCCGTCAGCAACACATAGAGCAGCACGCCCAGCCCATAGACGTCGGTAGCGGTGGTCACCATCCCGCCGCTCACTTGCTCGGGAGCTGCGTACTCGGGAGTCAGCGGCCCGCCACGCTCGCGGGTGAGCAGCGTTGCTGCCCCCGTTTGTCCTTCGCCTTCCAGCAGTTTGGCGATGCCGAAGTCCAACAGTTTTACCTGTCCGTCGGTTCTGACCAGTACGTTAGACGGCTTGATGTCGCGGTGCACGATCAGGTTGGCGTGAGCGTGTTCCACAGCCGCCAGCACATCAAGGAACAGGCGGACCCGCGCGTCTGCGTCCAGCGTGCGTTGATCGCAATATTGATCGATGTGCTCGCCATCGACATGTTCGAGGACCAGATAAGGCTGCCCGCTCGCCGACACGCCCGCATCAATGAGTTCCGCAATGTGAGAATGAGCAAGGCGGCCGAGGATGCTGCCCTCGCGCTTAAATCGCTCTTCTCCGCCTTGTCCGACAAGCGCGATGCTCAGGAACTTGACTGCCACTCGGCGCTCGAAACGCCCGTCGTTGCGCTCGGCAAGCCACACGCTGCCCATTCCACCTTGGCCGATGAGGGCTACTAGCGTGTACGCGTCGATGGTCTGACCCACGAGCGTCGGCGGGCCTGGCGGAGGGGTCGGACTTTTCTCCAAGAATCCTTCTTGTGCCAACGTCTGGTGCTCATCCAGAAGCGCCTGCAGTTGCGCAGCCAGTGTGGGGCTCTCTTCGCGCAGGGATCGCAACCAGACCTCGCGTTCCGCTTCCGGCATCTCCAGCGCCTGATCCAGATACGGTGTCAGCGCCCTCCACCAATCCGAGCCGAGCGTAGGCATATTGTCCTCAGGCAGACAGGTCCGCGCGAATGTCACGATGGAGATAAATGCGCGCTTTTTCCCACTGCCGCTGCACCGTTCGTTCCGATACGCCGCGCATCGCGGCGATATCAGCGAACGAGAACCCGCAGAAGAATTTCAGGTCCACGACCTCAGCAAGCGAAGGCTCGATTTTTGCCAGTTTGTCCAACGCCTCGCTTACAAGCGTGAGCTCTCGTTCGTCTGCCAGATTCTCGGCAACCTCGGTGGCCAGCGAGGTAATCTCGAACTGGCCGCCGCGCTTCACCGCATGCTTGCTCCGCGCATGGTCGATGATCAGTCCGCGCATCACACGAGCGGCATATCCCATGAACCGCGGCCGATCCGGAAAGGACGCGTCGCTACGCCCAGCCATGTCAAGGTATGCCTCGTGCAGGAGCGTCGTTACGCTCAAACTTACGGGACCTCCGCGCCGCGCGAGCTCGCGCTTCGCCAGCCCGTGCAGCTCGGAGTACAGCGCGCCAAACAGAGCGTCCGCCGCGGAACACTCGCCCCTTTCGGCGGCACCTATGAGCGAGGAAATTGTCGGCTCCACGCGGCGCCCTCCGTCACATCGTTGATCCCGGGGAAGCGACAGCCTCTCGCATTGCCGAGAAACAGTCAAGGTACGCTTCCCAAACCGGGCAACGCTCCGGTTAACGCGCTGTTCGCATAACTGCATCGCGCGACGCGAGCTCGACGAAGCCATCCACGTCGCCACACAACCACTCGGTGTTGGTTGTCTTTTCTGGGCACGGGAGCCCGAGGGAGGTCACTGAGCGGAATAAGATTCGGGAGATCTTGGGGACGTCCCGCTAGAACTAGACCAATCTAGCTTACCTAGACCCTGAGAGATTGGTGCCGTGCTAGATTTTCACTTTCCGATAAGCGCGTTATCTCTAACGAGGCCGGCCGTTGCAAGAGTTTTTTCCTGTGCTCACTAGTCGGATCGAGCACACTTCCTCGTGGGCGCACGAATTGCGTCGGTTCTGGAGTTGCTGTTCATCAGCGTCACCCTAAGCTGCTCAGCCCTTCGCGTTCATCAACTTGGTGTTGCCCACCAGTCATCTCTTCGATCATCAACGACCATGATGAGTTTTTCGATCTCCCCTCTCAGGGAGGCGGGTAGCCTAATCAATCAGCCGGTGACTTCGCACCATAACGCGCTGCTGGCATCCCCGCACAGGCATCACCACTTTTCTGCTGCATCTGTCCACGACGACAGAACTCGTTGTACTCAATGCGATCCCGCAACATGATCCACATCCGGATTCCCAGCTTGCGAGCCACAGCTGCTCTGGCCTTTCCGAGACCTTTCTGGATTAGTTTGCGGCGGTAAAAACGTTTCAACTCTGGATCCCGGCGTACCGCATGGATTGCTGCTTCACTCCAGAGAAATCGCAACAATGGATTGCCTTGTTTGGTCAGGCCACCCAACCGCTGTCGCTTCCCACTGGAATATTCGCCTGGAATCATCCCTACATAACTGGCCAGTTCCTTGCTGTCTGCGAAGCGCGCCGGATCGCCCAGGAACACTTCGGTCGCTAACGCCGTGATCGGTCCTACTCCAGGATGAGTCATCAACAACCGTGCCGCGGAACGCTCACCAGCTTGCTGCGCGACTCGCTGATTTAATCTCTCGATCTCCGTCTCGAATTTCACATACATGGCCTGCAGCTCATTCCGCCGATAAGCAGCATGCGGCGACAGCGGTAAAGACGCCATCGCCTGTTGGCCTGCTGGAGTCCACAGTGAGGAACCCCGTCGGAGGCCATTGGCCAAGGCCATGGCCTGCAGCGCATTTTGTATTTTGACCCGCAGGCACACCCACTGATGGCGGTGTCGCAGCAATGCTCGCAGGTCTACCAGTTCTTTCGTAGGTAACCAGATCGCCGGAAAGCGCTCTTCGATTAGCAGTGATAGAAGTAAGTCCGCATCCCGCCGATCATGTTTTTGTTTTCGTGGTTCGGCTGCTCGAATCGTTGCCGGATGACCCACCAGGCATTCGATTCCGAGTTCCTCCATGAGGTTCACAAACCACTGCATGGAGCCGGTGGCTTCGATTCCCACACGCGCCGGCCGTGGAAGGTGGGCATAAAACTCTCGCACCATGTTGTCTTCGTGCTTCAGAGTCGCGTTCACTACCTCGCCGGTGGTGGTGTCCAACATCGCCAACGTCTGCTGGCGAGCGTGCAAATCACATCCTATAATTCGCATCTCGGCCTCCTTCGGTCCGAGCTCTGTAGGGTGAACACCGAACAGTCTACTCGGGCCGTCGCGAGGCCGGCGTCGTTAAGACATCAATCGGGATTTGGGTATTCGACCGAACCTCCAAGAACCCCGTTTCTGGACAGTTTCCGGGTTGTTGACAAACCCCCTAACTAGCACAACATTCTGTGGAGTCGCTTATACTTGCCGTCGTTCTTCTTGTGGGTTTTTGGGGTGCTCGTATGTCCCGGCCTCTGAGACGTGTGATGCTCGCGCTCCTGGGGCTGGCTGGTTTGACGGTCGCTGCACTCGCACTGCTAGTCACACTTACGAAGCTGCCCGGCGAGGAAAAGACTCGAGCAGGATCCCGCCGTGACACGGCTCTGTATGTAACGATGCGTGACCGGGTACAGATTGCCGTTGATGTCTGGGTTCCTCAAGACTATCAGGCTGGGCAACGCCTGCCGGTGCTTCTGCGAACCACGCGCTATGGGCGTGACGGCCAGTTCGGCTGGGCCTATCGGCTCGCAGTGGCTTTGAAACAGGCTCAGCCACATGGTCCAGGCGACGAACAGACGGATTATCTCAATCAGCACCACTTTGTGGTCGTCGTAGGAGATTCGCGCGGTAGCGGTGCCAGTGGGGGCCACCGTGAAACCGAGTTTTCACGCGAAGAGATTTCCGATCTGGGCGAGCTCGTTAGTTGGGCAGCAAAGCAGCCGTGGTCCAACGGTCGTATCGGTACCTTCGGACAGTCTTATGAAGGCGCAACGGCGGAGCTAACGGCAGCGTCGGGCCAACCGGCCATCCATGCTGTCACGGCGCTCTCCAGTCAGTTCGATGTGGGAATGCTGGCGTTTCCCGGTGGTGTCTATAACCAGGTCTTCATGCAGTCCTGGAGCAATCTAATCAGCAATTTGGATCACGGCGGTGACGTGTGTGTGACAAAGGGATTGAGCGGTCTTCGCTGCTGGTGGGCAGGGCGGTTCGTCCGGGGAGTAAAGCGAGTGGACGCCGATTCGGAGGGAAAGCAGCTGGCCCAAATCCTGGTTCAGCGGAATAACCAGTATCCAGCGGACCAACTATCACAATCCGAGTTTCGGGATGACCCGTTGCCCTTGCGGGACGGCTCATCCACCACATTTGCTGAGATAAGCGCATTTGGGCACCGAGCACAGATTGAATCGTCGCAAGTAGCGATGCAAGTCTGGTGCGGCTGGCTGGACGCCGACGTTTGCGCCGGCGCACTGTCGCGTTACTTGACCTTCAAGAATCCGCAGCAACTGATCATCGGTCCCTTTTCACACGGCTTGGACTTC
>Ga0210384_10009506_pt1 | contig 10024 bp, 6 predicted proteins | sample IncBWH2MmetaG_FD_160574 | JGI IMG/M metagenome (GOLD analysis project Ga0210384, IMG submission 160574) | Forest soil microbial communities from Barre Woods Harvard Forest LTER site, Petersham, Massachusetts, United States - Inc-BW-H-2-M | ecosystem: Environmental > Terrestrial > Soil >...
GCGCGTTCCGTGGGCCTGGGACGTCGCGATTGGAACCGTGGTGACATTCACTGTGGGATATGCGGCGAGCATCGTGCTCCAGCGAGAAAAGGTGAAATCTTAAAACGCGAGGGCGGAGGGGGTGCCTTTCTCGGCGGTCTCTGCGGGGCCTCTGCGCTTTAAGATTTTCGCTTATACTTTCCACTCGCCGAATGCCAACCGACACACAAGCCGCAAAACCCCGTCCCGAACTCGCCCGCGATCTTGGGGTGAGTCATGCGGGAGCGATTGTCGTGGGCACCATCATCGGCAGCGGAATTTTTCTCGTTCCCGCTGAGATGATGCAGGCGGTCGGCTCGGCTAAACTGGTTTATCTGGCATGGCTCGTCGGCGGGTTGCTTTCATTTTTCGGTGCGCTCACCTATGCAGAACTGGGGGCGATGAAGCCGCAGGCGGGGGGGGAGTACGTTTACGTCCGCGATGGGTATGGCCCCCTGGCGGGATTTCTCTACGCTTGGACCTGGTTCCTCATCGCAAAGCCGGCGTCGATTGCGACCGTAACCACCGGGTTGGTTCGCATCCTGGGGACGTTTCCGGTGTTTGCGTTCTTCTCCAGCCATTTCATCAGCCGGCCTTTCGCCATCACTTACGGACAACTGGTTGCCATCGCGGCTACGGTGCTGATCTCCTGGCTCAACTATGTCGGGATCAAACGAGCCGGCGAGTTTCAACTGGTGTTCACCCTCTTGAAAGTGGCGATCATTCTGGGGATCGTGGTCATCGGCTTCAGCTATCGCGCTGGGAGTTGGAGCCACTTCGCCGGCACCTATGGCGCGGCCAAGGGTGGGATCGCCGGGTTCATGGCGGCACTGGTCGCGGCCTTGTGGGCTTACGACGGATGGAACGACCTCAACATGGTCGCCGGAGAAATCCGCCAACCGGAGCGCAATATTCCGATCGCGCTGATCGTGGGCGTGGCCACGGTGGGCGCGCTTTATATGCTGGTCAACGCGGCGGTGCAGTTTGTCCTGCCCGCGGGCGCCATCGCGGCTTCGCCTCGGCCGGCTTCGGACGCTATCGGGTTGGTGTGGGGCACCCTTGGCGCCGGCTTGGTTTCGGCTGCGATGGCGGTTTCGATGCTAGTGACCTTGAATGGGACCATCATGAGCGGGGCGCGGGTTCCGTTTGCGGTGGCGCGCGACCGCTATTTCTTCGCGGCTTTGGCGGAGGTTCATCCTCGCTTCCACACCCCTTCGGTTGCTATCGTGGTGCAAGCGGCTCTGGCCGTCGTTTTGCTGCTGCTTGGCGGAAGCTTCCGGCAATTCTTTTCTTTGGCGATTTTCGCCGAGTGGCTTTTTTATATGATCGCCGGGAGCACGGTTTTCATTTTCCGGCGGCGTGATCCGCAGGCCACCCGGCCTTATCGGGTTTGGGGATATCCTGTGGTTCCTACGCTGTTTGTGCTGTCTTCTGCCCTGCTTCTCTACTACACGTTTACTGATAACTTGCGGAATTCGGCGGTGGGCTGTCTGGTTATTCTGGCTGGCGTACCGGTTTTTTATGCCTTTGCCCGGCGACGGACGGCGGAAAACCGGTAGTTGTTCGTTCCCACTTTGGGACGGAGTTTACTGTTTAGTACCGGGTACCCCCCTCCCCCTGTTATCTCTAAAATATTGAAAACAAGAGATTTATTTTATCACTATGTGCTAGATCTTTGAGTTTAAAGCAGTTACGGGCAAAATCTAGACAACATGGGAGTTACGGCCGATTCCCGTCCGGTTTGCATTCCGTTTTGGAACTGGACGGGCTGAGCCTGCGAAGCGCTGCTGTCTTTCGCCCCGCTGGGGCTCTTTCGGCTTCCGGTCTTTTCCCATGGCTTACGCCATGGGCTGCATTCTTCCGCCGCTTTGCGGCTGGGACACGGCAGAGCGATCCGCTTCGGTGGTGATTCACGCTGGCCTGGATCAGTTGTCAAAGAACGTAGATTATCCAACAGATAATGTTGGCTAGATATATGTTATCTGGTTGTGCAGGTGCGGTCAATGAGAATGTGTATGGGGCTGTAGCATTCCGAGCAAGGCGCCCGGAGCCGGTTCATGGTATCCGATCAAGTGACAGCGTAGAACGCCATGGCCCAGTGAGCTTGCGGAAGCGGCGCGGAGCATGGGTTTCAGCGGGATTAGCAATGGACACGACACCCAACCCGGTGTACTATCGCGGCAATCTGCGCGGTTGTTCGGCTCTCCCACCGGCAACGCTGGAAATCCGCTGAGGATTGAATGGTTAGTCATGAATCGTAATCGATACTCTCACGCTGTCAGCTACTGGTTGGCGCTGTTCACGGTGATCCTCACCCTGGCCTCCGTTGCAACGGCTGAGTGGAAAGAAAAAGTGCTCTACAGCTTCCAGGGCGGCGCGGATAACGGATCGGTACCTGCGGGCGGAGTGGTGTTCGACAAGCAGGGCAATCTCTACGGCGTGACTTCAGACGGGGGTGGGGTCTATCAACTCGCGCCGCCAGCGCAACAGGGCGGTGCATGGACCGAGACCGTCCTTTATGTATTCAAAGGCAACACCCAGGGCGACGGTGCGACTCCCGCGGGCGGGTTAGCAATCGACGTGGCAGGGAATCTCTATGGCACGACGGCTTACGGGGGTACGGGGAATTGCGTGCTGCTTGGGATCTTGGTGGGCTGTGGCACGGTGTACGAGCTATCGCCCCCGGCCCAGAAAGGAGGCGCGTGGACCGAGACTGTGCTCTACAGTTTCCCCACTGCCAAGCAAGGCTATTTCCCTTCGGGCGATTTGGTCTTTGACAGCACTGGCAATCTCTATGGAGCCACGATCTTCGGCGGTGGCCATGGGACGACTTGCAATGGCTTCTATCAGTATTGCGGAGCGATATTCGAGCTGAGTCCGCCAAAGATCAAAGGCGGCAAGTGGAAAGAGAACGTGCTGTACGGCTTCAAGGGTGTCGCTCCGGGCGCGCAGTTTGGCGATGGAGCGAATCCCAATGGCGGGTTAGTTCTCGACAGTAAGGGAGCGATCTACGGCACAACCTACTTCGGCGGCAACAACGTGAAGGGAGAATGCCAAGGCGGCGTCGGAGGCACGGGTTGCGGCATCGTATTCAAGCTCGCTCCGCCGAGCCAAAACGGCGGTCAATGGACAAAGAAGGTACTCCACCAATTCAACGGACAAGATGGCTCCAACTCCTCCGCAGGCGTTGTTTTCGACGCCAAGGGCAATCTCTTTGGTACGACTTCCTTTGGGCCAGGGCCGTATGGGCTGGTTTTTGAGCTGAAAAAGCCCTCCGGAAGCCTCCATTCCTGGGCGGAAACGGTGCTGCATGCTTTCGGCAACGGAAACGACGGCGAAAATCCGATGGCCGGCCTCGTCCTCGACGCGAGTGGCCGCCTTTACGGCACGGCGCTCGGGGGGGGGACTCACCGCGGAGTCGTCTTTCGCCTGAACGCTCCGAAGCGTGGAAACTCGTGGCAGCTTACTGTTCTTTACAACCTTATGGGATCTCCCGATGGTGACCATCCGACATCAGGCCTGATTTTCGACAGCAAGGGCAATCTCTACAGCCCGACACAATGGGGGGGGCGGGGCAGTCGTGTCAAGGGGGCTGCGGCACCGTTTTTGAGATCTCGCCGTAGAGAGCGGACACTCATCGCAAGCCGTAGCACCCGGGAGTTTGGAGCTCAGGGAGAAAAGAAATGAGCAGAGCTAGATTCAGATCCAATGGAATATTGATAGCAATGACAGCTGTTCTTGCAAGCTGGTTGTTGACCTTGCCTTTGCAGCTCAGCGCCACAAACACCTGCTCCGGTTCGCAAGGCCAAAACGGAGTCTATAATGCAACGTGCAACAATAACAGTCCTGGGGTTGTGGGATCGGCAGCCTTCATCGACGCCAGCCAGTTCGGAAACGTCCGCACTGACATCTGCGCGGTGTTGAACGGCATTCTAAGCGGCAGCAGTACACAATATCCTGCCTCCGGTGCCGTGATCGACGCGCGAGGCCTCCCCGGTAACACGCAGACGAGCATGACCTGCTCGATCAGCCCGTGGGCGGGAATCACGAACCCACCGCCCTCGACCATCCTGTTGCCCGCCACGACGGGAGCCGCACCCATCACCATTCCTTCGACGTGGAGCTTGCCGCCTAACACGCACCTGATCGGCGAAGGCGATAGCATTCTCCCCACCGGCCTTACGCTCGGCACGACGCTCCAGGCGCAGAGTGGCTTCACGCCGGGTACGGCTATGATCTCGCTTGGACTGTCCTCGCATTGCACGCCTTGTACTGGAATCTCGGTGGAGAATTTGACGCTCGATGGACAAGGCCAGTCCATCGATGGGATCGACAACGGATTCGCTCAGGACCTCAGTTATGTGGATCATGTTGGTCTGTTCCGGATATTGGGAAGCGGGTTGGCGATCTCCGGTACGGCCAACTATTCCGGCCCTTACTCCAACATTAATTTCGACCTTGGCGGCGATTCCTCGCGTCCAAAGGAGGCACGCGAACCTGGGCACGTGCTTTTAGTTGTACGCGTGTGATCCTTTGCGGACTTGCGTCCGCTCAGGATGACACTTGGGTTGTTAGGGGCGTGGCATGTGATTCAGGAATGCCAGATTACGTTCGATAACTTCCCCCACTCAAGCCAACCGACCACTTGGGTTGACTACCCGGCGATGAACCTGTTTTCCCATGCGCAGCCGAGAAACAGATTCCTCGCTTCGCTCGGAATGAAAGTGCGTTGTCTAGATTCATTGATTCCAAACAGGTTACCTGCGACTTTCGAGGGAGTGTATCGGGATGTTACAACAGCTACGAGCCAAAGGTGGTCTCCGGCCACTCAAGCCTGAGCAGCCGGAGAAGCCAGCTATGGCATGATCTCAAACACTGAACCGTGGGTCGTTGATCCATCCCCAAAGGTCGTCCCATAGAGGTTGCCTGCTCCGTCGAAGATCAGACCGGCGTCAGGAAAGTTATCCGGATGGTTAGTGAAACTTAGCAATACCGTCTCGTGCCATCCTCCGTGCGAGTTCGGGGCTAGTTTGAAAGCCACGCCGAATCCGCCAGCGCCACCAACCGTCGTCGTTCCGTAGAGATTCCCACTCTGGTCGAAGATCACGCTGTCAGCTGGGTTGACTCCGTCACTGCCGCTGAAGCTATGGAGCACTTTCTCTGCCCAGCTTCCGTTTGCTTGGTGCGTCAGCTTGAAGACGACGCCATCTGAGTGAGCGCCGCCGCCAAGCGTCGTTCCATAAAGCCGCCAGGATGCGTCGAAGATCAGGCCAGCGATAGGTTGGGATCCGTCGCTGCCAATGAAGCTGTGCAACACCGTCTCCTTCCAGCTTCCGTGCGTTCTTGGCGTTAGCTTGAAGACAACACCGTCTCCATTAGCACCGGCAAACTGCGTCGTGCCGCAGAGATTTCCCGACCGGTCGAGGATCACGCCAGCCATAGGACCTTTTCCGTCGCCGCACTTGGTGACGGAGCAGAAACTATAGAGCACGCTTTCGGCCGCGTTCGGCGTCAACTTGAAAACCGCGCCACCCCCGTGAGCTCCACCTTTTTCGGTAGTGCCGTAAAGATTCCCGACAGAGTCAAAGACGAGACCCGCAAAGGGTTGCGCTCCGTCGCCGGAATTGCCGAAGGTGTGCAGGACAGTTTCCGTCCAGCTTCCCCCGCTCGGCGTCAACTCGAAGACCGTGCCTTGATTGGTAGAGCCCCCAAAAGCCGTGGTGCCATAGAGATTTCCTGATTGGTCAAAGATCAACCGGGCTGCGGGGTGAGCTCCATCGGTTCCGCCCTGAAAACTATAGAGCACGCTCTGCGTCCAAGTTCCGTCTCCGTTCGGAGTCAGCTTGAAGACTGAACCTGAACTCGCACTGCCGCCTTGAGATGTCGTGCCATAGAGGTTTCCTGACTGGTCGAAGATCAGGCTGGCAATAGGTTCGTACCCGTCACTGCCAACAGTGAACGTATACAGTGTTTTGCTGGTTGCCAGAGCGCTGGGCACAAAGATTAGGCTTAGCGCGAAGACTGCAAGCAGAGCTCCGCTCATTCCCAAATTCTCATTGCGTTTCATGGACTCCTCCTCTTGCGTTGTGTTATCGCCAGGAAAGGCAGTGTGGTGGGCTCAACAATGCCTTCTTTACTTTTGACGATTCTATATCAATCGCCCCGGGTTCGCGTCGGTTTCTGACGCTAGCGTAGAGGGTGGCGCATACCGATGCGGCTCCCAGATTAGCGCGCCAAAAAACCGGGCCGGAACCTGGGGCCCGGTCTCTTCGCATGGATGCTTTGTTCAACTCGCCTGCATTCACATCTTGCTCAGGCATTTATAAAACTGCTTTCAGAGCCGCTTTGTGGCTTGCGATCCCAGCCCGCCCTTTCGCGCAGAACACGCAGAACGCGAAAGAACGGGGCACCCGGGACTTGATTTATTCCGTCTTAGAAGGGTGGGCCACCCCAATATCGCAGGCATTCAGTGTGACGAGCTGGCTTTTATAGACCCGTCGTCAGCGATTTTGACCTCCTCGTGTGGCGCCTTGCAGTCCTCGGCCAGTTTGCGCACGCGGAAACCAGCGCCCGCTTTCCAATGCAGGAGATCGGTCCACACGCAGTTTGGGCCCTCGGTGGGATAATCAGGAGGGAAAGCATTTGAGCTCTCAGGATTGTACCGTCCTTGTACTCCGACGGTGGCCTCGGCCACACCGGCTTTCCTTCGAATAAACCTTGCGGTGCCTTCCCGGTACTCCTCGCCGCAACCTTCGTAGACCCAACTCTCACCTGCGAGGCGCACCGCGTTAGCAACAATGTTTCCATCGACGGCTTCAAGACCGAGCCAATAAATAACGCGGACCGGATTCTTCTTCTCCGCTCCAACCGTCAAGATTGTGTCGAAAGCGCGAAAGCCAGGCCGCTGCTCCAAGACGTGCGTGCGATATGCATCATCAGCATCGATGGGAACATAGCTTTCGGACGCGCCATACAAATCGCCAGCATTGATGGGAACAATATCTTTGTGTCCGTCGGTCTTATATTCGTCGGTCACGTCACCCGCAATGCCCCACTTAGGAATCGCCTGCATATCAAATTTGCCGTCGGGCTTCAGAGTGACCAGGGATAAGTGTGCGTTCAACATGTCACCCGCACCCGGACTGGCAAAGACAAATACGTCGGTTTCAGGAAGCAGGTCTTTGAAGTGCTCAAGCAGCGTTGTTGGCCCAAGTCCGGAGACCAGCACTCCTGCTGTCCGGTTGATATTGTTGTTGCGGATAAGGAACGCGAGATCGCGGAGGCTGGAGACTAACTCCGCAGGGTCACGGTTGGTTGGGTTCGCGGGCTTATCTGACAGCAGATAAAAATCTGTTTGTGCCATGCGTGCCGCATATGGGCTGCCGTAAGGAACAGTCATGGTGCAGCGGAAGTCGCTGACGTTGTTGTCCCAATGACATTCCAAAGTGTCGTGGCCTTCGTGGCCTTCGTCTTGGGCGGAGCACGCGCCCCCAATCGACTCAAAAGACGCGCAACTCACCGCCTCGACGATCTGTGGCGTGCTCGTGCGCAGGTCAACCAGCAGCTTACTCTCAAACGAACTAGCCGAGTACACCTCGAGGTCGCTATGCTGATACTTAAGAATGAACAACGGCAATCCCACGTCGGGTGTGGCGAGTTGGATGCTAATCCACCCAGTCATTTCGTCAGGCTTAGGACCTGAGCCGTGTTGTTCACCCGTATCTTCTGGATTTTCGCTGGTGTCACTCTCACCGCGCGGCTGAATGTAGAGCTGGTCTTCCGCCTCTTTTTCGGGATTGGCAAGTTCAAACCAGCGTTCGCCACCCGCAGCCACGACTCGAACCGCGAGCGCCAACCGGTCCTTTGAGTTGTTTGTGCCGTCAAAGTCCTCGCGTCCCGGTACAGGCAGGTGCCAGCGATAGAATTCTGCTCGAGTGAAACCGTTTTTCACAAACTCGAAGCCATCAAAAACAACAACGGGGCGGGTTTTCCATTGCTTGATCGCATCGGGCGAACCCACTGCGACGAACTTTAAGTCCGGGCGGCCGTAAAGGCTCGCTCGCTGGTCTTGCCCGCAGCCGAATTGGCCAACGGCCTTGATTTGCGACAATCCATATAGCGGCAACAGGAGAAGTGCGACCGGAAGAAGTCTGCGCGCCCTCAGGGCATGAGCTTTCTCAGCGGATGGAGAATGTCTACGAGGAACAAGAAAGTCGTTGTAGGCGCGGTGTTGCAACGGACACCTCATTTTGCCGCGGACATGCGTGCCTTTTCGTCAACACCGCGGTGATGCAGCAACTCTACCAAGGCCTGGTTCAGGCGGGCGCGGATCGCGGAGCGGTCCTGGGCGCGTGTGATGTAGCGGACGTGGACTTCGACGCCGGCGGAGGTTGGGCGCAAGTTGACCGTCGGCGCGGCTGAGACTGAGCGCACTTTGTAGTTGCTGGCGGCATTCTGCCACTCTTTCTCGGCGGCAACAGCGTTGGTCTCGGTTTCTTTGGTTACACTTTTCTGAATGGCATCGAGTAGCGGGTAGGGATCCTGATTGGGCGGAACCGTAATCTGAAGTTCGTCCCACATCCATTGGCCGCTGGTGGTGAAGTTGAAGAAGTGGCCCTCGATGGCATAGCTGTTGACGAAGGCTACCTTGCGGCCAGTGGGATGGCCGGTATCGGTCCAGTTGCCGGTTTCGAGCAGGACGGTGCGCAGCAGGTTGATCTCGACCACTTCGCCGGCGACGCCGTTGATCTCAACCCAGTCGCCCACCCGGAGTCCGTTTTTTCCCATCAGTACGAACCAGCCGAAGAAGGCGACGATAAAATCCTTCATCGCCACGGTGACTCCAGCCGTGGCCAAGCCAAGGAAGGTCGTGGTCTGCTGAGGAGCACCAAGGATTACAAACAGGATGAGCAAGACGCCGAAGGCCTGCACCGCAAAACGAATTACGGCGCGAAGCGTGTGTAAGCGGGTGCCGGTGCCCATCTCGGCGAGGCGGCGGTCGACCGAACGGTCGGCGAGATAGACCATCAGCATGATGAGAATGATCCAGAGCGCCGACTGGATCATGCCGTGCAGCGCAGTTCGCTGGTGCGAGCGGATCACCGCGATCCAACCGGCGTAACTGTTGGCCAAGTCTTGCTGGTCTTGGATGCGCTTATCGAGGTCCGCCAGGTTCTTTTGATCATCGGAAAGACGATGCAAGGCTTTGACCGCAGTGTGAGCGGCTGGGGACCCGAGGTTTGCCTGGTCCGCAGGTTGGCCGGGAGGGGACTGCGCGGAAGCTGACTGACCGGAATTTGCTTGATTCAAGGCCGGCGGATTCTCCCGCTGTTTGGCTTTTCCAGCGGTGACTCGCGTCTCCAAAGCTGCGTGCTTCTCAATCAAGACGGCGGCGGCCTGGCGGGCTTCGTTCTGCGCCTGCTGTATTGGGATCGCTTTGCTGCGCAAGGCGCGCCAGGCAGCGAATTGGGCGTAGAGGCTGCCGGCCTGGTAATTGACTTCCGCGTTATTTGCGGCTGCGGCAGTTTTTTCATCGGCAGCGTGTTCGGCGGCCTGGTGCTGGTCGAACTGGCGTTGGATCAAACTGCCGGGATCGGCGCCGGAGCGGATCAGGTCTTCCTTGGCATCGTTGGATTCGTCCTGATCGAGTTCCAGTTGGGCCTGGGCGACGTCGAGTTGCTCCTGTACGCGCTGCTGTTGAGCGCCGCTTGCGACGGCAAGTTTTTTCTTCAGTTCATCCAGCAGATCCTGGTCGGCTTTGACCTGAGCTTCGGACTCGCCGGCGTGTTGATAGAGTTCGCGATTCTGAGGATTGGGTAGCGCGGGATGATTGGCGGCATCGCGCAAGGCGTCGTGAAAGGCGAGGTCGACCTCGTTATCGGCTTGCTCCTCTGCCTGGTCCGCGAAACGATGTTCGTCCGGGCCGGCCGCCAGTTTGGCCATGGCGCGCGCGGTCTGCAGGGGGCGCTCGTCCACCAGCGAAGTTTTCTGGGTTGTTCCAGAAGCC
>Ga0210384_10009508_pt1 | contig 10023 bp, 5 predicted proteins | sample IncBWH2MmetaG_FD_160574 | JGI IMG/M metagenome (GOLD analysis project Ga0210384, IMG submission 160574) | Forest soil microbial communities from Barre Woods Harvard Forest LTER site, Petersham, Massachusetts, United States - Inc-BW-H-2-M | ecosystem: Environmental > Terrestrial > Soil >...
GGCTGGCCTTCGCCATGGCCCGCGAGCTTCGCAAACGAGACATTGTTTCGGTGGCGTTGACTCCCGGATTTTTGCGTTCGGAAAGCGTCCTGGAGCATTTTGGAGTCACCGAGGCCAATTGGAAGGAAGCCGGCAAGAAGAAGGACGCCAACGTGAACTCCAAGGATCAGAATGACGCTCCCCAGGATTTCATGGTGTCTGAATCGCCCAGGTACGTCGGCCGGGCCGTGGTGGCGCTTGCGGGAGATCCCAAGGTGAAAAAGAAGAGCGGACGTGTCTTCAGTTCCTGGGCACTGGCCCGGGAGTACGGATTTACCGATCTCGACGGCACTCAGCCTCACTGGGGCAACCATGCCAGGAAGAAGTACGGAAAGTATAAAGTCTGCGATGAGCGATTTTATTCTTACTGGGTTCCCGGCCTTGTAGAGCTGATTTTCCCGGATTGGTTTTGATCGGGGATCGGTAAATGTGAAATTGAGACGGCGCACCTTCAGCAGCTGCCGATTGCAGCAAACAGTCCTTCCACTTCGCTCACGGTTCACCGGCCATTCGAGTCTCTTGTTAGATGGCAGCACGCTGGCCGAGCCAATCTTCAACAATCGTGTAAGTCCCTTGGAATCTGGTGGACGAGAGGGGATTCGAACCCTCGCCCTCCTCGTTGCGAACGATGTAGATTCTAAGCTAAGACGCGGTGCCGCAATCACTCGGCTTTCGCGGCGGGGTCGTTAGATGGCCTACCTGGACTACCGCGCAAAAGCCGGGCGCGACTGCTCAGATCCCCGGCCTACGCCGTTGCTGTGACAGCGCCCGATTTCTTGATAACTGCTTGAAACTGCGCGGCGCGCATGGGCGCATTCATCAGTTTATCAGGGATTGTTGTATCCTCCTCGTCAGGCGGAGCATCAGCTTATCAATTACGCGCAAGGTGGAAACAGGAAATCTCGGTTCCAAAGGTCTCACTGTGGGAGGGGACCATGAACACGCTCTCGAAATACAAGTTCTGGATAGGCGGGGCTTTAGGCTTATTCGTGATCGGCCTAGTCATTGGGGCGGTACGGCCTAAGCACGTATCAGGGGCGCAGCCAGGATCTTCACCGGACGTTGAGGTCGTGGAGGTCGCGCAGAAAGATGTTCCGATCTATGGTGAGTGGATCGGTACGCTCGACGGATTCACCAACGCCGACGTGCGCGCGCAAGTCACCGGCTACATCCTGCGCCAGGGCTATCAGGAGGGGGCGTTCGTCAAGAAAGGCCAGCTACTTTTCGAGATTGATCCGCGGCCCTTTAATGCGGTCCTCGACCAAGCCGAAGGGCAGTTAGCGCAGGCCCGGGCGGTGCTCGCCAACGCGCAAGCGGTGCAGGGCAGGACCGAGCTTGACGTCAACCGCTACACCCCTCTCGCAAGAGAGCAAGCAGCCAGTCAACAGGATCTGGACAACGCCGTTCAAAACAACTTGGCGGCGAAAGCTACCGTGGCCACGGCGCAAGCTCAAATCAGAACTGCTGAGGCAGCCGTTGAGACCGCCACGATCAATCTTGATTTTACGCGCCTCACTGCGCCCATTGACGGCATCGCAGGGCAGGCGCAACTTCAGGTCGGCGCTCTGGTCAATTTGAGCAGCGGCCCCGTGACATCTGTTTCTACCGTCGACCCTATCAAGGTTTATTTCACGGTGGGCGAGCCCCAGTACCTCGCCTGGAGAAAACGGTTCCCAACCGAGAGTACCCGGCTGGCGGCTGACAAGAATTTGCGCCTCGAACTGATCTTGGCCGATGGCTCGACTTATCCACACGAGGGCACATTCTATTTTGCAGACCGCCAGGTAAATGAGAGTACCGGGGCAATTCGGATTGCCGGGCTGTTTTCCAATCCAGGAAATATTCTGCGGCCTGGGGGGTACGGCAAAGTTCGCGCGGTCATTCGCGTCCAGCAAGACGCGTTGCTCGTGCCTCAGCGTGCCGTCACGGAGCTGCAAGGCGGCTATCAGGTCGCGATAGTGGGCGACGACAACAAAGTGAGCATCCGAATGGTCACTGTCGGCGATCGTGTCGGCAACCAGTGGGTCATTGCGGACGGACTGAAGCGTGGCGAACACGCGATTGCCGAAGGCGTGCAGAAAGTACGCGCGGGTATGCGCGTGAACCCCAAGCCCTTTGGCGCGTTAGCGCAAGGAAAGTGATCCGATGTCAAAATTCTTTATCAATCGTCCCATCGTCGCCATGGTAATTTCCATCGTCTTGGTTCTCGTTGGAGCGCTCACGATCCTGGCGCTCCCTGTCGCTCAGTTTCCCAGCATCGCTCCACCAGAAATTCAAATTCTGGCGACCTACGTCGGCGCAGACGCCCAGACCCTCGAACAAGCCGTCGCCACTCCCATCGAGCAACAGATGAGCGGCGTCGACAACCTGAATTACATGTATTCGTTGAATGCCACCGCCAACTCGACGACCAGCTTAATCGTCAACTTCGATCCAAAAACCGATCCCAACACCGACTACATCCTCGCGCAAAGCCGCGAAACGCTTGCTGCTTCTCAGCTCCCTGTAGACGTCACTAATTACGGTGTCACCGTTCGAAAGTCGGTCACCGCTCCTCTAACCTTGATCGCAATTTACTCGCCTCATGGAACCTACGACGCCAACTTTCTGGCGAACTACGCGTACATCAACCTTACCGATCCTCTACTGCGTTCTCGAGGCATCGGCAACGTTCAAGTTTTCGGCTCCGGACAATACGCGATGCGCTTGTGGGTTAAGCCCGACCGGTTGGCCAAGCTTGGCGTCACCATTCCGGAAATTGTCAGCGCCATTCAAGCGCAAAACACCGTTAACCCTGCCGGCAAAGCAGGCGGCGAGCCGGCTCCCAAGGGCCAGGAATTTACCTATTCCGTTCTGGCCCAGGGCCGCCTTGCGTCGCCCGAGGAATTCGGCCAGATCGTTGTGCGCGAGACGCCCGATGGAGGAACCGTCCGCGTCCGCGATGTAGCTCGCATTGAGCTCGGTTCGCAAGACTACAGCGTTGCCGGGCGTTACAACGGCAAGCCAAGCGCCGTCATCGCTACCTATCAGTTGCCAGGTTCGAACGCAGTCGATGCCGCCGCTGGCGCTAACAAGCTCATGGAAAAAATGAAGCAGCGTTTCCCTGAGGACCTCGATTACGTCGTCGCCCTGGATACCACACGATCCGTCACCGAAGGCATGAAGGAGATTGTCGTCACTCTCGTAATCGCGCTCGCACTCGTCATCTTGGTGGTCTACCTTTTCTTACAAGGCTGGCGCGCGACGCTGATTCCGCTTCTTGCCGTCCCTGTATCGCTCGTAGGGACCTTCGTCCTCTTTCCGGTCTTCGGTTTCTCCATCAACACGCTTTCCCTCTTCGGTCTTGTCCTGGCCATCGGCCTGGTGGTGGATGACGCCATCGTCGTTGTCGAGGGCGTCGAACGTCACATCGAAGAAGGCTTGACGCCCAAGAACGCCGCCTTGAAAGCCATGGAAGAACTTTCCGGCCCCGTCGTTGGCATCGCTCTGGTTCTTTCCGCCGTCTTTATTCCTACCGCCTTCATTCCCGGAATCACCGGCAAGCTCTACCAGCAATTCGCCGTCACTATCGCCATTTCCGTTCTGCTTTCGGCATTCAATGCGCTCACCCTCAGTCCCGCGCTCGCCGCACTCCTGCTCAAGCCAAAGACACCGAGCCGCGGCTTGCTCCAGCGATTTTTCGATTGGTTTAACCGCGCATTCGAACGCGCCACCGAGGGCTACGTCAGCTGGAGTGCGGTATTGCTCCGAAAAACCCTCGTCGTGGTCGTCTTGCTCGCCGTTTTTTGCGTGGCCGCTGGCTTTTTTGCCAGTCGCATCCCGTCGAGCTTCCTTCCCGACGAAGACCAGGGCTACGCTTATGTCAACGTGCAGTTGCCTAACGCCGCTTCCTTCGAGCGCACAACCGCCGTCACCGCGGAGGTGGAAAAAATCATCATGAACACTCCGGGCGTCGACCACGTCACCACCTTCGTGGGTTTCAGTTTGCTCAGCTTTGTCCGCACCAGCTACAACTCAACGTTTTTTGTGACCTTCAAGCCGTGGGACGAGCGCAAGACCAGAGCCGAGCAATTTCAATCGCTCAAGGCGCACCTCAACCAGCAGTTGAGCAAGTTGCCCACGGCAGTGGCCTTCGGCTTTTCGCCGCCTGCCATACCCGGTGTCGGTACTGCCGGAGGATTCACATTTATCCTCGAGGACCGTTCGGGCGGCGATATTCAATTTCTCGCTAAGAACCTCGGCACTTTTCTTGATGCCGCTCGAAAGCGCCCCGAAATCGCCAGCCTCAGCACTACTTTTTTGGCCAGCGTCCCGCAGGAGTTTGTCAAGGTCGACCGCGACAAAGTCCTGAAACAAGGCGTCGCCCTAAACGACGTCTACCGCACAATTCAGGCTTTCATGGGCGGCTATTTCATCAACTACTTCAATCGCTTTGGCCGCCAGTGGCAGGTTTATATCGAAGCCGAAGGCGAAGACCGCTCCAAAGCAGAAAACGTCGGACAATTCTACGTCCGCAACAACAAGGGAGAGAATGTTCCTCTCTCCACGCTTACTACGGTAACGCCGCGCCTCGGCCCGGAATTTACCTTGCGCTTCAACGAGTATCGTTCCGCGCAGATCAACGGAAGCGCTGCTCCCGGTTACAGTGCGGATCAAGCTACAGCCGCCCTCGAGGACGTCTTCAAGCAGACCATGCCGCGAGAGATGGGCTTTGACTACTCGGGCATATCTTTTCAGGAGCAGAAAGCGCGAGAGGGAGTACCCGCCTCGGTGGTCTTTGGACTTTCGCTGCTCTTCGTCTTCCTAATTCTGGCTGCGTTGTATGAGAGCTGGACGCTGCCATTCAGCGTGCTGCTGAGCACGCCGGTGGCGATCTTTGGAGCGTTTGGAATCCTTTTGTTACGCCGCGTGGTACTGCGCCTTCTCCTGCCGCCCTACCTTGTCCAAATCGAGACCGATGTCTATTCGCAAATCGGGCTCGTCATGCTCATTGGCTTGGCCGCCAAAAACGCGATTCTGATTGTCGAGTTCGCTAAAGATCAGTTCGAGAAGGGAATGCCTCTGGCGGATGCCGCACTCGAGGGGGCCAGACTGCGTCTCCGGCCGATTCTGATGACTTCGTTCGCGTTCATTCTCGGCTGCGTTCCGTTGTGGACGGCGACCGGCGCCGGGTCCGTTGCCCGCCAAATCATGGGCACCACGGTTATCGGCGGAATGCTGGCCGCTAGTGCGATCGGAATCTTCTTCGTGCCAGCGATCTTCTATCTGGTGGAGAAATGGTCAGGTGCCGGCAAGGAGCATGCTGCCGGGTCTTTGCCCGCGGAGCCAGCCCCGGCGCCAGGAGACTGACATGGCCCTTCAAGCGAAATTACAAACGGCGGCATCGAAAATGCTTCGGACAAAACGAGCCGCTAGTTGGACTGCCGCAGCATTGACGGCGACTCTACTGGCTGGGTGCATGGTCGGTCCGAACTACCATCGTCCCGTCGTTCAAGCTCCAACGGCTTTCCGTGACCTGAGCGAAAATCCACAGGTCCAGGCGCAGGCCGCGTCCTATGCTGATCTTCCTTGGTGGCAAGTCTTCCAGGACCCACAGTTACAAGAACTCGTCCGCACGGCGCTAAAGCAAAACTACGACTTACAACTGGCGACGGAACGTATCAACGCAGGCCGCGCGCAGGTTGCCATAACGCGTTCCAATCTGTTCCCGCAGGTGCAGAGCAACGGCGATTTCAGCGGCGGCAAGGAACACAACTTCCAAACCAGGTTCAACTTCTTGACGCTGACAGCCGATGCTGCTTTCCAATTGGATTTCTTCGGTAAGCTGCGCCGCGCCACAGAGGCATCGCGCGCCGAATTGCTTGCAACGGAAGATGCGCGGCAGACGGTTATATTAACGCTCGTAAGCGACGTGGCGAGTGACTATTTCGCGCTCCTGCAACTCGACCTTGAACTTCAAATCTCACGCGAGACCGTCAAGACGCAGGAAGACTCGGTGAAGCTCACCAATCTTCGCGTTGAGCATGGCGTGGCTACGAAGCTGGACGTTTTGCAGGCTCAGCAAGTCCTTGATTCGGCGAATGCGCAAATCCCTGATTTGGAGAGGCGGATCGCACAGGAAGAAAATGCCATCAGCATTCTCCTTGGCAACTACGCGCAAGCCGTGCCGCGCGGGCGCCCGCTGGTGGAGCAGCCGCTTCCTCCTGAAGTGCCGGCAGGCCTGCCTTCTGCGTTGCTCGAGCGGCGGCCCGATATTCGCGAGGCCGAGCAAATCCTGGTAGCCGCGAACGCCGAAATCGGAGTGGCCAAGGCGGAGTTTTTTCCGCAAATCTCTTTGACGGGCTCCGGCGGCGGCGCCTTCGGACGGAGCAGCGCATTCTCCGGCTTGATGGGCTCGCAAATTGGAACCTGGTCTTATGGCGCTCAAGTGAGCCAGCCTATTTTCACCGGCGGCGCGCTTCGCGGAAATCTCCGGCTTGCCGAGTCGCAACACCAACAGGCGCTAATCGCCTACAAGCAAGCAATTCAGCACGCGTTCGGGGATGCATCGGACGCTCTGATCGGCTACCAGAAATTTCATCAGGTTCGGGTTCGCCAGGAGGACACTGTCAAGGACTTGCACGAATCCGTTCGGCTGTCCGAAATGCGTTACCGGGGAGGCACCACCACTTATCTCGAAGTCTTGGACGGCCAACGCTCGCTCTTTTCCGCGGAACTCACGCTCGCGGAGGCGCGCGGCACTGAGTATCAGAGTCTCGTGCAGCTTTACAGGGCACTCGGCGGAGGCTGGCAGCAATAGTGAGTGAAACATTGTGCCCGTGGGAATGCCGGCGCAAAAGCATGCCGCTGCTGCGAACTGGCAGAATCTCAACGCGGCCTCGGAGGCCGTAGCATGTGCGGCCGGCCGTCATCACCATGCGACTTTCGCAACGGAATTTCAATTCGAAGAGGTCTGCCTCACGGAAGTGGGGCCGACTGGAGCTTGGCCATGCCTTCCATCGAAAAAGTTGATACCCACCGCAAGGCGCTCACGTTGAATCTTGATCCATCCACCTTCGGTTCTTTCGCCGAAATCGGAGCCGGACAGGAAGTCGCGCGCTGGTTCCTGGTTGTAGGCGGCGCATCTGGCACCGTCGCCAAAGCCATTTCCGCCTACGATAAGGAAGTGAGCGACGATCTGTACGGATCTGGTTCGCGCTATGTTTCCAAGCAACGTCTTGAAGCCATGATGGACAACGAGTGGGCCCAGCTGCGCACCCAATTGGACAAGACGCGCGGTGCGCAGACCCGCTTTTTTTCATTTGTTGATACCGTCTCCGCGCGTAACTTCGCCGGAACCAACGACTCCCACGGCTGGGTCGGTCTCCGGTTTCAGATGCAGCCCGGCGGCCCGCCCAACGAGCTCCTGCTGCACATTAATATGCGCGATCCTTCCAATATCCTTCAGCAGGAAGCCATCGGCATTCTGGGCGTCAATCTTATCTATGCCGCGTTCTATCAATTGCAGACGAAGGAATCCTTCCTGGAAGGTCTGGCACAAGACGTCGTCAAGGAACGAATCGAAATCGACTTCGTAGACTTTCGTGGCCCCGCCTTCGCTGGATGGGATCGCCCCACGCTCTTGGCACACCTCGTGCGCGAGGGGCTTGCCGAGGCCGTGTTCTTCTCCGCGATAGACGCCACTGTTCCCCCCAATGAAGTTGTGCACAAGAAAGCCGTTGTACTCGCGCCAGGATCGTTCGACCACGTGGATCCCGCTCACGCGCAGATTCATTCGCATTTGCTGGCCGCAGGCATTCAGGAGCTTCACAAGGAGTTGGGGGAGACCAACTCCGCACCGATTGGCATCTTCTGCCTCTCGGCGGCTCCACTTGGACCCGAAGAGCCGGGTCCAGAAATCCCCGACCTGCTGCGTCGTATTGATGCGCTTCTCGCGCGTGGCGCCGACGTGCTCCTGTTCCGCGAACGCGAGCTCTACGCGATGACGGCCTTCGTGAATCGCTACACAAAAGCCCCCTTGCGTTTCGTCGCAGGTCTTTCCCTGTTGATCCGAGCATTTGAAGACCCCTACGGAAATCTGGAAGGAAGACGTCTGGAAGCCCTCTCGCGTCTCTTCGCGCAGAACGTCCGTATCTACGCCTATCCGATGACCGCGGCGGATTTGCAGGAATGGATCAAGAGTTTTCCCGCCAGCGGTTTGGAATGGAGCGAAACTAACGGTTGGGTTTCCGCCGAACAACTGCGCCTCGCGCCTCCTCTCGGCCACCTCTACGCGTATCTCCTCGCGAAGAATTTCCTTGTTCCTATGCAAACTCCCGTAGCTTCCTCTGCTGGCGAGCTGTCGTATGGGGTGGCCTAGCACGAAAAAAGAGATATCCCGGTTCTCGTGCATGTTGTTTCTCAGCGTGCGCTGGTTCTAAGACTACGCAGGATCTAACAATCCACTCGCGGTTTACGTGGTTGTCCTGCTGCCTTGCTCCTCTCGGAATGGAGTCGGCATCCTGTTCCATCGGCCTTTCGAAGCTCAATAGCCCGGCCCACCAATACCTCTGTCTACGCTTCAAGCGATACCTCGCGGTATCACCTGCAACGACTCGAGGCCAGGATGGATTCGCTGTCTCCTTTCCTGCAGGGCTCTTTCATCCCCTACAACATGCGGATCTGATCCTCGAATTTGTCGTGCAGGGCCAAGGGCACTTGTGCGCACGGGGTGCAGCGAGTCTACAGGTCCCGCTGATGGAAATGATAGATGGCGACGGTCAGCGCTACGAACAAATAGACGACAGCGTAAACCACCATCAGAGCGCTCGGCGCGGAAGCATTCGAAAACGGGCTGAATTGGAGAGACCGAGTGAAGGAAGACTGCATTTCGAAGGAAGCCCGTCTCCAGACGGACTCGCTAGGCATGATGAGGCTAGAAACAATGCCGACGGTGACAAGACGCGGGGTGTCGGTCATGGCACCGATCTGTTCGATCCAGCCGCCCATGAAGGCCAGTCCGTGAAGGCCAAGGACGATGACGCCGTTCGTGAGCGTGGAAAACCTCGTGCCACAAGCGAAGGTGACCGTCAGAACCAGCAAGCATTCCAGGAAAACCAGAAATGTACCTCTGAGGGAATGGTGCGGAAGCACGCCCCCGATGAAGTACCCCACGGCTGTGACGCCGCCGACCATGGCGGCCACATATGCAGCGACCATGCCAGCGAAACCCATCCACTTGCCCGTCAAAACCTGCCAGCGAGAGATCGGCTTTGTAGCGATGGCTTGGATTGTGCCGGAAGCGATCTCACCGGAGAGCGCATCAACCGACGTTAGGATCGTCATGGTTACTGCCAGCAGATCGACGGCGTAAAACCCGACCTGGAGCATAGCAGCTTCCAATTGATACCGAATGAAAGGCGGCACAGAGTGACGCGTGAACTCGTTGATCTGAAAGTGCATTCCCGTCCCGAAAAGCGCAAGAAACGCTGAGCCTGCAAGGAACGCCGTCCAAAGGATCTTCTTGCGTGCGGCCTCGCGAAAGGTAACACCCGCCATGATCCAGGCGCCCATCAAAGTCCCCGATCCTCGCCCATGATTTTGAGGAAGAGATCTTCCAGCGAGAGCCGCTCGGGCGTGAATTCAAAGACGTCGCTTCCCGATGCAACCAGATAACGGAGGATGTCGGGAAGAACAGACGTCGAGTGAGTAGCAAGGGTTAGGCGCTCGCCATCGAGCCTCGCGGACGTGCTCCAATGGGAGAGCCCCGCAACTGTTTCCGCAGAGAGATTGCGCGCCCGGACGACGAGGCAGACTTCGTCGTCGGGAAACGCTCGCAGGTCGCGGCTGGCGACGACCTCGCCTTCCTTTATGAAGACTACTCGGTCGCAAGTGATTTCAATTTCGCTTAGGATGTGAGAATTCAAAAACACAGTGGCTCCGCGGTCACGCTGCGAGTGAATCATATCGCGGACGAGCCGCCGGCCCATGGGATCGAGCCCCGAG
>Ga0210384_10009509_pt1 | contig 10022 bp, 7 predicted proteins | sample IncBWH2MmetaG_FD_160574 | JGI IMG/M metagenome (GOLD analysis project Ga0210384, IMG submission 160574) | Forest soil microbial communities from Barre Woods Harvard Forest LTER site, Petersham, Massachusetts, United States - Inc-BW-H-2-M | ecosystem: Environmental > Terrestrial > Soil >...
GAAGTAATCCCAGGCTACCACCTCGATCTGCTCGCGTCGCCGGATGGAAAGTCCTTCATGCTCGCGTTGCATGACAAGAAGGACGGCGATGGTCTCTTCTCGGTGTTCAGTGACCAGACCGGAATCATTTTCCTGGGCGCGCCGCCACAATAAACTCGCCGAGAAGCGCAATCGCGTGCGAGCGCAGCACCCGCTCGCATACTTAGCCGGCTTCTTCGGGCGAATCATCCTTATCTTTATATTACTTTATCGGCAATATGGACCCGGGCGTCTGCAACAAGTGTGCAACGATTCGGACAGACAAAGGGCGTAAGTGATTGAAAATATGGCGGGGACGACGAGACTCGAACTCGCGACCTCTGCCGTGACAGAGTGGAAACAACAAGTACTTACAACAACTTACAAGGCTTCTAGGGACTGCCAAGTACTTGATAATACGTAGTAGCCGAACGAATTTCGGGTTGGCGTTCGGGTTGAAGATTTCGCAAGTTCGTCGGTGTCTTAAGACGTAGGCTGGAAACCGTAGGATCATATCGATCGCGAACATTCGTGCACCCGTGCGCCCTGGAGGAAAATCTCATTGGCGGCGTGCCACTCTCAATCTCACGCACAATCTCGCGTGCCTGAGTCTCATCTTCAGGCCGTACGAGAATCCTTTGGAACCCATCTTGCGACGTCGGAGAAGAAATAGCTGCTCATCTGTCCGAAATACCGACAACGTACTGCAGGCGATAATGATCCGGCCGTGACTGCCAAAACCAAGTCAATGACAACGCTTGCGGAGCCCGATGCACCGTCACCACCCCGGCTCCCAAACACTCTCATTTCTGCTGTGACAAGCTATGACAACCCGCTGCGACAGAATGGCGCGCCGTTCTATGTGACCGCTACGTGGAGCCCGTCTGCGGTAAATTCGGATGCTGCATATTCAATGTGCAATACTCGCCGCGAGTGTTCCGATTGCGACTTTGAGGATCCATGAACAATCAAGGGTCGAATCGCTACGACTCCGCCCCTCTGAACTACACAATCGACCGCAGGTACCTGAGTCGAGAGCTGATGGATCTCATCATCGGTCAAGACGCCTAGCGTATGTGTGGCGGGGAGCACGCGTAGTGGGCCGTTTTGCTCCGTCGAGTCATCGAGGTGGACTCTCAAGGCCACGACCTGGGAAAGAGCATCTGCTGGAGCGTGTGCGTAGATGACGCCATCTTTTACGGACCACGGTCCCCAGCCTTGCGCTTCCCGCTTATTGCGAAGCGGCAGAGCAGTGTCCTGATGCCAGACCACCAGCCAATTAGAATTGTGCGATTTGTCAAATAAGGTCGCACGGAACGGGAACGCCTCACTCCCCAAGACGCCTCTTGCGATCCGAAGAAGTCGCGAGTCTTGGGCCACGCGAGCCACAGCGGGATTCCTGAGCGCGTGGCGGACACCAGCTCTGCTTCGGCGCAGCTGCGCCTCAGCGAGGTCGCGCGACAGCCTTGAGATGTCCTCCCCGCCAAGGACGTTTGGAATGATCGCGAATCCATGCTCCTCGAACGATCGCTGCCACATGGACGCTCACCGAGGCTTTATGACGTTCACATGAACGCTGGAGTTTAGCTGCACGTTCACCGGGACCCCGTCTTTTAGGTACGGTTCGAATACCCATTGCTGAGTTTGCTGTTCGATTCGAGACTTGACCTCGGGTGTCGGAGCACCTTGAGCTTCGACGCTTGTTACGGTTCCGTTCTTGGTGATTTGAAGAGCCAGTTTTATCGTGTAGGCGCCCTGCGCTTTCTTGTCGATGAAAATCCGGTCAAGCCCACAAACAATGCACCGCGGTCCCTGTGCAATCGGAGCACCCAGAGGGCCAGGACCGACCGCGGTCGGCAACGGAGAACCAGCACCACTGGGAACTTGCGGTGGCTCTTTCAAAGCTGCGCACTGCAGGTGACTACCCACAAAACAGATTGTGGAATCGGTCGATGCCCACTTTGAGGTCAGCTCCTTGTTGGGAGGGAACGCACTGTAAGCTGTCTTTTCCAAGAAGACTCGGGAAATTACACCATTCGAAGAAAAGCAGCCTTCCGTATTGCACACAGTACACATTTCGAGTTTGCATGCGGAAAGATCCGCAATGGAATGGTTCCACTTCTCGCCATCAGAGGAGTACAAAGCGACGGGTACAGCATATCCTCCCCCTGGTTGATCCTTGTGGATCACCTCAGTCCCGACGGCCCAATACCGGCCTTCAACGCGGAGGAAGCTGTAGAGTGACACGTTCGGCATGTTCAGGAGATTCCAAGACGTTCCTGAATCTTGTGTGGACAGAAAAGCCTGGGACTCATATTGTGCGGCGCCCTGCTTCAGCATCACTGCCATGTGCGAGCCATCGAGGGCCACTAACGAGAAGGTATAGGGAAAGTGTTTGATGTCCTCCGAATTCTGCCCCGCAGACACCGCTGCCCAGTGCAATCCTCCATCGACCGTAAATAGCAGCGATGTAGGCGTCCTCACGAGACCATGCTGTAGGTCGGCAAAGGAAACCTGCAAGATCGTGTCACTGATCCCGGCGTGTGGCATCCATGTTTCACCGCCGTCCACCGTGGTAAGAATGAGGCCCCCGGTCCCTGCTGCATAACCGAATTTCGAGTCTGCAAAATCAATACTCAGTAACAGACCGCCGTCCACCGTTTGGTGCTTCACTTGCCAGTGAGCCCCGTCGTCAGGTGAAACCACGATAGTTTCATCAGTCCCGCAAACCCATAACAGTTGTCCGGTACTTGTTATGTTAAGGGCGCGAAAGGAAAGGTCATAGCTGTGCCAGTCCGGAGAGGTTTGTTGTTGGCCCGCAACGAGAATAGTTTCCAAAAGAACACAAACGCAGACCAGAAACAATAACTTTGCTATGCCAACGCTCTTTTTTCTCATGGTCACTCGGAAGCCGAATTGTGACACACGTCCTCCCTAAGATCCAAGGATCCAAGGTCCCTTCGGACACTATCTTCTGCACTGAAGAGCAGTCATTTTCGTTCGATCACTGCATTTCAAACGTAAACGACATTTGATGATCCACGTCCACCGGGGGTCATCATCCAGTGTAGTCGGAACAAATCTGAAACGTGGCCAACATCAGAAGAATTATGAATTCCCGGCAAAATAATTATGAAATTTCTTGCCGAATGCCGTACCAAACCGTCCCGCAAGATCACAAGCCGCTTTCTCTCTGTTTCAGGCCCTATGGGGAACCGTAGCAAGTTTCCTTTCTCTGGCGGATTGATAAGATGGCAAGTTCTCGACCCAATTTAAGAATGTTACATTGGGTTGCAAACCGCTGAATGGGATTCTCGGCAGGCACAGACGCCAATTCAATCGCTTTCAGATTTCAATTGCAAGCTTCCCAAGCTTCGAACGTGGTTCGATTCCCATCGTCCGCTCCATAAGTCTCGATGATTCAATTGCCTTTATGCGACCGAGTCGCTGAAACAGCCCCCAGAGTGATCGATTGTGGACACTCGAATTGATCCAACCCACTTCTCCAAACGCATTAATCAGGCACAACCGAATCAATGGGCATCCGCAAGCTCTTGCATTGGCCTATTCCATTCAAGGGGACTATCGGGTCGCCAATCCGGGTCCGAAAGCTGCTTACAGGATTCATCGGAGAAATCGCGAAAGGTCCATCCCGTAAAAAACCAGTTTTCATGCTCGAATACTGCATGCACTTCAGCGATACCGCGGAACGGTTCGCCTTCACGCACAGCTCCTGCGCATCCAACAATGTCGTAGCCATCACCATTTTTCCTGGTGTGGGAGGGTGTGAACGTTTGAAGGTCAGGATATTGAGCAAAGTCTTCGCCATGATTTGAACTCATCGCCACAACGAAGGTTTGAACATCGACACCTCCTCTTCCCACCGTAGAAATAAATCCGTAGAGTTTGACCCACTTGCGATGTTTGTATGCGTCAACGTATCCATCAAGACGCTTGTAGAGAGCGTCCCGCTGTTGCTGGGGGACCGCTGAAAGCGGCTCTAAAATCTGGGCAGACACAACAAAGGTAAAAAGTAAGAATGCCAGGACGGACAGCAAGTCCCGCGTTGAGAGTCGCATGCGTGCTTGTTATCACAGAGTTTTGGGCGGGAACAAGGCAATTTCTCGACTGAACCGTATATGTCTGTACTCAGGTGCCGAGTCTGCCTTCAACTCCTGATCGGCATGCGCAACCGGAGTGGCAGGGGCTACGACACCGAAATTCCGTGCTCAACGGCCCATGCTCTTGTTCGGCTAATCTGTTCTTCCTTCCATTTGCTATGGGCATGGTCATGTTCGATCCGCACCAGTTGAGCTTCAATGCATTGGGCAGCACGCTCTCTATTCCCAAGGACGGCGTTCGGGGCCGTTTCCGCAAGACGGTGTTGAATCATCACTCCGCGTCTTGGTTTCCAATCGACATGGGCGAGAGTCTTTAAAGGTGAACCGCATCGTGCGGAAGATGGTCGTCGCATAAGCAAAGTTGTCGCTGCTGGCGCCGCATGGCGCTGGCTCCGACAATCATCCCAATTCGCATAACCTGACGACGTTAGGAATGGTCGAGAAACTTGAAAGCCTGATCTGTAGAACGTGTTTGCGATTTGATTTCGCTCCACAACCTGGGCACTTCGCCCGGGTTTGCTTTACGCTGCAACACAAACTCATCGTTGATGTCATGAAAAACACAAATTGGCGCACTTCGGCCGACAGCGTGATGGTCTGCGTGGCAACCATCGTATGTGTGGTCACCATCTATAAAAGCTAGGTCAAACTTGCAACCGTGAAAACCGGGTGATGTCCCAAGATGGAAAGTTATTGGCAAAAGGCTTTTTTACGATATGGTTACACTCCAAATGCAGTTTGGTCCGGGCGAAGAAGGGCGAGATGAATCGGCCCACCTTCGATTGCACGGCTCGGCCGTTATGCTTGCTGGAGCAAGAGGGTGATTCTGCTTGCGAATATCGTTCGCGATTTCAGGCACACAGTCAGGAGTATTTCTAAGCGCCCCGGCTTCGCTATAGTCGCTGTTCTTATCCTCACTTTGGGTATTGGCGCAAGTACTGCCATTTTCAGCTTGTTGTACGGTATATATCTCGCGCCGCTGCCGTACCCGCACCCGACGCGCTTGGTCGATGTCAGTATGGCGCAAGTTAGCCAGCAGAGATTGGCAGGGACGTCACTACTGAACCTAAAAGACTGGTCAGCTTCAAGCCATTCTTTCCGGGGTTTTGCGGCACACCGGCCCCAATTTTTCGTAGCTCTAAGTAGTGACGGGTCATCCAGCGAGGTCCACGCGTGGCGGCTTTCATCTGCAGCATTGCCTCTGCTTGACGTTCCGCCGTTGCTTGGGCGATGGTTTGTCGCGAATGAGGATAATGCGTCAGGACCGCGTTCAGTGATCATCTCCTATTCCTTATGGCAACAGCAATTCGGCGGCAGCCAGCACGTGTTGGGGCGTACGGTCCTGATTGATGGCGATGCGTTCACCATTATTGGTGTCATGCCGAATGGATTCGAGTTTCCGGCTCTAATGGATCGGTGGAAACCCGTGATGTGGCTATCCCTAAATCTCCCCACCGAGCTCGCTGGAAACCGTAGCAGTCATTCCCTCCCGGTGATCGGCCGTTTGAAGGATGGGGTGTCTTTGAAAGAGGCTGCGCTGGAGATGCAAACGATTACTCGCCAGCTTGCCGTGGCCTATCCGAAGGAAAATGCTGAATGGCCTGCCGCGAGGGTGTCCCCTCTGGACGAATGGGGGAACCTCAAGACGTTCCGTTCGACACTGTGGCTTCTTCTGGCAGCAGCGGGCTTGGTACTCCTCATCGCGTGCACAAACGTTGCCGGTCTTCTCATTGCTCGCGGCGAAGCGCGAGCCCGCGAGCTTACCATTCGAAGGGCTCTCGGGGCTCCAACCCATCGCCTCGTGTCCCCTGTGTTTGCCGAAAGTTGCCTCATCGCTGGCGCGGGATGTTTGCTAGGTCTATTGCTCAGTTTCTGGATCCTTCCTATTTTCAAAGCGCTCATACGGGATGCGCCTCGCATCGACCAAGTCGGCCTGCGCCCCGCCGTTTTCGCGTTCGCGGCGGTTGTGTCGTTTGTGGCTGCGCTCCTGGCGGGCATATTCCCCGCGTTACGACTCGCAAGAACCGGCGCAATGAGCCTTCACTTCAGCGGCGGAGCAACGCCACGCCAACGATTGCGGAAAACATTGGTAACGGTTGAAGTAGGGCTTGCGGTTGTGTTGCTGTCCGCTGCGGGATTGCTCGTCGAGAGTCTCTGGCGCGTAGCCCGCGTGGACCTTGGCTTTCGTACCGAGCGCGTGCTCTCGGTCCAGGTCGATTTAGTCAAGCGTAGGTACGGAACGGCAGCCCGTGTTGAAGCCTTCCGGCAGGAACTGATAGAACGCGCTCAGGCTCTCCCGGGGGTACTGTTCGCGGCGACGAATTCGGCTCCGCCCATGGGAGCGATGTCGCAAAATACCGATTTTGAAGTGGAAGGAATACCGGGAGCCCAGAGCGCGTCTTTCTCGAATGTAAGTTCAGACTATCTCCGCGCGATGAGCATTTCCGTTATACGAGGGCGCAACTTTGATTCGGCAGATCGCCCAGGTTCTCCGCCGGTCGTAATAATCAGCGTGTCGGCAGCACAGACGATTCCTGGCGAGCCACTAGGCAAACGCATCCGGCTGAATAGATTGAACTCCTCAGAATTGTTCACAATCGTGGGCGTCGCTCGCGATGTCCACGATTCGCCGGAGAGTCCGCCCGCTGCCACGATCTACGCGCTCACAAACCAGTTGCCTGAATCCGAACAGGCGAGCGACCCCGCTCGCTTATTCGTGCTGCTCATCCACACCTTAGGCAACCCCTCGAGCCTGGGCAACGGTATTCGCGAGCTTGTTGCGGATATCGATAGAGACCAGCCCGTGGGCAATGTGGAAACCCTTCGCGAGCTACTTGGTGACAAGTTGGCAGCTCGGCGTTGGAATACACTCGTGATCGGCCTGTTCGCCGGGCTCGCCATTTCACTAACCATGGTCGGCGTGTTTGCGCTTGTGTCTTATTCCGTAAACTCTCGTACTCCCGAGATCGGGGTGCGTATGGCAGTCGGCGCGTGTCCATCTAACATTTTGCTTATGTTTCTTCGTGAGACGCTGATCTTCTCACTTATCGGTGTATCGCTTGGAGGGATAGGCTCGCTTTTTGCATGCCGACTACTTGCGAGCATGCTGTATGGAGTGTCGCCAACGGAAACGCATGTTCTTCTTATCTCTGTGCTATCTGTAACTGGTGCCGCGCTTTTATCGGCACTTGTTGCCAGCCGACGAGCGACAGCATTGGATCCTGTCGTAGCGCTGCGGCGTGAATAGTGTACTGTGCACGACGCCTGACCTGACCCCCTCCAACTGTACCAGCTGATACTTTAACTGAGTTACACGAGTACACCGCAGGTGCACGGGATGATCGAAATGTGGTCTAGACAAGCAAACATCCAATCCGTGGTCGCCGCCCCAGCAGCAAGTTTCCCAAAACGATTGGCGCCAGTGCCGGTGGAAGCTCCCATTCGCGTGGACGTGCATCCCAAGCTTCGGACGTGGGTTGGATTCCCATCGCCCGCTCCATAAACCCTGATGATTCGATTGCCTTTACACGGACAAGTTGCTGGAAATCTGGCTCAAAGTGGCCTGTTTTGGACCGAGGATGGCCCGAAGTGGTTCCAATTGGACCGAACGTCTGCCCGTTCGGTTTGAGTGGTTGACCGTGGCATGAGTCCGAAGGTTGCCAGACTGAAGTTGGACAGATGCCTCTGCCAATTGGACGCCAGGAAATTATCGTAAATTCTCTAACGCCGTTATCAGGAATTTGCTCATCCGGCTTCTCATTACTGGATTGCTTCGTCGGTCGCCGTCGCAGGGCGCGCTTCGGTTGTGAAGTGAACTTGGTTGTCATCTGTGACGGCGAAGCTCCGAACAAAGCCGCACTCCCGCCACACTGGCGTGGCTTGAAGTAAAAATCCATCAACTGGGCCGCCCGGTTTTGACCGCGATGTAGTGAACTGGAACTTGTACAACCCCGCCAGCCTTGCTGCATTTTTGGAAGTTGGAACCATCGGCAGATTCGATGGAAAGCCTTCCAGCGGATGATCTGCTTGGTAAGCCTTAACGGTGTTCGCTAGTTCTCGCAGGTGACCTACCGCGGAGACTTCTCCTACTGCCACGGGGGAGCGGTCCACGTTTGGCAATGCTAAGTAGATGAGAGCGCTACACCCAATGAGAATTAAGCGACTGCGATTGCTACTAAAGAGAAGAAAAAAAAGGAGCCAAAGCCAGATCGCTAAGGCGATCATCCAAATCCAACTCGCGCCATTCACGATGAGGAAACACCGATTGTTGGCCTCAATGGCAAAAATGATGAAGGTTGTTAGGACCGTGCTCCACAATGCCGCCCAGCATAGTGCCTTCAAAGTTGAGAGATGAGCTTTCACGGTTTGAGCCACGATTGGGAGTCTACATGACCGTGAAAAATTCGGAACTCCAAGTCCGTCACGGCCAACCGATGAATCATTGGTCCGGAGATAGTTATCCCTATGCCTGGTTTGTCCGCCGACCGTCCATGCTGGATTTCAAATTTCACGAACGATTTTTCGTCAGTTGCTTCGGTTTTTGCCGCTCTTTTATACTCAACAAGTTAACGGGGAGCGCTCCTCCGGCGCTCTGTACCGAAGGGAATTTCGTAACTCGCTGACTTGTGATGGTTCCTATATAGCAACCTTCGGTTGCTCTGCAGCACCCAACTCGGGGTGGCGTGTCCCTTCCAACTCCCGGTGCCGGAGGCACCGCTCTTCTCTTGGTCGGCCAACTGGAACTGAATGCCCGGACTGGCTCGAGCGTAGTGGCGAGAGCTCGGTGCCATGAATGGGACCCGCGCCAACTTGCAAGAATCGATAACCACTCGCGCGTCTATCAGGACCTAATGGAGGCAAAGAGCCATCCAATTCCCGCAAAACGCGATTGCTTTATGGTGTAGAGTTTGTCCATGAGCGGCTGGAATGGGGCGATGGCCTTAGCATTGCCAGCACCGGAGATCGCGTGGCCGATCTTTGTTGTGCTGGTGCTCGAATGGGTGGTTTGGCCTGTGGCGATGCAGTTCCTGCCGGATGCGCCGCGATGTCCTATTTGCAAGAGTTCCTTCCGGTGGACGGAGATTGATACTGGCGGCAGCCGATCTCGTCCGCTTTCGTTTCCATGCCCGAAATGCCTGCAAACCATCGGAGCACCGAGCTGGCGCAAATCTTTTTTGCGGGCCTTCTATCTTTCATTGATAGCGATCTTCATGTTCCTGTTGTTTGATCTGCGTGGTGATCTGTTCCTCGGATACCTCGGGACTCTGCTCGCAGCGGTTGGAGCCATACGGATTGCAGACTGGTTCGTCTGGAAAAGGCTGGAACCGGGTAGCTCGCCGGAGACAGATAGTCCGAGCCTATTTTCATAACTGGGAGCGCCGTGGCGAGCAGGATGGATGGAAGCGGAAAAGGTCCCTGCTCCTAAGGTCGACAGGTACTGGGAGGAACTTGTACGGTAAGCGCTGCGGGCTCAACAGGGGGAGGTTTCAGGCAGGAGCGAGTTGCATGTCGCTGCGAGTTACGCAATGACCGGTTCTGACTTTCCGTTCCGAACTCAGAATTGTGTCGACACCGGTTTGCTAATTGCGGGTCCATGATCGATATTTCCCTTCTCGTTCCCACCAGGCTTTGCAGCTGGCCGTTTCGCGCTCGAAAGCGGACTCGTCGTTTTCGTTCGCATCATGTCTCGTGCTGCACGCTTCTGCATTGGCAATCGTATTCAGGCCCGAGAGCGCGAGATAACGAATTTGTCTGTCGCTGGAGGAAAGGCTCGGCCCAAGAACGGGCACCACGCGCGGATCCTTTAAGTTGTCCACGAGCGCGATGAGCGCTTCAAAGCGCGCGTAATCGCTGGAAGTTTTCTCGTATATTTCCAGCAGGTCT